>Ga0180121_10000013_pt1 | contig 57646 bp, 58 predicted proteins | sample AntDrymUQ5402106_2_FD_129676 | JGI IMG/M metagenome (GOLD analysis project Ga0180121, IMG submission 129676) | Polar desert sand microbial communities from Dry Valleys, Antarctica - metaG UQ540 (21.06) (version 2) (version 2) | ecosystem: Environmental > Terrestrial > Soil > Desert | place...
CGCGGTGGGCGGCCGCGATCGATAGATCCCGATCCAGATCCCGAAGCTTCCCCCGCCCCCGCGTGAGCCATACGCGCGGCGGGTGCGACACCGACAAGGTGGTGACGTAACATGGCGAGCGACAACCAAGTGACGCTGATAGGCAACCTCACCGACGACCCCGAGCTGCGGTACACGCCGAACGGGGCCGCGGTCTGCAAGTTCCGGATCGCCGTCAACCGCCGCTTGCCCGACGGCGCCGGCGGCTGGAAAGACGGCGAAGCGTCGTACTTCACGGTCAACTGCTGGCGCAGCCTCGGCGAGAACGCAGCCGAATCGCTCACGCGCGGCACTCGAGTGGTCGTAGCAGGCCGGCTCAACTACCGCTCCTGGGAGAACCAGGACGGCGACAAGCGCTCCGCCATCGAGATCGAGGCCGACGAGGTCGGCCCGAGCCTGCGATGGGCCACCGCGCGCGTCGAGCGCCAGTCCCGTTCGAGCAGCAACTCGAGCGGCGGCGACAACTCGAGCGGCGGCGACTGGGGTGAGCGCGTGGCTGCGCCCGTGGGCGGCGGCGGGAGCACCGAACAAGAGGAGACACCGCTGTAATGCCACCGAAGAAGAGGGAAGGCCCGAAGCGCCGTCGCGAGAAGGACGAGAAGGGCGGCTGGCAGAAGAAGGGCAAGCGCAAGTTCTGCATCTTCTGCAAGGACCGCGTCGACTACGTCGACTACAAGGACGTCTTCACGCTCCGGAAGTTCGTGAGCGAGCGGGGCAAGCTCCGCGCTCGTCGCGTCTCGGGCAACTGCGTGCAGCACCAGCGTGATGTCGCCACCGCAGTGAAGAACGCCCGCGAGATGGCCTTGCTGCCGTATTCGAGCCGATGAAGGTCGTCCTCCAGAAGCCCGTCGACAAGCTCGGAGACCCCGGCGACGTGGTCGAGGTTGCCGGCGGCTATGCGCGGAACTTCCTGTTCCCTCGGTCGATGGCGGTCAGGGCGCACAAGGGCGCCACACAGCAGGCCGACAACCTGCGGCGAGCCCACGAACGGCGCCAGTACGCACGCAAGGGTGAGTTCGAGGCCATCGCGTCGAGGCTCATCTCTGGCGGCCCGGTCCAGGTGACGGCCCGAGCAGGTGACGAGGGCAAGCTCTTCGGCTCGGTCACGGCCGAGCACGTCGCGGACGCGATCGCCGCGCAGCACCAGGGAGTCACGGTCGACAAGCGCGATGTGCACCTCGAGGAGCCGATCCGATCGGTCGGTACCCACGAGGTGCGGGTGCACCTGTTCCATCAGGTGGACCCCGTCGTCACGGTCGAGGTGCTGCCCCAGGGCTAGTCTCATCTCGGAGCACCTGACGAGAGGTTGGGCCACCAAGGCCCGGCCTCTGTCTTTCCCCGCCCCCCGTGCAGCTGGATCCGTTGCGCTCGGGCCTCCGAAGCTTCGAATGTCACACGTGTGATTCACAATCTTCCACATGGTTATCCACATGTGGAAAGCGCAGGTCAGGGGCGGAGTGACAATCAATCTCGCCTCGCGACCTGCACCGGAACAATCCACCGGAGTTGTCCACTGTCGCCCCGTCACGCGTGGTCGTACGGTGCCGGAGTCGATAAGCGGGTTCGCGGGCGGCGCGAGCCTCGGGGGGTCTGGGTAGATGGTGCGAACGGCTGACGATGTCCGACGCTTGCCTTCGGGCGATGGGCACAGGCTGCCGCCGCACAACATGGAAGCCGAGGCCTCGGTGCTCGGCGCGATGCTCCTGTCGAACGAGGCCGTCGCCGACGTCGTCGAGATCCTCGAGCCCGACGACTTCTACCGCTCGGCGCACGGGCGCATCTACACGGCGCTGCGCGGACTCTTCGCTCGAGGTGAGCCGGTCGACATCGTCTCGGCGGCGGTGGCACTCGAGCGAGACGGATCCCTTGAAGGGATCGGCGGCCGGCTCTACCTCGCCGACCTCGCCAACGAGGTGCCGACGCCGGCGTCGGCGGGCTACTACGCCGAGATCGTGTCGAAGACGGCGCTCCGTCGCAGGCTGATCTCCGCCGCCGCCGACATCATGGAGCGGGCCTACGCCTCGACCGACGACGCTGAGGCTGTCGCCGACGACGCCGAGCAGCGCATCTACGAGGTCGCGCGCCGCGAGGATCGCGACGAGATGGCCGTGCTGCGAGACTTGGTCGACCAGGCCATGCTCGACCTCGAGTCGATCCAGACCCGCGAGTCGGCGTACACGGGGTTACCCACCGGATTCATCGACATCGACAATCTCACGTCGGGGCTGCAGCCGGGCAACCTGATCGTGCTCGCCGCCCGTCCGGGCATGGGCAAGAGCGCGCTCGCGGTGAACATGGCGCGCAACATCGCGGTGGCCAACAACGCGGTCGCGATCTTCTCGCTCGAGATGTCGCGCTGGGAGATCGGCATGCGCCTGCTCTGTGCCGAGGCGCGCGTGCCCTGGGATCGCATCCGTAACAAGCGCGTCGGCCCGAACGACTGGCAGGCCGTGGTGCAGGCGGCCGAGGTGCTGCACGACGCCCCGCTGTCGATCGTCGACTCGGGCAACACGAACATCGTCGACATCCGGGCGAAGGCGCGGCGCATGCGCACCGGCAAACGCGGGCTCTCGCTGATCATCGTCGACTACCTGCAGCTCATGGGGCACCCCGGCATGGGCGGGCGCCGGCCCGATTCGCGCCAGCAGGAGATCGCCGAGATCAGCCGGTCGCTCAAGATGCTCGCCAAGGAGCTCGAGATCCCGGTGATCGCGGTCAGCCAGCTCAACCGCAACCCCGAGGCGCGAGCCGACAAGCGCCCACAGCTCTCCGACCTCCGCGAGTCAGGAGCGATAGAACAGGACGCAGACATCGTGATGTTCATCCACCGCGATGACGCGGATCCTGAGAAGAAGAAGCTCGCGGAGCTGATCGTGTCGAAGCACCGCAACGGGCCGACCGACAACATCGCGCTCGGGTTCGAGCCCTCGCTCACGCAGTTCCGCAACGGGGCTCGCGGCCAGCAGTGAGCCCGGCGGCGGCCGAGGCGTGGGTACCCCCGGCGCGGCGCCGTATCCGTGCGATCGCCAACCGTCTCGCGAAGCGCTTCGGTCCGCTCGACCCGCCTCGCGCGGCCGACCCCCTCGATGAGCTCGTGCTCACGGTGCTCAGCCAGCACACGAGCGACCTGAACGCGGAGCGTGCGTACGAGAGCCTCCGCCGGGCGTTCCCGGGGTCATGGTCGGCGGTCGTCGAGGCGGGTGAGGGTGCGGTCGCCGATGCGATCCGCAGCGGCGGGCTCGCGAACTCGAAAGCCCCGCGCATCCGGGCGATCCTACGCGAGGTGCGCGAACGCGAGGGCGCGTATGACCTGTCGCGGCTGGGTGGCATGTCCGACGCCGATGCCCGCGATTACCTGATGACGCTTCCCGGCATCGGCCCGAAGACCGCGGCGGTGGTCTTGAGCTTCGCTCTCGGCCGCGACGCGATGCCGGTCGACACGCACGTGCACCGGGTGACGAAACGGCTCGGGCTCATCCCGCCGACGGCGAACGCCGAGAAGGCGGACCGCGTGCTGCACGACCTCGTGCCCGATGGGCTGCGCACGCCGATGCACGTGGGGTTCATCAGGCTCGGCCGCGAGATCTGTAAGGCGCCCACGCCACGATGCCTGCAGTGCCCGCTGAGGGACCTCTGCCCGACCGCGCCCCGGTATCTCGACGGCCCCTGAACGCACGAACGGCGCCGCTTTCACGGCGCCGATCAGAGCGGGTGAGGGGAATCGAACCCCCGTCTCGAGCTTGGGAAGCTCACGTTCTGCCATTGAACCACACCCGCATGGTCCACCGATCGGGCCGGCGGAGCCTCAGTGTAGCGAGCCTGCTAGCGTCGGGCGGCGATGAGCCAGCCCCTCAGAGAGCTCGACCCCGACCCGGACTTCTGGCCGCAGACGCTCACCCGGCTCGTTCGCCACGAAGCGCTCGGCGCCGACGAGGCGGCCGAGGCGATGCGACGCGTCATGGCCGGCGAGGCGACGCCGGGCCAGATCGGCGGGTTCCTGATGGCGCTTCGCACCAAGGGCGAGACGGCCGACGAGGTCGAGGGTCTCGCGCGCACGATGCTCGGGTTCGCGAACCCGGTGCACACCCCCGCGCCGGCGGTCGACATCGTCGGCACGGGCGGGGACCGCAGCGGCACGTTCAACATCTCGACGGTGAGCGCGATCGTCGTGGCCGGGGCGGGCGTGCCCGTCGCCAAGCACGGGAACCGCGCCGCGAGCTCGCATTGCGGCTCGGCCGACGTGCTCGAGGCGCTCGGCGTCACGATCGACCTCGACGCCGTGGGCGTCGAGCGATGCCTCGCCGAGGCGGGCGTCGCGTTCCTGTTCGCGCCGATGTTCCACCCGGCGATGGCGCACGCCGGACCGGTCAGGCGTGAGCTGCGCGTGCCCACGGTGTTCAACTTCCTCGGGCCGCTCACGAACCCGGCGAAGCCATTCGCGCAGGCGGTCGGTTGCTCCGACGCGCGCATGCTGCCGCTGATGGCCGAGGTGCTCGCGCGCCGAGGCACTCGCGCGGTGCTGTTCCGCGGCGAGGACGGGCTCGACGAGCTCACGACCACCGGCCCGAGCGAGGTCTACGAGGTGCGTGACGGGCAGGTGCTCGAGACCTCCATCGACCCGGCCGAGCTCGGGCTCGCCCGCGCGACGATCGACGATCTGCATGGTGGCGACGCCGAGGCATCGGCCGAGATCGTGCGGGCGCTGCTCGCGGGGGTCCAGGGACCGAGACGCGATGTCGTGCTGCTGAACGCGGGTGCGGCACTGGAGGTCGCGGGGCGGGCGAAGGACGTCGCCGCGGGCATGTCGCTCGCTGCCGAGGCGATCGATTCAGGCGCCGCCGCTGAGGTGCTTGACCACTGGATCAGGGCGAGCGCGGCCGCGAGAAGCGCGAGCCGGTAGCATCAGCGCCCGATGATCCTGTCCGATCGCACGATCCGCGAGGAGATCGAGGCGGGGCGCATCGTGATCGATCCGTTCGACGAGCGATGCATCCAGCCGTCATCGGTCGATCTGCACGTCGACTCGCAGTTCCGGGTGTTCGCGAACAACCGCTACCCGTACATCGACGTCAAGCAGGAACAACCCGACCTCACCGAGCTCGTGGAGACCAAGCCTGACGAGGCCTTCATCCTTCACCCCGGTGAGTTCGTGCTCGGCTCCACCCTCGAACGCGTCGCGTTGCCGAACGATCTGGTCGCGCGGCTCGAGGGCAAGAGCTCGCTCGGACGGCTCGGCCTGCTGATCCACTCGACCGCCGGCTACGTCGACCCGGGGTGGGACGGCTACCTCACGCTCGAGCTCAGCAACGTCGCGAACCTGCCGATCACGCTGTACCCCGGCATGAAGATCGGCCAGATCAGCTTCTTCCGGCTCACGACCGAGGCAGAGACGCCCTACGGCTCGGTGGGCAAGGGCAACAAGTACCAGGGCCAGCGCGGCCCGACGCCCAGCCGGTTCTACCGTGACTTCGGGCCTTGAGAGCCCGCGCCGGCCGGCCGCCGTCTGTGACGGATCTAGTCGTTCACAGCGAGCGCGCCGGGAAACGGCCCCACGCCCATCTGCACGGCCATCATGGCCGCTTGGGTGCGGTTGGTGACGCCGAGCTTGCGGAAGACCGACGCGAGGTGCGCCTTGACCGTCTTCTCCGACAGGAACAGCGACTGCGCGATCTCACGGTTCGACCGGCCCTCGGCGAGCTGGGCAAGGATGTCGTTCTCCCGCTGGGTGAGGCTGTACTCGTTGCGGCGGCCGTTCTGATTCGAGCCGTTGATCTGCTCGTCGAACAGGTTCTGGATCACGCGGGGGCTGAGCACGTTGCCGCTTCCCGACATCGCGACGTTGATCGCCTGCGACAGGTCCTCGGGTGTGGCGTCCTTCAAGAGGTAGCCTGAGGCGCCATCGGCGAGCGCGCGCTTGACGTAGGGGGCGTTCTCGTAGGTCGAGAGCATGATCACCGGCACGCTGGCCCATTCCGCCTTCATCGCCCTGAGCAGCTCGAGGCCGTCGAGATCGGGCATGCGCACGTCGACGAGCGCGATGTCGATATCGGCGCCGCCGTGCAGCACCTCGAGCGCCGCGGAAGCGCTCTCGGCTTCGATCACCTCCGCCTCGGGGAAGCCTTCTTTCACGACGTAGCTCATGCCACGGCGCACGAGCGCATGATCGTCAACGACCAGGATCTTCATCTGCGTTCTCCTTGCCCTCCGACGGGGAGCACGGCGATCACACGAACGCCATGTCCGGGGGTCGACTCGATCTCGATCGAGCCGTCGATCTCATGTACACGGGTGCGAAGCAAGCGGAGCCCGAAATGCGGGTCATCGTCAGTCACCGCGGCGATGCCTCGGCCGCGGTCGGTCACCTCGATGCGGAGCGCATCGGACCGGGCCACGACCTTCACGGTGACGTCTTTGGAGCCTGAGTGCTTGGCGGCGTTGGCGAGCGCTTCGCCGACCACGCTGTGCGCCGTCTCCAGCACTGCCGCCGGCACTGCATCGAGGTCGCCCTCGATCGTGACGCGGGCGGGAAGCTTCCAGCGGTTCACCAGCTCGTTCACGAACGTGACGAACGACGGATCCTCGCGCAGCAGGCCCTCGTCGAGCTGGAACAACACCTCACGGATCTCGCTCAGGTCGTGGCGGATCGCCTCTTCGACCTCGACGAGGGCGTCCACGGCGGCCGCCGGATCTGTCTCGATGCGATGACGCAGCACCTGGATCTCGAGGATGGCGCTCGTGACCGACTGGGTGAGGCCATCGTGGATGGTCATCGCCCAGCGAGTGCGCTCCTCTGGCAGGGCTGGCGGCAGAGGTGGCATGGGCGAACTATCCGCGGCCAACTCGGGCGGAACGGCGCGCTCGTTCGCAGACATCTGCGGGCGCTGAGGTTCGCGGGCATGCTCGCGTGTGACACTCACAGGCGGATTCGTTCCTTTCGGTCAGGACCGTTGGTTCTAGTGCCTTTTCGGCACGGAACCCGCCGGCCTTGACCCTTCAGCACCATGACGATGCAACACCTCTTCATACGTCATACGTCGAGGCGGCCGACCAATCGCGGACGCAGACACGAAACCTTGCGGCCCAAGTGGTTTCGCTCTATACATAGCACCAACCAACAGAGAAGTTGTCAATAGAGGACTCAAGTCCTATTCTGTGTTCTTCGACCGTCAGGGGACAGGTCCCCGTGGTACCGCGAGGTAACCGCCCGACCGAGAGGAGACACCTCCATGGCACGAGCAGTGGGGATCGACCTCGGCACCACGAACTCCGTGGTCGCCGTGCTGGAAGCCGGCGAGCCCGCCGTCGTTCCAAACGCCGAAGGAAGCCGCACGACCCCCTCGGTCGTCGGCTTCTCGAAGAACAACGAGATCCTGGTCGGCGAGGTCGCCAAGCGCCAGGCCATCACGAACCCCGATCGCACCATCCGGTCGGTCAAGCGCCACATGGGCAAGGACTGGTCCCTCGACATCGACGCGAAGGCCTGGACCGCTCAAGAGGTCAGCGCGCAGATCCTCGTGAAGCTCAAGCGCGATGCTGAAGCCTTCCTCGGCGACAGCGTCACGCAGGCCGTCATCACCGTGCCTGCCTACTTCGATGACGCGCAGCGCCAGGCGACGAAGGAAGCCGGCCAGGTCGCCGGGCTCGAGGTGCTCCGCATCATCAACGAGCCGACCGCCGCCGCCCTCGCCTATGGGCTCGACAAGCAGGACACCGAGCAGACCGTGCTCGTGTTCGACCTCGGTGGCGGCACGTTCGACGTCTCGCTCATGGAGATCGGCGATGGTGTCTTCGAGGTGAAGGCCACCCACGGCGACACGCAGCTCGGCGGCGATGACTGGGATCAACGCGTGATCGACTGGCTCGTCACCGAATTCAAAAACGCCCACGGCGTGGACCTCGGCAAGGACCGCATGGCCGTGCAGCGCCTCAAGGAAGCCGCCGAGAAGGCGAAGATCGAGCTCAGCCAGGTGGCCGAGACCACGATCAACCTGCCGTTCATCACGGCCACGGCCGACGGGCCGCTGCACATGGAGCAGAAGCTGACCCGAAGCGAGCTCGAGCGCATGACCGAGGACCTCGTGCAGCGTTGCAAGACGCCGTTCGACCAAGCGATCGCCGACTGGGGCAAGCCCGCCGAACAGATCGACCACGTGATCATGGTGGGCGGCTCGACGCGCATGCCGATGATCCAGGAGCTCGTCAAGAAGCTCACCGGCGGCAAGGAGCCGCACAAGGGCGTGAATCCCGACGAGGTCGTCGCCGTCGGCGCGGCGATCCAGGCCGGCGTGCTCAAGGGCGACGTCAAGGACATCCTGCTCCTCGACGTGACCCCGCTGACCCTCGGCGTCGAGACCAAGGGCGGCATCTTCACGAGGCTGATCGAGCGCAACACCACGATCCCGACCCGCAAGTCCGAGATCTTCACCACGGCCGACGACAACCAGACGACGGTGGAGATCCATGTGTTGCAGGGCGAGGCCGAGACGGTGATGAACCCGGCGGTGAAGTCGCTCGGGCGGTTCCACCTTATGGGCATCCCGCCCGCGCCTCGCGGCATGCCGCAGGTCGAGGTCGCGTTCGACATCGACGCCAATGGCATCGTGAACGTCAGTGCCAAGGATCTCGCCACCGGCAAGGAGCAGGCCATGACCATCACGGGCGGCACGAGCCTGTCGAAGGACGAGATCGACCGCATGGTGGCCGACGCGGAGAAGTTCGCCGCGGAGGACCACGCACGGCGCGAGACCGCCGAGGCACGCAACACCGCCGACCAGCTGCACTATCAGGTGGCGCAGTTCATCACCGACAACGCTGACTCGATCGACGCCGCCGACAAGGACGAGCTGGTTGCGAGGAACGAGGAGCTCAAGAAAGTGCTGGACGACGAGTCCTCCGACGCCGCAGCCCTGACGGCGGCGAACGACGCCGTCATGCAGGTCTACCAGCGGGTCGGGCAGGCGATGGTGCAGAACCAGCAGGCGTCGGCCGCAGCAAGCGGAACGACCAGCGACGGCGGTGACGATGCCGAGTCCGGTGCCGAGCCGTCTGAGCCCGACGGCGACGAGGTCGTCGAGGGTGAGATCGTCGACGAAGGGGAGGCGTCGTAGGTGGCCCCCGACGATCGCGAGCCTGAGGTCGAGGAGCAACCCCGCATCCGGATCACGGACCGGCGTCGCTTCGCGAACCTGCACGACGGTCAGGGGGCTCCGGCCACGCCGGCCGGGATCGCCCCCGAACGCGGCGCGGACGCGACGACGGCGGACGCTGCGCAGACGCACCTGGAGACGAGTGGCGAGCAAGGGACTGACGTGGCGGTCGACCTGCAGGCCGCACAGGTTGAGGCGCAGCAGTACCTCGATCACCTGCGCCGGCTCCAGGCGGAGTTCGACAACTACCGCAAGCGGGTCGTGAAGGAGCAGACGGAGCTCGCCGAGATGGGTGCGATGCCTGTGACCCGGCGGCTGCTCGAGGTACTCGATGACTTCGAGCTGGCCCTCATGTCGGCGACCGAGCAGCCCGACTTCGACCGGTTCCTGAAGGGCGTCGAGCTGGTGTACGCGAAGCTCGTCGAGGCCCTGAAAGCCGAGGGGCTCGAGCGCATGCACGCCGAGGGCACGCCGTTCGACCCGGAGTTGCACGAGGCGCTGATGCAGACGGGCGAGGGCGACGGCGATCCGATCGTGGCCGACGTGTTCCGGCCCGGGTACTCGCTGAAGGGCCGCGTGCTCCGCCACGCCGGCGTGCGCGTGGAACGCAAGGAGTAGGGGCCGGGGTCTGGGCCGGGTGATCGCGGCCCGACGAGGAGCGGATCGGAGGTTCGAGTGGCTGACGAGGTTCGCCGCGAGTGGTTCGAGAAGGACTACTACGGCGTGCTCGGCGTGCCCAAGAACGCCTCGGCTTCCGAGATCAAGAAGGTCTACCGCAAGCTCGCGCAGCAGCACCATCCCGACGCGAATCCGGGCAACGCCGATGCCGAGGACCGGTTCAAGGAGATCGCGGCCGCCTACGACGTGCTCGGTGAAGTGGACAAGCGCAAGGCCTACGACCAGGTCCGCGAGATGGGCGCGTCGGGCTTCGGCGGTTTCGGCCCCGGCGGGTTCGCTGGTTCCGGCGGATCCGCGCGCTCCGGTGGGCAGCGGAGCCCCGGCGGGCAGCAGGGCGCGGGCTGGCCCGGCGGCGGTTCGGGCGGCACGCAGTACGTGAACGCCGACGACATGGGCGACCTCTTCGGCGGCCGCTTCGGGGGTGCGGGCGGTCGCTCGCGGGCGTCCACCCGGCCGCAACGAGGCGCCGACCTCGAGACCGATGTCCGCGTCTCGTTCAACGAGGCGATGGAGGGAACTACCGTGCCGGTCAAGCTCACCGGTCCGGCCGTCTGCCGGACGTGCCACGGGTCAGGTGCCGCGCCGGGCACGACGCCGATCACGTGCCCGGAGTGCGGCGGCGCCGGCGAGATCGCCGTGAACCAGGGCTTCTTCTCGATCGCCCAGCCGTGCCGGCGGTGCCGGGCGACCGGTCGCATCGTCGAGTCACCGTGCGCTACCTGTCACGGGGCGGGTGCCGTGCGCCGTTCCCGCACGATGCAGGTGAAGGTGCCGTCGGGTGTGAAGGACGGGGCTCGCATCAAGCTCGCCGGCCGAGGTGAGTCCGGGCCCGCCGGAGGCGAGCCCGGCGATCTGTTCGTGCGCGTCAACGTCTCGCGGCACGAGCTGTTCATGCGCAAGGGCGACAACCTGATCCTCACGCTTCCAGTCACGTTTTCCGAAGCGGCGCTGGGGGCCAACGTGCAGGTGCCGACCCTCAACGGTCCGGTGACCCTGAAGGTGCCGTCGGGAACGCCGAGCGGCAAGACCTTCCGCATCAAGGGCAAGGGTGCGCCGAAGGCCAAGGGCGGCAACGGCGACCTGCTCGTCACGACCCAGGTCGAGGTGCCGGGCAAGCTCTCGAAGGAGCAGAAGGACCTGCTGCGACGGCTTCAGGAAACTGAGCAGGACTCGCCGAGGAAGCCTTTGGGGGTGGCGTGAGATGCCGATCGACGGCGAGCGACCGAGGCCTGAGCGGCGGCGGGCGTTCGACGACCGCGCGGTGTTCATCATCAGCGTGGCGGCCGAGCTCGCGGGCGTGCATCCGCAGACCCTGCGCATATATGAGCGCAAAGGTCTCGTTCGTCCCGAGCGCACATCGGGCAACACGCGACGTTACTCGCAGGCCGACATCGACAGGCTGCTCACCATCCAGGCGCTCACCGACGAAGGGGTGAACCTCGCAGGGGTCAAGCGCATCATCGAGCTCCGGGCCGAGGTCGACGCGCTGCAGCAGCAGGTCGCCGAGCTGCGGGCCCAGCTCGCCCACCGCCGCGCGATCGCGATGCCCGGCCGTCGCTCGGGTGAGATCGTGCCCCTGCGGAGCATCTTCGCCGCCCCGTGGGAGACGAGGGCGTGAAGAGCCTGGCCGGGGATCGAGTCACGCTCCGCGCGTATCGAGGCGACGAGGCGTCGATCTTGGAATCCACTTGGGCCGACGCGGAATGGTTCGCCCCCGCGGGAACCGGTCCGCGCGAGCTTGCCGCGCGGGTACGTGAGCGCATCAGACGGTCGGGGTCGTTCAGCGAAGGGGTGGTGGTCCTGGCGATCGAGGCCGACGGGCGGCTGATCGGCGAGGTGCAGGCGCGCCAGCCCGTGAATGGCCTGCCGCCCGGCGTCTTCGAGTTGGGCATCGAGCTGTTCGACGACGCAGACCGTGGCCGGGGGCTCGGGGCCGAAGCGGTCGTCGCGATGACCCGGCACCTGTTCGACGACGGTGGGGCGCACCGGGTCCAGCTCACGACCGACGTCGACAACGCTGCGATGCGCCGGGTCGCAGAGCGTGTCGGCTTCCGCTTCGAAGGCGTGCTCCGCTCGTTCATGCCCGGGCCCGACGGACCTCGCGACTACGCGATGTATGGACTTACCAGGCACGACGACGACGAACGCGGCGAACCAGATGAACGGACGGGACCATGGATCTGAACAAGCTGACGATGAAGTCGCAAGCAGCACTGCAGGAAGCCGGCCGGCAGGCCACCGCGCGCCACCACCAGCTCATCGAGCCTGAGCACGTGCTCGTCGCGCTGCTCGCCGATGCTGAAGGGGTGGTGTTCCCGTTGCTGCACCACGTCGGAGCCACGCCTGCGCAGCTCCGCGCGAGGGTCGACGAGGCGCTCGACGCGATGCCCAAGGTGTACGCGCAGGGCGTCGAGGTGCGCATCTCGCCTGCGACGGCGAACCTGCTCGAGGCCGCCGGCGCCGAGGCCGAGTCACTGACCGACGAGTACATCTCGACCGAGCACCTGCTGCTGGCGATGCTCGTAACGCCCGGCACGAAGGCGGCGGGGATCCTGCTCGACGCGGGGCTCTCGCGCGACGCCGCGCTCGCCGCGCTCGCGGATGTGCGCGGGCGCCGGCGCGTCACGAGCCCGACCCCCGAGGACACGTTCCAGTCCCTCGAGAAGTATGGACGTGACCTCACCGAGGCCGCGCGCGCGGGCAAGCTCGACCCGGTGATCGGGCGCGATGAAGAGGTGCGTCGCACTATCCAGGTGCTGAGCCGGCGCACGAAGAACAATCCCGTGCTGATCGGCGAGCCGGGCGTCGGCAAGACGGCGATCGTCGAGGGGCTCGCTCAGCGCATCGTCGACGGCGATGTGCCGACCTCGCTGCAGGGCAAGCGTTTGATGGCGCTCGACCTCGGCGCGATGGTGGCGGGCGCGAAGTACCGGGGCGAGTTCGAGGAGCGGCTGAAGGCGGTGCTGAAGGAGATCGCCGACAGCGAGGGCGAGATCATCACGTTCATCGACGAGCTGCACACCATCGTCGGCGCCGGCGCGGCCGAGGGAGCCATGGACGCAGGCAACATGCTGAAGCCGATGCTCGCCCGAGGGGAGCTGCGCGCGATCGGCGCGACGACGCTCGACGAGTACCGCCGGCACATCGAGAAGGATCCGGCGCTCGAGCGACGTTTCCAGCCGGTGCTCGTCGAGGAGCCGAGCGTCGAGGACACGATCGGCATCCTGCGCGGGCTCAAGGAGCGATACGAGGTCCATCACGGCGTGCGCATCCAGGACCCGGCGCTCGTCGGCGCCGCCGTGCTCAGCGACCGGTACGTCACCGGGAGGTTCCTGCCCGACAAGGCCATCGACCTGATCGACGAGGCCGCGTCGAGGCTGCGCATCGAGATCGACTCGATGCCGGTCGAGATCGACGAGGTCGAACGGCGCATCCGCCAGCTCGAGATCGAGAAGGCCGCCCTCGGCAAGGAGACCGACCAGGCGTCGAAGGACCGCTTGAGCCGACTCGAGGAAGAGCTCGCGAACCTCGAGGAAGACCGGAACTCGATGACCGCGCACTGGCAGCAGGAGAAGGAACGCATCGACCGCATCAGGGAGACGAAGGCGCGTATCGAGGGGGCCCGCGCCGAGGCCGAGCGCGCAGAGCGCGACGCCGATCTGCAACGGGCGGCCGAGCTCCGGTACGGCGTGCTCGTCGAGCTCGACCGCGAGCTCGAGTCCGAGAACGCGGCGCTCGCCGAGCTCCAGCACGATCGCAAGTTCCTGAACGAGGAAGTGACCGAGGAAGACGTCGCCGAGGTCGTCTCGAAATGGACCGGGATCCCCGTCTCGAAGCTGATGGAAGGCGAGATGCAGAAGCTCGTGCACCTCGAGCAGGCGTTGCACGAGCGGGTCGTCGATCAGGTCGAAGCCGTGGAAGCCGTCGCGAACGCGATCCGCCGTTCGCGTGCCGGTCTGGCCGACCCGAATCGTCCGATCGGCTCGTTCCTGTTCCTGGGACCGACCGGCGTGGGCAAGACCGAGCTTGCCCGAGCGCTCGCCGACCATCTGTTCGACGACGAGCGCTCGGTGGTCCGTGTGGACATGAGCGAGTATCAGGAGCGACATGCCGTCTCGCGTCTCGTGGGAGCGCCGCCCGGCTACGTCGGCTACGAGGAAGGCGGCCAGCTCACCGAGGCGGTTCGCCGCCGCCCTTACAGCGTCGTGCTGTTCGACGAGATGGAGAAGGCGCACCCCGACGTGTTCAACATCCTGCTGCAGCTGCTCGACGACGGGCGGCTCACCGATGGACAGGGCCGCACGGTCGACTTCCGCAACGCGATCGTGATCATGACGTCGAACCTCGGCTCAGCGGTCTTCGCGAACTTGACGCTCGATCGCGACAAGCAGAAGGAAGCCGTGCTCGATGACGTCCGGGGGTATTTCCGGCCGGAGTTCGTGAGCCGCATCGACGAGATCGTGGTCTTCGATTCCCTCGGCCGCCACGAGATCTCGCAGATCGTCGACATCCAGCTGCGCCTGCTGCGCCGCAGGCTTGGCGAGCGGGGGCTCTCGATCGAGCTCACCGACGAAGCGCGCGCCTATCTCGCGGACAAGGGCTTCGAGCCGGCGTTCGGAGCCCGGCCGTTGAAGCGGCTGATCCAGCGTGAGATCCAGGATCCGCTCGCCATGAAGCTGTTGGCCGGCGAGATCCGTGATGGCGATGCCGTCACGATCGACGCGTCGGGCGGCGGGTTGGCGTTCCGAGTCGGCTAGTCCACTCTGGACTACCAGGCATCAAGCGGTGGAGTGCTCGGGCCGATGGGTGCTGCATGGACCTCTGGCTCTGGCTCGTGGCCCTCGCCGTGGTCTGCGCGGGTGCCTGGCGCGCGGTGCGCCGCCGAGGTCGCGCCCGCCGCCTGATGCTGGTGTGCCATCGCGCCGATCTCGAGTTCTCCCCGATCGACCCGTTCCCCGACACGCTGTGGCTTCCGTTCCGTTGGCTCGGCGAGGGACGCTGGACGCGAGCCGAGAACGTCGTGTGGAACCGCGCGGAGGGCGACGACGTGCGAGCCTTCGATCTGCTGATCGAGCAGGCGCCTACGGGTGAGGACGCGCCGCACGCGCTGCAGCGGTACACGTGCGCGACGGTTGCAATGCCTTTCGGTTGCCCGCGGCTCGAGATCCGGCCCCGAGACGGCCTTGGGAAGGTCGCCGACGCATTCGATGGATCCGATATCGAGCTGGAGCTCGAGGAGTTCGACCGACGCTTCCACGTGCGTGCGAACGACCGTCGCTTCGCGGTGGCCTTCTGCGACCAGCGGATGATGCGCGCGCTGATGGGGCTCCCGCCCGGCGTGATGGTCGCCGTGAACGAGGACCGCCTGCTGTTGCGGGCCAAGGAACTGTCGCCCGCGCAGGTGCTGCTGCTCTTCGAGGCTGCGCGGGCCATCGGGCGCGCCGTGCCTCGGGTCGTCGCCGGGCTGTATCCGCCGCGCCCGAGCAAGGGCCGTCACGAGGATCGGTGGCTGCAGGGCCGCTGGTCGCCGGAGCCGATCGGCCACGACGCGAGCGGATCGTCCGTCGCGACGGGCGGCCCGTGAGACTGGGCACGTCGCTGCGGATCGTCGCCGGCATCGGGATCGCGTGGGCGCTCGCCGTGCTCGCGATGATGCTCAGGGGAGACCCGCAGGTCGGCCGTCTCGCGGCCCAGCTCCTCGCGCTCTCGGTCGCCGTCGCAGCGCTCGCGTGGGCGGTGTACCCGGTTCCGCATCGCGCCTCGCCGCGGATCGTTCGAGACGCAGGCGAGGCAGGCCGGGCTGGAAGCCCAGGCCGGCGATCCGCTCGGCGTGATCAGCACGCCGTTCGCCCTCTTCGGGCGCGCCGCCTCTGCTCGAGACCTGGAGAACACGGCATGGGGCGCCAGGAACGGTCGCGAGATCGCGGTCGCCGACTACTGGTACGCGCCGAGCTCGAACCCGAGCCTCGATGACTACCGGCGTTTCGTGTGCGTCATCGATTCGGCCAGGCCGGAATGGCCCGATCTCTCGGTCGTGCCGGCGGATCTCGCTTCGATCGCGATGGACGCCGTGGGGGTACCGCGCGTTGACCTCGGATCAGAACGGTTCGATCGTTCGTTCAGCGTGCAGACCGCTGACCGGCGGTTCGCGAACGCGTTCCTCGACGCACGGATGATGGGATGGCTGATGCTCCAGGCACCCGGCATGGGGTTCGAGATCGTCGCCGGCCGGCTGATGGTGTTCGAGCCCCGGCACGTGCTCAGCCTTGACGACGTGGATCGGGCCCTGCGAAGGTTCGACGGCCTCCTGGAGCACGTGCCACCAGTGGTGTCGTCGCTGTTCCCGGCCACGCGGCCCACCGTCTCGCCGGGGTAGGCTTGGCCTGCTCTCACTAAGGAAGGGAACGCTCGTGGAGATCGGGTTCATCATCTTGCTCGCTGTGATCGTGCTCGGCGCGATCGGCGCCGTGGTCTCGTACAACCGGTTCGTCTCGCAGAAGACGCTGATCAAGGACGCGTGGGCCAACATCGATACCGAGCTCAGGCGTCGGTACGACCTGATCCCGAACCTCGTCGAGACGGTCAAGGGCTACGCGTCGCACGAGAAGGAAGTGCTCGAGAACGTCACGCGCGCCCGCGCGATGGCAGCGAGCGCCACCGGCTCGCCGGCCGAGCAGGCCGCCGCCGAAGGTCCGCTCGTGGCCGCTCTTCGCCAGCTCATGCTCGTCGTCGAGAACTACCCCGACCTCAAGGCGAACCAGGGCTTCCTGCAGCTCCAAGGTGAGCTCACGAACACCGAGGACCGCCTGCAGACGGCCAGGCGCTTCTACAACGCGAACGTCCGCGACTTCAACCGGCGCGTGAAGCAGTTCCCGTCGATGATCGTGGCGAGCCTGTTCAACTTCAAAGAAGAGGAATTCTTCGAGGTTGAAGATGCCATCCGCGAAGGCGGCCCGCCGCAAGTGAGCTTCGGCACGCCCGCAGGGTCTGGGGCACCCCTCGCGGGGGGACCGCCGGTCGTTGCTGCCGCCGATCCGCCGGTGGCGCCACCGCCTCCGGCCGACGACGTGCCGGAGCCACCCAACCAACCCACTCCGCCTGCCCCCGCCTAAGGACCGGAAACCACCGGGCTGGTGAAGCCCTCGGCGGCAGTGCGGCGTCTGATCGAACGGGTCAGCACGGTCCAGACGCCTGACCAGACCAACGCCATCGCCCCAACGAGCAGCGCGGCGACGCGCGGTCCGGCCGAGTCGGCGATCGCGCTTGCGATCACGCTCGAGATCGCGAGCGAGAGCGTGATCATCGCGAAATCGACCGCGAACACGCGGCCCCTGATGTGGTCGGGCACGAGCACCTGCAGGCCGAACGTGGACAGCACCCATTGAGCTCCCCCGCCGAGATGTGCGAAGAAGATGACCGCGGCGGCGATCCAGAGCGAGGGCGCGAGCCCAAGTGCCATGTAGGAGACGCCGAAGACCGCGAGGGCGATGCCGATCGCGCCGAAGAGTCGCCGGTGGCGCTCACCGCTGATGCGGTGGCCGAGGAAGGGACCGACCAGGGCTCCGGCGCCCCTGGCGGCCATGAGCGCGCCCACGCCGAGCTCTCCTCGATCGAACACCTCTGCCCCGAACACCGGGAGCAGCGCCAGCACCCCGGCTGCGAACCCGAAGCCCGCCTTCACGCCGATGAGCGCCAGCACGTGGTGATCGCGCCGCGCGTACTGCAGCACCTCGACCGCGGCGTCGAGCATCTTCGGGTGCTCATGGCCCGGCGCTCGTGCTTCGGAGAACGGCCGCCTGATGCCCCAGAGCAGCATGGCCGAGACCCCGAACGAGACCGCGTCGATCACGAACGCGGTCTCGCGACCGAGCACGGTGGCCACGACGCCGCCGAGCCCAGCGCCGACGGCAAGCATGGTGCCCCACAGGGAACCGGTCAGCGTGTTCGCGGTGGCAAGATCGTCCGGATCCACCAGGTTCGGCGTCGCCGCGGTGAACGCCGGGTCGAACGGCGCGCCGAACACCGAGAGCAGAGCCAGCAGTGGGTACGCGAGCCAGATCGTGCCGGCGTCCACGAGCAGGAACGAGAGACACACGCCGATGCGCGCCAGATCGCAGATGATCATGAGCTTCCGGCGATCGAGCCGATCCACGAGCACTCCTGCCGGGGGCGAGGCGACGAAGAACGCGAGCTCCTGAGCCAAGATGGCGAGCCCCACATCGATCGCCCGCCCCGTCGTCTCGACGATCAGCGTGGTGATCGCTACGAACAGGAACCAGTCGCCGCCAAGCGAGATCACCGAGGCGATGAAGAGGCGCCGGAAATCCCGGTTGCGACTGAGCAGGGACACGCTGGCTTGCACACCGGTCCTGTCTGGCTCGCGCGTGGGCATGTCGGTCCGTCAGACTATCGAGGTCCGGCGATGAGGAGGATCCTGTGCTCGAACGCATCACGTGGTTCCGGCAGTCGGCGCTTCGATGGCGTGACGACCAGCTAACGGTGTACATCGATCCGTGGGGCACGGGCGACGATGCCCTGCCGGGGGATCTGATCCTGATCACGCACGCGCACGAGGACCACTTCCAGCCTGACGAGATCGAGCGTCTGCGGCACGAGGGCACCAAGCTCGTCGCTCCCCACGACGTCGCCGGGATGCTGACGGGCGACGTCACCCCGGTGCGACCGGGCCAGACGCACGAGGTCGCCGGCGTCTCGTTCACGACGGTGCCGGCTTACAACACCCGCGAGGAAGCACTCGAGTTCCACCCTCGGGCCAACGACTGGGTGGGCTACGTGCTGCAGCTCGGCGGCGCGAACTACTACCACGCCGGCGACACCGACCACGCACCCGAGCTCGACGACATCCGGACCGACGTCGCGTTCCTGCCGGTGGGCGGGGACTTCACGATGGATCCACTCGAAGCGGCAGGTCTCGCCAAGGCGATCGGGCCCACACTCGCGGTGCCGATGCACTACGGGTTCGTCGTCGGCTCGTCGAGCGACGGGAAGCGATTCCGCGACGAAGCGGCGCCTGTACCCGTCGAGCTGCTCGAGCCAGTCAACGCATTCGAACGGGAGTGAGGTGACGATGAGACTCGGCTATGACGGCACGCTGTTCATGCTCGCGTTCGACCATCGCGGGTCGTTCCAGAGGAAGTTCTTCGGCATCGAGGGCGCGCCCGGCCCCGACGAGGCCGCGCGCATCATCGACGCCAAGCGGGTGATCTTCGACGGTCTGCAGCGGGCGCTCAGCGAGGGCGGCGTGCCGCAAGGGGCGGCGGGCGTGCTCGTCGACGAGCAGTTCGGCACGCAGGTGGCGCACGAGGCGAAACAGGCGGGACTGGCGCTCGCGATGCCAGCCGAGCGCTCGGGTCAACCCGAGTTCGACTTCGAGTACGGCACCGAGTTCACCTCACACATCCAGGCGTTCGACCCGACCTTCACCAAGGCGCTCGTGCGCTACAACCCCGAGGGCGACGGCGGCTTGAACGCCCGGCAAGCGGCGAAGCTGCGGGAGCTCTCCGATTGGCTGCACCAGACCGGACGGCTCTTCCTGTTCGAGCTGCTCGTGCCGGCCGAGCCGCATCAGCTCGAAGCTGCCGGCAACGACGCCCTGCGGTATGACGACGAGCTGCGGCCCGGCCTGATGCGCGTGGCGATCGCGCAGCTCCAGGAGAGCGGGGTCGAGCCAGACGTCTGGAAGATCGAAGGCATCGGTGATCCCGCCCGGTGCGCCGAGATCGCCGAGCAGTGCCGCATCGCAGGCCGCGATGATGTGGCGTGTGTCGTGCTCGGGCGCGGCGCCGACGAGGCTGCCGTCGACACGTGGCTGCGCGCCGCGCGCGACGTGCCCGGGTATCGAGGCTTCGCGATCGGACGGTCGATCTGGTGGGACCCGCTGAAGTTCTTCGTCGACGGGGCGATGGCGCGCGAAGAGGCCGTCGCCCAGATCGCGAACAGATACCGTCGGTTCGTTGCTGTGTACAGGGAAGGCTGAGGGTCAGCCTTCGAGCAGCAGGCCTCGGCGGCGACGCACGCGCCGATCGAGGCGATTGAAGAGCAGGTAGTCGACGAGCACGCCGATCACCGCGATCACGGCGACCGCTGCGACGAGGACCGGCACATCGCCGGCCTCGCGTGCGAGCAGGTGCCCGAGCCCGACCGCGCCGGCCGCCGCGATGATCAACTCGGCGGCCATGAGGGCCTTCCAGGCGAAGCCCCAGGCTTGCTGCAGCCCCGCCAGGAAGCCGGGTAAGGCCGCCGGAAGGATCACGTTCCGGTACAGGGTCCAACCCTCGGCTCCGAGCGTGCGTCCGGCCCGCTTGAGGATCGGCGGCACCTGACGCACCGCTGCCATCGTCGCGAGCGTCATCGACGGGAACGAGCCGACCACGGTCACGAAGACGACCGCTCGCTCGGTGGGTCCGAACCAGATCACGGCGATCGGCACCCAGGCGACGAACGGCACGATCTGCAAGGCGACCACCAGCGGCCGGATCGAGCGTTGCGCGAACTCGTTGAGCGCGAACCCCACCCCGAGCATGGTGCCGATCAAGACGGCGAGCGCGAACGAGAAGACGAGCCGGATCAGGGTCTTCACGGTGGCTTCGGGCAACGTGCCGTCGGCCATGCCGCCGACGAAAGCCTTCCACGTGTCGATCGGCGATGGCACGCCCGAGGTCGTCGTGAGCGCGGCGACCACGGCCCAGATCGCGATGAGGCCGGCGATGCCCGCCGACGGTGGTCCGACCTCGTGCCAGAGCCGGCGGGCGCCGGTCCGAGGCAGGTCTCCGGCGGGGGGCTCGCTCATCGATCGCGGCCTTCGGTGGTGGCCCTGCCCACCTCGCGCATGAGCAGCTCGTGCACGTCGGAGACGACGCGCGCCACGAGCACATCGTCGAGCTGGCGAGGCCGGGGCGCGCTGATCCGAACTTCCTCGATCAGCCGGCCCGGCGCCGCCGACATCACCAGCACGCGATCGGCCAGCAGCGCGGCTTCGCGCACATTGTGGGTGACGAACACGAAGGTCTTGCGGCCACCCCGCTCGAGCCAGACGCGCTGCACCTCGTCCTGCAGCAGCTCGCGCGCCTGCGCATCGAGAGCTCCGAACGGCTCGTCGCCGAGCAGCACGTCGGGCTCGGTCGCAAGCGCCCGGGCGAGCTGGGCGCGCTGTCGCATGCCCGCCGAGAGCTCGTGGGGCTGGGCGTCGCCGAACGATCGGAGCCCGACGTTGTCGAGCCATCGGCGGGCTCGCTCGGCGCGCTGATCGCCCGGCACCCGCGTGAGCTTCAGGGCGAGCTCCACGTTGCCGGCCACCGTCAGCCAAGGGAACAGCGCCGGCTCCTGGAACAAGACCGCGCGATCGGGGCCGGGGCCGGTGATCGGCCGTCCGTCGAGCAGCGCCCGCCCCGACGTGGGTTGATCGAGGCCCGCGAGCACGTTGAGTATCGAGGTCTTGCCGCAGCCAGAGGGTCCGAGGAGGCAGACGAACTCACCCACGTGCACATCGAACGTCACATGATCGACCGCCGTGACCACCGCCCCGCTCGTCGAGCGGCGGGTCTTCACCAGATCGTGCACCGCGAGCTTGGGTGGCGAACCATCGGGCGTTGGCGCCGGTTGCGCCTGGGCTGTCATCACGTCGCTCATCGCCGGATCCTCATCTGGTGATACTCATCGCCGGATCCTCATCGCAGCCGGAACTTCTCGGCCATCTCGATCTGCACGACCTTGCTGTCCTGGATCACCAGGACCACGGTGCCGTAGTTGATACGTCGCACGATGCCGGCGACCCGGGCGAGCACGAGGCGCTCCGCTTCGGAGAGCTCGAGGGCCGCCAGTTGCTCGTCGCCCGTTGCCTGATGGTCCGGGGCGATGCGGGTCGTCGGGTCGTCGCTCACCGTCGGAGTCTACGCTGGTCTCCCCTGCGATCCGGGCCGTCACGCCACGTAGAAGAACCCGGTCGCCAGTAGTGCGAGCGGCATCAGGAACAGCGTGCCGACGAACAGCACGAGCCGCCTGTTCTTGGCCACGAGGAGCTCGTCGAGGCGTAGCACCGAGCGCTGGACCGGCTTGTAGACGAAGGCCAAGATCAGCAGCGACACGATAGTGACGCCGATCGCCTCGGCCAGCACGACCTGGGCGGCTTCGGGTGTCGGCTGCAACATCGCGACCACGAGTGTGTCGGCGAGGGTCGTGATGTTGGCGCCCATGATGTACGGCAGCGCTTCCTCCCGCTTGATGAGGCCCTTGGCGGCGAGCGGCACCAGCACCGTGAGCGCCACCGAGACCGAGAGCGTCAGAGTCGCGACGATGCATCCGAGGAAGAACATCGTCCACGGATGCTTCAGCCATGCGGCGCGCTTGGAGGCGGTCGCGTCGCTGCTCACGTGGGGCAGCACCCGGTCGATCAGGTTGAACGACACCAGGATCACCCCGAGGCCGATCAGGAACAGCGACCACCCGGGCACGTTCGCGGAGACGAAGTCGACGATCGGGCCCCAGAGTGTGCCGAGGACGGCGTCGAGCTTTCCCGATGCATGCAGGTCGAGGCCGTCGAGCCAGCCCGCTTTGATGAAGCCGTAGCCGATCAGCATGCCGGGCATGTAGACGATGGCGGTCATCGTCATCGCCTGGATGCCGATGCCGATCGAGTCGCTGCGGCTGCGCTTGATGTCGTCTCTCGAAGCGCCGGCGGCGATCTGCACCTTGGCCTGCTTGGTCGCGTACAGGAACCCGGTGAGCAACACGATGAACGACGCGCCCAGTCGTGAGCCCGAGAGCATCGTGAACGCCTGCAGCTTGGTGAGGGTGCCGGCGCCGAAAAGGCTGATGGCCGTCGCGGCGACCGGTGAACCGGAGAGCACGAAGTAGGCGCCGAGCCACCCGGCCCCGAGCGTCGAGACGCCGCTCGCGAACGGGAACTGCCCTTCGATCTGTGGGCCGACGGCGGCTGCGCCTTCCTTCATGAACTGCACGGCGAGGATGAACAGGAACATGGCCGGCACGAATAGCAGCAGCTTCTTGGCGATATCCCACCGGGAGCGGGGCGCCTCGAACGGCCCCCAGTTGATGAGATGCCGGGCCTGGTTCGCCTCGACGGGCACGCAGAACTCGCCGTCGATCTCGACCAGCTTCGCTTCCTGCTCGAGGTCGCGTTCGAGCTCCTTCGATCGCTTCGACATGTTCAGGCTCTCTCCTGAAACGAAAGGGGCCGCAACGCTGTGCGGGAACAGGTGTTCCCCCTGTGCGTTGCGGCCTCCGGTCTTTCCGGTCAGCTGCAGGGCGAGACTACCCCCGGCCTCGGGGCAGGGTCAACGGCCATCAGCCCTATCCGCCATCGGACTTGTGTTGCATTCTCATGGCAGGACGACCCATGTTGACCGCTTCTCCTTGACACAGCCGATCGCAGCGGCTACTTCTGCCGCGTCACGCCGACCGGATCACCGGAGGCGTCGCACTCGAAAGGCCCGGCGAGCGTCGCGACCAGCGACACCGTTGCGCGAACCCTTTCGGTTGACCCGACCACCGGAGGCCCAGCATTCAGAGGCCACCGGCTTATGGCCGGTCCATCGAAAGGAGCTCCGATGTTCATCAACACCTGGCAACGCGTCTTCGCGTCCGCCCGTTGGGCGCGACCCGTCGCGCTTGCCCTCGTTCCACTCATGATCCTCGCGGCCTGCTCGTCCGACACGGGCGACGGTCGTAGTGATGCACGAGGGCCGCGTGGAGCAGGTGGGCTCGCCGACCGAGATCTACGACGACCCGAAGACCCCCTTCGTGGCCGGGTTCGTCGGCTCCGCGAACGTGCAGCATGGCGTGGTCGAAGGTGGCCATGTGCACCTCGGTGCGTTTCCGGCTGCCAGGGGCCGATCACCTCGCCGAGGGCGCTGCCGCCACCGCGTTCGTTCGCCCGCACGACGTGCGTGTCACGCCGGCGGGTTCGAACGGGAACGGACATAGCGGCGCGCCGATCGCGCTCGGCCGTGTCGAGCGGATCTCCTCGCTCGGCTGGCTCGCACGGCTCACCATCCGCCTCGACGGCAACGGGAACCACACCCTGGTCGCTCACGTGCCTCAGGACGAGCTCGCCGGTGCGTCCGAGGGAGACCTCGTGCGCGTCGACCTGCGCCCTCCCAAGGCGTTCGATCAGGGTGAGGGCTCGCCCGGAGAGTGAACGTGTCACCCCTTCGCGCCGTGGACGGCGACGGTCCGCTGGGTCCGGAGATCCCCGCCGATGTGGTGAGGTTCGCCGCGATGGCGGCCGAGCAATGCACACTGCTGCTGCACGTGCACGACCTGCTCGGCGGCATCGCGTACGGCACGGTACCCTCGTGCTGCAGGACGGCAAGGTGATCCAGGCGGAGACGTCGGAGAAGATCAGACTGAAGTGATCAGGGTCCGCTTCAGTTGCCGCAGGCGCATCCGCCGCCGCAGCAGCCTCCCCCTGAAGGCCGGCCCAAGGACCGAGAAGCGTCGAGACCCGCAGCAGCGCCCTGCGAACCCGTCGCGAAGACCGAGAAACGTCTGCGCACACGGCCGACTCCGCACGAGGGACACGCGAGCGCCGTGTCGACCGCGGCACCGATCGCGCGCCGTTCCTCGAAGCTGTGCTCGCATGTGAGGCAGACGTACTCGTAGACGGCCATGACCGAAGAGCTTACCGCGACGGTTGGTCGGGGAACGGTCAGCTGGTGCGACCGGCCATGCGATGGCCGACCGCGGCGGCGGCTTCCATGACCCGTCGCCCGAGTCCCGGCAGATCTCGCGCCGGCACGCGGTAGGCCGGCCCCGAGGTGCTCACGGCGGCGACCGCCTTCCCGTCGACCAGGACCGGCGCCGCGATCGTGATCAGCCCGTCCTCGAGCTCACCCGTGCTCGAGGCGTACCCCTTGCGGCGCACCTCGTCGAGGGTGGCGCGCAGCACGCCTGGGTCGGTGATCGTGCGGTCGGTGAGCTGCTCCAGTCGCCGGCGCAAGAGCGCCTGACGAGCCCGGTCGTCGCCGAACGCGAGCATCGCCTTGCCGCTCGAGCTCGCATGCGCCGGGCTCCGCCGGCCCACCCAGCTTGCCATGACAACGGTCTGTGCAGGCGTCACCTGGTCGACGTAGACCACGTGGAATCGGTCGAGGATCGCGAGGTTCGCTGTCTCCGAAGTCGAGGCCGAGAGCTGTTCGAGCTCGGGCCGGGCTTGGCTCACGACCGGAAGGCGGGCGACAGCGGTCGCGGCGAGCCCCACCATGCGCGCTCCGAGCCGGTACTGCAGGGTGAGCGGATCGCGTTCGACCATGCCGCTCGCGGCAAGCGTGCCGAGCAGGCGCGATGCCGTCGATCGGTGCACGGCCAGCCCGCGTGCGACGTCGGACACGCCGAGACCGTGGCGTGCGCCGCCGAGCGCGTCGAGCACCTGCACGACTCGTTCGGCGCCATCGGTGACCCGCACGTGCTGAGTGTACGCCGTGTTGCCGCGACGGCACGTGATGCTTGTACGGCGGGATTGGCGTGCGTAGCGTGCGCGCCGACCCACCCGCGACAGGAGGATCCGACCGTGACCGACGGCAACCCGTTCGATGTCGACGGCGTCTGGCTGAAGAGCGCGTTCCACACGCACACCTCCCGATCCGATGGCGAGCTCGACCCGGCCGCGCACGTACGCCATCACGAGTGGGCGGGGTTCGACGTGTGCACGATCACCGACCATTGGACGCTCACGCTCGAACCGTCGACGAAGCATTGCCTCGTTATCACCGGCGCCGAGCTCGCCGCCGATCCCTACGGGGGGGCGTTCACCGACAGCGAGATCCTCGCGATCGGCATCTCCGACATCCCCGAGGATCCGGGTGGCGACCGTTCGCGATGGGGCCCGATCGACGCGTACCACTACAAGACCTTCCCCGACCTGTCGGCTGCCGCGCGCTGCATCGCCGACCAGGCCGGCGTCTCGTTCATCGCGCACCCGTACTGGAGCGGCTTGCCGCTCGAGACCTTGCTAGCGGTCGAGGGAACACACGGACTGGAGCTGTTCAACTCGAGCGCAGAACGCGAGAACCTACGCGGCGACTCGAGCTACGTCTGGGACCAATGCCTCGAGCGCGGCCGTCGCCTCTGGGGTTTCGCGACCGACGACTGCCACTACCCGGGATTCGACATCAACGATGCCTGGACGATGGTGCGCGCCGCAGAGCGAACCGAGGAAGCCGTGCTCGAGGCGCTTCGCCGCGGGCACCTGTACGCCACGAACGGGCCCGAGCTGCAAGACATCTCGGTCGACGGCGACGCGCTCGAGGTGCGCTGTAGCCCAGCACGCACCGTCGTGCTGGTCTCCCGCTACGAGACCGGGTGGGCGGTGCAGGCCGGCGTGCGCAACCGGCAGGAAGACGCGCGCGTGCTTGAGCGCGATGACCGTGGCTTCGTCGTGCGTGCGCGGTTCGAGCCGCCGATGGCGCTCGAGTACCGGCGCATCGTGATCGACGACGAGCGAGGACGCAGGGCATGGTCCAACCCGATCTGAGCGCCGACCTAGCCTTCGCGCACGAGCTCGCCGACACGGCGGCCACGGTCACGCTCTCGTGGTTCGGCTGCCGGCTGCCTGTCGAGCTGAAGGACGACGAGACGCCGGTGACCGAGGTCGACCGTCGCGCGGAGCACGCGATCCGAGCCTCGATCGAGGCTCGATTCCCAGGCGACGGGGTGCTCGGGGAAGAGGAGGGGCCGAAGGAAGGCGCCAACGGGCGGCGGTGGGTGATCGATCCTGTCGACGGCACGAAGCTCTATGCCGAGGGCATCCCGCTGTGGACGACGTTGATCGCCCTCGAGATCGACGGCGTGCCTGTGGTCGGCGTGGCCGATGCGCCCGCGATCGGCGACCGGTACCACGCGATCAGGGGCGAGGGCGCATGGCGTGGCGAGCGACGCTTGCATGTGTCTGAGGTCGGCTCGCTCGCGGAGTCATTCGTCGCGCATTCCGGCGTCGACGAGTGGATCGCCGGCGGGCGGCACGACGCCCTGCTGCGCGTGGCCGGTCAGGCTCGTCGCACCCGGGGCTTGAGCGACGCGTGGGCGCATCTGCTCGTCGCGCAGGGCTCGGTGGAGGTGCTGCTCGAGCACGAGCCGTGCCACACGTGGGACTGGTCGGCGACCGGCCTCATCGTCGAGGAAGCCGGTGGCTGCGTCACGACGCTGTGTGGTGCCGCTCCGACAGCCGGAGGGGATCTGCTCGTGACGAACGGCATGGTGCATGGCGAGGTCGTCGATGTGCTGTCGGCCGATCCATGAACGGAAGCGGAACGTTGCCCTGGCGGCACTCACTGCCTCGTCGCGACGGCGCACACGGTCTAGGTTCGCCCCCATGCCGGAGCTTCAGGCTCCCGGCACGAGCTCACGAGGAAGCGGAGGGAGCACGATGACACTCGAGCGACCGGCACCACAGGGCAGGGGCTCGGCGCCTTCGGAGCGCAGAGCTCGCGGGTTGCGAGGCGCTCTCGTGCTCATGGCGGTGGTGGCGACAGCTCTCGCCTCGACGGCGGCACCCTTCGCGGGCGCCCAGTCGGCCGCGCCTGCGAGCGAGGACCTGGCGCTGCGGGTGGGTGTGGTCTCGGATCTGATCACCGACAACCCGTGGGCGGTGAGCGCCGGAAGCGACTGGGTCGTCGTGACCCTGCAGTACGACATGATGCTGAAGTTCGCTTCCGAAGACCTTTCGCCCGCGCCGAGCCTCGCGACCGGATGCGAAGAGAACGCCAACTCGACCGAGTGGACCTGCACCCTGCAGGAAGGCCTGAAGTGGAGCGACGGCTCGCCGCTCACCTCACGCGACATCGCGTTCACCTATCGCTTCGTGATCGACAACAAGATCCCCCAGTACAAGAGCTACTTCCCGTTCAACCCGACGTTCGAGACGCCCGACGACCAGACGCTCATCTGGAAGTCCGAGGAGCCGACGTTCGCGCCCGACATGCCGCCGTGGGTCTACATCGTGCCGGAGAAGGTCTGGGCGCCTTACGACGGCGAAGCGCTGAGCGCGATCAAGGCGGTCGGGAACACACCGTCGATCGGCAGCGGGCCGTTCACGCTCACCGAGTGGAACCCGGGCCAAGGTTGGACGATGGAGCGCAACCCCTACTTCTGGGGCGAGGAGCCCGAGGTCGATCGCATCGAGTACCGGCTGTATTCGAACCAGGAAGCGATGATCACGGCGCTGGGCAACGGCGAGATCGACTTCGCCGACGGTCTGAAGCCGTCGCTGATCGCGTCGGTCGAGGGCAACGAGAACGTCGAGGTGCAGCGCGTGGTCTCGGACTGGTGGCTGAACCTGGCGTTCAACTTCGGTGGCCAGGGCGCCGACGCCGACGCGTTGCCCGCGCTCCACGACATCACCGTGCGCCAGGCGATCGCGATGGCGATCGACAAGAAGGCGATCGCGGAGAAGGTGTATCAGGGCACCGCGACGCCGGGCGACACGATCATCAGGCCGGCGTCGGCCTACTGGCACCTGGACCTTCCGGCCGAGGAGGAGATCGCCTACGACCCCGTTGCGGCGAACGAGCTGCTCGACGGCGCCGGGTACGCCGACACCAACGACGACGGCATCCGCGAGGATCCGAAGACCGGCGAGCCGCTCGAGCTGCTCATCCCGGCGTCGCAGGACACGACCGGCGCGGTGGAGTCGGGTGAGCTCATCGACGGTTTCCTCCAGCAGATCGGCGTCGGCGTCGACCTGCGTCCCGTGTCCGACAACAAGATGGGCGACTACTGGGGCGCGGGCAATTTCGACGCGTACATCTGGTATTGGAGTGGTGATCCCGATCCCAACTATCAGCTCTTCGTTTTCACCTCGGAGCAGTGCGGGGCGTGGAGCGACGGCTGCTGGAAGGATCCGACGTTCGACGCCCTCTACGAGGAGCAGCGCGCCGAGTTCGACCGGGCTGCACGCCAGGAGCTCGTATTCGAGGCGCAGCGCAGGGCCTACGAGCAGGTTCCGAGCGTCGTGCTGGCCTACCCGGGGTGGCTGCAGGCATACCGCAGCGACCGGTTCACCGGATGGGTGCCGGCCCCCGGCGCCGACGGCTACCTCATGCCCGGGTACAACTACGACTCCGTGGTGGCGCTTCGCTCGGTGAGTGAGTCGGTGGCGGCCTCCTCGGGCGGGTCGAGCGGCATCCCGGGGTGGATCTGGCTCGTCGCAGGAGTCGGTCTCGTGGCGGTGATCGTGGTCCTCTCGCGCCGCGGCCGCCGGCGAGAGCTCGACGAGGCCTGAAGCGGAGCCGGAGCGGCGGCGTGGGCTCCAGGGGATACGTCGCACGCAAGCTGGTGCAGGCGGGCTTCACCCTCGCCTTCGTGCTGACCTTCAACTTCTTCCTGTTCAGGGTGCTGCCGGGAGACCCGGTGGGGCTGCTGGCGAAGAGCCAACGATTGACCGAGGCCGACGTGGCCGGCCTGCGTGCGGAGCTGGGGCTCGACCAGCCGATCGGACGCCAGTACCTGACCTACGTGGGGCAGACGCTCACCGGCAACCTCGGCGTGTCGCTTCGCACGGCGCGCGACGTGACGGCCACGATCTGGTCGCGGATCGGTCCGACCGTGCTGCTCGTCGGCCTCGGCACCCTCTTCTCCACGGTGATCGGCATCTGGATCGGCATCAAGGGCGGGTGGCGCCGGGGCAGCCGGTTCGACACCTCGACGCTCTACGGATCGCTGGCGCTCTACTCGATCCCCGAGGGCTGGCTCGGCATGCTCTTGCTGCTCGCGCTTTCCGGCGCGCTGGGGCTGTTCCCCGCCGGAGGGTTCGAGCTCGGAGGACGCACCGGCACCGCACGCTTCGTCGACGTGCTCGACCACCTCTTCCTGCCGGTGCTGACCCTCACGCTCGGCTACGTCGGGCAGTACGCCATCATCATGCGGTCGTCGATGATCGACGTGCTCGGCGAGGAATACGTCACGAGCGCGAGGGCGAAGGGCGTGCCCGAGCACCTGGTTCGACGCCGCCACGTCGTGCCGAACGCGTTCCTGCCGACCTTCACGCTGATCTTCCTGAACTTCGGATTCGTGCTGGGAGGGGCGATCGTGGTCGAGGCCGTGTTCTCGTGGCCGGGGCTCGGCCTGCTGACCTACGAGGCGATCAACCAGCTCGATTTCCCGGTGATCCAGGGTGTGTTCTTGGTCTCGAGCGCTGCGGTGGTCGTGTTCAATCTGTTGGCCGACGTGACCTACGGGTACCTGGACCCCAGGGTTCGAGCAGCCTGAGATGGCGACGGGCGAGCGCATCGATGGGGTCCGCTCACCTCGCGCGCTGGTGTGGGAGCGACGCCGAGCGGCCGCCGGGGCGCACTGGGCCGCGTTCCGCCACAATCGTCAGGGCACGGTTGGCCTCGGCATCCTCACGCTGTTCGTCGCCGTGGCGGTCGCCGGCCCGATGTTCATCGATCAGGCGTCGATGGAGCCCGCGACCGCCGACGGACCGTTGCTCGCCGCGCCCTCGCTCGCCTACCCGCTCGGCACCGATAACTTCGGAAGATCGATGCTCTCGCTCATGGTGCAGGGCGCCCGCATCTCCTTGCTCGTGGGGTTCACTGCCGCGATGGGAACGATGCTCATCGGCGCGAGCGTCGGCATCACCGCGGGCTACTTCGGCGGGACCCGCGTCGACACGGTGCTCAACGGTGTCACGAACTGGTTCCTGGTGCTGCCGTGGATCGCGCTGGCGATAGCCCTCACCGCGGTGATCGGTCCCACACTGGTGAACGTCATCGTGGTCATCGCGATCACCTCGTGGGCGAGCACGGCTCGCGTGGTGCGGTCGCAGGCGCTCTCGGTGAAGGAACGGCCGTTCATCGAGCGATCGCGCGCGCTCGGGGCCGGGCATCGCCACCTCATCACACGTCACGTGCTGCCGAACGTGTTCCCCATCCTGTTCGCGAACGCCGTGCTCATGATCGCGCTCGCGATCCTGTCCGAGACGACGCTGTCGATCCTGGGCCTCGGCCCGGCCGACGCGATCTCGTGGGGGCGCATCATCGACGACTCGTTCTCGGCGGGGGCACTCTCGGCCGGCTGGTGGTGGTGGTTGATCCCGCCGGGCCTCGCGATCATGTCCGTGACGCTGTCGTTCACCATGGTCGGCTTCGCGCTTGACGAGGTGCTGAGCCCGCGTCTCCGCTCGCGTTGACGCATACTCCCTGGGTCTTTGGCCCTGGGTCTTTGGCCCTGGGTCTTTGGCCTGGGTCGCTGGGAGGAGGACGGCTGGATGAGGATGCTGATCAGGTGGGCGATCTTGGCGGTTGCCGTATTCGTTGCAGCCCAGCTCGTGCCAGGCATCGAACTGGAGGAAGGGCTCGTTTCCCTGCTCATCGTCGCGGCCGTCCTCGGTCTCGTGAACGCCGTGCTCGGCACGGTGCTCCGCATCCTTAGCATCCCGTTCCTGATCGTGACGCTCGGGTTGTTCGCCATCGCGATCAACATGGTCGTGCTGTGGGTGACAACGGCATTGACCGATCGCATCGAGATCGACGGCGCCGGGGCGTACTTCTGGGCCGCGCTGATCGTCTCGCTCGTCACCCTGGCGCTGCGCTTCGTCGTCCCTGACGGCGACCACTGAACGGCGTCCGGCCATCGAGACAGCGCGTTCGCCGCGCGTCGTGGCCGGACCGTCGGCGGGCAGCCTCGCCTGGCGCCGGGTACGCTTGCAGGCATGCCGGAGAGCTACGGGAAGCGTCAGCGCCAGGATGTGAAGTCGCGCAAGGCGGCCGCTCGTGAGGAGCGCCGGGTCGCTCGCGCCAAGCGCGACGCCGACCGCGCCGCCGGACTCGTCGAAGCCGGCACGCCGATCGAAGCGGCCGACCCGGTGGTGCTCGGGCTCCCCGACGACGAGGTCGAAACGCGTGATCGTCCCGCGTCCGACGCGCCTGCATAGCTCGGGTCCGGCCCGGCCCGCTCGTGTGTCGCGGGCCGTCTCGGCCGTCGCCCACTAGGCTTGGCCGATGGACTTCGACGAAGAGCGCATCGCCCTGTTCCTCGACTACGAGAACCTCGCGATCGGTGCCCGTGACCGGCTCGAGGGCATGCAGTTCGACCTGCGCCCCGTGCTCGACGCGCTCGCCGAACGAGGGCGAGTGATCGCCCGCAAGGCCTACGCCGACTGGTCCTACTTCGACGAGGACCGGCGCATGCTGACGCGCAGCCACGTCGAGCTGATCGAGATCCCGCAGCGCATGGGCGCCTCGCGCAAGAACTCCGCCGACATCAAGCTCTGCGTCGACGCGCTCGAGATGGCCTTCGAGCGCGACTACGTCACGACGTTCGTGATCTGCACCGGCGACAGCGACTTCACGCCGCTCGTGCACAAGCTGCGCGAGCTCAACAAGCGTGTGATCGGCGTCGGCATCAAGGAGTCCACCTCCAAGCTGTTGCCGCCGGCCTGCGACGAGTTCCTCTACTACGAGGCGCTCGAAGGCGTCGACGTGCCGGCCGAGCGCCGCCGCCGCGGTCGCAAGGCCAGCGCGGGACGCGCTCCAGACGCCCCCGCCGCCGCGCCGCCACCCCAACCCGAGCCCGGCCGCATCGACGATGAGGAGCCGGTCGAGGTCTCGGCGCCGCTCGACGAGGACCAGCTCGCGATCCTCATCGCCCAGACCGTCGCCGGGCTCGAGCGCACGTCGGGCGGCTCGGTGCTGGCCTCATCGGTCAAGCGAGCCCTGCTGCGCAAGGATCCGACCTTCAGCGAGGCCGATCACGGCTTCCGCGCGTTCGGCGAGCTCTTGCGCCATCTCGCGGACCGCAACGTCATCGAGCTGAGCGAAGGGTCAGCCAAGGGCGATCCCGAGGTGGCGTTGCCCTCGCAGGGCGCCGAGACCGAAGCGTTCGATCTGCTCCGTGACGTCGTCGCCGACCTCGAGCCCCAAGGTGCCGTGCAGCTCTCGGGTCTCAAGAACCGGGTACGCAAGGTACGTCCCGACTTCAGCGAGAAGAAGTACGGGTATCGCGGGTTCCTGCAGTTCTGCCGAGCCGCCGCAACACAAGACGTCGTGTCCCTGGAATGGGACGACGAGGCCGAGGACTACCTCGTCTCGATCCCGTAGCGCGCACGATGCCTTCGTCGGTCGGCGTGCTCATCGAGATCGGGTCCAAGCGCACGTTCGCGAGCGCGGCGGCGTGGCCCGGGTGAGCGCGCGGCGCCCGAGACGAAGAGGAGGCGCTCGACGCCCTGTTCAGGTACGGCTCCCGCTTCGCGTCGGCGATCGAGGGGACCGGCGTGAGGTTCTCGGCGCCCCAACGGCCCGGGTCGCTCGACGTGGTTGAGCGGTTGACGGGCTCCGGTGTGCGACTTGACGACGACCGATGGACGTCTCGAGGCAGGGAGCGTGACGCCGTGCTCGAAGGCCTCGATCGGGCGAGAGCTGGCGACCTTCCGTCGCGAGGACCGAGAGGTGGCGAGCGGTGGGCCCCGAGGCGGTTCCTGCGCCGGGCGGCTTGGCACGTGCTCGATCACGCCTGGGGAGATCGAGGACCGAGCGGGCGGCTGACTCCTCATCGCCGTCGTTCAGACGAAGTGGTCTTTCCTCGGGACCGTGCCGGGCAGCCAGCCGTCGTACCCCTCGGGGAACTCCCAGGGGGTGCCGAACGCCGGCGCGGTCTTCCGTCCGAACACCGGGTCGCGCGGCGCCTTGCGGAAGTTGAACACGTGCTCGAATGAGTGCGTCTTCTCGATGCGAGGCGTGAGGTAGGCCAGCCCCCAGTTGTCGGAGATGAACCGCAAAGGGGTCGAGAACTCCCCGACCTCTGTGTCGATCACACCGCGCTCGGTGTACGGGCTGATCGTCAGCAGGGGCACGCGCACGCCAAGGCCGATGTCGTCGACCTGTGGCGGTGCCACCGGGTCGTAGAAGCCGCCCCACTCGTCCCATGTGATGAAGATCGCGGTGTGCTCCCACATGGAGCTGCGCATGATCGAGTTCACGATGTCACTCACCCAGTTGTGCGCGTGCCCGCTCGATTCCGGGGGGTGATCGGAGAGCTCGAATCGAGGCGTGACCCAGCTCACCGCCGGAAGCCGCTCCGCCTCGATGTCGTCGACGAGGCGATCGACCGGTCGCATGTGCTGGTCCCACAGGTCCGTGTGGATCACGTTGCCGATGCCGTTGTAGGCGTTCCAGAAGTAGCCGGACTGGCCCGGCACGGCGGAGTAGTAGGCCCAGTCGACGCCGATATCGCTGAGCTGCTCGCCGACGGTCGGGTAGCTGAAGCAGGTGTCGTGCTTGGTGAGGTTGCCGTGCTCGTCCTTCACGAACACGAAGACGTCGTCACCGAGCGCGTCGCAGCCCCAGCTCTTGAACGGCTTGCCGTCGATGACACGTGTCTCGATGTTCTCGGGGTTGTCGAGCACACCGCCCGACTGGCCCGCGATGAAGAAGAAGTGGTTCGGGTACGAGGGGCCTCCCACGCTCGCGAAGAAGTGGTCGGAGAGCCCATACTCACGCGCCCACGTGAAGTAGTTCGGGATCTGGTCCTCATCGAACATCGAGTAGGCGTAGTTGAAGCCGGTGGCGTCGTTGCCGAAGCCGTCCATCTTCCCGCCGTTCACGCTGTTGAGATGAGCCGCCCGATCGTGCGGGATGTCGCTCGGAAGCCATTCGGGGCATCGGATCAACGGCTTCTCCTTGCCGAGCTCAACCCCGACGTGCGTGCGCTCCACGCCCGGGAACCGGCCGAACACGTTGTTGAAGCTCCGGTTCTCGAGCATCACGTAGACGACCCTCTTGATCGGCGTCGCCGTGTCGATCGCCGGGGTCGGGTCCTCGACCTTCGGGATCACGCGTCCGCCGGTGCACGAGAAGAGCACCCCGCCGGCCGCCGCCATCGTCGACCGCATGAGGAAACGTCGCCGCGTGTAGGCGATCGGATGTTGTAACTCGCGGGCCTCCTCAGGGGTGTGCACGCGCTCGGGCATGGCTCCTTTGTATCAAGTGGCCGCCCCGTCGCTATCCTGGTTGCACCGTGCACACAGCTTCACCACACCGCCTTGCGACCCCGCTTTCCCTGCACGAGCAGGTAGAACGTGCCGCCCGAAAGGCAGGGAACGATGCGTAGGTTCATCGTCGCCGTGGCGGTGTTCATGCTGCTCGCGGCGGCGTGCGACCGGGGCGGTGAGACCTCGGACGAAGACGGTGGTTTCGGCTCGGTGGCATCGTCGGCACCTCCGGCGGCACGCGAGGCCTTCTCGCCGGGAGCGAGCGTCACTTCCTCACCGACGGAACCTGCAGGCCCCGGCGAGGCACCGCCCACCCGAGGGGCGCCGTCGGACACGTGCATCGATGGGTGGCGCACACCGCCTCGCGACACGCCCATGTTCACCGACCCTCTCGGCATCATCAGGCGCACCTCGCCCGTCGAGGGGGACTTCGTCGTCGTCGACCTGCGCATGTTCGTCGGACCCGAGTCGCCGCCATCGCCCGACAAGGGGTACCTGCAGGACATCCGCCGCTGGTACATCAAGCTCTACGCCGCTTCGGACTGGAGCTACGCGGGGCGGTTCATCGTGGAATCGAGGCTGTTCGGCCGTGGGCTCGCCGCCGTTGCACCCTACGACTCCGAAGGGTTCCGCTCGCCGGATTGGGCCGGCTTCCAGTGGGATTCGACCGATACCGAGGCCGTGGCGTATCCGGGCCTGCCCGGCCGCTGGCAGGGCAGGCCGTATGACTTCGTGAAGGGTGGCGCGGGCCTGGAGATCGCCGGGCTTCCCGACGAGGTGATGGGCTGCCTCGACGGAACGTGAGTCCTCGAGCCGGCGTCACTCCTCGACGGGCCACCCGGTGTACAGGCTGGCACCGCGCTTGCGGAGCTCGTTGCCGATCACGACGCGCTGGATCTCCGAGGTGCCCTCCCAGATCCGATCGACGCGCAGCTCGCGCCAGAGCCGCTCGACCGGCTGCTCGCGCATGTATCCACGGCCGCCGAAGATCTGCACGGCCTTGTCGATCACGCGCCCGGCCGTCTCGCTGCACACGAGCTTCACCGCGCTCGCCATCGCGTGCGTCTGCTTGCGATCGGCGTGGCCGCGCGCGGCTTCCCAACACACGCGGTAGAGCAGCGACTTCGCGGCCATGATCTCGGCTGCCATGTCGGCGAGCATGAACTCGATCGCCTGGAACTCCACGATCGGCTGAGCGAACTGCCGGCGCTCCTTCGCGAAGGCGAGTGAGAGCTCGAGCGCGCGCGAGCTGGCACCCATCGTGCGCGCGCCGATCATGAGGCGCTCCTCGACGAACCAGTCCTTCGTGAGCTCCAAGCCCTGGCCGACCTCGCCGAGCACCCGATCGTCGCCGACCCGCACACCTTCGAAGGCGAAGATCGGGTGCTCGAAGACGAACGTGTGCGTGTACTTCGGGGTGCGCACGAGCCGCACGCCCGGCGTGTCCTTGCCGACGAGGAAGACGGTCGCCTTGGCCGGGTCGCCGTCGACGTGCGCGTGCACGAGGAAGAAGTCCGCGACGTCGCCGCTCGTCACGTGCCACTTCTCGCCGTCGATCACCCACTCGCCCCCTTCGCGGCGCGCGGTCGTCGCGACCGCCGAGACGTCGGAGCCCGCGCCTTCCTCTGTGATCGCGTAGGCGTCGCGGCGCTCACCTCGGATCGCCGGACGAAGGAACCGCTCCTTCTGCTCCTCGGTGCCGCTCGCGAGCGGGATCGACGGTCGCCACGGGATGTCCCACAGCGCGCCGGTCGCGCGTCCCCACTGTTCCTCGATCAGCATCTGCTGGAAGGCGTCGTATCCCTGGCCGCCGTCGTCGGTCGAGTGGTTGATCCCGTTGAAGCTCGCGTCGAGCACGGCCTGCTTCGCGCGAGCGTGGCTCTCGGGGGACAAGCCATCGAGCTCCTCGCACTCGTCCTCGAGCGGCAGCAACACGTGATCGGTGAGCTCGCGTGCCGCGCGTTGCAGATCGCGGTCGGCGGCGGACAGGTGCAGGTCCACGTCGTTGGCTCCTCATGTCGCGGGTAGGGTTCGGCGCGAGTGTAGGTCGCCGGTCGAAAGGGGGAGTGAACGGTGGGCAAGACGGTGTTCCACGGCGGGGTCGTCTTCGACGGATCGGGATCGGCGCCCGCCCGCGCCGACGTCGTCATCGACGACGGACGCATCGTCGAGGTCGGGCCGGGCCTCGACGGTGACGACGGCATCGACTGCACAGGGAAGGCGTTGCTGCCCGGGTTGTTCGACTGCCATGTGCACATGGCGTTTCGCTACGAGGACTTCGACGAGTACGCCCGCATGCAGGAGCCGTTCTCGCTCGCGTTCTTCCGCATGGCGGAGAACCTGCGCATGACGCTCGCGCTCGGCATCACGACGGTGCGAGACGCATCGGGCGCCGACGCCGGCCTGCGGGCCGCTGTCGACGAGGGAACGCTCCCCGGCCCTCGCATGCAGATCTCGGTGACGATGCTCTCGATGACCGGAGGCCACAACGATCCGTGGCTGCCGAGCGGCACCCACGGCCTGGGGGGCGTCGAGTATCCGGGCATGCCGTCGGGCGTGTGCGACGGGGTCGACGGGGCAAGCGCCAAGGTGCGTGAGGTGATCCGCGCCGGCGCCGACGTCATCAAGATCGCGTCGAGCGGAGGGTTCCTCTCACCGGCCGACGACCCCATGGAGCCGAACTACTCCCAGGAAGAGGTCGACGCGATCGTGCGCACGGCGGCGGACCTCGGCACCTGGGTGATGTCGCACGCGCACGGACCCGAGGGCATCAAGCGCGCGGTGCGGGCGGGGGTGCGCTCGATCGACCACGGCACCTTCCTCGATGACGAGGCGATCGCGATGATGCTCGAGCGAGGCACGTGGCTCGTGCCGACCCTCACCTCGGGCGATACGACCGAGGCGCTCGCGAACGACGAGAAGGTGCAGCCCGCCGTGCGGGAGAAGCTTCGAGGGCTCGGCCGGCCGGAGCTCGGCGCCTTCCGGCTCGCCGCCGAGGCGGGCGTCAAGGTCGCGATGGGCACCGACTGCCCGGTCGCACCGCACGGCACCAACCTGAACGAGCTCCGCCACATGTCCGAGCATGGGTTCACCCCGGCCCAGGCGCTGCATGCCGCGACGCTGAGCGCTGCCGAGTTGATGGGCCTCGACGGCGAGCTGGGCACGTTGGAGCCCGGCAAGCGCGCCGACCTCGTGGTGCTCGACGGAGATCCGCTCGTGTTCGACGACTACGAGCGGCGAATCGAGCAGGTGTGGAAGGACGGCCTTCGGGTGGTGCCGTTCTCCGTGAGCTCACGGAACGCGCCCGTGCCGAGATAGCCTGCGGCGATGTTGCGCGACATCGCTCGGTCGGTCCGCGAGGGGCGGGTATCGGCCGAGGTGCTGGTGGCCGAGTCGCTCGGCCGCATCCAATGCCTCGACGGCCCGATCAACTCCGTGGTGCTGACGCGCGGCGACGCGGCGCTCGCCGAGGCCGTCGCGCTCGATGCTCGCGTGACGGCCGGCGACGACCCAGGTGCGCTCGCGGGACTGCCCTTGCTCGTGAAGGACAACGAAGATGTCGCCGGGCTGCCGACGACCTTCGGGTCGCTGCTGCGGGAGCATGCAGGGCCGGCCGCGCGTGATTGCGAGGTCGTCAGCCGGCTGCGCGCGGTTGGCGCGATCGTGGTCGGCAAGACGAACCTCCCGGAATTCGCGTTCGAGGGTTTCACGTCGAACCGGCTGTTCGGCGACACCCACGATCCGTGGGCCCTTGACTGGTCCCCCGGCGGTTCGAGCGGTGGAAGTGGCGCCGCGCTCGTGGCGGGCCTCGCGCCGATCGCGACCGCGACCGACGGGGGAGGGTCGATCCGCATCCCGGCGGCCTTCTGCGGGCTGGTCGGCTTGAAGCCGACCGCAGGGCTGATCGGGCGCGACCCTGCCCCGTCGTGGATCGATCTTTCGACCAAGGGGCCGCTGACCACGAGCGTCGCCGATGCTGCGCTGCTGCTCGAGGTGATGCGGGGTCCGGTGGCGGGCGACCCCACCGCTGTGCCCGGGTGGTCACCTCGATCTCAGGCCTGGCCCGCTCGCATCCTCGCCACACCCCGCATTGCCGACTACGGACCCCTTCCTGCGTCGATCGCCGCCCTGTTCGACGAAGCGGTCTCCGGTCTCGCGGCGGCGATGGGCATCGAGATCGAACCGGTCGCGCCGCCGTTCACCGAGCAGATCGATGACGACTGGTTCACGACGGTGGCGATCGAAGAGCTCACATGGATCGGACGTGACACGGTGGCCGGGGACGCAGACCGGCTGACCCCGTATGTGCGAGGCGCCCTGGAGCTCGCGACATCGATCACTGCGGACGAGTACCTGGCGGCGCGGCGCCGCCGGTTCGAGCAGACGCGAACACTCGACAACCTGCTCGGGGCAGACACCGTGCTCGTGTGCCCGACCATGTGCGCCGAAGGGCTCTACGCCGACGGGCGGAGCCCGGGCAGCGACGACATCGGGTCGCCGGCCTCTGCCTACAACACCCAGGCGACAAACATCACGGGGCACCCGTCGCTGTCGGTGCCCGCCGGCCTGTCGTCCAACGGCGTGCCCTTCGGCATGCAGATCACCGGACCGCGTTTCGCCGACGACATGGTGCTCGCGGTCGGCGCTGCCTGGGAAGCCGCCCGCCCCTGGCCCCGAACGGCGCCAGGTTTCACACCGTTCGGCGGATAGGCGCTACGGGCCTAGCTCGTGGCACGCTACGGACCCAAGTTGTAGCCGAGCCGCCGCGGGAGTCTCGCGACGAAGTCCACGATGGGGTTCGGCTGCTCGCCCCGATCCTCGAGCTCGTCCTTGTGACGGATCGCCTGGTTCGCGATGAGCGCGCCGGGCGAGCGGATCGGTTCGGGCGGGAACCGCATCGGCTCGGCGTTGACCACCGGCAGGTCGAGCACGTCGTCGTGCCGGCCGAGCACCTGATGGGCGAGGATCCGCCCGCCTAGATGCGCCGGACCGACGCCGTTGCCCGTGTACCCCAGGCCGTAGTGCACGGTGCCGCCTTCGAACGTGCCGAAGAACGGAAGGTGGGCGCCCGAGACGTCGATCGGTCCACCCCACCCGGCCTCGATCGGCACGTCGCGAAAGCTCGGGAACATGCGGTGCAGGTCGGCCGTCGCCACGCGCAACGCGTGCTCGTCGTAGGCGAAGCGCGGTCCGATCGAGCGTGCGAGGTTCGGCTGCATGCCGCCGATGCCGAACGCGATGCGCCCGTCGGGCGTGGTGCGCACGTAGTGAAGGGCCGCCCGGTAGTCGCTCAGCCCGGCCCCGTTCGTCCACCCGATCTCCTTCAGCCGGTCGGGCGCGGGCGCCGTGAGCACGATGTAGCTGCCGCGCACCGTGAGCACCCGCCGGAAACGCTTCCAATGGGACGCCCACGCGTTGAGCGCGATCACGGCTGCGCCCGCACGCACGGTTCCCGAAGACGTCTCGGCGAGCGCCGGCGAGCCAGCGCCGAACCGCGTTGCCGGGGTCTGCTCGTGCACGCGCACACCCATGCCCATCACGACCCGGCGCAGCCCACGCACCAGGCGAGCCGGGTGCACGGTTGCCCCGTAGCGTTCCGCGACACCCCCCAAGAACACCGGCGAGTCGATCAGGTTCCTCACGCCCTCGGCCGAGAGCACCTCGAAGTCGTCGGCGAGGCCGAGCCTGGCGGCGGTGATCACGAGGTCGTCCCAGGACCCCACCTGCGCCTCGGAGGCAGCGACCGAGAGGTCGCCGTCGGCGCGGAACCACGCGTCGACATCGTGCTCAGTGCAGAACGCGCCGACCGCCTGCACGCTCACCTCTCCGGCGCGGCAGAGCGCCAACGCCGAGGTATCGCCGAAGGCCTGCGTGAGATGGGGAAGGTCGCCCCAGTAGCTGTTCACGAACCCGCCGTTGCGCCCGCTCGGACCGCCGCCGCAGATGTCCTGTTCGAGCACGACGACGTCGACACCCGGGTCGAGACGCTTGAGCTGGTATGCGGTCCACAATCCCGTGTAGCCGCCACCCAGGATCGCGACGTCGGCCGTGGTGTCGCCTTGCAGTGCCGGGGCGTCATCGCCGGCGAGCTCCGGCAGGGCGAGTGCTTCGCGCAGCCACCAGCTCCGGCCCTCGTCGGGCGGCACGGCCGGCGAAGCCACGTCGATCGCTGCACTCATGGACGTGCCAGGATGACATCCAGGCGCACGCGGTTCACGGAGCCGGCGGGGTTCACGAATCCGCATGCTACCGCCGAGCGTCGTCGGCGCCGCGCCTGATTGCTACGGTGAGGGCCCATCCGTTCCACGTCGAGGAGGCGGTATCCGATGACCGGCGAACGCCCGAGAAGCGGGCCCAAGAGCTGGGAGGTTACCGCTGGTCCCCACCGTGCTCCCGCTCGCGCGATGCTCCGCGCCGTCGGCTTCAGTGAGGAGGACTTCGCGAAGCCGCAGGTCGCCGTGGCCTCGAGCTGGAACGAGGTCACCCCCTGCAACTACCACCTCGACAAGCTCGCCGCGCTCGCGAAGGAAGGCGTGCGACAGGGCGACGCCGTGCCGATCGAGTTCACCACGATCGCCGTGAGCGACGGCATCGCGATGGGCCATGAAGGCATGAAGGCGTCGCTCATGAGCCGCGACCTGATCGCCGACTCGGTCGAGCTCGTGATGCACGCCGAGCGCATGGACGCCCTCGTCGGCATCGCGGGATGCGACAAGAGCGAGCCCGGCATGTTGATGGCCATGGCCCGCCTGAACCTGCATTCCGTCTACCTCTACGGCGGCACCATCCTGCCGGGCACGTACAAGGGGCGCGACATCACGATCCAGGATGTCTTCGAGGCGGTTGGCGGTCACGCGAAGGGCACGATCGACGACGCCGAGCTCCGCGCGATCGAGCGGGCCGCCTGTCCGGGGTCCGGCTCATGTGCCGGCATGTACACCGCGAACACCATGGCCGCCGTCGGCGAGGCGATCGGCATGTCGCTGCCGGGCGCCGCGTCGCCACCCGCGGTCGACTACCGGCGTGAGGTCGCAGCGCGCGAGTCCGGCATGCAGGCGGCTCGCCTCGTGATCGACGGCGGCCCGCTGCCCCGCGACATCTTGACCAAGGAAGCCTTCGAGAACGCGATCACCATCGTCATGGCGCTCGCGGGCTCGACCAACGCGGTGCTGCACCTGCTCGCGATCGCGCGCGAGGCACACGTCGACCTGCAGCTCGACGACTTCGATCGCATCGCGCGCAACGTGCCGCACCTCGTCGATGTGCGTCCCGCGGGGCGGTTCGTGATGAGCGACATCGACCGTGTGGGCGGCGTGCAGGTCGTCATGAAGGAGCTGCTCGACGCAGGTCTGTTGCACGGGGACTGCATGACCGTGACCGGGAAGACGATCGCCGAGAACCTGGCCGCCATGGATGTGGCGGCGCCCGATGGCGACGTCGTGCACGCGGTGAGCGACCCGATCCACCCGTGGGGCGGGCTCGCGATCCTTCGAGGAAACCTCGCCCCGGACGGCGGCGTGATCAAGGTCGCGGGCGCGGCGAGCACGTCGTTCGAGGGAGTGGCGAAGGCGTTCGACTCCGAGCAAGCCGCGTTCGATGCGCTGACGAGCGGCGGCTTCGCGTCAGGCGATGTGATCGTGATCCGCTACGAGGGCCCGAAGGGCTCGCCGGGCATGCCCGAGATGCTCGCGGTGACCGCGGCCGTCGCGGGCGCCGGCCTCGGGTCTGAGGTCGCGCTCATCACCGACGGTCGCTTCAGCGGCGCGACGAAGGGCTTCAGCGTCGGCCACATCGCGCCCGAGGCGTTCGTCGGCGGCCCGATCGCGCTCGTGCGAGACGGCGATCGCATCCGCATCGACGCCGACGCGCGCTCGATCGAGCTGCTCGTCGACGACGACGAGCTCGAGCGCCGCCGCGGCGAATGGATCCAGCCCGAGTACCGTTACACACAAGGTGCGCTCGCGAAGTACGCGCGCACGGTCGGGTCTGCCGATCACGGCGCGGTGACGTGGTGACCGCGCGCCCGGCTGTCACATCGCCTGCCGCGTTGCAGTGCCGCATCTGCGGCCAGCAGTACCCGGTCGAGCCGCTCACGATCTGCGAGGAGTGCTTCGGTCCGCTCGAGCCCGCCTACGACCTGCAGTCGATCGACGGGGTCGACTTCCGCAAACAGGCCGAAGCCGGTCCGTACACGCTCTGGCGTTACGAGTCGCTGCTTCCCGGCGGGCCGGGCATCGAGCGTGTCGATCTCGGCGCAGGGTTCACGCCGATGCGTGAGGCCGGCAACCTCGCGAAGGCGATCGGCCACGACGGCGCGATCTGGGTCAAGGACGATTCAGTGAACCCGTCGAATTCCTTCAAGGACCGAGTCGTGAGCGTCGCGACCACCATGGCCCGAGCCTTCGGCTACGAGGCGATCTCGTGCGCCTCGACCGGCAACCTCGCGAACGCGACCGCTGCCCACGCCGCGAAGGCGGGCATGGAGTGCTATGTCTTCGTGCCCGAGGACCTCGAGCGGGCGAAGATCCTCGCGACCGAGTGCTACGGCGCCAAGGTCGTCGCGGTGAAGGGCAACTACGACGAGGTGAACCGGCTCTGCAGCGAGGTCGCCGAGGTGCTCCCGTGGGCGTTCGTGAACGTGAATATGCGGCCGTACTACGCCGAGGGATCCAAGTCGCTCGGGTTCGAGACCGCCGAGCAGCTCGGCTGGCGGCTTCCCGACCATGTCGTGGTGCCGATCGCGAGCGGCGCGTTGCTCACGAAGATCCACCGGGCGTTCGGCGAGCTGATCGCGATCGGCGCGGTCGAGGAGAAGACCTACCGCGTCTCCGGCGCCCAGCCCGAGGGGTGCCGCCCGGTCGCGCAGGCGTTCCTCGACGGCGCCGAGGAGGTCACGCCCGTGAAGCCCGACACGATCGCTCGCTCCCTCGCGATCGGCGCGCCCGCCGACGGCTACTTCGCCCTGAAGGTCGCTCGCGAGACCGGGGGACACATCGAGTGGTGCACCGAACAGGAGATCCGCGAGGGCATCTCGCTGCTGGCGAGCACCGAGGGCGTGTTCACCGAGACGGCCGGCGGGGTGACGATCGCGAACCTCAAGCGCATGGTCGACCAGGGCATCGTGAAGCCCGGCGAAGAGGTCGTCGTCTACGTCACTGGCAACGGGTACAAGACGATCGAGGCGCTCGAGGGCTTCCTCGAACCGACGTTCAACGTGGCGCCCGATCTCGACGAGTTCCTCGCGGCGCTGGCCAAGAGGCCATGAGGCCGTGAGCGAGCGATGAACGACTTCTGGCATGCGGTCGCCATGCTCCGCCTCGACCGGCCGCTCGGCCTGGCAGAGCTGCAGGGGTGCTTCGGCGCAGGTAAGCCCGCGGAAGGGCTCGTCGGCTTCCGTCGGGGACGCCTGATCGCCACCACGTGCGGCTATGGGGTCGACGGTCCGTTCGAGGGACTCGCACGGCTGTGGATGCCGTGGAGGGGTCAGCACTTCTCGCGCCAGGCCGCCGAGGGCGTCAACCTCTTCACGGTGGGAGGACGCCGCGCCATCCGCACGGCGTTCCCGCGGTACCGAGGATTCGGCGACGACGAACAGGGCACGTCCGCCTTCCGGTTCGTCACGAGCGTTGCGCCGAGCGTGAGCCACCCTGACGTGACGGTGCTGCGCCTGGACTACCGAAGCGTTCGTGAGAACCCGTCGTTCCCGATCCGGAAGGTGCTCGACGAGCTGGTGCAGATCGACGTCGGGCTCTACCTCGGTCAGGAACTGATGACGTGGGGCGGCCGGCCGCACCGGGTCGCCTGGTTCTCCCTGGAACCCGGCACGTAGGTTCGACACGCTTGCCTCACGGAACGCCCGCCTCGGCGGCGGCGGCCGCGACGCCCGCGAGGCGGCCTTCCACGGTCTGCATGTTCGTCACGACTGCGGGCCGTGCGAGGCTCCGCATCGCCGCCAGGTAGTCGGCCGCCACCCTCGCCAGCGCGAGATCACGCCGAGCCTGGTCGTCGACCGTCCCGAAGTAGAGCCTGAGCATCGTCACGGAGCCCTCGTCGGTGAGGCCGAGGTGCGCCGCGAGGCTCCCGAGGTCTTCGAACGGGTCACCGGCGCCGGCTCGGCGGTAGTCAACGATCCACACCCGCTCGTCGTCGAGCAGCACCTTCGAGAGAGTGAGGTTCCCGTGGCAGGCGACCGAGCGACGGGTGCGCGAGCCGGAAGCGGCCTCGATGCCGCGCATGGCCTCGGTGGCGGCAGGTTCCGTCTTGGGCATCGAGACCCCCCGCGCGAGCGCCGCCCGTCGCAACTCGTCGGCGTCGCGGAACACCGACCGTTCCGCATCGGGAAGCGGGCACGCATGCAGCGCCCTCACCGACCCCACGAGCGACGCCAGCACGCCCGGTGCGTCGGCGTCGCTCGGTGTGAGCCGGCGGCCCGGCGCCGACCGTGTCACGAGGCAGCCGAGCTGGGGCACGAAGGCGGTCACCTCGGGCGCGACCCCCGCCGCCGCGGCCGCTCGCATCATGTCGACCTCGTGCACGAGGCTCGCGAGCGGGCGGGCGCTCGAGGGCGACCCGAGTCGCAAGACGAATGGCTCCGCGCCGGCTTCCACCAGGAAGCGTCGTTCGTCGGCGTCCGCCGACATCGGCGTGACCCCGATGTCGCGCTCGCGCCAGGCCTCGACCGCGCGGATCGCCGCCTCGAGCCGGGGATCGCCGAGCGCCTTCACGCATCGACCGTACCCTCCGATCGGCGCCGCGTCCGTGCTCGGATGGGCGCATCATCCGGCCGAACGTCGCCGGTTCCTGCTAGCGTTAACGACCGAGGGCACCGATCGCGGTTACAAGGCTTCGAGCAGTTCCCTCACCCCGGCTGTCACGGCCGGCGCCGGCGGGCCAGCATCTTGCACGATGCCCGACGCGGCGGAAGGAAGGAGGGGATCGCACGTGGCAACAGGAACCGTGAAGTGGTTCAGCTCCGAGAAGGGCTTCGGCTTCATCACGCCTGACGACGGCAGCGCCGATGTGTTCGTGCACTTCAGCGCGATCTCTGGCGAGGGGTATCGCAACCTCGATGAGAACCAGAAGGTCGAATACGACGTCACCCAGGGCCAGAAAGGCCCGCAGGCGGCGAACGTACGAGCAGTCTGAGGCGTTTCTCGAGTCTCAACGTGGCGGGGCCGGCGCGAAGCGCCGGCCCCGTTCGCGTTCCAGGGTCACGATCGACGGAGGGCAGATGCCGACAGAGATCTCGCTCGAGGAGGCGCAGCGGCTGGCCGCAGAGGGTGCGCAGCTCGTCGAGGTGCTTCCCGCGAAGGAGTACGACGAGGAGCACCTGCCCGGGGCGATCAGCCTGCCGCTCAAGGAGCTCACCCCCGAACGGGCATCGTCGCTCGACGCCGGCCGGCCGATCGTCGTCTACTGCTGGAACGACACCTGAGACCTGAGCTCACGAGCCGCGTGGCGGCTCGAGACGATGGGGTTCGAGCACGTGTACGACTACGTCGGAGGCAAGCTCGAGTGGCTCGCACATGCGCTGCCCCTCGAGGGCGCGGGTCCCCACCACGCGGTTGCGGGCGACGTTGTCGACGAACACGTGGTGACCTGTGGCCCCGACGCAGGGCTCGATGAGATCCGCGCCATCCTCGACTCGCATGACGCGTCGTCGTGCGTGATCGTGAACGACCATGGAGTGGTGCTCGGCAGGGTGCGTCGGAAGCGACTCACCCACTCGCCGGTGCTGGACGATGTCATCGAGCCTGGACCGTCGACGGTGCAGCTCACCGAACCACTCGGGCCCCTCACCGAGCGCATGACGAATGCGAAGGTCGAGAGCATCCTCGTCACAACGGCCAATGGCGAGCTGCTGGGCGTGCTCCATCGAACCAGGGCGACGAAGTTCCTCGAGTCGAACGAATGTTGCGAGCCTGGCCGGCACCCCCGGCGGTGACAGACCACCCGGCCTCGTTCGGTCAGGCAGTGACGATCCTTACCTCGTCCAGCACGCCGTCGTAACGGTCTTCCGAGGAGCTGGGCTTGCCTCCGAGGACCAGAGGGCCGGGGTTGGTGATGGAGCCGACGTTGCCGCTCCTGGAGAACGTCGATCCGTCGACGCTGAGGGAGATGCCCGTCGACGTCTTCTTGCACACGAGCGTGTGCCAGCGGCCGTCGGAAAGGTCGGGCCCGGCCTTGATGGTCTGCCGGCCGTTCGATCCGCTGAAGTGGCAGTACCCCTGTCCCGACCCGAGGATCTCCATCTTGTAGACGCCGCTTCCTTTGCGCACGAGGTCGTAGTCGCCGACGGAGGCAGGCGGACGAGAGTCGAACTTCACATGTGCGGTGATCGTGATGGTCTTCGAACCGGGATTCAGGCTCGACGCGTTGTCGACGATCACGCGTGAGCTCGAGCCATTGAAGCGGTAGGCGCGCCCGCTGCCGTTGTACCCGGGGCTCACGCGCGTGATGTTCTGCAGCGTGCCGTGGTTGCCCGAACCCGACGAGTCGATCATGTTCCCCGAGGACTCGTCCATGTGCCACAGACCGACGGTCGCGGCGAAGGCGGGTGAAGCGAGCGCGAGCGACATCACGGCCGCCAGCGCGAGGGTCATCGACGAGCGGGAGGTACGCGTCACGGGGGGACTCCTTCTTCTTCTTCGGGTCGACATGTGCGAACGCAGGGCGCGGCGGGGGCCGGCCGACCTCGACCCTAGCAGTGCCGAGACCGAGCGGGAAGGGCAGGGACGCTTGCCCGTGACCCACCGCTCGGGCCTTCGACCCACCCCCGGTACCCTCGTCGTGAGGAAGGAGTCGCCCCCCGATGCCTGTCGATCGACCTCGAACACGCCACACGGCGCTCGTCAGCGCAGCCCTTGCGCTGCTCGTCGGGTGCTCTGCGGCCTCGGGCGCCCGACCCGATGATCTGTCGCCTGCGTCGGCCACGTCGGTGGCCACGCCGGTCGCCGAGCCCACGCGATCGGCTGCCGCCCCCGCCCCGCCCGCCCCGTCGATGGCCGCACCGGCGCTCGTCACGGTGCGCCTCGCCGACGCGCCATGGGCGTCGGCGATCGACGCGGCCATCGACGGTCGGGACGTGTCGGTCGCCGTCGGCGTCGACACCCGCATCGTGTACGAGCACCTCGGGCTGCAGGCTCGCATCCCTGCCTCGAACCAGAAGCTGCTGACCTCGATGGCCGCACTCGAGGCGTGGGGACCGTCGTTCCGCTTCCCGACGATCGCGATGGCTCGAAAGCCGATGCGCGACGGCGTCGTTCGGGGTGACCTCTGGATCGTCGGATCGGGCGACCCGGAGATCTCGAGCGCGTCGATGGCGCAGCTCGCGAGCAGGCTGCAGGCCGCGGGGCTCACGCGTGTCGGAGGTTCCGTCGTCGGCGACACGGCCGCATTCACCCGCGAGTGGTGGGCGCCGGGCTGGGTGCGGGGTCTGTCGCGGAGCTACGTCAACCGTGCGACCGCGCTCGCGTTCGACGGCAACGCCGGCTCCGGCCTGCCCGAAGAGCACGCCGCAGCCTCGCTCACCGCAGCCCTGGAGTCCCTGGGCATCGAGGTCGACGGCGCGCCCACCGTCGGTGAGGGCCCGACCGACCTCACCGCGTTCACCCGCATCACGTCGCCCCCTTTGCACGACCTGCTCACCACTCAGAACCACGGCTCGGAGAACTTCTACGCGGAGATGCTCCTCAAGGCCCTGGGCGCGCACGCGACTGGAGACTCCAGGTCTACTGCCGAGGGCGCCGCGGCGGTCGAAGCGTGGGCCGCGGGCTGGGGTGTGCAGGCCCAAGTGCGCGACGGGTCTGGCCTCTCGCACGAGGACCGCATCTCGACGCAGGATCTCGTCGCGCTGCTGCTGCTCGCCGCTCGCGAGCCATGGACAGAGGCGTTGGTCGAGTCGCTTCCTGGCCCCGGCGAGGGAACCGTCGGCGTCCGGCTCGTCGGCCTGCCGGTGCGGGCGAAGACCGGCACGTTGTTCGAGACCCCGGTCTCTGCGCTGTCGGGCTACGTTACCGACGCAGCCGGCGACCAGGTGGTGTTCTCTGTGATCTCCCGCGGTCTCGACAAGACGACCGCGAGCGCGATCGAGGACGAGGTCGTGCGCATCCTCGCGGGGGCCGGCATCGGTTGACCCGCATCGTGCGTGCGATGCAACTCCGTAGGCTTCCGCCGATGCGGATCCTCATCTGGCATGGATGGCTCCTTGAAGGTTCGGGGTCCAACGTCGCCACGGCCCGGGTCGCCGAGGTGTTTCGAGCTTCCGGGCACGACGTCGTGCTGCTGTGCCAAGAGCGGCACCCTGAGCGATATCGCTGGATCGACGCCCACGGCGCGAGCGATGCAGATGGTCCGGGCGAGTTGACGCCACAGCACGACGTGTCGCGAGCGACCGGGCGGTGCGTCCTGCTTCGTCCGAGGATCGGCTCGACCTTGCCCGTCTTCGTGGTGGACGAGTACGAAGGGTTCGACGAGGTGAAGCGATTCGTCGATCTCTCCACGACAGAGCTCGACGCGTACCTGACCGCGAACGTGGAAGCCGTGCGTGCCGCCGCAGCATGGCACCGCAGCGAGGTGTCGATCCTCGGCCATGCGATCCCGGGAGCGGTGATCGGGCATCGCGCGTTCGGTTCCGGCCGGTACGTGGCGAAGATTCACGGTAGCGACCTCGAGTACGCCGTGCGGCCCCAGGCTCGGTTCCGCGCGCTGGCTCGAGAGGGCCTCGCGACGGCGAAGGCTGTGGCCGGTCCGGGCACGGAAGTGCTCCAGCGGGCCGCGTCCTTCGTCCCGGAGGTCCGTGAGCTCGCCCATGTCGTGCCGCCCGGGGTCGACGTCGCATCGTTCCGGCCCCGCCCTCGCGCAGAGGCGCTGCTGGAGGCTGCCGAACAGCTCGAGCGCGATCCGGATCCGGCGCGTGGCCGACAGGCATCGCTCGACGCCCAGGTCAGGCGCGCCCTCGCAGAGCGCGACCATGTCGCACTCGATGCCCTGGCTGCCGAGTACGCGCAGGATGTGCCGGACCGCGATGCTGCCTCCAGGCTGAGGAAGCTGGCCGACGACGACGGACCTATCGTCGGATACCTGGGCAAGCTGATCCCGGAGAAGGGCACGGCGCTGATGCTGGCCGCCCACCGCACGATGCACCGGCCTTCCACAGCGATGATCGTCGGCTTCGGCTCCCATCGTGAGTGGCTGAACGCGCTCGCCATCGCTCTTCACGACCGCGATCGCGCCGCTCTCGCGTGGCTCGCCGAGGCGGGAGAGATGCCCATCGGGGCTTCCTCGGTGCCGCCGGTAAGCGACGGCCGCCGTGACGTGGTGTTCACGGGCAGGCTCGACCACCGCTACGCGCCCGCCGCACTCGCGGCCATGGACGTCCTGGTCGTGCCCTCGATCCTTCCCGAAGCCTTCGGCATGGTGGCGGCCGAGGGCGCCGCCGCTGGCGCCTTGCTCATGGTCGCGAGGCACTCGGGCCTCGCCGAGGTCGCCTCGGCGCTCGAAGCGGAAGTCGATCGCCCCGGCCTGTTCTCGTTCGAGCCCGGCGATGGCGCCGTGCACCGGCTCGCCGAAGGCCTCGACACGCTGTCGTCACTCCCGGCGCAGGAACGTCATGAGCTCGGCGCGACGGTGAGCGAGTTCGTCAGTCGCGAGTGGACGTGGGACCGCACGGCAGCGCGCCTCCTGGAAGCCGCCGGCACCCCAGGGCCGATCCGGGGACAGGTGGAAGCGAGGAACATGGGCGTGCGTCCCGGCATCGATCTCGACGACATCCAGGGTCTGTTGGACCGGCTCGACTCGCCGGAGCGCTGACGAACTCCGAACGAAAGAGTGCTTCGGCAAGGTAGGAGGCATGGTGCCGCACGCAGCTCTTCACGTGGAACTCGATTCCGCGCTCGAGGCTCGTGGCACCCTTCGAGTCACTCGATATGAGGGACGTTCGGCGTGCGTCCGATCGAGCCTGCGACCGGAGCATCGCTCGCGCCGCCGATCCGGCTGTGCCTGGGCTAGGAAATCGTACGATCGCATTCGGCGCTCTGGTTCCCATGCGCGGGTCGTTCACGTTCCACTAACCGCTTGCACATCGATGTTCGAGTCCCGCCCGGCACTGATCTCGCATTCGTCGTGAGGGGATCAGGCGGCAGGAACGCTAAAGATGGGCCGTTCGTCTTCCCCGTGCCCCCTGGCCGTATGGAGGTAGCGTGTCTCGACGACGAGCAAGATGCCGGCGCCGACTCGCTCTACCACCCGATGACCGTGGTGGATGATTTGGGCGTCTACGTGCAGGAGGCCTTGGGATGTGAGTACGAGGGCGTTGTTGTGACACACCCCGGCTCGACGCTCGGCACCGACCCTGTTGAGGCGGCCCGCGGCTTCCTGACGGGGCTTCGCGATTCCGACGAGCTCAGGCGTGTCGGGTACGTGGGTCGTCGATCCGAAGCCAGCGTGGCTGTCTTCAGGGAAGGCGCTCCGGTAGCCATCTTGGAGCTTGAAGCTGTCGACAACGGCTGGGGATGGATCGGCTTTACCGGCTGCCCAGAGGCCGGCATCTCCTACTGACCGCGGCACCATCCGGCCGAGCCGATGAGTGCGAAGGGGGCGGTCGGTCCGGGGAAATCAGGCAGGCGCACGCTCGCACTTGCCATCAAGTCCACAGCTCCCCGAGCCGAAAGTTGACAGCACAGGAGGCATCTCTACACTGTCATGACCATGCGCACCGAGGCGACCCACACGCGACGTAACGACCTCGTACTTATTCATTAGGCGCGGCCAGGCCAACGAGCCTGCTGACCGCGCCGACGCCCCCGCAGCCGCGGGGGTTTTTTGTACCCAGGTTCCACCAAACGCACCGAGAACACCGGGTGAACCCCCGGAGACAAGGAGAGCCACATGCGGTACGAGTTCGAGCGAGACGGCACCGTCGTCGCCAGCGTGCTCTGGGAAGGCCCCGGCCAGGTGAGCGTCGAGTCGGCCGAGCCCTCGACCCGCGCCGTCGTCGACCGCTACCTGTCGTCCGATGTGGTCTACCTCGGGTCCGGGTTCGACTTCGCCGACGAGCAGGAACAGGACGTGCTGCAGATGCGCCGCCGCGACTGGACCCCCTGGGAGTTCGAGCGCGCGTGCCGCAACCTGGCGCACCGGCTGCAGGCGCGCGTGCGACGCGTCGAGACGGGCCCCGTCGAAGATCGCGTGGTCGTGGCAGACGACGAGCAGGCGGGGGCAGGGGCGAGATGACCGCATCGGGCACGATGTCGGGTGCCGACGCGCTGCTGAAGGCGCTCGAACAAGAGGGCGTCGACGTCGTCTTCGGCATCCCGGGCGGTGCGAGCATGCCGATCTACGATCCGCTGGTCGACCGGTCGTCGATCCGCCACATCCTGTGCCGTCACGAGCAGGGCGCCGGCCACGCGGCCGAAGGCTATGCCTGGGCGACCGGCAAGGTCGGTGTGTGCATGGCCACGAGCGGGCCCGGCGCCACCAACCTCGTCACACCGCTCGCCGACGCGAAGATGGACTCCGTTCCGATCGTCGCGATCACCGGCCAGGTGCCGACGCCGGTCGTCGGCAACGACGCCTTCCAGGAAGCCGACATCACCGGCATCACGATGCCCATCACCAAGCACAACTTCCTGGTGAAGGACCCTGCCGACATCGTCGCGACCGTGCGTGAGGCGTTCCACATCGCTTCGACGGGGCGGCCCGGTCCTGTGCTGATCGACCTTCCGAAGGACGTGCTCATCGCCCAGACCACGTACCGGTGGCCTGAGCAGGTCTCGTTGCCCGGGTACAAGCCGAACACGAAGGGCCACCAGCGGCAGGTCGTCGAGGCCGTGCGCATGATCATGAAGGCGAAGCGTCCGGTGCTCTACGTGGGCGGTGGCGTCATCAAGGCCAACGCGAACAAGGAGCTGTTCGAACTGGCGACGACCGGGCAGCTTCCGGTCGTGACCACGCTCATGGCCCGGGGGGCGTTCCCCGACTCGCACGAGCTCTGTCTCGGCATGCCCGGTATGCACGGCAACTACACCGCGGTGACCTCGTTCCAGAAGGCCGACCTGCTGGTCGCGCTCGGCTCTCGATTCGACGACCGCGTGACCGGAAAGCTCGCCGCGTTCGCCCCGCACGCCAAGGTGATCCACGTCGACATCGACCCGGCCGAGATCGGCAAGAACCGGGTCGCCGACGTGCCGATCGTGGGGGACTGCCGCGATGTGATCGGCAAGCTCGCCGCCGAGCTGCACAAGCGCCAGGACGACGCCGGCGGCGTGCCGGACCGGTCCGAGTGGCTCGCGCAGCTCCGCGAGTGGCAGGAAACCTATCCGTACCGGTACGACGCCGACGACGGCACGCTGAAGCCCCAGTACTGCGTCGAGCGGCTGCGCGCGTTCGCCGACGACGACACGATCTGCGTCTCGGGCGTCGGTCAGCACCAGATGTACGCCTCGCAGTTCTGGCGGTTCGAGCACCCGCGCCGGTGGATCAACTCCGGCGGGCTCGGCACCATGGGCTTCGCGGTGCCGGCCGCCATGGGAGCGAAGGTCGGCCAGCCCGACAAGCGCGTCGTCGCGATCGATGGCGACGGGTGCTTCCAGATGACGGCGCAGGAGCTCGCGACGAGCTCGACCGAGAACATCCCGTTCGTGACCGCGATCTTGAACAACGGCTACCTCGGCATGGTGCGTCAGTGGCAGGAGTTGTTCTTCGATGAACGGTATTCGGGCGTGTGGCTCGATCCGAACGTTCCCGACTACGTGAAGCTCGCCGAGGCGTACGGGGCCGTCGGCCTGCGGGTCGACTCGCCCGACGAGGTCGACAACGCGATCGAGAAGGCGTACTCGGTCACCGATCGCTCGGTCGTGATCGACTTCCGCGTCGACCCGCGCGAGATGGTGTTCCCGATGGTGCCCTCGGGCGCCTCGAACGACGACATCATCGTCGGGCCCGAGGCGATGAAGCCGACGACCGATCCGGGGGAGGCTCCGATCGTATGAACGGCGCGACGCTGCACACGATCTCGGTGCTCGTGGAAGACCGCCCGGGTGTGCTCACTCGTGTGGCGGGCCTGTTCGCGGCGCGTGGCTACAACATCGACTCGCTGGCGGTCGGCCCGACAGAGACAGAGGGCATGTCGCGCATGACGATCGTCGTCAACGTCGATGAGAGCCCGCTCGAGCAGGTGACGAAGCAGCTCAACAAGCTGATCAACGTGATCAAGATCCTGGAGCACGATCCGGGCACGGCGGTCGAGCGCGAGCTGATGCTCGTGAAGGTGCGCGCCGAGGGCGATTCCCGCGCCCGCATCATGGAGCTCGCCGATGTGTTCCGCGTGGGAATCATCGACGTGACCGCGACGACCCTGACCGTCGAGGCGAGTGGAGGGCCCGGCAAGCTCGAGGCGCTCCGTGAGCTGCTGAGCGAGTTCGGCATCGTGGAGCTTTCGCGCACAGGGCGCATCGCGCTCGCGCGCGGCGAGCGTGGCATCAGGGAGCGAGCGCTGAAGCCGGCGAAGACCGGCTAGTCCAGACCAGACTACCTACGAGCAAGGGGAGCGGCGACATGGCGACGATCTACCACGAGAAGGACACGGACCCGGGAGTGCTCTCCGATCAGAAGATCGCCGTGCTCGGGTTCGGTTCCCAGGGGCACGCCCATGCCCAGAACATGCAGGACTCTGGCCTCGACGTTCGTGTGGGGCTGCGCGCCGGCTCCGCCAGCCGGAAGCAGGCCGAGGACGCCGGGCTGCGCGTGCTCGACGTCGTGGCGGCCGTCGCGGAGGCCGACGTGGTGATGTGCCTGCTTCCCGACACGGCGCACGGCGCCGTCTACGCGAGCGACATCGCGCCGAACCTGAAGGACGGCGACATGCTGATGTTCGCCCACGGCTTCTCGATCCACTTCGGCACGGTGACCCCGCCCCCCGGCGTCGACGTGACGATGATCGCGCCCAAAGGCCCCGGCCACCTCGTGCGTCGCACTTACGTCGAGGGCAACGGCACACCCGGCCTCGTGGCTGTGAAGCAGGATGCCACCGGCAAGGCACTCGCGCGCGCGCTCGCATACGGCGCCGCGATCGGATGCGCGAAGCCCGGCATCATCGAGACCACCTTCGAGGAGGAAACCGAGACCGACCTGTTCGGCGAGCAGACCGTGCTCTGCGGCGGCGTCAGCGAGCTCATCCGAAACGGCTTCGAGACCCTGATGGAAGCCGGCTACCAGCCCGAGATAGCGTACTTCGAGTGCCTGCACGAGCTGAAGCTCATCATCGACCTGATCTACGAGGGCGGCCTGTCGTGGATGCGCTACTCGGTGAGCGACACCGCAGAGTGGGGCGACTACCAGAGCGGTCCGCGAGTGATCGACGAGCACGCGCGCGAGCAGATGCGCCAGGTGCTCGCCGAGATCAAGGACGGCACGTTCGCGAAGAAGTGGATCGCCGAGGCCGACGGCGGCTTCGACGAGTTCCTTCGACTTCGCCAGCAGGCGCAGACGTCCCAGCTCGAGCAGGTGGGGCGTCAGCTGCGCCAGATGATGCCCTGGTTGGAGAGCGAACGGAAGGTGCCACCCGCATGAGCGACGCAGCAGGCAATGTAGCCCCCGCGGTCACCGGGCCAACCGGTGATCGCGTCCGCATCTTCGACACCACCTTGCGCGACGGGGAGCAGGCGCCCGGCATCGCGCTCACGAAGGCAGAGAAGGTCGAGATCGCCGAGCAGCTCGCCCGGCTGAACGTCGACATCCTCGAGGCCGGCTTCCCCATCTCGTCGCCCGGCGAGTTCGACGCCGTCGCCGAGATCGCTTCGACCGTGAAAGGCCCGGTGATCGCGGCGCTCGCGCGCACCGCCACCGGCGACATCGAGCGGGCGGCCGAGGCGCTCAAGGGCGCCGAGCGCTGGCGCATCCACACGTTCATCTCCACGAGTGACGTGCAGCGCGAGTCGATGCTGAAGATGAGCTACGACCAGGTGCTCGAGGCGATCCGCGAGAACGTGTCGCTCGCGAAGAGCTACACCGACGACGTGGAGTTCTCGGCGCAGGACGCGACCCGAACCCCGCTCGAGTTCCTGCTCGAGACCTTCCGGCTCGCCGTGGAATGCGGCGCCACGACGATCAACGTGCCCGACACGGTCGGCTACGCTACGCCGACGGAGTTCGGCGAGCTGATCCGCATCGTGCGCGACCGAACGCCCGGCCACGTCGTGATCTCGACGCACTGCCACAACGACCTCGGGCTGGCGGTCGCGAACTCGCTCGCGGGCATCGAGAACGGAGCCGGACAGGTCGAGGTCGCGGTCAACGGCATCGGCGAGCGTGCCGGAAACTGCTCGCTCGAAGAGATCGCGATGATCGTGCGCACCCGGGGTCAGGCTCTCAGCAGGCACCACGAGCTGAACATTCGCGAGATCGTGCGCACCTCGCGCCTCGTGGCCATGACGACCGGCTACAACGTGCAGCCGAACAAGGCCGTCGTGGGCTCGAGCGCGTTCGCGCACGAGAGCGGCATCCACCAGCACGGCGTGCTGAGCAACCGCGCGACCTACGAGATCATGGATCCGGTCGAGATCGGCCTCGAGGGCAATGCGCTCGTGCTCGGCAAGCACTCGGGGCGCCATGCGTTCATCGACGCCCTCGACAAGATCGGCATCTCGCTCGACGACGAGCACCTGAACCGGGCGTTCACGCGATTCAAGGATCTCGCCGACCGCAAGGTGCAGCTCAACGATCAGGATCTCGCCGCGATCGCTGCCGAGGAGCTCGGGGCGACCGACGACGACGTGCTCGTCATGGAGTCGCTGCAGGTCGGGGGTGGCACGCACCAGGAGCCCCAGGCCACCGTGCGGCTGCGCCGGGGCGAGGAGGTGATCGAGCGATCCGCGACGGGCGACGGCCTGATCGACGCCGCGATGGGCGCGATCCAGCTCGCTGCCGGCGTCGAGGGCAGGCTCGTGAGCTTCCATGTGTCGAGCGTGACGGGGGGCACCGATGCGCTCGGTGACGTCGTCGTGCAGATCGAGGTCGAGGGGCGGCGGGTGACCGGCCGCGGGGTGGCCACCGACGTGGTCGAGGCGAGCGCCCGCGCGTTCCTGGCCGCGGTGAACCGAGCCGTGCATGTGCAGTCGCAGAGCGCGTCGAACGAGGAGACCCCGTGACGGGTGGGTATCGGATCGGGGTGATCCGCGGCGACGGCACCGGGCCGGAGGTCGTGGGTGAGGGTCTCAAGGTGCTCGACGCCGTGCGGGGCGACGCCGTGTTCGATCTCATCGAGCTCGACCTCGGCGCCGAGCGCTACCTGCGCACGGGCGACACGCTTCCCGACGACGAGCTCGGGCAGATGCGGGCGATGGATGCGATCTTCCTCGGGGCGGTGGGCGACCCGCGGGTGAGGCCGGGAGTGCTCGAGCGTGACCTGCTGCTCAAGGCGCGGTTCGGGCTCGATCAGTACGTGAACCTTCGCCCGGTGGTGCGGTATCCGGGAGTGCAGACGCTCGTGCCGAGCCACAGCGAGGGCGACGTGAACATGGTCGTCGTGCGTGAGAACAGCGAAGGGTTGTACTCGGGGGCTGGCGGTTTCCATCGCAAGGGAACGCCGAACGAGGTCGCGGTGCAGGAATCGATCAACACGCGCCACGGGGTCGAACGCATCGTTCGCTACGCGTTCGAGCTCGCGATGCAGCCGCATCGGCGCAACAAGCTCACGCTGGTGCACAAGACGAACGTACTGACGTTCGCGGGCGATCTCTACCAGCGCGTGGTCGACGAGCTCGCGGCGGAGTTCCCCGATGTCGAGACCGACTACGTGCACGTCGACGCGGCGTGCATCTATCTC
>Ga0180121_10000014_pt1 | contig 56687 bp, 55 predicted proteins | sample AntDrymUQ5402106_2_FD_129676 | JGI IMG/M metagenome (GOLD analysis project Ga0180121, IMG submission 129676) | Polar desert sand microbial communities from Dry Valleys, Antarctica - metaG UQ540 (21.06) (version 2) (version 2) | ecosystem: Environmental > Terrestrial > Soil > Desert | place...
ACTCCTCTGCCGGGGGGGCATCAGCCTAGTGCTACAGAGCATCGGAACGACGGAGGCGCGCTTGAACGTGCATCGGACGCAGCACGTAGGCCAGACCGTAGAGCGCCGCGACCACCAGGAGCAGGTTCCGGTAGCCCGTCACGAGCGCCGCGTACTCGAGCACGCCTCCGACCATGGCGCCGAGCACGTTGGCGCCCAGCGCGACGGTCGACGATCCGACGCCCTTGAACCGCTGGGCGAAGATGAGGTTGGCCACGAAGACCGGGCCGAACGCGAGCGCCGTGGCGGCGACGAATCTGGGCACGACCGGCAGGCCTAGCAGTATGCGGGGGTCCACGAGCCACGCCGCGAGCAGCGACGCTCCCAGCACGCCGAAGAGCACAACGCTGTTCGGAAGCCGTACCCGGCGAGCGACTTCAACCGCGAGGTACACCGCCACCAAGATGCCCGCGAACACGAGGGAGTTCACGAACCACGTGGTGCCGAACAGCAGCGCGAACCCGACCACGTTCTTGGTCTCGAGCAGCAGGAAGGCGCATCCCATCAGGAAGAGGTCGGCGTAGGGGCGCATGGAGCCCAGGCGCAGGTCGGTCGAAGAACGAACCACGACCATCGACACGACGAGGATCAGCGCGAGCGTCACGAGGTAGAACAGAGGGATGGTCCGCCCCCGCAGGTACGGGAACGGGCGGTCGTCGGTGGCCGAGGCGGGGGCGGCTGCGAGCCGCTGTTCCGAGACCGGCGAGCAGCTCGATGGAGCCCCGAGCGGCACGACGAGCGCGCCCTGGGACCGTCCTTGGTCTTCGTCGGTTCCCCGGAAGACGCACGGAGCGCTCCAGACCTCGGAGATCGTTTTCGCGTAACGCTCGAAGACATCGGCTCGGTAGTAGTTGTACATCGCGAAGGTTCCGGAAGGGTCGAGATGCTCCTCGACCGACTCGAGCGCCTCCACGGTGAACAGGTAGCTCTCGAGCCTGATGCCCCCCTGCCCGGTCACCGTCGTCAGCGAATCGGGCAGCGCGAAGATCACGAGGTCGAACCGTTCCGACGATCGTTCGAGGAAGGCTCGCCCGTCATCGACGTGCACCTCCACGCGGGGGTCCTGGTAGGGGTGGTCGGGGTGCAGGTCGACGCCGAGCGAATGAAGCGCCGGGTCGATCTCGACGGCTACCACGCGCTCGGCGTTTCGTTCGAGGGCGATGCCGACGTCGTTGCCGGTGCCGGCGCCGATGATGAGGACCGACCCCAGCGGGTGGCTCGGATCGAGATGGTCATAGGGGATCTGACGGTACGGCTCGGCCTCGAGCAGCTCCTCGATCGGGGTGATGGTCTGATGCGGCCGGCTGTTGACGCTGATGCCGACCCTGCCGTCGCTGGCGGAGTACGTGACGAGCTGATACGGCGACCACACCGTGCCCGGCACCAGTGAGGCCGCCGCCGACACGACCATCAACGCGCCGATCATGATCAACGGACGGCGGCCGGGTGTGGGCCGAAGCAGCGCGATCGTGACCCCGGCGATCACCAGCATCCACCAGACCGGGGGAGCGTGCATGAAGGCGAACAGCGAGAACACGACGATCCCGGCGATGCTTCCGGCGATGTCGAGCCTGTACGCCTCGAGCGGCTGGAGCTGCTTGAAGAGCTGCCCGACGCGGTGACCGATCGACGCGAGGGTCCAGACCACGAGGCCGAAGAGCAGGGGCACGGTGATCCACACGGGAGGAGACGACATGCCGAGGTGCCCGAGGACCCGTGTGACGCCGCCCGAGGTCCGTATCGCGGCCGGGAACGCCACGAGGTAGAGCATGATGGCCAAGAGCGCGTACGGAAGGTGCGCGATGCCCCCGGTGGGCCGGCCGGCGCGGAGCAGGCCGACGCCCACCCCGAGGAAGCTCGCGAGCAGCACCAGGTTCGAGAAGTACGAGAAGTAGATGACGAGCGCCGTCGTTGCCCGGATGATCGCGAGCTCCGTGAACAGCATCAGGAAGCTGGCCAGCACCAGTTGCACGCGGGTGTCGCCCAGGGCCGCCGCCACACTGCGTTCGCGCTGGATGTCGCTCGTCCTTCCTCGTGGTGGATGCCGAGAACTTCTCACACGTCAGTCGTCCCGCGGCTAGGACTAAAGTCGTCTTGACGTTGCGCGATGGCGAACATACGGTTCGCCCGACATCTTCTCCAAGCGCAAGGAGCCCACCCCGTGACGCTGCTGCTTCGACCTTCGCTGCGCCGCCGAGCGACGACGATCGCCGTTGCTGCCATCTGCCTCACGACCACGCTCGTCACGCCTTCGTCGGCCGCGCCCATCTTCAGCGACGGCTTCGAGAGCGGAAACCTCTCGGCGTGGAGCGGGTCGGCTGCCTTCACGGCACAGGGCACGACCGTGCATTCCGGATCGTGGGCCGGGCGAGCGAGCTCGACCGGAAGCCCGTCGCATGTCTGGCGCTCGTTCGCCGGTCAAACCGAGCTGACGGCGACGGTCTGGTTCAACGTCGCATCTCGGTCGACCGCAACGTGGTTGACCTCGTTCCGCCCATCCTCAGGTGGCGCCACCGTGTTGGTAGGCCTGAACGGCAAGGGCAAGCTGATCGCCCGCAACAACGTGACCAAGGTGACGTACGCGAGCGCGATCACCGTGGGCAATGGCGCGTGGCACCAGCTCGAGGTGCACGCGAAGACGGGAACGGGTGGGCGCTTCGACGTCTCCTACGACGGGGCGCCGGTCACGACGCTCAGCCGCGCGAACAACCTGGGAGCCGCAGCGATCGGCAGGTTCACGGTCGGAGACTCGGTGGCGGGCCGCACCTTCAACGTGTCGTTCGACGACGTGTCGCTCGCGACCGACGCAGCACCCGGCGACACCACTGACCCGAGCCAGCCGACGGGCCTCGTCGCGACGACCGTCGACACCACGTCGGTCGATCTCGCCTGGCAGGCGTCGAGCGATGACACCGGCGTGATCGGCTACACGATCTACCGCTCGCTCGACGGTACGACGTTCTCGGCCGTGGCCTCGACGCCCGGCACGGCGTTCCTCGACGATGGTCTCGACCCGGGCACCACCTACTGGTGGAAGATCGACGCCGTCGATGCCGCCGGCAACCGATCGCTGCGCAGCGATGCCGCAACGGCGACGACGACATCCGGCGGCACTCCCGCGACGATCGGCCGGTGGAGCGCTCCGTTCGACGTGGGCACGATCGGAGTGCATGCCTCGGTCATGTTCACCGGCAAGGTCCTGCTGTTCTACAAGACGACCGACCCGGCCGAATCCGCGCAACTGTGGGATCCGGCCACGGGAAGCGTCACCGACGTGCCTGTGCCGATCGGGTTCCAGCACAACCTGTTCTGCTCGGCTCATTCGCTGCTCCCCAACGGCGACGTGTTCGTGACCGGCGGCACGCTCTGGGGCGCCGGCAACCCGAACGGCACCACGCAGACCGCGTTCTTCGACCCGGTCACCGAGGAGTGGCGCGAGGGGCCCGCGATGCGGTCGCCGCGCTGGTACCCCACCAACGTGTCGCTGGCCGATGGCGACACCATCGTCTTCGCCGGACGTGTGAGCAGCGGGGTGACCGCGACCGAGGTGGAGCGCTACGACGGAGGCACCAACTCGTTCTCGACCCTGCCCGCCGCCGCTACGCTCTCCATGGGCACCTACCCGCGCATGTTCATGCTGCCAGACGGCCGGATCGTTCGGGTCGGCACCGAGCGCCAGACCATGTTCTTCGACCCCGATGCGCCGTCGTGGACGCCTGGGCCCGACATGCAGTTCGGAGCACGCGCTCGTGGCAGCGTGGTGCTGCTTCCGGGACTCGACCAGGTGCTCGCGATGGGGGGCATCTCGGGTACCGGCGCCACCTCGACGACCGAGATCCTCGATCTCGGTCTCGCCGAACCTCGGTGGCGACTCTCAGGCTCGATGCACGAGCCGAGGAAGAACTTGAACGTGGTGCTGTTGCCCGACGGCAAGGTGCTGGCCGTCGGCGGTAACAACGGTCCCGGCTTGTACGACGAGCCTGTGCTCGGCTCGGAGATGTTCGACCCGGCCACCGAGACGTGGACGCAGATGGCGGCCCAGGAGGCGCCTCGTGCGTATCACTCGACCGCGCTCCTGCTTCCAGACGGACGTGTGCTGTCGGCGGGCCACGACGACGGCACGCTGCAGTCAACGGCAGAGATCTACTCCCCCCCGTACCTGTTCGCCGGATCCCGCCCCGTGATCGGGGCTGCGCCGTCGGCGGTCGGCTACGGAGCGTCGTTCGCCGTCAACACCGCCCAGGCAGCCTCGATCGATCAGGTGACGTTGGTCAGGGCCAACTCGTCGACCCACGGCGTGAACTTCGATCAGCGGCACGTGCCGCTGACGTTCTCGGCGGGCGCAGGTGCGCTCACGGTGGGGGCGCCGGCGTCGGGCGCCGAGGCGCCCCCAGGCTGGTACATGCTCTTCCTGATCGACGACGCGGGCGTGCCGTCGGTCGCCACCTGGGTCAAGGTCTCCTGACCGCAGCGCGATCGGTCGCCGCGTCATCGCGGTCGCGGCGCCGGGTAGCCCCGATCACCATCCAGCCGCAGGCCGTGCCGATCACCGCACCGGCCACCACGTCACCGGGGTAGTGCACCCCCGTATGCACCCGTGAGTAGCCCACCCCGAGCGCCAGCGCTCGCAGGGGAAGCCACAGTACCGGCAGATGATCTCCCGCGGCCGTCGCGAACGCGAAGGCCGAGGCGGCGTGGCCTGACGGGAACGATGTGGAAAGCGGCATGCGCACCAGTCGCTTCGCGGGAAGCGCCTCGTCGCGCACGGGACGCGCCCGCACAGCGATCCGCTTGATGCCCTGATTCACCGTGACCGAGGCCAAGCCGATCGCGATCAGCCCGTCACGGGCGGCCCGCCTGCCGGAGCGCCCGCCCAACGCGTAGAGCGCCGCCGCGACGACGAACCAGATCATCGAGCGGTCGGCGGCGTGGCCGAGCCGTGGCACCGCCCGGTCGAACGATGGGGTCGGGGTCTGCGCCACGGCCCGGTACACCGCGAGATCGACCGCGCCGGCTTCCCCGGTCGCCGTTCGCAGCAGCTCGCGCCATCGCGATCGATCGAGACGTGGTTCGGCCATCAGGTCGCCATGGTACGGCGCGGGCGGGGGCCCTCTCGATGGGGCTCGCGCGGCCAAGTCCGACGAGCGTGCGCAGCCGACGGATACCATCGCCCGGTGAACTACGTGCTCGTGGCCAATCCGAACGCCGGCTCGGACGCGAGCGACGTCCTTTCGCTCGTAAGGCGGCGCCTACCCGACGCGCGGCTCGTGCACCTCGAGAGTGGCGTCGACCTGGGTGAGCACGTCCGGGCTGCCGTGGCCGAGGGATGCGTCGTAGTGGCGGTGGGCGGCGACGGCACGGTGAGCGCGGTCGCCGGCCATGTGGCCGGGGAAGGCGGCGTCATGGGTGTGGTGCCTGGGGGAACGCTCAACCACTTCGCCCGGGATCTCGGCGTGAGCGAGATCGAGGAAGCGCTCACGGCGCTCGTTGCGGGCGCGACTCGCACGGTCGACGTCGGTGTCGCGAACGACCGCGTCTTCGTGAACAACCTCGGCATCGGCGTGTATCCAGAGGTGGTGCGCGAGCGCGAAAGTCACGAGGACCGGTGGGGTAAGTGGCCGGCGCTGATGGCGTCAGCGGTGAAGGTGTTCGTCACGTTCGAGCCGCTCGAGGGAGTGGTGGAGGCCGACGGCGATCGGCGAGGTCTCGAGGCGGCGGCCGTGTTCGTGGGGAACAACGTTTTCTCGACCGAGCCTGGACGCATCGGCACACGCGAACGGCTCGACGCGGGCGTGCTCGATCTGCGCCTCGTGAGGACGTCGAAGAGCCTGCGCGCCCGATCGGACGAGGCCTGGCACGCGATCACCCGGCGCTCCGGGCGGGTGGTGCGCACCGACGCTCGGCGGGTTCGTATCGAGCTGCGCGACGGTGCCCGGCCGCTCGCCCTCGACGGCGAGGAAGTCGGCGACTACGAGAGCGTCGACGTCGCGATCCGGCCTGGGGCCCTGAGGGTCGTGACGCCCGCCGCGACTCCGCAGCCGACGAAGCCCTGAAGTCGTACGATCTAGTCTGAATCAGACTAGTGAGAGATCCTCTCTCGATCTCAGCACGCCACGTTCTCGAGCGAGCAGCCCACGAGCTTCCTCGCCACTGTGTTGCGCAGCACCTGGATGTTCCGGATCTTGTAGCCGTCGTGGCTTCCGCCGAGATCGGGGAACCTGAGCCGTGCTCGCTCGTCGCTGACCACGACGATGTCGCCCTTGTCGTTGCGAACCACGACGTTCTCGCGCACGACCACCTTCGCCGACGATGTGATCCAGATGCCGTACCAGCCGTTGCTGAACACCTCGTTCCTGCGGATGATCGCGGGCCCGGCGCTGATCTCGTATCGGATGCCGTTGCGGGTGTTGTTCCACACCTCGTTGCGAGCGATCAGGTCGCCCGCGGAGTTGATGTCGAACCAGATGCCGTTGCCGACGTTGCCCCACACATGGTTGCCTCGCACGGTGATCGAGTCGCCGGCGCGGCTTCCCGGCTCGCCGGTGCGCACGAACTTCATGCCGCCGGCCGTGTGTCCTTCGATCGATGGGTCGCCATTGGCGTACACCTTGTTCGACGCAATCACGATGTGTGACCCGGCCTGGTTGTCGAGATGGCAGCCCACGCCGTTCTGCCGGTTGTGGTGCAGCGCCGATCGCAGCAGCCGGGTGTACGGCCCGCATCGCACCCCGCGCGAGGTGAAGCCCGAGATGTCGAGGCCCGCGATCGTGACGTGGCTGGTATCACCCAGGAAGAAGCCGTCTTCGACCCCTGCGGCGTTCACGATCTTCGCCGGTCCGCGCACGACCTGACCATCTCTGGGCTCGAGCGAGGAGCTGATGCGGAAGGTGCCGCGCAGGCAGATCACGGCTCCCTTCGGCGCCCTGCGGAAGTGCTCGTTCAGGTTCGCCGGCGCCTCCACATGCACGTCGCACGATCCGAGCGCTGCGGTGGCGGTGCCGGGTGAGACGACGACCGTGGCTGCCCCGACCACGACCGCTGCCATGACGATGACGCGCTTCAGCATGGACCCCCCTTTGGGTATGCGTACAGGTCGGCCGCCAGACCTATCGCGCGGGGGAATCACGCGTTGTAGGTCTTCGGGCCTAGATCAAGCGATGCCCTACCTTGCCAGGGGCCAGGAGGGTCGTCAACCGCGAGCGACCACGCATGGAGAACCCGTCGTGGTCGTTCAGCCGATGTTCAGAAGGCAGGGTGCAAGATGGTGCGCGAGGATGCCCTCAGCCCGCACCTCGCGTCGTCGATCTCGTATCGGCCGCCGCTTCGAAGTCGAGTCTCCCACGGCGAGGGCGAGGACATCGAGGAGGTGATTGGTATGGCGAGCGCCGTCGACGCAGTGGTCGAGGCGAGCGTGCGAGCCCTCGAGTTCCGTGAAGCCGCGTGGGATGCCGACGAGCTCGGCGCAGCCTTTCCGGATACATCCGCGCTCTCCGATCCTGCGCTGCTCGCGGTGCTTTCATATGAGCGCTGCGACCTTCCGCCGGTCGCGAGCAAGGCTGTCGAGATGGAAGCCACCCACCGGGGTCTCATCGCCAGCGCCCTCGACCGCTGGTTTCCGGTGGCCGTGCTTGCGGTGCTGGTGCTCTCGGGTGTGGCCATCGGGTTGGAGCTGCTGATGGGGTGAGATCGGGCTCCTGCCGTCGCGCCGGCTAGAGGTCCGCGAGCACTTCCCCCAGCGCCTCGATCGAGCTCTGGGTGATCGGATCGAGCACGAGGATGACCTCGTCGGCCCCGGCCTCGCTCATGGCGCGGATCGCGTCCGCGACCCGTGAGGGCCCGCCGGTGACCGGCGGCGCCGCGGGGTCGAAGGGGCGCTCCCCTGCGGCCGGGCCGAGCGCAACCAGCAGACAGGCACTGCGTTCGATGTCGCCCGGGTCGCGCCCGACCGATCGTGCGATCTCGTCGATCTCGCGGGTGCGTTCGGCGAATCCCTGCGGCGAGTTCCCGTACCAGTCGAACCAGGTGTTCCAGGCGTCGACGTGGGCAAGCGCGGCGGTGAGCACCCGTCGGCCCGAGCTGCCGATCATGAGCCGGGGACGCCGCTTCGGACGGGGGAGCAACACGGCATCGTCGACCTTCGTGAACCGGCCCTCGAGCGTGACCCGTTCTCCGGCCACGAGCCTGCGGATCACCTCGAACGACTCCTCGAACCTCGAAGCTCGCCGGTCGAAAGGGAAGCCGAAGGCGCGGAACTCGGCCTCGTTCCAGCCGGCGCCCAGGGCCAGCACGAGGCGTCCGCCCGAGATCTCGTCGACGGTGGCTGCCTGTTTGGCGAGCATCGCGGGCGAGTGGAAGCCGGTGCAGGCAACCAGCGGTCCGAGGTCGACGCGCTCCGTCACCGCCGCGATCGCGGCCAGCGTCGTCCACACTTCCCACGGACCACGCTCGGGGCGGCCGTCGTCGCGGTACAGCAGGTGATCTCCCACCCAGACGGAGTCGAACCCGACACGTTCCGCGGCACGCGCCATGGCTTGGTACTCGGGCCAGCGGACCTCGCGCTCGACCTCGGGAAGCTGCACCCCGACGCGGACCGGCCTTGTCACGGCGCGGCGCCTGCAGCGGGCGCCGACGATGCTCCAGTGCGTCGACCCGACGGGACGCGCCTCGCGATCGCCGCGAGCGCGAGGGCGGCCACGAGGGCGATGGCGAACGCCCCGCCGATGCCGGTGCGCAGCGGCGCATCGAACGCCTGCGACATCGCGACGGCTGCGCCTCCGAGCCCTGCGCCGGTGGCGACGCCGAGCATGTCCATCAGCAGCACCGACGAGAGCTCTGCGCTTTCCTCACCCTGTGCCGACGCCCGCATGGCCGCCAGGGGGATCGTCGCGAACGCGATCCCCATGCCGAGCCCGACGATGCCCCACCCGGCATAGGCGACCGCCAGGGGGACCTGCTGCCAAAGGGTGCTCGCGACCGCGGCTTCCCCGACGAACAGGAGCGCCACCCCGACGCCGACGAGCCACGAGAGCGTCCGTCGCTCGGCCCGGTTCGACTGCCACCACGCTCCGATCGCCCACGTGATCGAGGCAACCGTGATCACGAGGCCGGCCGCGCCGAGTGACAGCCCGCGTACCTCGGTCAGCATCAGCGTGAGGAACGCGTCCATGGCGAGGAACGACACCGACAGCAGGAACGCCGCCGCCGCTGTCGCCGGCATGCCGGGCACCGCCCGGAACGTGCCCCGAGGTGCGATCTGCCGAAGCGCGGGCACACCGATCACGAGCCCGGTCGCGACGGCGACCGGCACCCACCATTCGGCTGCGGTGAGCGCCGCGAACACGAATCCAGCCCCCACCATCAGCTGCAACGGCCAGCGCAACGACAGGCCGGTCTCCCGGCTCTCGGCTTTCGGCACCAGGTCGAGCACGGGGGCGATCAAGAGCCAGGTCGCGACCAGCACGGGCAGCGGCGCGACGAACGCCCATCGCCAACCGATGGTGCTGGCGATCGTCGCGCCCACGGGCGGTCCCACGAGGCCGGGAAGGATCCACATCGTGGCGAGGAGCGCCAGCACCCGCGGGCGCATGTGGTCGGGGTAGGTCTTGGCCACGGTGCCGAGCGACAGGGCATAGAGGCCGCCACCTCCCATGCCTTGCAGGAACTGGCCGGCGAGCAGGACCGGCATCGCCGGCGCGGTCGCCGACACCAGCAGGCCGCCCGCGAACAGCGCAAGTACCGGCACGAGCACGGCTTTCGTGCCGAACCGATCGACGGCACGGCCCACCACGGGGATCGAGGCGATCGTGGCGAGGCTCATCGCCGTGAATGCGAGCCCGTAGAGCTGCACCATGCCGAGATCGCGCCGGACCTCGGGCAGGATCGTCGCGACGATCAGCGACTGCACCGCGACGAGGGCTTCGAGCACCAGCAGCCCGGCGGTGAGCCTTCCACGACGGCCGCGGAACACCTCGCGCCACGGCGCGGCGAGGGGTGCCGGAACCGCCGGAACCTCGTTCACCTCGTCGGTTGCCATCGGTCGGGAGTGTAGGTCGCCGATGCCAGCGAGGGGCCATGCCAGCGCGGGCGCCGGGCCGGCTCAGACGAGGAGCTCGGCGCCCTCGGCGGCCACGATGCATCGCTCGGGCTCGACCTGCCAGGCGGCGACCATCGCGCCCCGCATCTCGTCGAGCTCGTCGTCGTCGTGGCCCGGGTGATGGTGGAACATCACGAGGCGATCGACCTCGGCGCGGCGCGCGAACGACGCCACATGCGTGACGCTCGGATGACCCCACCCAACGTGCGACGTGTACTCGGCATCGGTGTATTGGCAGTCGTGGATCAGCAGGTCGGCTCGATGCGCGAGGGCGTACCCCGAGATCCAGCTAGTGCCGACGGCGTCGAGGTCGGTGCCGAGCGCCGGCTCGTGGTCGGTGACGTAGGCGAGGGAACGTCCACCGGAGTCGAGCCGGTATCCCACGGTGGCCCCCGGGTGCAGGATGGGATGCGCTGCGACCGCGATCGAACCGATCGTCCAGGGTTCCCTCGGGGCGTCGTGGAACGTCACGCGCGCCGGCACCTCCGACAGGTGCACCGGGAACAGCGGAGGGGAGAAGTAGGTCGCGATGCGCTCGTCGAGTGAGGCGATCGGCGAGGGCGGTCCCCAGATGTGCAGCTCGGTGTCGGGCGACCAGATCGGTCCGAACAGACCGAGGCCCTCGAGATGATCGACGTGCAGGTGGGTGAGGAGCAGGTCGATCCGCGAGACCTTCTCGCCCAGCAGGGCGTTGCCCAGCGGGCGAGCCCCGGTGCCGGCGTCGAGCACGATCACCTCGCCGTGGTCTCCCCGCACTTCGACGCACGAGGTGTTGCCGCCGTAGCGGATCGTCTCGGGTCCCGGCGCCGCGATCGAGCCTCGGCACCCCCAGATTCGCGCCCGCATCTATATCTCCGGGGGGCTACCGCTCGGCTTCGCCTCGCTACTTGACCCCCCCGGCCGTTCCCAGAAGATCGCGATCGCGCCGAGACACTCGTCTTCGTGCGCGAACAGCGGGAAGGCTGTCACCTCGATGGGCCGCTCGGTGCCGTCGATGTTCCTGATCCGCAGCATGCGGTGATCGGGGCGGCGCTCGATGATCGCGACGCCGAGCGGGAGCTCTTCCAACGCGATCGGGTTCCCGTCATCGTCGGAGGGCGCGAACGCCGTGCTCCACTCCGCAGCCTCCATGCCCGGGCCTTCCACGAATCTCCTACCGAGCACCCTTTCGGCGCCCTCGTTGAAATAGATCACGGACCCCTCGGCGTCGACCAAGAATACCGGGGTGGAAAGGCGCGACGCGAAGTCGCGAGCGAGGATCAGCACCAGGTGATGCTGCGTCGCATGTTCGGCCATGGTTGCAGAGCCTAGTCCGCAGCCGGGTCGCCCGCGAGCCATTCCACGAACGGCGAGAAGCCCGAACGCAGAAGGAACTGATGGCCACCCTCGTCGAGCAGGTGTCGCTCCGCGAGGGGAAGCACGCGCGCCCACCCGGCGTGCGCCCGCAGCGCGACGGTCTTGTCGTCGCGAGCGTGCGCGAGCAACACGGGCATCGAGGCGCCGACCGACGAGATGGCGCCGAGCTCCTCTGCGAGATCAGGGTCCGACCAGAGCGCCCACATCGTCCAGGCTCGAGCGCGAACCGACTGTCTGCCGAAGTCGGCCACCACCGTGGTGGGGTATCCGGACGCGAGTCCGATCGGCACGGCGAGGGCGGGCCAGATCGCGCGCGTGACCTTCGCGGCGAGCCTCCTGCCCGTCGACGGGCGCAGATCAGCGCGAGTGCGATGGTCCATGGCCGATCCGTCGGGGAACGGCGGCGAAGCCATCGCGAGCGACCCCGCACGATCGACGTTCCTCGAGGTCCACACGGCGGCGAGCACGCCGCCCAGAGAGTGGCCGACGACCTGCACCGGCTCGCCTGGGGCCTGCGTCTCGATCACGGCATCGAGGTCCGCGAGCAGCATCGTCCGGTCGATGTTGCCCTCGGGTCGATCCGATGAGCCGAAGCCGGGAAGGTCCGGCGCGACGATGGTGCACCCGTCGCCGGCCCGGTCGGCGAGACCCTGCCAATACCGGCCCGAGCCTCCGAGTCCGTGTACGGCGAGCACGATCGGACCTCGCCCCGCGCGCCAGACGCGCATGCGCCCCCACGGTCGCTCGAGCCAGGTTCCCTCGAAGGCGGTCATCGGCCGGTGTCAGTACCGGGGAGAGGCCGGGGGCGGGACCGCGTCGAGCGCGGCGAGGTCATCGGCGGAGAGCGTGAGGCCGGCCGAGGCGACGTTCTCCTCGAGGTATCGCGTGCGCTTCGTGCCGGGGATAGGCAGCACGTGCTCTCCCTGGGCGAGCGTCCAGGCGAGCGCGACCTGCGCCGGCGTGGCGCCGTGGCGCGCAGCCACCGCTCGCACCACGGCCACGATCCCTTGGTTTTCCTCGATCGCGTCGTCGGTGAACCGCGGATTCGACGAACGGAAGTCGCGCTCGTCGAAGCCCGCCTCGGAGATCGTGCCCGTCAGGAAGCCGCGTCCGAGCGGCGAGAAGGGCACGAAGACGGCCCCGTGCTCGGCGCACCAGGGCGCCACCTCGTCGAGAGCGTCGCGCGTCCACACGCTGAGCTCGGACTGCACGGCGGCGACGGGGTGGATCGCGTGTGCACGATCGAGCTCGTCGACACCGACCTCCGAGAGGCCGAGCGCGCGCACCGCACCGGCTTCGACGAGCGAGGCCATCGCGCCCCACGTCTCCTCGAGGGGCACGCGCTCGTCGACGCGGTGCAGGTAGTACAAGTCGATCGCGTCGGTGCGCAGGCGCCCGAGCGAAGCGTGCGCCGCTTCCACGATGCGCTCCGGACGCGCGTCGCGCGACAGTGGATACCCCCCGCTCGGCCCCACCACGAGGCCGCCCTTGGTCGCGATCGTCGCTTCGCCGCGTCTGCCCTCGAGCGCTCGGCCGACCAGATCTTCGTTGGTGAACGGCCCATACACGTCGGCCGTATCGAACATGCTCACGCCGAGGTCGAGCGCCCGGCCGATCACGCTGTCGGGGCTGTCCTCGCTCGCCGCGTCGACGTAGCCGAAGCTCATCGGCATGCAGCCGAGCCCGATCCGCGAGCCGTGCTGGAGGAGGTCGATGGTGCGCATCGTGGCAGCTCCTGGCGCGTTCAGATCTGGGTGAGGCTCCGAAGCGACAGGAACACGCCCACTCCGACGATCGCCGCGGCCGAGAGCACGGGCACCAGGCGGCCCATCGTCGACGACATGCGCCGGGCCATGACCTCGCGGGCCTTCAGGGCGCCCATGCCGATCACGATCAGCGACACGGCGAGGCCGATGCTGAACGCGAGCACCAGGGTGATGCCGTACGCCGCTCGATGGGCATTGATCGCGCCGAGCATCACGAGCAACGCGCTCGGTGCGGGCAAGATGCCGCCCGCCAGCGCGAGCGCCATCAGCCCCCGCGGTGACATCGGCGCCGTGCCTGCAGGCAGCTCATGGGAATGCCCGCCAGGTCCGTGATCGTGGGCATCACCGCTCGCGTGCGTGTGGTCATGCTCATGCTCATGCTCTCCGTCCGTGGTGTGGGTATGCGAGCGTTCCGCTCGGCTCCACGCTGACAATCTCTCGACGAGGAGGTACGCACCCAGGCCGAGCGCGACCAGCCCCGAGGCGAGACCGAGCCAGGGGTAGAGGCTCTCGGGGCGGAAGGTCCGCTCGAGCGTGAGCACCAGCAGACCGAGGGCGAGGACCGATGCCGTGTGCATGACCGAGACGGCCACTCCCACCGAGACCGCGTGGCGCACGCGGGCGCCCGAGCCCACCATGTAGGCGGCCATCAGGGTCTTGCCGTGGCCCGGCAGGAGCGCATGCCAAGCGCCCAGAGCGAGCGCGGCGCCGACCCCGACGAGCATCAGTCCGACACCCTCGTTCGCGAGCAGACCGGTGAATGGACCGCCTTCCACACCGGGGCGTCCCTCGGCCCCCTCGGCAGACGAACCGCTCGCGGGAGCGCTCGTTCCTGGAGCGAACGACGTCGTCGCCGACCGCACATCGAGGGGACTCGAGAGCAGGTCGTCGGGATAGGAGCGGAGCGCGTCGCTCACGCTGTCGGCCGGGACCGATGAGCCGCTCAAGGCGGCGCCGTCCTGGCCGGCAGCGGTGATCTCGTGCCATCCGATCTGGCCTTCGAAGTTCGCGTCTTCGTACGTGAGGCGGCCGTCGTCGGGCGCGTCGGCCGCGAGCAGACCCTCGAACCGGAGGGTGTCGAGCCCGCCCTGTCCGGGTACGAGCCGAGCCCCAGCCTCGAGCACCTGCAGGTCCAGCGCATCGCCGTCGACTCCGAGCGCGAGACCGCCCACCCATTCCTGCGCCCGGGCATCGGCCCACGTCTGCAGCTCGGCCTGATCGGCCTCATCGTCGCCGTCGGCATCCATGGCCTGGATCGCTTGGAACGCCGGGATCTCCGCGAGATCGACGATGTAGTCGACGCGGACCTCCCCGGGGACGATGTGCAGGCCGCTGTAGACGTTGGTGGTGAAGTTGCCGAGGGGATGTGCCGACGCGCCGCCCATCGAGCCGATGATGATCGCGACCGTGGCGAACAGCGTGGTCGCGAGCCGTCGTGGCATCAGGCGTTCTCTGGGCTGCCCGCCTCGAGCCAGGCGAGGTTCTCGGCCGCCGCTTCGGCGTGTTGGATCGAGAAGTACGGGTTCGTGTCGATGGCCTCGGCGAGCAACGTGCGAGCTTCGTCGCGGTCGCCGAGCGCCAGCCGGATCATGCCCGCGTGATACAGGAACGAGGCGTTGCGCGTGCCGAGCGTGAGGGCGCGCTCTGCGTAGCGCAGCGCCTCCTCGGCGCGATCGTTGGCGTACAACGCCCATGCAAGGGCGTCGGCGACGTGCACGCTGTGACGTCGCTCCCATTCGGCACGGGCGGCACGGAGCGCGGCCTCGGGCCGCCCGTGGTCGGCGTCGAACAGTGCGAGCTCGAGGTCGGTGTTGACGCCGTTCGAGGTGAAGAGCTGCTGTTCGAGCCGCACGATCTCGAACCGCTGCACGGCCGCCTCGGTATCGCCGATCGCCGCGTACGCATCGCCGAGGGCGATCACGTACTCAGGGAGCGGCAGGCGTGTGACCACAGCCTCGTATCGTTCGATCGCCTCATCCTCGTCGCCTCGCGCCCAGGCCACCTTGGCGAGCCCAGCCAGATTGCCCACGAATGTCTCGTCGGCCTGTGACCCTCGCCGGTACTCAGCGGCTGCGTCACCGATCCGTCCGTCGTTGAAGGCGAGCTCACCGAGCTGGAAGCTCGTCCACGCAACGTCGGCAGGGGTGCCGGCAACCTTGCGGGCGGCTTCCATAGCGAAGACGGCGCCGCGGGAGTCGCCGAGCAGCTCTCGTGCGTACGAGACGCGCGCGTACGAGCTGAGGTCCGGGCGGGTGTTGACCATCAGCTGGAACGAGTCGAAGGCCTCGTCGTAGCGGCCGAGCTCCAATTGCGCGTCGCCCACCACGCCGAGGGCGTCGGCGGCGCCGGGGCTCAGCTCGAGGGCTTGCTCCGCCCAGTCGAGCGACGTGTCGAAGTCATGTCGAGCGGCGCTCAGCGCCGCCATGCCGACGAGCGCGCCGGCGTTGCCCTTGGGCCGCAGCGCCAGTGAGCGCTCCAACGCGGCTTCGGCCTTGGGGTAGTAGCTGGGGTCGACGGTGATACGGGCTTGCTGCACGTACGCGAGCCCGAGGCCCGCGAGGCTCTGCCAGTCCTCGGGAGATCCCTCGACGCGGATCTGCAGCGCAGAGATCGTGTCAGTCAATGAGCCTGAGGAAGTCGGCGGCGCCACCACCAGGTCGGGGTCGACCGTGGCGGCTGCGGCTGGGTCGGGTTCAGGCTCGGAGTCGATCGACCGGAATGCCCCGATTCCAGCCACCAGGAAGACCGAGACGGCCACGATCACTATCGTCGCGATCCGCGCCTTCCTCGTCATGCTGCGTCCTCCATCGGCCTGGTTAGTGTGCCGGAGATGTGTGTGGACCGGGGAAGGCCCGGCCGCTTACGCGGCCGGGCCTTTGCCACCGGTGTTGCTGTCGTGCGTCAGTGCGGGTTCGGGTCGGACCCGGAAGTCGGGTACGCCAGATATGGGAACTCGCTCTGGAACGGCAGGTCGTTCGCGTCCACGCCGTCGCCGAGTGTGTCGGCGGCAGGGTCGTGGGGGTCAAGGAGCACACCCATGACCACGCGGAGCGCGATGTCGACGACGTCGTCATCGAGGCGACGGCCGTTCGGGAACCCGGCCAGGTCACCGTCGATCACACCGAGCGTCGAACAAGCGCTCGTGCACAGCGGGGTGTCGAGGTTCAGGCGCAGCATCTCTGACGCCTGCACACCCGCCGGCTTGTTCAACCCGGGCAAGCCCGTGAGGAACACTTGCACGAGATCCTTGCGCTGGATTCCGGCCTTCTGGTCGTTCGAGTCCGGAGCGCCGCTCGGGAACGCCGCCGGGTAGACGGCGGCGATCAGACGAGCAAGCTCCGGGTCGTTGACCGCGGGCTTGAACTGCGCGTCGTTCTTCGGCTTGGAGGCGTTGAAGTAATCCTTCAAGCTCACCGGAACGACGACCTCGTTCACCAACGGCATGCCCAGGCGCGAGACCTGCACGTTCCTGCCGCTGTAGTTCGAGGCGCCGGTGTTGGTCTGGACCCTCAGGCTTCCGCGAGAGGCGGTGCTCCAGACACCGATGACCGACTCGTTGTTCGAGCGGACCGCGTTCTTGGGCACCTGGATCGCGAACGCGTTCACGTTGAAGCCTTCCAACGTGTCGTCGCCGACCTCGGTCAAGTCTCCACCGTAGAGCAGGTCGAACACACGCAGGTCCAAGAAGAACGGGTCGTCGGACTGTCCGACCCAGCTCGAGGCCTGGCCGCTGGGCGTCACGGCCGCGTCGAACAGGGCCGTGTTGTAGTTCGGCATCGACGCGTCACCCACGTTGCTCGGTGCGACGCGCGCGTTGTTGAGCATCTGGTTGCGGTTCTTGCCCTTGATCCGGTACAGGTCGTACGTCTGGCGGATCAATAGGTTCGGGTCGTTGAGCGAGTCAACCACGCCGTTGTTGTAGATGAACGAGTCGGGTGCGCGGTACTTCGTCTTGAAGCGCCACCGGTAGGTGACGTCAGGACGCGCGTCCCCGTCGTTGTCGATGTTGATGTCGTAGTTCGTGTCCTCGGCCCAGAGGTAGAAGTTGGGACCGCCGGCTGGCTCCTCGAATGGGATCCAGGAGCTGATCAGCGAAACCGTGTTGGGCTTGTCGGGACTGACGAACGCGTAGAGATCAGTTGCGTCGATCTGAGGGTCGGCAGAGGTGAGCGGCGCCTCGCGGTGGCTCGATGCGACGACCGTCGACGGGGCGAGCCCCGCGAACAGTCCTACGCCGAGCGTCAGCGACGCTGCTCCTGCGACGACCCTCTTGCGGATGCTTCGTTGCAAGACGGACTCCTTTCGATCCTTTGGCCGAACCTTCCGGCCGAGTCCTTCTGGCCGATCTGACCAGACAACTCATATGAACGACCGCTCGCCCGCCGCTCGGGGGTCCTTCCTCCGAACGGCATCGCCACCACTCCCTTCCCTGCCGGCAGCGGTCACCTTGGCTTCGCGGGAGCCCACCCCACGGATCACGTGCCTGCCTCTTGCGAGGCAATGCAGCAAGAGATCCGTTGAACCGAGCTTCCGCCTGGAGGGGTACTGCCCCAGCAGGCGTGACTTCAAACACGTAGGGGCCGAACGCGTGTCGGTCGTCGACGCTTGAAGGACACCGCCCGGCGGGTGCTCTTGTACCGTCGAGCGATGACCACGGCTCCCGCCTCCCAGGTCGAGGAGCGATCCCGCAGGACGATCGGCATCGGGCTCCTGTCGTTCACGACCGTCGTGTGGGGCCTCGTACCGCTGATCCTGAAGCAGATCGAGATGCCGACGCTCGCGTTCGCGAGCTACCGGCTCTGGATCGGGGTGGCGCTGTACGTCGTGATCTTCCTCGCGACCGGCCGGCGCCTGCGTTGGGCCACCCTGCGCATCACCGTGCTGGGTGGGGTCTTCTTCGCAGGCGACATCGCGCTCACGTTCACGGCCTTCCGGCTCACGAGCGTGGCGAACGCGACGATCATCGGCGCGCTGGCCCCGGTGTTCATCACCCTCGGCGCCGTTCGGTGGTTCGGCGAGCGCCTCGACCGGCGCGACGCCATCGTGATCGGCTCGTCGTTCCTCGGGGTCGCGATCGTGGCGATCGGGTCGCAGGACTCGCCGGCGTGGAGCCCTGTGGGCGATGCCGCGGCGGCGCTGAGCGTGCTCACTTGGACCGCGTATTGGCTGTTCTCCAAGCGCGCGCGAGATCGCGTGGAGGCGATCGACTACATGGCGAGCGTCATGCTCGTCTCGGCCGTCGTCGTGACCGCGATGTCGCTCGTGACCCGGACCTCGCTGCGGCCGCCCGATGCATCGGACTGGGGCTGGATCGTGCTGGTCGCGATCGTGCCCGGCCTCTTGGGGCACCTCTCGGTCGCCTGGTCGCATCGTTACGTGGAAGCGTGGCTCGGCTCGCTCCTGCTGCAGTCGCAACCGGTGATCGGATCGGCGGCGGCGTGGGTCGTGCTGGACGAGCGACTCAGCGTGTTGACGGCGCTGGGAGGCGCCGTCGTCGTCGCCGCGACCGCCTGGATCGTCGTGCGTGCGGCCCGCCGAGACCCTCTCTACCCGGAACCGGAGACCCTGCCGCCCGCCGGGTGAGTGGCCGAGTCATTCCGGGTCGCCGGGATCCACGAACGGAGTCAGCGGGAGCCCCGCGTCGCGCCAGGCCCCGAAGCCGCCGGTGATGTCGGTCGCGTTGCGGAGGCCGAGGGTCTGCAAGGAGGCGGCGGCGAGGCTCGAGCTGTATCCCTGGCGGCACATGACGATGATGCGGGTGTCGGGCCCCGTGACCTCCGGGATGCACCGAGGGCTAGTCGGATCGAGGCGCCATTCGAAGACGGTCCGATCGATGCACCGAGCGCCGGGCACATCGCCTTGGACCCTGCGTTGCTCGAAGGTGCGTGTGTCGATGAGCAACGCTCCCTGCTGCCACTCGGCGAACGCCTGCTCGGCGGTGACCCGTTCCAGGTCTTCGCGAGCCCGCTTCAGATGCCCGGCGATCGCGCTCGAAGCCGGGTTCCGACGCCCTTCGGGGGCCATGGGTGTCTCCACCTGTGCAACGGTAGCCCTCTCGAGGGTGTCGCGCCAGGCGTCGAACACGGCGCCGTCAGCAGCCCGGTTGCTGGGTCGCTGCGGCTCGCCACCGCTGGAGCATCGGGGCGATCAGCGCGGCCATCGCGTTCTGGTGTTCCGGATAGGGGTGCACGCCATCGAACAGATCTTCCTCGGCCACTCCCTCGTCCCAGTCGACGATCGCCACGTTCGGCATTCGGCCTGCCAGCGTGTCGATCAACGCGTTGATCTCGGCGGCGGGCACGACGTCGGGAGGGCCTTGCACGTTCTGCCACAGCACGAGCGGCACGTCGCGGAACGCAGAGACGATGCGCTTGGCGTTGGCCGCGAAGATCGCGGGGCTCCGGTCGTTGGTGCCGAGCTCGATGAGCACCGCCTCGTCGGTCGCGGCGCGCGCTTCGGCGATGGCCGCGCCCGTGGAGGTGCCTCGTCCGGGCGAAGCATCGATCTCGATCGTCCACTCGGGCAGCGCCGCGATCAGCGAAGGCGCGCCGCCGTCGAGCAGGGAGTCTCCCAGCATGTACACCTGGGGATCACGCGGCATATCCGACGCCGGCGGCACGGCGAGCCATCGCCAGATCGACGATCCGCGCACCGTGTAGAGCCGGCGATCGTCGCTCGCCACGATGACGAGTTGCGCCCCGTCGCCGACGCCGATGACCTGCGCGCCCTCGGGCAGCCGAGGCACCGCCACGGCGAACACCCCTCCGAGGAAACGTCGCTCGGCTCGGCTTCCTGCATCGAACAGCACGAGGGGATCGGCGTCGTCACATCGGTATCCGACTACCCGGCTTCGTCCGATGCAGTCCCCGCCGGGACCTTGGAATACGGTGACGTGAGGGGATCCGCGCCGGCAGACGGGCGATCCCGACGGCGGCGGAGCGTCGCAGGCAGCCGACGTCATCAGCGCGATCATGACCACGACCCAGAGCAGCGTCTGCCGTGCGCGTCTCGGCCACCCCGATGTCGTCATGGTCGCCCCGAGCGTATGGGCCGCGGAACGGCCCCGCAACGAACCTGAACATCCGATCGACACACGGGTTCAGGGGGGTCCCTTGCCGAGCCGATGGAAGGTGGACCGGTTCCAGCGAGCAGAAGGTGGCGAGGTTCCTCGAGCGTGAGTGGTGGCCGCGCGTTGAATGCGATCCGCAGGGGACGACGCACGTTCGTCACCCTGTCGTTGGTCTGCCTGGGGATGGCGGTGGGTGCGACCTTCCTCGGCGCTCGAGCGATCGAGAAGGCCGAGGCGCAGGCGCAGATCACCGCGAACGGCTTGGCGAATGCAGGCGTCGCGTCGGTCCTCGTGCCCGGCGACGTCACTGGAGCGATCGGCGGCGACGCTGCCCGGGATCTTCTCGCGCGGCTGCAACGTGGAGTGCTGGCCGACGGCACCGCCTTCCGAGTCCGGGTGTGGTCGCCATCGGGTGACCTGCTCTTCTCCACCGACGCCGGCGACGAGCCAGACGCCGTGAGCGCCGATCTCGACTCGGTGTATGCATCGACCAGGGGGAGCGGCAGGATCGAATCGGTCCGATCGGACGACGGTCAGGAGTTCGCGACCTTCGTGCCGCTGCGATTCGGTCAAGATCGCTCGCTCGGCGCGGTCGAGGTGGACCAGGGCTATGAGCGCATCGCGACGAGCGCGGCCTCCGTGTGGCCGCTGCTTCGGATCCTCGGCGCCGCGGGGGGTGGGCTGTCGTTGCTACTCGCCGCCGTCACCTTCCTGCCCGGCGGCTCCGCATCACGAACCGGCGGCTTCATCACGCCGGGGCGTGCGAGCACGTTCGCCAAGCAGCGCGCTGTGACCGACGAGGGCATCGTCAGGGCCGCCGACGAACGGGCCAGGGCCGCGGAGCAACGCGCCACCACCGCCGAGGAACGGGCCGCGGAGATCGAACGTGGGGCGCGCGACGCGGAGGCGAGGGAGCGCGATGCCGAGCTGCGAGCGGTACAGGCAGAGGCCGGCCTGGAAGTCGCTCACGACGAGATGGGGCGACTGCGCACGTCTGCCGTCTCCGAAGCAGAGCTCGCTGCTGCGGAACAGGCTGCGGAGGAAGGGAACGTCCGCGCCGAGAATGCCCTGCAGCGTGCCGCCGCGGCCGAACGAGAGGTCGAGCAGGTGACCCAGCTCACGGCTGAGGTACGAGCCCTCACCGCGTCAGAGCGTTCGAGGATCGCCGAGGCCGACACGCGTGTGAGCGAGCTCTCGGCACGACTGGCGGAGGCCGACGGCCGGGCCGAGGCCGCCGAGACGCGACTCGCGGAGACGACGAGCCAGGCATCGGAAGCCGCCGAGCGCATCGCGTTGCTCGAGGTGTCGCTCGGCACCGAACGGGCCGAGAAGGCCGAGCTGGAGCGTGCCGCTTCGTCCACCAGCAAGGACGGCGCAGAGGAACGAGCTCGCGCCAGCGAAGCAGAGGCGAGGGCGTCTCGAGCGGAAGCCAGAGCCAGCGAGGCGGAGGGCCGGACTACCGAGGCCGAGTTGCGAGCCACCGAGGCCAAGTCGCGAGCCACCGAGGCCAAGTCGCGAGCCACCGAGGCCAAGTCGCGCCTAGAGGCCATGGCGAGCGGCGGGCGCAACGCTGAGCAGCTCGTCTCGCAGCTCGAGGGAGAGCTCCTGACGGCGAGCGGCTCGATCGCCGAGCTGGAGCAAGCCGTGGAAGCCTCGCGAGAGCGGCTGGATCGCGAGCGGTCTCACACGACGGATCTTGAGGCTCGCCTCTCCGAGGTGGGGGCTCGCGCATCGGACGCCGAGGCGCGCGCGCAGGCAACCGGAGCCGAGCTCGCCGAGCAGCAGACGCTCGCGCACGCTGAACAGGGCCGAGGCGAGGCGCTCCAGCTCGAGATCGACGCGCTGAAGGCGAGCGTGACAACCGCCACCGCCGAGGTCGTCGAGCTGGAGGAAGCTCTTGAGCGCACGTCGAAAACGGCCCGCGCCGATCTCGAGGCGGCCCACACCTCGGCGAAGCAGGATCTCGACGTGGCCCGCGCTTCCGCGAAGCAGGATCTCGACGCGGCCCGCGCTTCCGCGAAGCAGGATCTCGACGCGGCCCGCGCCTCGGCGAAGCAGGAAGTCCGGGCGTCAACAGGCCAGGTGGAAGCCGTGAAGGCCGAGGCGCGCGAACGGATCGAGACCGATCGAGCCGAAGTGCGTGGACGCCTGGCTGATCTCGAGGCGTCGCTCGCCGAAGCCGAAGGCCGCGTGCAGGCGGCCGACGAAAAGGTGGCAGTTGCGAGAGCGCAGGCGGATCGGGCTTCCGTGTCGGCCGAGGCGGCGCGCACCGAGGCGGCGGCGGCGGCCGCTCGAGCCGAGGAGGCGGAGCGACTCACCGCGGTCGCCGATGAGACCGTGCGTCGGTCGGAGGTCCGCGTGCGCGAAGCCGAGGCTGCGGCTGAGAAGGTTCGCGCCAAGGCGGAAGCCGCGACGACCCGCGCAGACGATGCGCAGCGCAGCGCCGCCGAGAAGTTCGAGGAGGCCGACTCGAAAGCCGCCGACGTGGAGCAGGCCGCGCACCAGCTCCAGGTAAGGGTGGCCGAGGCCACCGCCTCCGCACAGGCATCCAAGACGGAAGCCGCCGAGGCGACAAGCCGGGCCGAGGCCGCTGAGGCTCGCGCCGAGACCGAGATCGCCGCGGCCATAGCGCAGGCCCAGGCTGCGACCGAGCGCGCGCGCGCTGAGGCCGTCGACGCGGTCCGGCGCGCGACCGGCTCGTCGAACGTTCCTGAGGCAACCGCGGGTGACGCTTCCGAGACAGAGCAGATCACCGAGTTCGAGGGTGAGATCGCTCGTCTCGAGGAAGAACTGGGCCAGATGGCGGATCGGTTGCGGCACGCGTACGCCCAGTCGGAATCGGCCCGCGCCATGGTGAGCACTGCCCGGGGGGCGGGGCTGCTTCCACAGGAGGTCGCGGAGCTGCACGACCTCCGTGAGCAATCTGAGCAGCTTCGACGAGATCACACGGAGGTGGTCGAACGCCTGCGTGAGGCGGAACGACGTGCCGCCGGCCTGCAGGTCGAGCTGCTCGACGCCCGGGCGATCCAAAGCGAACTCCATGTTCCCGGCACCGCGACGGACGGTGATGAAGGTTCCGACTTCCGGGATGGCGAGGGCTCGAGGGCAGCGATGAGCCTGCGGACGCGGCTTGCCGAGACCGCATCGCGGAAGAAGGGCGACAAGGGAGACAGAGGCGCCCGATCCGCCCGGTGACCGGCGCTCAGCTTCGGGTCGAGCCGTACGGGCCAGCGGCGGAGTCGATGTCGAGCCCGTCGATGGCCGCTCGCAGCCGTTGCACAGACCCTCGGAGCCCGTTCGCCTCGGCGAGCTCGCGAGCGATCTCGTCGTCGCGCGCGCCGATCCAAACCTCGAGCGGGGCATCGCTCTTGATCGGCACGAGCTTCCGCATCGCGGCGAGGTAGTCGGCCGCGTCGAGCAGCCGCGCTCGCAGGGCAGGCGAGCCCTTCAGCGGCCCCGGTGACGGACGGTCGGTCGCCGCGTCGGCGAGCATCGCGTCGATGTCGGCATAGGTCTGCACGAGCGCCCGCGCCGTCTTCTCTCCCACTCCTCGAACCCCAGGCAGCTCGTCGGAAGGGTCGCCGCGCAGGATCGCGAACTCGGCGTAGCGATCGGCCGGCACGCCGTAGTGCTCGAGCACCGTCGCCTCGTCGAACTCGCGCAGCTCGCTCACGCCGCGCAGGGTGTAGAGCAGCCGCACTTCGGGATCCTGCACGAGTTGCAGCAGGTCGCGGTCGCCGCTCACGATCTCGAAGCGATCCGAGGGCTCCCCGCTGGCGCAGAGCGCGCCGATCGCGTCCTCGGCTTCCCAGCCGGGACAATGGGCCTGGGTCGCGCCGGTAGCCTCGAGCACTCCCCGCAACAGCACGAACTGCGGCGTGAGGTCTTCCGGCTCATCGGGGCGATCGGCCTTGTAGCCGGCGTAGAGCTGGGTGCGCGCCGTCGGCCGCCAATCGTGGTCGTAGACATGCACGACGGAATCGGGCCGGCGAGTGGCAACGAGCCGGGTCACCATGCCGAGGTAGCCGTGCACGGCGCCCATGGGGCGTCCGTCCGGCGCCCGAACAGAGTCCTTCAGCGCGAAGTACGCCCGGTAGGCGAGGCTCGAGACGTCCAAGAGAAGCCTGTGGGTCATAAGAGCCGCTTATCAGCTAAGCCGTCATGATTCCGCACGCGTATCCCCCGAGTGCGTCAGGGACGAGGATGAGAGCCGCGGCTATCGCGGCAACCAAGACTCCGAGACCGACCCTACCCTTCTGTTCTGAGTGACCGACGAGAGCGGCGATCCCTGCAACCACGGCAAGAGTCGAGCACGTCAAGGCAGCAAGCTGGAGGCGGTCAAGAACAACCGTCTGGCTATCGCCGCACGTGAGGGACCTCCATCGACTCTCGAGGAAGAGCCTCGCGGCGAGGGCGGCGACCGCACCAGCTGCGAACGCCAGACCCACCGTCGGAGCGATCTTCCCGAGGCTTCTCCGCTGGGGTAGCGTTTCCCGTGCTGTTCTATCGCTGACCGTCACATCGTCGAGTATGACGCGACCTTGCCCTCCGCGAAGTTCCTCGACCCCAGGGTTGCATGGTTCGAGATCCGGTCCTGCGCGGTACACATCCGACACCTCGACACGTCAAGAAGCAACCCTCGGCCATCGGGCGCAGCCTACTCTCGGAGCTCAGGGCCGCGGCTGGAGCGAGTGATGCGCGTCCTCGAACGAGGCACCGAGGTCAGCTGCTGAGGAACACGACGACAAGCAACACAGCCACCACCGCGATCACCCCGAGAACGAGACCCACGGTGGCCGCGGTTCGGTACGAGGGGTCGCCCCGACGAGCCCACGCCCCTGCCGCGATGGCGACGACCCCCATGAGAAGGGCGAGGGTGGGGAAGACGAGAACTGCGGCCAAACCAAGGAGCCCGGATACGAGGGACCCGATGGCCGCGGCGGCGTGCGCGCCGGGCGTCGTCATGTCCTCCAGTGTGACGCCCCGACTCAGAAACTCAAACCAGACCACGGGACTCCGGACCCCGCCTCGAGACAGGTGATCGGTACATGAACGACACCTCGACACGTCGAGCAGCAGCGCGTCGCCATCAGATGTGCTCGATCGATCGCACGTCGGACCTCGGCCCGTACTTCGGCGCCTTGATTCCGCCTGCCTCAAGGAGCCGCTGCACCCTTCCTCGGTGTCCTGCATAGGGCTCGAGCAGCTCGAGCATGCGGGCGTCATCGCCTCGCGGCTCTCGCGCCAGCGCCCACGCCACCACGTTGGGCAGATGGAAGTCGCCGATCGAGACGGCGTCGGCGTCACCGAGGGCGAGTCGCGCCACCTCGGCGGCGGTCCACGGTCCGATGCCGGGAAAGCTTTCGAGCCGCTGGCGCGCCACCGACGGCGGCAGGGCGGCCACCGCGTCGATCTCTCTCGCGCGTGCACACAGCGCGATGAGCCGCTCAGCCCGGCGCCGCTCCACGCCGAACGGATGCATGCGGAACGACGCCATCGCCGCGACCGCTGCTGGATCGGGTGGCACGACGAGCTCGACCGGACCGGGGGCCGGCTCGCCGACCGCGAGCGCCAGCCGCCGGTAGGCGCGCCGGGCCTCGAGACCGGTCACTTTCTGCTCGAGCACGGCGGGTATCAGCGCCTCGATCGGCTTGCCGGTGCGGGTCAGTCGCACCCCTCGCAGCCGCCGATGCAGCTCGTTCACGATGCGATGCTGTGGCCGGAACCCGCGATCGTCGTCGAGCAAGCCCGCCCACCCGGGGGCGCTCTCGAGCGCGTCGTCGGCGCCGGGCCCCCAGGCCCGGGCAAGTAGCAGATCTTCCTCGAGCGTGAGGTGCAAGGTGACCGGCCCATCGGGCGTGCGGGTCGCCCGCCAGACCTCCCGGTCGCCGATCAGCATCGTCGGATCGCCGGTGCCTCGCTGCAGAGGAAGCATCGTGCGGCGCAGGTCGAGCGGTTCTGTGACCGGGAAGGACCGCGCCAGCATCGTCGTCACCGCCGCAGCCTATCCGTGGACGTTCTGAGCCCGCGAGCCGACCGCGGCGGCGATCGCACGCACGTCGCTCGGACCGGTTCCGCAGCATCCGCCGACGATCATTGCGCCTGCATCCACTAGTCCAGTCGCGACTACTCCCATGTCGACATCGTCGCCACCCGTCCAGGCCTTGGCTGTCGCGTCCCAGTCGGCGCCACGGTTGGGATACGCGACGACCGACAGGGTGGCGGTCTCCGCGATGCGTGTCACCGCCTCGGTCGCCGGCGCAGGCGGCGAACAGTTCACACCCACAGCCACGATTGAGTCCGACGTGGCCACCACTCGTACGGCGTCGTCGAGCGAGCCGCCGTCGGCGAGATGGGCGCCGTCCCGCAGCGTGAACGTGCACCACGCCGGCACGGGGTCGCCGAGTTGGGCGAGCGCCTCGACGATCGCCTCGGCCTCGAGCGCAGAAGGGATCGTCTCGATCGCGAGCAGGTCGGGGGCGGCTTCCACGAGCGGTTCGAGCCGCGCCACGTGGAACTCCCGCAACGCGTCACGCGAGAGGCCGTAGTCGCCCCGGTACTCCGATCCGTCGGCGAGCACGGCGCCGTAGGGGCCGACCGAGGCGGCCACGAGCGGGCGCGGACGGGCTCGCGTGATCGCCTCGGGCATCGCGAGCCATTCGTCACGGGCCTGGTGCGCCAGCTCCAGGCTTCGCCGCAGCAGGGCAGCGGTGCCTGCAGCGTCGATGCCGCGAGTGGCGAACCCCTGCTCGCTCGCCTGGTAGCTCGCGCTGATCGCCACGTCGGCCCCGGACTCGAAGTACGCGCGGTGCACATCGACGATCGCCTGGGGTGACTCCAGCAGTATCTTCGCAGACCAGAGCGCGTCGCCGAGATCGGCGCCGCGGCGCTCCAGCTCGGTGGCGAGGCCGCCGTCGATCACGCAGACTCCGCTTTCGACGAACGGTTCCAGCGGTCCGGGGGCGCGCACGGCTTCCAGGCTATCGGCCAGCGGTGAACCGGGGGTTCAGAGCCTCCGGATCGCGTCCTCGAGGTCGCGGCGGTTCACGATCCGCGCGACGAGGTAGCCGCGGCCCTTTCGACCCAGTGCCTTGACTTCGGCCGGAGTGAGCGGACGGTAGATGATCCGCCAATCACCGGTGCGGAGTCGGCGCCACGGCGGGCGTTGGAGCGGGACGATGTTGAGGTTGGGATCGGCGCGCTCGAGGGCGGCGATCGCCGTCGCGACGCGCTTGGCTTCACCGGATCGCCTCGCTCGTTTGACGTCGCGATCGACGTCGGGGCCGAACTCGACGTGGGGCACAAGACCTCAGTCGGAGTCGACCGGCAGGCGGGCACTTCGGCGGTGTGACGAGGAACCGAGCTTTTCGAGGATGTGCTGGACATCGCGCCGCGCGGTCGTCGGCGAGATCGACAGAGTCTCCGCGATCTGCCCGTTCGTGAGGCCGGCGGCGAGATGCTCGAGCACGAGGCGCTCGCGCTCGGTCAGCACCGGGTCGGTGGTGGCTCGCCGGCCAGTGGTGGCTCGTAGGGCTCGCGTTCGCTCCGGCGGAGGCAGCTCGTCGGTCAGCTCAGGGAGCATGTCTCTCGCGGGGCGCGTACGCCCCTTCACGAGCGCGACGTCGGCCGCGGTCATCGCACGCACGAACGCGGGTGCATTGGCGAGTGCGAACTCCTCGAGCGCGTCGGCATCGACCGGGTAGACCACGGCCACCGTTTCGCCTCGGTTCGTGACGAACGTCGGTCGCCCCGTTCGGGTGACGCGCTTGACCACGGCGGAGGTATCGCGCTGCAACTCTCGGATGCCTACCGATCGTCTCTCGCCCATACATAGGAGTATACGTATCTCGCCAATGGTTTCCGGGGTGTATCGGGACATCGTTCCGACTCCCGACGAGAGTCCTGCAACATCACAACGGTGGGCCCGGCAGGATTCGAACCTGCGGCACGAGGGTTAAAAGCCCCCTGCTCTAACCGGGCTGAGCTACGGGCCCTGCTCGCATCCTACGGGTCGTTCGCGGCGGCATCAGTCACGGATCCTCCGGTCGAAGGCATGTTTCAGCGGGCCGTTTCCGGCCATCTGTCTGGGCCCATCGGGGCCTGTTGCCTGAAGGAGGAGCCATGACTCGGAAGACGTGGACCGTCGCGCTCATCGTGGTCGCGCTGGTGGTGCTGGCGATCGGGGCGCGCGCGATGGCGGAGGACTCGAGCGCCGAAGGCGACCGTCGCACGATCACCGTGACATCGAGCGCGACGGTGGGCAGCGAGCCCGATCAGGCGACGCTGCAGATCGGCATCGAGACGCAGGCCGATGACAGCGCGGACGCGCTGGCCGACAACGACAGGATCACCGACGACGTGCTCGCGGCCCTGGAGCGGGCAGGGGTCAAGGCCGACGATGTGCAGACGCAGAGCCTCGACGTGTCCCAGCGCACGGTCGATCGGCGCACGCCGCAGGAGCGCACGGTCTTCGTGGCCGACTCGACACTCGCAGTGACGATCCGTGACCTCGACTCGGTGGGCCAGGTGATCGAGGCAGCCGTCGATGCGGGCGCGACTAGCGTTCGCAACATCCGCTTCGAGGTGTCGGACCCCGCTCGTGCTCGCACCCAGGCGCTGGAGTTGGCCGTCGACGGCGCCCGTGTCAAGGCCGACGCCATGGCCGGCGCTGCGGGGGCGACGGTCACCGGCGTCGAGCGCATCGTGGAAGAGGGGGGTGGACGTCCTATCTACGAGGAGGCCTACCGTGCCCAGGCATTCGACACGGCCGCCACGCTCTCCGTCGTGCCGCCCGACGAGCTCGACACCGACGTGACGATCACGGTCACCTGGATGATCGGTTGACTCAACCGGGGTAGCGGTTCGTGATCGGCATGCGCCGGTCTCGTCCGAACGCCTTGGGCGTGATCTTCACGCCCGGGGCGGCCTGGCGGCGCTTGTACTCGTTGCGATCGATCATGCCGACGATGCGTTCCACCAGTGCCCGGTCGAACCCGGCCGCGACCATGTCGTCGACGCCGAGGTCGTCTTCCACGTATGCCTCGATCACCGGGTCGAGCTCGTCGTAGGGGGGCAGTGAGTCGGTGTCTTTCTGGTCCGGGCGCAGCTCGGCGCTCGGCGGCTTCTCGATCGTGCGATCGGGGATCGGCGGCGTCTCGCCACGAGCGGTCGCTGCGGCGTTCCGCCAGCGGGCGAGGTCGTAGACCAGGGTCTTCGGCACGTCCTTCAGCGGCGCGAACCCGCCGGCCATGTCGCCGTACAGGGTGGAGTAGCCGACCGCGTACTCGCTCTTGTTCCCGGTCGCGAGCACGATCGGGCCGAGCTTGTTCGACACCGCCATGAGCAGGTTGCCACGTGTGCGCGCCTGCAGGTTCTCCTCGGTGACGTCCTCTGCGTGGCCGGCGAACAGCTCGGCGAGCGAGTGCCGGTACGCGTCGAGCACGCTCGTGATCGCGACGGTCTCGATGCGTATGCCGAGGCGCTTCGCGCAGTCCACGGCGTCCTCGACGCTCCCCGGAGAGCTGTAGGGCGACGGCATCGCGAGCCCGCGCACCGCCTCGGCGCCGAGCGCGTCGGCGGCCAGCACCGCGGTCAGCGCGGAGTCGATGCCGCCCGACAGGCCGAGCACGACCTCGTGAAAACCGTTCTTCCGCACGTAGTCGCCGAGGCCGAGCACGAGGGCGTGCCAGACTTCCTCGGCTTCCTCGGCGGGCCAGGGTGGCCGCGGGTCGGCGAACGACGTGTCGCCGTGCAGGTCGACGATCAGCAGGTCCTCGGCGAACATCGCCGCCCGTTGGCGCACGGTGCCGTCGGGCGCCACCACCATCGAGCCACCGTCGAAGACCAGCTCGTCCTGGCCGCCGACCGCATTGACGTACGCGATCCAGGCGCCCGTCTGGTGCGCCCTCGAGGCGAGGATCTCGGCGCGCTCGGCGGTCTTGCCGTGGTGATACGGCGAGGCGTTGATGTTCACGATCAGCGGCAGACCGGCATAGCCGGCGAACGGTTGGGCGTCGTGCCATGCGTCCTCGCACACCGAAAGCCCAACGGTCATGCCGCCGATCTCGACCGAGGCGCCCGTGGTGCCCGGCACGAAGTAGCGCTGCTCGTCGAAGACACCGAAGTTGGGAAGCTGCACCTTGTGATAGCGGGTCTCGACGGTGCCGTTGCGCAGCAGGGCGGCGGCGTTGTGCACCCCGGCGTCGGTGCGATCGATGAACCCGGCGATCACCGGACACGAGGTGGCGGTCTTGCGTGCGAGCGCCCGCAGGGCTTCGAGGTTCTCGCGTACGAACTCGCCGCGAAGCACCAGGTCCTCGGGAGGGTAGCCAGTGATCGCGAGCTCGGGGAACACCACGACATCGGCGCCGGCGTGGGTGGCGCGATCGGCTGCTTCCTCCATGCGCGCGACGTTGCCGGAGAGATCGCCGACCGTCAGGTTCACTTGCCCGAGGGCGAGGCGGGGCATGTGTGAAGCCTACGTGAGACGGTGCACAGGTTCCCTGCGAGGGCCTCGCTACTCGGTGCCGCCGATGTCGACGTTGTACGCCTCCCAGACGAGGTCGGCGCCCTTCTGTCGATGGCGGATCACGGTGCCGATGAAGCGCTGCAGGTCGTCGCGTGCGTCGTCGAGGGGCCACTCAGGGCCGCCGATCGTCGCCTTCTCGAGGCGCTCCACCATCTGCGCGACCTTCTCGGTGATCTCGGGGTGCTCGTCCTTCAGGCGGCGAACGGTGCCGTCGAGCCGCGGCGCCCTCGTGATGATCTCCTCGTAGAGCCCGCCGGGCTTCTCGGTGACCATGACGTGTTGGTCGAACGCATCACGGACCCCGATCACCTCTTTCGTGACGAGGGCCGTCCACTCGGAGATGCGTGCGGCTGCGGGTGAGGAGATCGCGATCTCGAGGTGCACGAGCGCGTCGTGCAGGGTCGCTCGGCGCTTGCGCGCTTCCGAGAGGGCGGGGGTGAGCTCGTCGTGTTCGTCAGCAGCCATGCGGTCACGCTAGCCGACCGGTGCTTCACAGGGCAAATCCGTATGCTCGGAGCACGCTCTCTTGGGGAGGTACTGATGACCACTCGACGCATCGTGGTAACGATCACGCTCGCGGCCCTGCTGGCGATCGGGGCCGTCGCACCGGCAACCGCCGTCACGATCAGAGGAAGTGGGACCCAGTGGCGTCCGGCTCGGGTCAACATCGACCGCGGCGATCGGGTGCGGTGGCGGGCGGCATCCGGCAACCACACCGTGCGGGCCTACGGAGGGAACTGGCGGTTCTCACGGGGGCTCGCGCAAGGGGAGTCGGTCGCTCGGAGGTTCCGCCAGCGAGGCACGTATCGATTCTTCTGCTCGATCCACGGCAGCGTCAGCGCCGGCCAGTGCACCGGCATGTGCGGCCGCGTCCGCGTTTGACCCAGCTCGGAGAACGGGCCTACAAGATCGGAAGATAGCGCTCGAGCTCGAAGGGGCTCACGTAGGCCTTGAACGCATCCCATTCTTGACGCTTGTTCCTGATCAGGAACTCGTGCACGTGTTCGCCGAGCGCGTCGCGCAGCAACTCGGAGCGCTCGGCGAGATGGATCGCCTCGACGAGGTCCTCGGGCAGCGAGGCGATCCCGGCCGTCTCACGCTCGTCATCGCGCATCTCGTAGATGTTGTTGCTCGCCTCGGGTGGCAGCTCGTACTCGCCCTCGATGCCGGCGAGACCGGCCGCGAGCATCGCCGCGAACGCGAGGTACGGGTTGCAGGACGGGTCGGGGGCGCGGTACTCGATGCGCGTGGCTTCTTCCTTGCCGGGCTTGTACTGGGGAACGCGCACCAGCGCGGAGCGGTTCCGCCTGGCCCAGCAGACGTACACGGGCGCCTCGAAGCCGGGCACGAGTCGCTTGTACGAGTTCACCCACTGGTTAGTGAGCAGCGTGATCTCGGGGCCGTGTCGCAGCAGGCCCGCGATGTATCGCTTCGCCGTCTTCGACAGGTGGTACTCGTCGGCGGCTTCGAAGAAAACGTTGCGGTCGCCCTCGAACAGCGACTGATGCGTGTGCATGCCGCTGCCGTTCACGCCGGCGACGGGCTTCGGCATGAAGGTCGCGTAGATGCCGAACTCCTGGGCGACCTCCTTCACCGTGAGCCGATAGGCCATGACGTTGTCGGCCATCGTGAGCGCATCGGTGTACCGCAGGTCGATCTCGTGCTGGCTCGGCGCGACCTCGTGGTGCACGTACTCGACCGGGATGCTCATCGCCTCGAGGTACTGCACCGTGCGCGTGCGGTAGTCGATGCCCACGTCGATGGGCGTCTCATCGAAGTACCCGCCCTGGTCGAGGAATGACGGATCGTCGGCCGAGCGGAAGTAGAAGAACTCCAGCTCGGGGCCGACGTAGAACGTGAAGCCGAGCTCGCTCGCTCGCTGGAGCTGGCGCTTCAGCACGCCGCGAGGGTCGCCGTCGAACGGCACGCCGTCGGGCGTCCAGATGTCGCAGAACATGCGCGCGACCGGGGCTTCGAGCGTCCATGGGATGACCTGGAACGTCGCCGGGTCGGGTATGGCGATCATGTCGGATTCTTGGATCCGGCTGAAGCCTTCGATCGAGGAACCATCGAAGCCCATGCCCTCGGCGAGCGCGCCCTCGAGCTCCTGCGAGGTGATCGTGAACGACTTCAGGAACCCCAGCACGTCGGTGAACCAGAGCCGCACGAACCGGATGCCTCGCTCCTCGATCGTGCGCAGCACGTATTCGGCTTCTGCGGTGAGCGCCATGCATCAAGGGTAGGGGCGAGTTCGCGCCGCTCGGTTACGCGGCCGTAAACTCGCCCCACATGGTGCAGCGCCGCCGCATCTCGTCGGGGTCGCCGTTCGAGCCCGAAGTCGGGTTCTCGCGGGCGTTCGTCGCTGGTTCCCACGTGCACGTCTCGGGCACCGCTCCCGTGCCCGCAGCAAGCGACGAGCTCGCGGCCGACGCGTACGGGCAAGCCAGGCGTTGCTTCGACATCATCGTGGCCGCGCTGGCGGAAGCGGGCGCCGGCCCCCAGCACGTGGTGCGCACCCGCACCTATCTCGTCGACGTCGGTGACTGGCGCGAGGTCGCACGGGCGCAAGGGGAAGTGTTCGGCGAGGTGCGTCCGGCGAGCACCATGGTGGTGGTCGCCGGCCTGCTCGATCCTGCGTGGAAGGTCGAGATCGAAGGCGACGCGATGCTCGACCTCTGAGCTACGCCATGCGTGATCGCAGGGCCGCCGCGGCTGCGGCGACCGCCTCGGCGTCAACGCCATGCGCGATGCTGAGCCGGTCGAGCAGCGCGCACAGCGACTCGGTCGCGAGGTTGCCGGGAGCCCCAGGTGCGAACGGGCATCCGCCCATGCCCCCGGCCGAGGAGTCGAAGATCGACACGCCTCGCTCGAGCCCGGCCTGCACGTTGTCGAGCGCCCGGCCCCTGGTGTCGTGCAGGTGCAGCGCGAGCCGGTCGACCGGCACACCCCCGAGCACCGCATCGCAGACGCGGCGCACGTCGTCGGGCTCCGCGGCCCCGATCGTGTCGCCGACCGAGATCTCGTCGCACCCCAGCTCGAGCAGCGCCATGCAGACCTGCACCACGCGCGACGGATCGACCTCGCCCGTGTACGGGCACCCGAACGCCGTCGAGACGTAGCCACGCCGCCACCAGCCGAGCTCGCGCGCACGCTCGAGCACCGGCTCGAACGCGGCGAGGGACTCCGTGATCGTCATGCCGATGTTCCGCTCGGTGAACGCCTCCGACGCCGCGGTGAACACGGCGACAGCGTCGGCGCCGGCTCGCTCGGCGCGTTCCAGGCCCCGCATGTTGGGCACCAGCACCGGATAGCGGACGCCGGTCCGGCGGTGCACCCGCGGCAACACCTCGTCGGCGTCGGCAAGCTGGGGCACCGCCTTCGGGCTCACGAACGACGTCACTTCGACCACGGGAAGCCCCGCCGCTGCGAGTGCCTCGACGAAGGCGACCTTGGCTTCGGCGGGAACGAGCGCCGCTTCGTTCTGTAGCCCGTCTCGAGGCCCGACCTCCACGATGCGCACCCCGGTCGGCCGCCGCTCGCTCGGCGCCACGATCGGCCCCACGCCGGCCTCCGTCATCGTCATGGCTCCTGCACCTCGATCAACACGTCACCTCGAGCGACGACGGCGCCGGCCACGACGTGCACCGCGCTCACGGTCCCCGCGGCCGGCGCCACCACCTGCACCTGGATCTTCATCGCTTCGAGCAGCGCGACCACCTGTCCGGCAGCAACCGTATCGCCTGGGGCGACTTCCACCCGGAGCACGCTCGCCGGCATCGGCGCGAGGAGCGACCCGCCGGGCGGGGCCAGCTCGGCCGCGACCTCGTCATCAGCGAGCGAGTACGACCAGCCCCGGAACTGGGCATGCGAACCAGCGGTCGTGACACCTCGGGTCGCATCTGGCGAGGCGCCGAACGCGATCCACGGGTCGGAGCGATCTCGCCCTGCCAGCGCGCCGCCGGGCAGCTCCGGTACCTGCGGCGTCCAGGCCGTTTCGACCCAGGCGGTGCCGGCCGTGCCGTCGCGGAACTCGGGCTGTTCGAGCACGTCGAGCAGGAAGCCGAGGTTGGTGGCGAGCCCCACGATCTTCACCTCTTCGAGCGCGGCTCGGAGCCGCGTGATCGCGGTGGGGCGATCCTCCGCCCAGGCGACCACCTTGGCCAGCAACGGGTCGTAGCCGAGCCCGACCACGTCGCCCTCCCTGAGCGCCGTGTCGATGCGCACTCCGGGCCATCGTGGAAGGTCGAGCAGATCGACGCGTCCTCCGCTCGGCAAGAACCCGTTCGCCGGGTCCTCGGCGTAGAGGCGAGTCTCGATCGCATGGCCACGCAGCGAGACGTCCGCCTGAGAGAACGGCAGATGCGAGCCGGTCGCGATCGCGAGCTGCGCCCGCACCAGGTCGACCCCCGCGACCGCCTCGGTGACCGGATGCTCGACCTGCAGCCGGGCGTTCATCTCGAGGAACCACCACTCGCCGTCGTCGCCGAGCAAGAACTCCGCGGTGCCGGCACCTCGGTAGCCCGCGCGCTCGGCGATGGCGATCGCGGCAGCGCCGAGATCGGCACGCAGGTTACCGTCGACGGCGGGCGAGGGTGACTCCTCCACGATCTTCTGATGCCGGCGCTGCAACGAGCAGTCGCGCTCGCCGAGATGCACCGACGTGCCGTGATCGTCGAGCAGCACCTGCACCTCGACGTGATGCACCTTCTCGAGCCGCCGCTCGAGGAAGACGCGCTCGTCTCCGAAGCTCGCTGCGGCTTCCTCGCGAGCCGCCGCCAATGCGCCCGCAAGTCCGGCGAGGTCCTCGACCGTGCGCATGCCACGCCCCCCTCCGCCGGCTGCTGCCTTCACGAGCAGGGGAGGGCCGAGCCTCGCGGCTTCCTCGATGAGCGCATCGTCGGAGAGGCCCTCGCCGGCCGACCCCGGAACGACGGGGACGCCGGCGGCCTCGGCCACCGCGCGAGCCGCGACCTTGTCGCCGAGCGCACGCATGGCCTCGGGTGGCGGCCCGACCCAGACGAGACCCGCGTCGAGCACGAGCTCGGCGAACACCGGATCCTCGGCGAGGAACCCGTACCCGGGGTGCACGGCGTCGGCGCCCGCCTCGAGAGCTGCCCTCACGATCGCGCCGGCGTCCAGGTAGGACGACACTGCGACCGTGGCATCGGCGATCTCCGCGGCGAGCGACATCTGCTCACCGGGCGCGACGGCGACGACGGGTGCGATGTCCGACTCGCGACACGCGCGCACGATGCGGACCGCGATCTCGCCGCGGTTCGCGATCAGGAGTCTGCGGAGCTCAGCCATCTCGGCGGGCGCTTCTCGAGGAACGCGGCGACGCCCTCCTGGCCCTCTGCGCTCGCCCGTGCTTCGGCGATGCGGTCGGCGAGGCCGGGCAGCATGAGCGAGGCGGTGGCATCGCGAACGAGGCGCTTGTTCGCTGCGACAGCTTCGGGCCCGCACGCGAGGAAGTCGCGCACGGCCAGGTCGACCTGGGCGTCGAGCGCCTCGGCGGCAACGACGTGATGCACGAGCCCGTACGACGCGGCCTGCGCGGCGTCGAACGCCCGGCCGCTCGTGAACAGCTCCCGGGCCCTGCCGGGGCCGATCGCGCGGAGCACGTACGGCGATACGACGGCCGGCAGCAACCCCAGTCGCGCCTCGGCGAACGCGAAACGGGCGCCCTCGACCGCGACGGCGACATCCGCACACGCGACGAGTCCGGCACCGCCGCCGATCGCCGGTCCGTTCACTCGTGCGATGACTGCCTTCGGACACCGGTCCACGGTCTCGAAGGCCTCGGCCATCGCGGTAGCCTCGGCGAGGTTCCGCTCCCCCGACAGCTCGCGACTCGCGCGCATCCACTCGAGGTCGGCGCCGGCGGAGAACGCGTTGCCGGCGCCGGTCAGCACCGGCACCCGCACGCCGTCGTCGCCCGACACGTCATCGACCGCCGAGGCGAGCGCGCCGAGCAGGCTGGGGTCGAGGGCGTTGCGCCGGCCGGGCCGATCGAGCGTCAGGGTCACGACCGATCCCTCGTGAGCCACGATCACGTCACTCACATCCGGAACACCCCGAAGGTCGTCGGCTCCAGCGGCGCTCGTGAGGCGGCGTCGAGCCCGAGCGCGAGCACCTTCCGCGTATCGAGTGGATCGATCACGCCGTCGTCCCAGAGTCGCGCGGTCGAGTGGTAGGGGCTGCCCTCGGTTTCGTAGCGCTCGATCGTCTGCTGCTCGTCGGCGGGGTCGCCGCCTACGGTCGTCAGCACCTTGGCCGCCTGCACCCCGCCCATCACGGAGATCCGCGCGTTCGGCCACATGTAGAGCTGCCGCGGGCCGTAGGCTCGGCCGCTCATCGCGTAGTTACCGGCGCCGAACGACCCCCCGATGATCACCGTGAACTTCGGCACGTTCGCGCAGGCCACGGCGGTCACGAGCTTCGCGCCGTCCTTGGCGATGCCGCCCGCCTCGTACTCGCGACCGACCATGAATCCCGTGACGTTCTGCCAGAAGACGAGCGGTATGCCGCGCTCGCACGCGAGCTCGATGAAGTGCGCGCCCTTCAGCGCCGACTCCGAGAACAGGATGCCGTTGTTCGCGAGCATGGCCACCGGGTGCCCGTGGATCCTCGCGAACCCGCACACGAGGGTCTCGCCGTAGAGGCGCTTGAACTCGTGGAAGGCCGACCCGTCGACCACCCGCGCGATCACTTCCCTGACGTCGTAGGCCTGCGAGAGCTCCTGCGGGATCACGCCGTAGAGCCCCGAGGGGTCGACCGTGGGTTCGGCCGGCTCGGCGATCTCCCATGCCCGATCGGTGGGCAGATTCAGGTGCGAGACGATCTCGCGCACGATGCGCAGCGCATGCTCGTCGTCGGCCGCCTCGTGATCGGCCACACCGCTCGTGCGCGTGTGCACGTCGGCGCCGCCGAGCTCCTCGGGGTCGACGTCCTCGCCGGTGGCCGCCTTCACGAGCGGCGGCCCGCCGAGGAAGATCGTGCCCGTGCCTCGAACGATCACCGACTCGTCCGACATCGCCGGCACGTACGCGCCGCCGGCGGTGCACGAGCCCATCACGGCCGCGATCTGCGCGATGCCGGCTGCCGACATGCGCGCTTGGTTGAAGAAGATGCGCCCGAAATGCTCCCGATCGGGGAAGACCTCGGCCTGCAGCGGCAGATACGCGCCTCCCGAATCCACCAGATAGATGCACGGGAGACGGTTCTCGAGGGCGATCTCCTGGGCTCGCAGATGCTTCTTCACCGTCATCGGGAAGTAGGTGCCGCCCTTCACCGTCGCATCGTTCGCGACGATCACGCACGGGACGCCATGGATCGGGCCGATGCCCGTCACGATGCCGGCGCCGGGCGCGTCGCCTTCGTACATGTCGCAGCCCGCGAGCGCGGAGAGCTCGAGGAACGCCGCACCCCGGTCCACGAGCCGCTCGATGCGCTCGCGCGCCGTGAACTTGCCGCGCGCGCGGTGTCGCTCGGTGGCCGCTTCGCCGCCCCCCGCCCGGGCGGCATCCAGCTTCCGATGGAGCTCGGCGACGAGCTCTCGCATCGCCGACTCGTTCGCGACGAACCTCTGTGAGGCCGGGTCGGCGTGCGTCGTCAGCCGCGTCATCGTCAGCACCTTACTGCGGCCTTCCCGGCTCACGGCGTAGCGTGTACGCCATGAGCGACCGCATCTCGATCGACGAGCTCCGTGACACGGTTCGCGCCTTCGCCGAGCGCGAGCTGGCGCCACACGCGGAAGCGATCGATCGAGACGACGTGTTCCCTCGGTGGCTCTGGCCGCGCCTGGGCGAGCTCGGTGTGATGGGTCCCACGGTTCCTGAGGCAGACGGCGGGTCCGGGCTCGGCTTCCTCGAGCACCTCGTGATCGTCGAGGAGGTCTCGCGCGCGTCGGCGTCGATGGGCATGTCGTACGCGGCGCATTCCAACCTGTGCGTGCACAACCTGTGGGCCAACGGCACCGAGCAACAACGCGCTCGATGGCTGCCGAAGCTGCTCACGGGTGAGCACGTCGGCGCCCTCGCGATGAGCGAGGCAGACGCCGGCTCCGACGTGATCGGCTCCATGTCGTGCCGCGCCGAGCGCGTCGGCGGCGGGTGGGTCGCGAACGGGTCGAAGATGTGGATCACGAACGGGCCCGAGGCCGACGTGCTCGTGGTGTACATGCGAACGGCGACGGCCGAGGACCAGCGGCCGTCGGTGACGGCGTTCCTCGTAGAGCCAGCGTTGGCCGGGTTCAGCGCCTCCCCGAAGATGGACAAGCTCGGCATGCGAGGATCGCCGACCGCAGAGATCGTCTTCCGCGACTGCGAGATCCCCGACGACCACGTGCTGGGAGAGCCGCACCGAGGCATCAAGGTGCTGATGTCGGGGCTCGACTCCGAGCGGGTCGTGCTCTCGGGCGGCCCGATCGGCATCATGCAGGCGGCGTTGGATCTCGTGCTCCCGTACGTGCGGGAACGACGGCAGTTCGGCGTGCCGATCGGCTCGTTCGAGCTGATGCAAGGAAAGCTCGCCGACATGTACGTCGCGCTCGAGTCGTCGAGGGCCTACGCCTATGACGTGGCCGGCCGCTTCGACCGCGAGCCCGAGCGCAGGCATTCCGCCGCCGCCGCCGCGTGTTTGCTGGCAGCCTCGGAGCGCGCGGTGCAGGTCGCCCTCGAGGCGATCCAGAGCATGGGCGGGGCCGGCTATCTCAACGAGGTGCCCGCTGGACGCCTGGTGCGCGACGCGAAGCTCTACACGATCGGTGCCGGCACCGCCGAGATCAGGCGCATGCTCATCGGCCGGGAGCTGACGGGAAAGCTCGAGTAGCGAGTGGGCGTGAGCGACGTCGACGATCGGTTCGTCTGGACCCCCCGCCCCGCCGACATCGAGCGCGCGAACGTCTCTCGGCTCATGCGCACCCACGGCATCGACACTCTGCGAGAGCTGACCCAACGCTCGGTCGCCGAAGTCGAGTGGTTCTGGGACGCCGTGGTCCGCGACCTCGACATCGAGTTCTCGACGCCGTACGAGGGCGTGGTCGATCTCTCCCGCGGACCGGAGTGGGCCACATGGTTCGTCGGGGGGCGCACGAACATCGCCCGGCAATGCGTCGACCGCTGGGCCGAGCGTGACCCCGACGGCATCGCCGTCGTCTGGGAAGGCGAGGACGGCGAGGTGCGCGAGGCCTCGTTCGCCGAGCTCCGGCGCATGACCGACGCTTTGGCGACCACCCTTTTCGAGCTCGGCGTCGTCTCGGGTGACACGGTGGCCCTGCTCCTGCCGATGGCGATCGAGACGGTGGCGGCGCTCATGGCGTGCTCGAAGATCGGGGCGATCTGGGTCCCGATCTTCAGCGGGTTCGGTCCCGACGCCGTGGCCTCTCGCATCGCCGACGCACGCTGCGAAGTCGTGATCACCGCGAACGCGACGCTGCGCAAGGGCGCCGTCGTGCCGATGAAGCCGGTCGCCGACCGGGCCGCCGAGATCGCAGGGGGCGTGCGCCACCAGGTCGTGTGGATGCGGCTTCCGGAGGAGCCGACGGATATGACCGAGGGCCGCGACGTCGCCTGGCCCGAGCCGCGCGACGCGGTCGCGCCCGTCGATGCCGAAGCCCTCGACAGCGAGCATCCCTTGTTCATCGGGTACACGAGCGGCACCACCGGCAGGCCGAAGGGAGCGGTGCACGTGCACGGCGGCTTCCTGGTGAAGATCGCCGAGGAAGTCGCGTACCAGGTCGATCTGCATCGCGGCGAGCGGCTGCACTGGGCCACCGATCTCGGCTGGATCATGGGCCCGTGGGAGATCGTCGGCTCGCTCGCGCTCGGCGCCACGGTCGTGCTGACCGAGGGCTCGCCGCTGCACCCGACATCAGACAGGCTGATGCGGCAGGTGGCACGGCACCGCATCTGCGTGCTCGGCGTGTCGCCGACGCTCGTGCGCGCGATGCGGACGACGGCGCACTCGCGCCTGGGCGATCACGACCGATCCTCGCTGCGGGTGTTGGCCTCGACCGGGGAACCCTGGGACCCCGATTCCTACCGATGGTTGCACCACGAGGTCGGTGAAGGTCGCCGCCCGATCGTGAACCTTTCAGGGGGCACGGAGGTCGGGGCGTGCTTCCTGTCTCCGCACCCGATAGTGCCGACGAAGATCGCCTCGCTCGGTGGCCCGGCGCTCGGCATGCACGTCGACATCGTCGACGCCGGCGGCGCACCGGTCGCCCCCGGAGCGGTCGGCGAGCTTGTCTGCCGCCAGCCGTGGCCGTCGATGACGCGCGGCATCTGGGGCGACCCTGAGCGCTACCTGGAGTCCTACTGGAAGCGGTTCGCCGGCGTGTGGACCCATGGCGACTGGGCGAGCCGCGACGACGACGGCTACTGGTTCCTGCACGGGCGCAGCGACGACACGCTGAACGTGGCCGGCAAGCGCATCGGTCCTGCGGAGATCGAGTCCGCGCTCGCTCTGCATCCGGCCGTGGCGGAGTCGGCCGCCGTCGGGCTGCCCGATGCGGTGAAGGGCGAGTCGATCGCATGCGTCGTCGTGCTCAGGGCGGGCGCAGACGCGGAAGCCGGACCTCAGCTCGTGCGCGAGCTCCGGGCGACGGTACGGGAACATCTCGGCAGCGCCTTCACGCCGCGTCTCGTCGTGTTCGCCGAGGCCCTGCCCAAGACGCGGAGCGCGAAGATCGTGCGCCGCGCCGTGCGAGCGGCGCTGACGGGCGACGATGCAGGCGACCTCTCCTCGCTGGAAGACCCGCTCGTGCTCGATGCGATCCGCCGATCGGCGCGCGGCGCGATCCGCGGCTCGGAGCCTGGCGCGTGAGCCGAACGACGGTGCCGCCGTGCTGACGCCTGAGATGCTCGGTCGGACCTTCGCCGAGGCGCCCGACCCCGAGCTCGCGCGCATCGCGTTCTCGCGGGTGGGCGACGATGCGACCGCCCGCGAGGCGCTCGCTCGGCCCGAGATCACCGAGGTCGCAGCTCGGTTGCTCGGGTTCTCCAGCGCCGCCGGGGATTTCTTGGTCGCGAACCCCGGCGAGGTGCAGGCGCTCGCCGACATCTCGAGCCGCACGGGGGCTGCGCTGCGGGCGGAGCTCGCTGGCGACGTCGGCCGTCTCGGTCCTCTCGCGGGCCTGCGTCGTTTCCGCCGCCGAGCGATGTTGCGGGTCGCAGCCCGCGATCTCGCCGGTGCCGCGCTCGATGAGGTGGTCGCCGAGGTCAGCGAGATCGCCGACGCCTGCATCGCCGAGGCCCACTCGCTCACCGACCACCCCTCGCTCGCGATCATCGGCCTCGGCAAGCTCGGCGGCCATGAGCTGAATTACGCGAGCGACGTCGATCTGCTGTTCGTGCATGGCGACACCGGTCCCGATGCCCAGGAAGCTGCCGAGCGCGCCGTCGCGGTCTTCACCGCCATGCTCTCCGACTCCAGCGCCGAGGGCATCGCCCTGCGCGTCGACGTAGCTCTGCGCCCAGGAGGCAGGGCCGGCGCTCTCAGCCGGTCGCTCGGGGCGACCCTGACCTACTACGAGCGCGAGTCGGCGACGTGGGAACGCCAGGCGATGATCAAGGCTCGCCCCGTCGCGGGCGACCCGGAGATCGGCGCCGGCTTCCTCGCCGGCATCGAGCCCTTCGTCTATCCCCGCGAGCTCGCACCTGCCGCGATCGACGACGTGCGTCGGACCAAGGTCCGCCTCGAGGAGTACATCCGCCAGCGCGGCAAGGAGCTCACCGAGGTCAAGCGGGGGCGTGGCGGCATCCGCGATGTGGAGTTCGCTGTGCAACTCCTGCAGATCGTGCACGGCCGTCGTGCCGTGCAACTCCGGACGCCGAACACACTCGCCGCCATGCACGCTTTGGCGAGCGAGGGGTACGTGGCCGACGCCGACGCCGAGGCGCTCGCCGGCGCCTATCGGTTCCTGCGACGCGTGGAGCATCGGCTCCAGATCGTGCGGGATCTGCAAACCCACGACCTGCCGCCCGGCCGGCGCGAGCGAACGACCCTTGCCCGCTCTCTTGGCCTCACCGACGCCGATGCGCTCGCCGCGGAGTACGAGCGAACCACCGGCCTCGTTCGGTCGATCCACGAACGGTTGTTCTACCGGCCTCTGCTGGAATCGTTCGCCGGTCCGGCGCAGCTACACCCTTCGCACGGCACCGATCGGGCAGCCACCGAGGAGCTGCTCAGGGGCCTGAGCTTTACCGATCCGGCTCGGTCCTACGACGTCGTAGGGCGCCTCGTCGACCCGTCGAGGCGCGTCGGCAAGGTGCTCGCGAACCTGTTCCCGGTCATCGCACCGGCGCTTGCGCTCTCGCCGACGCCCGATGCCGCCCTCGTGCGACTGGAGCGCTTGGCTGATGCGGTTGGGCGGCTGCCAGGCGGCGAGGATCGTGCCGTGGCCGACCTGCTCGCGAACGACCCCATCGCCGCGCGCCGTCTCGCCCATGTCGCCGCAGCCAGCTCGTTCGCGACCGACCTGCTCGTTGCCGACCCTTCGCGCATCAGGGGACTGAGCGACACCCTGCTCGGCGGCGCGACCGACGCCGCCGGCGATCTCGCCGACGCGGTCGCCCGCACCGCCGGGCGAGAGCTCACGCCGCGCGAGACAGGCGAAGCCCTGTCCGCGGTGGCCGTCCGCGTTGTGCGAGAGGCGCTTGCGGCCGCGTACGCCGACCTGGAACGCGGCGTCGACGCCGATGCGGGGCACGCGGACGCCGAATCCGGCCTTCCGCTCGCGGTGATCGGCATGGGCAAGCTCGGGGCGCGTGAGCTCAATGTCGCGAGCGACCTCGACCTGATGTTCGTGTACGAGGGTGAGGGGGCGGGGGCGCAACGTCGCGCCGGCCGGCTCGCCGAGCAGGTGCTGCGGCACATCCGCGAGGCCGGATGGGAGCCCGACGCCGACCTGCGCCCCGAGGGCCGCAACGGACCGCTCGCCCGCTCGATCGCGGGCTACCTCGAGTACTGGCAGCGGTACGCCGAGACCTGGGAGTTCCAGGCGCTGCTGCGAGCCCGCGCCGTCGCGGGCGACCCCGGCCTCGGACGGCGCTTCGAGCTGATCGCTGCCGACGCGGCGTTCCCGCACGAGGGCATCACGATCGACCGCGTGGCCGACATCCGCCGCATGCGCGAGCGCATCGAACGCGAGCGCGTGAAGCCCCCAGAGGCGGCGAAGTTCCATTTCAAGCTCGGCATCGGGTCGCTCGCAGACGTGCAGTTCGCGGTGGAGCTGTCGCTGATGCGCCACGGGAGTGCGCGTCCTGAGATCCGTTCACGTCGCACGCTCGAGGCGATCGACCGCCTGGCGGCGGCGAAGCTCATGACCGGCTCGGCCGCGCGTGACCTCGGCGAGGCGTTCGTGTTCTGCACCGACGTGAAGAACGCGCTCGAGATGGATCGTCGCGTGCACGCCGATGCCGTGCCGCCCGCACACGACGACCAGACCGCGCTGGCACGTCGCCTCGGCTACGAGGAGTACCCTCGCCAGAGCTTCATCGATGACTATCTGCGCGTGACTCGCCGCGCCCGCCGCGCGATGGAACGCGTCTTCTCCGAGGAGACCGCGCCCGCATGAACGAACCCACCAACGTCGCAGAAGATCACCGAGCACGACGGACCGCGCTGATCACCGGCGCGTCGAGCGGGTTCGGCGCGCTGTTCGCCGAAAGGTGTGCCGGCGACGGCTTCGACGTCGTGCTGGTGGCGAGAAGCGTCGAGCCGATGGAAGAACTCGCGGAGCGCATCCGGCGCAGGAACGATGTCGAGGTGACCGTGATCGGCCACGACCTGTCCCACGCAGGTGCCGCTGCCTCGCTGATGACGACGCTGGCAGCGCGTGGGCTGCGTGTCGACGCCCTGGTGAACAACGCGGGCTTCTCGACCTACGGTCCGTTCGCCGAGGCCGATGAGCACGCGACGTCCGCCATGCTCATGGTCAACGTCGTGGGCATGACCGAGCTCGCCCGCGCCTGCCTGCCGCCGATGCTCGAGCGGCACTGGGGACGGGTGCTGCTGCTCGGCTCCGTCGGCTCCTTCAGCGCGGCGCCGATGACCGCCGCATACGCGGCCACGAAGGCGTACGTGCTCTCGCTGGGCCTCGCCCTGCACGAGGAGCTCGAGGGCACGGGGGTGACGGTCACGACGTTGTGCCCGGGCCCCACCGCGACAGGTTTCCAGAACCGTGCCGGCATGCACGACTCGGCGCTTCTGCGGTCGGGCTTGGACTCGGCCGAGCACGTGGTCGACGCGGGCTACGCGGCCATGAAGAAAGGCACGCCGTACCTGGTGACCGGAACCACCAGCAAGCTATTCGCGTTCGGCTCGCGGTTCCTTCCTCGCACGATGACCGCGCACATCGCCGGGCGTGCCCAACGCCGCGTCTGATGAAGGAGGCCACCGTGCTCAACGAGTTCAGGGCGTTCGCGATCAAGGGCAACCTGATCGACATCGCGGTCGGGCTGATCCTGGCACTTGCGTTCAGCGCCGTCGTGACCGCGTTCGTCGACGGTGTGCTCATGAACCTGATCGCGTCGGTGGTGGGAGAGTCGAGCTTCGACGCCATCGTGTGGACGATCGGCAGCGGTCCCGATGCCACGGACATCCTGATCGGTTCGTTCCTCACGGCGCTCGTCAACTTCGTGCTCGTCGCATGGGTGTTGTTCCTGATCGTGAGGGCTGCGAACCGCTTCAGGAAACCCGGCGAGCACGCAGGCCCCACCGAGATCGAGCTGCTGATCGAGATCCGCGACGAGCTGCGCAACCACGACGGCTGAGCGGCGCCGCCAGGAACGTTTACGGGCTCAAGTCTCTGTCGAAGACAAGGGTATGTGGATCGAGGCCACTCCCGAGGTGTGCTCGTTCGTGAAGGAGCACGGCGGCATGCTGTTCGTGTGGCCCCGGCGCTTCCTCGGCTTCCCGGGTGGCCTGACCATGCTCGAGACCACGACCGAGCCCCCGCCCGACGCTCTGGAATGGCGCCGGATCGAGATGCGCAACTTCCTGCTGTTCGTGCCGAGGAAGATGCGTCTTCCTGAGCAGCTTCACCTGCAGCTCCGCGGCAGGTTCCGCCGGCGCATCGACGCCCTGTGGAACGGCTGCATCTACGTGGTCTGATCGCGGCGACGAGCTGCGCCACGGCGACGGCCACCTTCTCAAGGAAGCAGCTCGAACGCCTCGCAGTGGGCCGGCTGCACGGTCGCGAAGTGCCGGTGGTCGAGCGTAGCGATCTGCGTGACGCCGAGCCGCTCCGCGATCGCGCGTTCGATGCCAAGGCGAGGATGCGTCGTCACGCGTCTTGTCGGTGACCTACGTCACTTCTGCGGCGAAGACAACCGAAGATCGCTATGCGGGCGGTGTTTCAGTCACTCCAGGCGTCGAGACAGCCGGGTCGCCTCGCCAGGAGCCTGCGAGCTTCCAGTGCATCTGCACCAGCCACCACGAGGCGCCCGCGAGGACCAGTCCCGAGACGATGTCGGCGATGCCCCGTTCCCGCTCGGCGCTCTCGCTGATCGCGAAGAGCGCGCTCGTGCCCGGCGCTGCCACACGGAACAGGCCGTAGCCGGCCCTCACCGCGCTCACGACGAACAGCACGACGAAGAGCAGCACGACCGTGTAGGCGAACGCCTGGAAGGTTCGGGAGGCCGCCGACGCCCCGAAAGCCCCGTCGTCGACGAGCTCGCGTCGCCAGTCCAGGTGGAAGCGGTAGACCGCGAGCGCCACGATCGCCGTGATGCCCGAGGCGACCAGCGTGCGGATCGCGGCGTCGGCCGGATCCAGGCCGAAGTTTCCGCCGAGCCCACCGAGGAGATCTCCGACCCCGCCCATATCGCCCGGCATGCCGCCCCCGGCGAGGCCGCCGAGCTCCGCCAGCAGGTCCACACTCGATTCAGGCCCGAGGATGAGCTGCACGGCGGCCTCGAAGAATGCCGCGGCCGCCGTGACGCCGATCACCAACACGGGAAGCATCGCCACCGAGAGGTAGATCGCTCGTGGACGCGTAGCTGCCTCGTCCGGCAGGTGCCGGCCGGTGATGACGGCCACGATCGCCATCAACAGGCCGAGCGTGAAGAATGCGAAGACCACAGAGCCGACGCCTCCGTCGAACATGATCGGTTCCCTTCCGGGTCGAGACCTCGCCACATGAAGCCGTCAGCACAGCATCACAGCCGCCACACGGCGTGTCGAACACCTCACGTGTAGTGAGCCGCAAGCGCACGACCGGACTCGGCGTGCATCCACAAGCCCTGCGTCTGCGAACCTCTGCACATGACGACCCGTGTCGGCGCCGTGCTCGGCGTTGCTTCTGCCGCCGTGGCGCTCGGTGTCGCGCACCTGGTCGCGGCGTTCGTGGGAGGGGAGTCCTCTCCGGTGATCGCGGTGGGCTCCGCGGCGATCGACCTCACGCCCGAGTGGTTGAAGTCGTTCGCGATCCGCACGTTCGGCGAGCAGGACAAGCTCGTGTTGCTCATCGGCGTGGGCGTGGTGGTCACGGTGCTCGCCATCGTTCTGGGTATCGCGTCGGTGCGCCGACCGCGCACGGGGCTGGTGGGCCTCGCGGTGCTCGGCGCGGTCGGCACGGTCGCTGCCCTCACCCGCCCGACGTCGACTGCCGTCGACGCGCTACCCGCGCTGTTCGGAGCAGGGGCGGGAGCGGCCACGCTGCTCGTGTTGCACCGCCGGCTCGCCTCCACCACAGCCACAACCACGACCGGCGCCGAAGCCACCACCCACGCCGCAGGCCCCGCGACAGCCCAAGCCGGCGCCGAGACCTATCGCCCCTTCCCCGACGGGGTCGGCCGGCGCCGGTTCCTTGTCGCGAGTGGGGTTTCGCTCGGCGTCGCGGCCGCGGCCGGCGCCTTCGGCCAGCTCTTCTCAAGGCGCAAGCAGGCCGACGCCTCTCGGGCGGCGATCACCCTTCCGGCGCCGTCGGCGCAAGCGCCGCCGGCCCCCAGCGGCGTCGACTTCGGCGTCGAGGGCCTGAGCCCCTACTACACGCCGAACGCCGAGTTCTATCGGGTCGACACCGCCCTGATCGTGCCGTCGGTGCCCGCGGAGGACTGGAGCCTGCGCGTGCACGGCATGGTCGAGCGTGAGATCACCCTGGACTTCGAGCAGCTCATGGCGAGGCCCCTGATCGAGCGCGATATCACCCTGGCCTGCGTTTCGAACGAGGTGGGTGGACCGTACGTCGGCAACGCCCGGTGGATCGGGGCGCCGCTCGCCAGCCTGCTCGACGAGGCCGGCGTCGCCCCTGCCTCGACCCAGCTCGTCTCGACCGCGGTCGACGGCTTCACGATCGGCACTCCCGTGAAGGCGGTGACCGACGGGCGCGACGCGATGCTCGCGATCGGCATGAACGGAGAGCCGCTCCCGGTCGAGCACGGCTTCCCGGTCCGCATGGTCGTGCCCGGCTTGTATGGGTATGTGTCGGCGACGAAATGGGTGGTCGACCTCGAGCTCTCGACGTTCGAGGAGTTCGATCCCTACTGGATCCGTCGTGGCTGGGCCGAGCAGGCACCCATCAAGACGCAGTCGCGCATCGACACGCCCAGGCCGCTCGCGAGCCCGCCGGCAGGCGACGTGGTGATCGCCGGCGTCGCATGGGCACAGCACACCGGCATCGAGGCGGTCGAGGTGCGCGTCGACGAGGGCGCATGGACGAACGCCGAGCTCGCCACCGAGGACACCATCGACACCTGGCGGCAGTGGCGCATCGTCATGCCGCTCCAGTCTGGGAACCGACGCATCGAGGTGCGCGCGACCGACGCCACGGGTGAGGTGCAGACCGACGAGCGCGCAGAACCGTTCCCCGACGGCGCCACCGGTCAGCACTCGATCGTGATCCAGGTCGGCTGACCCTGCGAAGACAGGGTGTCCCTCCCCGGAAGGCGCCCGTGGGGGAGGGGTCTCATCAGGCGGACGCGCCCGCTTCCGTCGAAGCCCGCATCAGGCCAGTCACCTTGGCCGAGAACTGAAGGAGCACGCACATGAGCTTCATGAGGAAGCGGCACGCGTCGCTCGTGGCGGCCTTCGCGGCCCTCGCGATCGTCGGCGCGGCCTGCAGCAGCGACGATGGCGCGGCAGGCGATGGCGACACCGCCGCGCCCGCCCCCAGCGAAGCGCCGACGGCAGAGACCTTCGGCGCGGCATGCTCGGCGGTTCCGCCCGACGGTGCCGGCAGCTTCGCAGGCATGGCGACGGCCCCGGTGGCCACGGCCGCCAGCAACAACCCGGTGCTGTCGGAGCTCGTCACGCTGGTCAGTGCGGCCGACCTGGTCGACACGTTGAACAGCGCCGAGGACATCACCGTCTTCGCGCCGGCCAACGACGCGATCGCGGCCCTTCCGGCCAAGACCGCCAAGGCCGCGATGGCGGACCCCAGCGGACTGCTTACCGAGGTGCTGACCTACCACGTGGTGTCCGGACGCCTGGCGCCCGAGGACCTGGCCGGCACGCACGAGACCCTGCAGGGCACGACCCTCGAGGTTTCGGGCAGCGGCGAGGACTTCATGGTCAACGGTGACGCAGGCGTGATCTGCGGCAACGTGCAGACCTCCAACGCCACGGTATACATCATCGACGGGGTGCTCCTCCCGAGCTGACCCCTCGGAGAACGATCGGCTCTGCGTCCCCCTCGACGCCTGAGCCACCCAGACGGCCGGAGGCCTCCCGCCTCCGGCCGTCACCCATTTTCCGGGGTACCGGTTCGAGAAGTGACGTACGTCACGGTCCGAGGCACAGGGAACGACGATGATCTCGCGATGGCATCTTCGGGCGTTGAACGGTACACTAACGAGATGGCAAAGGCGCCACTTCGTGATCATCGTACGGAAGTAGGGATCCGTGAGCTGCGAGACCACCTGAGTGCCTGGCTCGAGGCGGTCGCTTCCGGACGAGAGATCACCGTGACCGACCGAGGCAAGCCGGTCGCCCGCATCGTCCCCGTCGCGGGCCGCAGCAAGCTCGATCAGTTGATCGCCGAGGGCAGGGTCCGTCCTCCCCTGCGGCCGGCTGAATCGGCGAACGCCCGACCGCCCATCCCTGTGGAGGGCTCGGTCAGCGACCTGGTGATCGAGCAGCGCAAGCGGTGATCGCGTACTTCGACACGTCCGCTCTCGTGAAGCTGTTCTTGCGTGAGCCTGGAACCGAGACGGTGCGCGATCTTTGGGAAGGAGCGGTCGATCGCGTGACTTCGGTGGCCACGTACCCAGAAGCTCGCTCGGCTATCGCCTCAGCGGCACGATCGCGGAGGATCGGCGAAGAGTACGGCGATGGCGCGGTGGCTGAGCTCGGCGTTCGTTTCTCGACGATGAACGTGGTCGTGCTCGACGAGCAACTGGCAACCGAGGCGGGCGACCTGGCGCAGCAACATGCGCTCCGTGGTTATGACGCGGTGCACCTTGCCACTGCGCTGTCCGTCGGCCAGGCACTCATGGTCACGTGGGATGCTGAGCTTGCCCACGCAGCAGGGGACGTGGGTCTCGCCGTCGTCTCCGGTTGAATCACTGACCCTGGGTGAACTCGGCGCGCACGCCCAGTAGCCGCACCGGGCGGTCGATCTCGAACCGGTCGAGCGCGACCAGCGCGGCCTCGACGATTCGATCGGTGTCGGCCGTCGGCTCGGCGAGCTTCCTGCCGTGGGTCGAGGTGAAGAACGACGCGTTCCGGAGCTTCACGGTCACGCGCATCACCAGCCGTCCCTCGGGGAGATCGCTCACGAGCTCCCGCGCGATGCGCTCGGTCTCGCGGCGGATCACGCCGGCGTCTGTCAGGTCCCGCTGGAACGTCCGCTCGTGGCTCTGGCCCCGCCGGACGTACGGTTCGGCGGTGACGACCCCGTCATCCTCGCCGGTCCCGAGGCTGCGGATCCACGGCCCCGTGTTGGGTCCGAACCGCTGAGCGAGAACGTCGTCGTCGGCGATCGCGAGCTCGTCGACCGTGGTGATGCCGAGCTCGTTGAGCTTCGCCGCGGTCTTCTTCCCGATGCCCCAGAGGGCGTCGACTGGTTTCGGTCCCATGAGCGCCGGCCACTCCTCGCGAGTGAGCCGGAACACGCCCCGAGGCTTCGCGAACGCGCTGGCCAGCTTGGCTCGGTGCTTCGAGTCGCCGACGCCGATCGAACACCACAGGTCGGTGCGCTCGAGCACGGCGAGCTGCACGTCGTGCGCGAGCGCTTCGGGATCGCCGGCCTCGACCGCCATGAACGCCTCGTCCCACCCGAGCGTCTGCACGACCCCCGGGAACGTCCGCAGCGTGGTCATGAGGCGTTCGCTCGCCTCGAGGTAATGGTCGCCGTCGACGGCCAGGAACACGCCGCCGGGGCATCGCTTCAGCGCGGTGCGCAGCGGCATGCCCGACCGCACGCCGAACTCTCGCGCCTCGTAGGAGGCGGTGGAGACGACCCCACGTTTCGTCGGGTCGCCGTCACCCCCGACGATCACCGGTCTGCCGCGCAGCTCAGGGTGCCGCAGCACCTCGACCGCAGCGATGAACTCGTCCATGTCGACATGGAAGATCCAGCGCCTCACCCGGTGAGTGTGGCGGATAGTTGCGGCTGCTACGGTGCGGTCCATGAGCAGGTCCGTGTTGGAAGACGCGTTCGCCCACCACGTGTGGGCGACGCTGCGAGTGGTTGACGTGTGTCTCGAGCTCAGCCCAGGGCAGATGGACACCACCGTGCCTGGGACCTATGGCTCGATCCTCGAGACGGTGCGCCACCTCGTCGGGGGCGACGCCTCGTACCTGTCCGTCACGAGTGGTGAGCGCACTCCACGCATCGACGAGGATCAGATGGACCTCTCGGAGCTCAGGGCCGTGATGGAGGGCCACGGCGCCGCCTGGTCGCAGGTCCTGGCAGGTGAGCTCGATCCGGACGAGGTCCTCGTGCGGCGTCGTGACGATGGGTCCGAGACCCACGCCCCGATGGGCATAAGGCTCGCGCAGGCGCTGCACCACGGGACAGATCATCGGAGCCAGATCTGCACCGCCCTCACGACGCTCGGCGTGGAACCGCCGGACATCGATGTCTGGGACTTCGGCTTTCAGGACGGCCGCGTCGTCGAGGTCCCACCCACGTCCTGACGACGCAGAGGGGATGTCCGAGCCAGGGTCAGGCTAGGGGGTCGCCGCTCGCTCCGCATCGCTGCGCAGGATGCAGAACTCGTTCCCCTCGAGATCGCCGAGCACGAGCCAGCCCGTGCCGTCGGCGTTCCGCCGGTCATCGACTGGCTGAGCCCCCAGGGCGACGACCCGTTCGATCTCGTCATCTCGCGTGCGGTCGGTCGGGACCAGGTCGAGGTGCACGCGATTCTTCACCCGTTTGGACTCGGGCACCTCGATGAAGAGCAGGCGCTGCTCCCCGCTCGGGTCGATGATCATGCATTCCTCGTCGCCCGGTTCGTTGGGGTCGTCGGGCACGTCGGTGAACCGCAGGACCTCGGCCCAGAAGGACGAGAGCGCGTAGGCATCGCCACAGTCGAACGTGGTGTGCGAGATCCGGGAAGTCATCGGGCAGACGCTACCAACGACTGAGCCCAACCCGCGGCCATGAGCCGCCGCGACGCGCACGCCGCGGCGGCCCAGCCCGCTTTCAGTCGCGCTCGACCACGCGGAACGGGTTCCCGTCGAGGTCACGGAACGTGAACATCGGCGGCACACCCTCGCCCATGCGGATCAGCTCCGCATCGGCCTCGACACTTCTCGCCAGCATCGCCGCGTGGTCCACCTCGGCGTCGTCGGTCGCGAAGCTGATCTCGATGCCTGCGGACGCCCCTTGCGGCACCAGCGCGATCGTGGTCTGGGCGCCCTCAGGCGCGACCTCGATCCACCGTTGGCCCGGGCCGTACACGGCGTCCAGGCGTACCTCGAACCCGAGCGCTCCCACGTAGAACTCGAGGGCCTGGTCCTGATCGCTGACGGGAAGGATCACCGTTCCGACCCGGGTGATGCGTGTCGTGTGCTCGTTCATCGTTCCAACTCCTGCTTCAGTGTGGTGACCCGGTCGCGCCAATAGGCCTTCATTCGTTCGGCCTCTCGCGCGTTGGCCAAGCGTTCATGCGAAAGCGTCGCGGTACTCTTCGCGCCATCCTTCGTCGTGAACGTCACGTGGACCCTGGTCGGCCCGTCGCCCCAGTCGAAGTGGGCTGTCTTCGGCTTCGTGGCGGTGCGCGTGCGGAGCTTCCCGTCGGGTAGCCAGCGCTTGCGCTTCGCGGCGTCGACGAACGCGTCGTACAGCCGTTCCACGGGCGCCGCCACGGTCTTCGAGGCGCTGACGCGGAAGCCGTCCGCGTGTTGCCCGACGGCTCGCCCGCCGCGCGCCCGCTCGTAGCTGCCGGCCACCGCCTGGGCATTCCAGGCCAGGGGAACGACCCCCTGCTGCTCGGCGACCCACAGCGCGATCTCGCGGTGCGTTCGCTCGGCCGCGCCCCACTCGTCGAGCAGGTCGAACCACTCTTCCCAGCCGCGACCTGTCCTGCGTCGGATCTCCGCATCGGAAGTCGGGAGCAAGGGTTTGCCGGCCGACTTCGGTTCTCCGGGTGACGGCGACAGTAGCGCGGTGCGCGCCGCCGTGTAGCTCTCGCCCGTCTTCGCCATGCGCGTGCGGACGAGATGCTTGAACGATCTGTGTTCGGTCATCTCGTGCTCCCCTTCGTGGCGGCGGCGCGACTCACGCTCACGACGCCCCACCGGATAGGGCAAGCACTTCGACCGGCGTCCCGACGGCTCGAGGCCCCCTTTGCCCCCGCTTCTGCCGGCGGCGTGAGCGCCGGAACCGAGGGTTCGGCGCAGGACGGCGCCAAGGGTCACGGTAGCGCCGACCCGGGCTTCGCGCAACCGTGTTTACACACGCGCGACGCGGAGAAGGATGAGACAACCGAGCGAAGGGGGAGGAAGCCATGTGCTTGACCTGCGGATGCATGCAGGCCCACCTGGAGATGGGCCAGCACAACGTCAGATACGAGGACGTGAAGGCGGCGGCCGACGAGAACGGCAACTCCGTGGCCGAGACGCTCGACATCATCGACCGTACGGTCGCGATCGACCGCGACGACCACGCCGAGGAGTACGCCCCGAGCTCCTAGCATCCCGACGGGTGCGGCACTGGATCAACACGATCTCGCTTGAGCACGTCGAGCGCGGTGTCGGCCATGGGGGTGGAGATGGGCTGAGCCCTCGGTCACCTTGCCCTCGTCCCGTCGGGCGTGATGTGGCCGACCGCGACGACCAGGCCTTCGATCGCATAGGCGATCAACTCGATCGCCCCACGCAAGCCGTCGACCTCGACTCGGTCGTCGACGAGCGAGGCCAGCCGGTCGAGGTGCTGCCTGGCGCCGTCGATGTTGGCAAACGCGCCGCCGAGTGAGAGCTCGACCGCGTCACGCGCGTCATGAAAGCTCCGAGCGTCGTCCAATGGTGCCTCCCGTTGGGGTCCGGGAGAGGGAGTTACACGATTGTGATTCAAGGGTGTGACATGGCATGGGCCGATCGCACAGATCTTCCCCGAATCGTGATCCTCGTCATTACGATCGAGACCGATCGGATCACTCTCTCGTGCACCGTCGGAAGGGGGACGCATGGCCGAGAAGACTCAGCAGGCGAGGTTCGCAGTACTGATCACGAAGGAGACGGTCGAGGAGTGGAGCGTCTACGTGAGCGCCGATTCACCCAAGGAGGCCAACGAGGTCGCCGATGAGCTGTACTCCAACTGCGTGTTCCCGGAGTTCGAGATCGTTCACTCCGAGTACTTCCTTGAGCCCAGCCCGATCGATGCGAGACATGAAGTCGAGCCCACGCCCCTCGATGAGACCCCGGACATTGTCTGCGCCGTATGCCTGAAGTCAGTGAAGTGGATGGGCATCCGCGCCGACGACCCCGCCAACCGCAGCGGCAAGACCATCCCAGGGCCTTGGGTCCATGCGGCGGCAATTAGCACCATGTCGGGCGCTTGAGCTTAGAGCGGGAGTTCTCGGGCGATATCCGATGGCTTGGGCCTCGCCGCACCCATCAAGCGTATGTAGGCGTCGTCCGCCCATTGGAGAAGCTCGCTCACGCTTCCGTGGCCTAACGAGTCCCTGAGCTGTTCGGTCGCTTGTGCCAATCGCCATCCGTGAATGAGAACGATGGGGTATTCATCGGCAATGAGTTCCTTCTGCGCTGAATCGGTGTAGTAGGAAGTCGTGACGTATGCCCCAATCCAGCCGCGACGCAACCTTGCCACTACCCTTGCAAGGTCTTCCGCCGTGACGGCTGACCCCTTCGGCCAAGGCTTGCGGCACTTTGCCTGTCCAAGTACGACGAGGCCAGTCGAGGCGAACCCCTGCCCAAGATCAATTCGCTGTACGAAGTCCACACCTCCGTCTGGCCCAACAGGGGTGATCCACCCGGAGTAGTACGTGACGCCGGGGGTATCGAGTACCAGTTGAGTGGCCAGCGAAGCGAGTGCCTGGAACCCGTGCTTGTAGTTGCCTTCGTAGTGCTCGTACACCCTGGCGAGGACCCCTCCAAGAGGGCTATCTCGCGGTGGAACTTGCTCTTCATAAGGGAGCACGTCCTCTGGGATAAGGGTTCGGCGCACGCCGCTCGCTTCAAGCGAGAGAGGCCCTTCGTGCGTCCAGTGCCGCCAGGAACGCGGCGCACCGTCGTCAGCACTCGGGTCGGAGATGGTTGGATCCCGACGATCGTCGAGCCAGTCGATGCTCAGATACTCGAGTCCCTTGGTGTCCTCATCACCACGGAACAAGACACAGTCGAAGGCGTAGTTCGAAAAGGATCGACCCTTGTGGAGCTGAGTCACTCGGTGAGCTGTCCGGATGACGCCGAACCCCAAGAACTCCGTCAAGGGCTCTCCGGCCTTGTTCCCCAAGTTGCGAAAGAACAGAAGTGGTGCGGCAGTCGCTCGAACACCTGCGTCGTCCGACGCGTAGCGGTCCATCTCGTCCAGAAGGATTCGATTACCGGGTGCGAGTTCGGCGGGCCGTTCCAACTCCGGCTTGTTGTCACCGAAGTAACGGATGAAGCCTGTTTCGAGATCCACTTCGTCAAGCCATGGCAGCCTGTGACGTTCCCCCGCCGGAGTCAGGAAGACAGCCACCGCGGGCCTCCGATTCTGCCCCTTCGGCCGAGAAATTGGGTTGATCCCTGCGCTCTGCCGGATGTGAGTTCCGCTACGCGAATCCGTGGTCAACCAGAAGTTCGCGAACCCATTCCACTCGGGCTTCGCGATGTTCTCCCTCGGCTTCCAGTACTTGTGCCCGAACAGTAGTCGGCGGTGGGGCCGGGTCGAGAGGGTCACCGCGGGAGCATCGCTCATCGGCGGGGAGGACGCAACCAAGAGACAGAGGGCTGGCCCATAGCCCGCCCTCGCGGCTTTGGCGAGTGTGACGCGAAGGGCTAGCTACCGTCTTCACGTTGGTCTACACGTCTATTACGGACCGAACTAGAAGAGAGATGTCCCTACGAGCGGGCTCACTCGCCGCAGCTTGTCGGACGTGGCGAGGTCCTCCCCGGGTCGACGCTAACGCGTCAGCCGATCCCAGACCTCATCCTGGAGGCCCATTCCGGATGCGACCCGGCGTCTAGTCCATATCAGACTAGCCAGCGACTACACGTCGTAGTAGAGGCCGAACTCGTAGGGGTGGGGGCGCAGCGCCACCGCGTCGTGCTCCTCGATGCGCTTGTACTCGATCCAGGTGTCGATCACGTCCTGGGTGAAGACGCCGCCTTCGAGCAGCCACTGGTGGTCTGACTCCAGCTCGCCGAGCACCTCGAGCAGCGACCCCGGCACCTGCTTCACGGCCGCGTGCTCCTCGGGCGGCAGGTCGTACAGGTCCTTGTCGA
>Ga0180121_10000015_pt1 | contig 56631 bp, 50 predicted proteins | sample AntDrymUQ5402106_2_FD_129676 | JGI IMG/M metagenome (GOLD analysis project Ga0180121, IMG submission 129676) | Polar desert sand microbial communities from Dry Valleys, Antarctica - metaG UQ540 (21.06) (version 2) (version 2) | ecosystem: Environmental > Terrestrial > Soil > Desert | place...
GACGACAACCTGGAAAGCCTGCAGAACCTCCAGGACAACCTCCTGGGACAGGGCGTCGACATTCGCCAGCTCCCGGTGGTATTCCAGTACAACAAGCAGGATCTCCCGCGCGATCTGATCCTGACCCAGGACGAAATGGACGACGCCCTGAACTTCCGGGCGGTGCAGAGCTTCTCGGCCGATGCCCTGCACGGCGCCGGCGTATTCGAGACGCTGAAGGGTGTCTCGGAGCTGGTCCTCAAGAAGCTCGCCGCCGGGAGCCAGGTCGCGTGACCGCCACGCTGAACCCGCTGTATCGCTTCGACACCCTGGTGGTGGGCGCGGCCAACCGGCTCGCCTTTACCGCCGCCAAGGCGGTGGCCGAGTCGCCCGGTACCGTCTACAACCCCCTCTTCGTCTACGCCCGGCCCGGACTGGGGAAGACCCATCTCCTCATGGGTATCGGCCATGCCGCCCGCGCCATCAATCCCAACCTCTCGGCCGAGTATCTGACGCTGGATGAGTTCGTCGAGTCGTTCCACGCGGCAATCGCCGCGGGGCAGGGGGATGCGTACCGCCGGCGATTCAACGATGTGGATCTGCTGCTGGTGGACGACGTGCAGTTCCTCACCCACCGCCGAGAGATGCAGTCCGAGCTGCTCCGCCTCACCGACACGCTCCAGTCTGCCAACCGCCAGATCGTGCTCACGAGCGACCGGCCTCCATCCGAGATCGAGGCACTGGACGAGCGTCTGATTCGGCGCTTCGCCGGCGGGCTGGTGATCGACGTCTCGTCGCCCGATTACGAAACCCGGGTGGCGATCCTGCGCCGGAAGGCTGAGGAGCGCCGCGCGGCATTCGGCGCGGGTGTGCTGGAGGCGGTGGCGTCGCTCGCGATCGACAATGTGCGCGAGCTCCTCGGCGCACTCAACCGGCTGGTGGCCTTTCAGGCGGTGAGCGACACCCCGCTCCAGCCGGCGCAGGCCCGTGCTCTGGCCGGTGGGGACGAAGGGCCGGGGAAATCGGAGCAGGCCGCCCCGGGTGCGCCGCCGGTGCCAACGCTGGGTGATGAGTTTGGTGACTTCCTGTCCGAGGTTTCCGCCACGGTGTCGCAGCAGGTGGACTCATGGCGGACCAAAGTCGCGGCGGCAATCCTTCGCTGGGAAGGCGAAGGCTTTCGCACCACCAGGATAGAGTCACTCCTCCAACAGGAGATGACCGTCGACCCCGAAGAGGTGCTGCGCCAGTTCGCGGCCGACGTGGGGCGGCTTCAGGCCCTGCACGCCGAGGCTATGGAGCTGGCCCCCGACCTCGCCGGCTCTACCGCCTTTCGCGACCCGGATGATATCACCGGCGCAGAAGCGCTCACCCAGCGCGCCCGGCAGGGCGCGCATCCACCCCCGGCTCCCTCCCCCCTGTGGAAGCTGGACGACCTGGTGGAAGCGTCCAGCAATCGCATGGCGCTGCAGGCTGCCCGCGCGGTGGTGGCCGAGCCTGCCGCACGCTACAACCCGCTGGTGATTGTGGGCGGCAGCGGCGTCGGCAAGACTCACCTGTTGCATGCGATCGGCAATGCCATGTCGGGCTCCAGCAAGGGGCCGGTGGCGTGCCTCAGCGCGCACGAGTTCACCAGCGAGCTGATCGAGGCCATTGATCGGAATGGAGTCGGCGCCTGGCGGGCGAGATACCGCTCCGCCTCCGCCTTTCTGCTGGACGATGTGCATCTGGTGGCCGACAAGGACCGAACCCAGGACGAGCTGTTCGTCCTCTTCAACTTTCTGATCGAGTCCGGCCGCCAGATGATCTTCAGCTCGGGCGTACCGCTGTCGGAGCTGACCGCGATGGAGGCCCGCCTCCGCACCCGGCTCGAGGGGGGGCTGGTCGTCGATCTTCCGGCCCCGGACCGCGAGATGCGACAGCACGTACTCCAGCGAGCTTTCCAGGGGAAGGCGGCGGCTCCTGACCCCGAGCTCATCGACTACCTGGGTTCTCGGCCCGCGGAATCGGTGCGGGCGTTGCAGGGTCTGCTGCAGCGAGTGCTCAACGCGGCCGAGTCGAAAGGCGTTCCTCCATCGGCGGCGCTTGCGCGCGAGGTCCTCGAAGCTCCCGCACCGAAGCCTCCCAGGCGGCCGGCCGGCAGCCGGAGCAGCGGCATCGTCGCGCCGGCCAGTGGCGCGCGCAGCCGCGAAAAGATTGTGTGGGAGTGGCCCGACGTGGGTGACCGCATCGTCGAGGAGTGGCGCTGATGGCCATCAAGGGCAGCCTCAAGGAGGCAAGTCTCCCCGACGTTATCCAGCTGCTGTTCCTGGGCCGCCGCACCGGCTGCCTGGCTCTGGCAGACCGGCACAACTTCGGCACCATCTATCTGGACGAGGGGCAGATCACCTTTGCCACCATCGTCAACCGGCGCGATCGGTTGGGCGATCTCCTCATCCGGAAGGGCCGGATCACAGCCGAGCAGCTGGAGCAGGCCATTGCCGCTCAGGAGGACGATCGCGAGCATAAGCTGGGCGAGATCCTGGTGGGGCTCGGCACTCTGACCCGGACTGAGCTGGAAGACTACATGCGCCTCCAGATCGAGGAGGCGGTGTACTACCTGTTCACCTGGACGGCGGGGACCTTCAACTTCGAGGCCGGCGTCAAGCCAGAGAGCGAAGACTTTCTGGTCCGTATCAGCCCTGAGGCGTTGCTGCTCGAGGGAGCGCGCCGGGTCGACGAATGGAGTCTGATAGAGAAAAAGATCCCGTCGTTCGACCTGATCTTCTCCGTCGATCAGAACCACATTACCCAATCGGCTCCGACACTCTCACCGGAACAGCAGCGGCTCCTGCCACTGGTCGATGGCACGCGCGACGTCCAGCACCTCATTGACGAGTCCGGCTTGGTCGAGTTCGAAGTGGGTAAAGCGCTCTTCGGGCTGATTACCGCCGGATTCGCCCACCGCGTCGGCACCTCTACCGCCGCCGCCCCCAAGGCCAACGACAGCCGGGTCGACGAACACCGCAATCTGGGCATCGCCTTCTACAAAGCCAGTATGCTGGAGGAAGCGCTCCGCGAATTCCGGCGGGTGACCGACCTGCGGCCGTCGGACAGTACCGCGCCTCTCTTCCTGGGTCTGATTGCAGTGCGCCAGGCACGCTGGGAGGACGCCGCTGTGGCGTTGCGGCAGGCCTCAGAGTCGGGAGTACCCAAGCCGGCTGCGCTTCACAATCTGGGCTTTGCCCTGGAGCAGCTCGGGCGGCTGGATGAGGCCGAAGCGGCCTATGGCGACGCAGCCGGCCGCGCCCGCGAGGATGCCCGCATCGTGCTGGGCTGGAGCATCGTGGCGTTGAAGCGGGGCGATAACCAAGTGGCTCAGGCCCGGCTGACGCAGGCGCGCGAGCTGTTCAACGGCAAATCGGTCCCCGCCATCTGGTACTGGGCCTCGAGTTTGGCATGTGCCGGCCTGGACGACGCCGACGGAGCACTGAAGGCCGCGCGTGACGGTGTGGCCGCATATCCCAGCCACGCCGTCCTTCAGAACAACCTGGCGGTGCTGCTGGAGCTCAGCGGGGACATCGAGGAGGCCGAGGCCATGCTGCGCGCGGCGCTGGCGGAAGATCCGGCGCTGCCGCAGGTCTCGAAGAATCTGGCCGACATTCTGTACCGGAACGGGCGCTATGAGGAGGCCGCTGAGGCGTATGAGCGCGCCGCCAAGCTCAGCCCCGAGCTGGGTGATGATCTGTACTTCAAGCTGGGAAACATTGCCTACAAGAAGCGGGACCACGCTCGCGCGCGGGAGAGCTGGGCCCAGGCCACCAGCCTCAATCCGGGGCATCAGCTGGCCCGGGCCAACCTCGAGATGCTGGATCTGGCGCAATGATGTCCGCCGACGACGCAGCCTTCGCGGCGCTGACCCGCAAGATCTCGCGTGAGGCCGGCCTGTCCCTCGACGCGTACAAGGACAAGTGTCTGCGCCGCCGCATCGCCGTGAGAATGCGGGCCTGCGGGGTGCAGACGTTCGCCGACTACCAAACGGTGCTCGACGGTAGTCCGGCCGAGTACGAACGCCTAAAGGACGCCATCACCATCAACGTCACTCGCTTCTACCGCAACGCCGACACCTGGGACCTGCTGCGCAGCGGGCTACTCCAGGAGGTGTGCGAGAGCGACGGGGGCGAGGTTCGGGCGTGGAGCGCGGGGTGCGCGTCCGGCGAGGAGCCCTACACCCTGGCGATTCTGATGGCCGATCATTTCGATCGCCAGCGCCGGCCGGAGCGGCTCAGCCGGGTCACTGTGGACGCAACCGACATCGACCGCGAGTGCCTCGAGCTGGCGCACGAGGGACGCTACCGGCGAGAGGCGCTGGCCGAATTTCCTCGGGAATTGGTGGACCGTTACTTCGAGGCGGACGAAAAGGGGTGCCGGGTCATCGAGCGGGTACGGCGCCGCGTGATGGTCCGCTCGCTGGACCTGAGCAGTGAGGCGGCGCCCCGGGGTAACTATCAGTTGATCCTGTGCCGCAACGTCGTCATCTACTTTGGCCGCGCCACCCAGGAACGCGTCTTTCTCGGGTTCGCCGAGGCGCTCGCGCCGGGTGGCATCCTGGTGCTGGGCAAGGTCGAGACCCTGTTTGGCCCGGCCCGGGATCGGCTCACGTTGCTGGATCCGCGCGAGCGGGTCTACCGGCGGACCGGGTGAGCGGCCGCGAGCTGGTGGTGCGGGTGGCCGAACTGCGGAGCGGCCGGGAGGACGACACACTCATCACGGTCGGCCTGGGGAGCTGTGTCGCCATCATGCTCCACGATCCCCAAGCCCGGGTCGGCGGTATGGCGCACATTCTCCTGCCGTCGCCCGCACTGAGCCGGCTGGACAGCAACCCCGCCAAGTTCCCTCAGACCGCCGTCCCCCGGCTCATCGAGTTGATGGTCGCGGAGGGCGCTACGCCCCAGCGAATGTCGGCTCGCCTGGCTGGTGGGGCCAGTATGTTCGCCGCGCTCGCGCCCCCGGGAACGATTCAGATGGGCGAACGCAACCTGGTGGCGGCCCGGCAGGTGCTGGACAGCCACGGCGTGCCCCTCATCGGTGAGGCAGTGGGGGGAGACTTCGGCAGAACGGTACGGCTTCGGGTGCGGGACGGCAGGGTGGAAGTCAGCACGGTGGCGCATGGCATCCATCATCTCTGATCCAGGACGGGTACTCGTGGTTGACGACAGCCCGTTCTTCCGGCGCCTCCTGACCGAGGTCGTGGACGGCTCGGGGGAGTTTCGCGTGGTTGCCACCGCGCGGGATGGAATGGATGCGTTGCGGAAAGTCCGGGCGCACACCCCCGACGTCATTCTGATGGACATCGAGATGCCCGAGCTGGACGGGCTCGGCGCCATCGGCTACATCATGGCGGAGTCGCCCCGGGCTATTGTCGTGGTAAGCGCTCACGTGGGTCCCGGCGCCACAGCGGCCATCCGGGCGCTGGAGCTGGGTGCCGTCGATCTGGTGGCCAAGGAGGACGAGCGCGGTGCGGCCGCCACGGCGCGCTTTGCCGAGCGGCTGTTGATCGTGCTTCGGGCGGCGCGCCTGGCCGATGTCAAACGACTCGCCCGGTCGGATCATCAGACGCGGGAAGGCCCCGCCGCTGGGATCACCACCACCTCGCGGGCCCGGCTCTGCGTTGCCGTCGCGGCGTCCACCGGCGGCCCACGAGCCCTGGCCGAGGTGATTCCCCGGTTGCCGACCGGGCTCGAGGCCGCCGTCGTCATCGTGCAGCACATGCCGCCGAAGTTCACCCGGAGCCTGGCTGACCGGCTGGGGACCCAGAGCCGTCTGCGGGTAGTCGAAGCGGAAAATGGAATGCCGCTGCTGGCCGACGGCGCCTACGTGGCCCCCGGTGACTTCCACATGCGGGTGAGCGCCGGCGCCAAGGGCCCGGAGCTGGCGCTGGATCAGGAGCCAACCCTGTGGGGCGTGCGGCCGGCGGCCGATCCGCTCTTCATCAGCGTCGCACGTCACTTCGGAACTCGGGCCGTGGGAGTGGTTCTGACCGGCATTGGGCGGGATGGCGCCGAGGGTCTGCGTACGATCCATGAAGCGGGGGGCATCGGCATTGCCCAGGACCGCGAATCGTCCACGGTCTATGGTATGCCCAGCGCCGCACGCCAGTCCGGCGGGGCCCGGTATGTCCTGCCGGTAAGCGAGATCGCCGGCCGCGTCACCGCCGAGCTGACCCGGTTGAGGCTCGGATGACGCGCGCCAACGGCGGCTTCCTTCTGGTTCGCACCGGCAACAGGCGTGTGGGGCTGGAGCTCGCCCAGGTGATTGAAGTAACCCAGGTCGGAGCGGTGCATCGGGTGCCCTCCCGCGAGCCGGCGGTGCGCGGTGTCTCCCATGTCCACGGCCGCATGATGCCGGTGGTGCATCTCGGGGCGCTCCTACATGGGGGCGCCTGTCCGCTGCCCGCGGGAGATCTCGTGGTTGTGGTGGTCGTGGACGGACGGTGGGTCTGCCTTGAGATCGACGACGCGGAAGTGGTTGTGCGCGAGCCGGCCATGCCGGTACCTCCGGGCTCAACTCTGCCGTGGGCCATCGGCGTGGCGCGTCATCCCGAGGGACTGGTGCCCCTGCTTGATTTGACGGCGCTGAGCTCTCGATTCATGGAGGCCTCACCGACATGAACGACGGCGACGATATCCAGGTTGTGACGTTTCGTGTCGGAGGTCAGGAGTTCGCGTTCGACATTCTCCAAGTCGAGCGTATTCTCCGCTACACCGCGCCGTCTCCGCTTCCCAAGGCACCGGAGTTTCTGGAGGGAGTCATGCCGTACGGTGATGGTGCCGTTCCGGTGCTCGACTTGCGCAAGCGGTTCGAGCTCGAGGCGTCCATCCGGGACGAAACTCGGCTGATGGTGCTCGAGCTCGACAAGCAGCGGGTGGCGGTGCTGGTGGACGAGGTACGGGAGGTGATGCGGGTTGACACCACGACCATTACCGCGCCAGGGCCGCTGGTAAGCGGGCTGGCAGCGGCCTACATCTCTGGAATCATCACCCGCCCGGGGCGGACTATCATCATTCTCAATGCCCGGAAGCTGCTTTCGGCCACCGAGCGGATGGAGCTGGACAAGCTGGGGGCCGCCTAGTGAAGGATCAATGGGTCACCGAGCTCAGGACCCAGGTCACTGCGCTGGCCGGGCGAGTCGACCTCGCCGTTGCCGCCGCCGACCGGGAGGCCGTCAAGCGTGACATCATCGCGCTCTTCAAACAGGTCGACGCCGTCCTTACCGATCTGGGGCAAGTCAAGGACGACATCAGAGGGCTGGTGGAGCGGTATAAGCAGGCCAGCGCCGTCGCCGACACCTCACCCGCGCCGCAATTCAACGGAGACCGCCCGGCGGTCCATGCCGACCACCTCGGCGCCTCCACCTATATAGAGAAGGGCTGGAGTTTGATCTCCCTGGGCGACTATGGCGGAGCCATCCAGGCACTGGACAAAGCGCTGACCCTTTCGCCCGGCGCGGTCCAGGCGCAGTCACTGCTCGGCTGGGCTCAGATGCTCCACGAGGACTACGACGAGGCGCTGGGAAATTTTTCCCGCGTACTCATGAAAGAACCGGCGAATGCCCTGGCCCGCATCAACGTCGGCTACATCTGCCTCAAGAAGGGCATCTTCGGCGAGGCGATTGAGCACCTGTCGAAGGCCATTCGACTGGACAACGACCGCAAAGCCACGCTCTACGCCCATTACTACCTCGGGCTGGTCTATCTCGAGCGCGAGATGTATGAGGACGCGCAGACGTTCCTTCGCAAGACTCTCAAGCTCGGTCCGAACTTGATCGAGGCGTACTTCGAGCTGGGCCGGGCCCTGTGGCTTGGTGGCGAGCGAGAAGAGGCCGTGCGTGTCTGGACCGAGGGCTACAAGGCCAACAAGTTCAACCCCTGGGCCAAACGATGCCAAGAGATGTTGGACGTGGCTTCGGCTGGAGGTGAGGTCCCGCGCAGCCCGCTCGCCCAGTAATTCTTCGCCGGTTGACCGTCTCTCTTCTTTTGTGCCTGACGCTGGTTGGTGCGCTGACGGCGGTTCAGCAGGAGCCCACGGCGGTGCGCGTGGGGCAGGTGACCGTCGTCGCCTGGCCGGCCCAGCGAGAGCTTGCCGTGGCGCTCGCTCGTCGCGCAGGTCAGCCGACGGCGTGGCCCGGCATGGACATCCGCCCGCCGGGCCCGCTCAGACTCATCGTTGTCCCGAACGGACACGTTCTTGACTCCCTCTCCTCGGGCCGGGCGCCTCCCTGGGGCGCCGCCATTGCCGTTCCCGGCGCTCGCACCATTCTCCTGCGTGCCGATCAGGGCGACCTCTACCGGACACTGCGCCACGAGCTCGCCCATCTGGCCCTGCACGAGGCGGTGCCGGTCAGGGTTCCCCTCTGGTTTGATGAGGGCTATGCGTCGTGGGCCGCTGGGGAGTGGAGCCGGTTTGACGCGCTCGACTTGAACTTCGCCGTCGTTCAGGGACGAGTGCCGGACCTGGGCGCACTGGACGGAGCGCTTCGAGGCTCGAAAACCACCGCTGATGCGGCGTACGCCCTGGCGGCATCGGCCGTCACCGAGTTGGCCCGGAGGAACCCCACCGGCTCGCTCGAGCCGTTGATGGCCCGCCTGGTTCGTAGCCAGGACTTCGATGAGGCCGTTCTGGCCACAACCGGTCTGACGGTCGCTCAGTTCGACATCGCCTGGCGGAAGGCGATCCGGCGCCGGTACAGCCTGGTTACCTGGCTGCTGGCTGGGGGTGGGTGGGGAATCCTGGTCTTCTCGATGTGGCTGGCGGTGAGAGTACGTCGGCGGGCAGACCTTCCTCGTCGCGCCGCCCTGGACCATGGCTGGGAAGTTGAACCCGAACCCTCAGGCGCGTCTGAACTTGACCCCAATCGAGAACCGTAGTAGCCTCAACGCTTATGTCTAATCCGCAACCTTCGGCGCCGCACAGGCATTTCCTACTTGCTTCGCGCAACCTCATCATCCTGGCGGCCGCGGTTCTGGTGCTGATAGCGGGGTACCTGACGTTACGGGCTGGTCACCCCAGTGTGGCGGCCGTCATTCTGGTGTTCGGGTACTGTGTCCTGTTTCCTATAGGCATCGCCTCATAGCTGGTGTCCGTCGTCACGGCACGGTCCCTGCATTCTCGCTAAAACCGAAGTGGGCCCGCGTCGCTCTCGGGCGAATAGCTCAGCTGGTTCAGAGCGCCTGCCTTACACGCAGGATGTCGGGGGTTCGAATCCCTCTTCGCCCATACATACCCGCAAAGCAACGCGGGATTCTTCCTGGCCCATGCGGCCGTCTTGTTGGGGAGGTCGAGGAATGTATCTGCCACGTTTGGCTCTGATCGCGCTCGCCGGTGTGGTATCCGCCGCGCCGCTTGCGGCGCAAGGCATCCCGCGTGGTGCCCGTACGCAAACCGTCACGAATGCCCCGCGTCTCATGGTCGCCAATCCGTTTGCGTTCGCCAGCGCGGACTCGGCCAATGCCGTGAGGATAGGTTCGGCGGCGCGCCAGCAGATGAAGGACATCGCCGGCCGCAACTACACCGTCGTCGAACAGACGCAGATGAACGACGCGTTGAAGCAGTATGGCTACCCTATCGATGCCATCCTGACTCCGCCGCTCGCGACCACCCTTGCCAAGAACATTCAGGCGCGGGTCCTGATGACAGGGACGCTGGCGCGGGGTGGTGGAGGCCGCACGGTTGTGACCGCCCGGCTGGCGGGAGTCAACGACGACGCGGGTAACGTCGTCACGCTGGCCCAGGGGCAGGGACAGAGCCTCGATGACTTCGGCAAGAAGCTGGCGCAGGCGCTGGCCCCTGCTGTGAAAGCCCTGCCCGATGCCAAAGCGTGTATCGATCAGCGCACCTCCAAGCCTGACAAGGCGGCGGCCGCTGCCAGCAAGGCCACCAAGGCGCTACCCAACCATGGGCTCGCTGAGCTGTGCCTGGCACAGATCGCCATGGACAAGAAGGCGCCGAGAGGCGAGGTGGTGAAGCACCTCCAGGCGGCGGTGAAGGGAGATCCTCTGAGTCTGCCCGCCTGGACTGCCCTAGCCACCCAGTATCAGCAGGCCAACGATACCGCCAATACCCTGGTGGCGTTCAAGCAGATGCTGCGGGTGGCGCCCACCAACCAGAAGCTCCGGGAAGAGCTGTTTAAATACTTCCTGCAGTCGGGTCACCCGGAAACGGCACGTGAAGTGGCGGACGAGGGGCTCAAGCTCGACCCTTACAACGCCGACCTGTACGACCTGAAGAGCAACGCCTGCCTCTTCTTGAGCGACTTCAAGTGTGCGGTAGACGCGCTGGAGACGATGTATGCCACGGACTCCACCAAGGCCGACACGCTCTTCTTTACCAAGATCTCCGCTGCGGCCGCCGAAGGTGAGAAGCCCGACACTGTCCGCCTGCTGAAGTGGACCCAGGTCGGCACCCGGAAATATCCCGACAACATGACCCTGCTGGGGTATCTCAATCGCGCCTACTCACTGGCCGGCCCGGTGGACAGTGTAGTGTCGGTAACCAACCGGATCATCGCCAAGGACACCACGGCCGTGGTTCCGGCCCTGGAGGCAGCGAAGGCGCTCATCACGCCGCCCACACATCAGGGCTCGGCTCCGACGGCTAGCACCACCGGGGCAGGGACCAGCACACCCCGCGACACCGTTCCTCGCGGCCGAGTGAAGGAAGCCTTGCCATTCCTGGAGTTTGCCATCAAGCATGGCGACGCTCAGGCCAAAGAGAATGCCGCAGCTCTGTTGTACACCGGCGCGGCCCCGCTGCTTCAGGAACCGCAAGATCTCCAAGGCGCGGCCGAGCTCCTCCGAGTAGCAGTCCAGGCCGCCAACCCGACGGGGAAGGTGTACCCGGCGGCGAACTACCTGCTGGGCCTGGCGACCCTGTTTCAGATGCCGGCCAAGGACAAGGAAGCGGAGAAGGGGAAGTCGTGCGACTTGGCCAGGGAGGAGCAGGGACTGCTTCTCGCTGCCGATTCGGCCCTGACGGCCGGCCGGCCCGTCAATCCGGAGGTGGTAGACAAGAACCTCGGGATCATCAACAAGTACAAACCGCGCGTCGCGTCGATGCTGAAGGCGTACTGTAAGGGGAAGTAGGTCAGGGTCGAGGGTCAAAGGTCTAGGGTTTCACCCTAGACCCCTTCTTTGCGACCCCCTATATTCCGCCTCCTTTCGGGGGCTGTAGCTCAGCTTGGTTAGAGTGCCGCACTGTCACTGCGGAGGTCGCGGGTTCGAGCCCCGTCAGCCCCGCTCGCCTCGATACAAACCGCACCCCGTCCACCAGACGGGGTGTTGTGTTTCAGCCAGTCAGAGCCATCGATGTCCGAGCCCAGCTCGACCTTTCACGTTCCGGTGCTTCTGGACCCGGTCCTCGCCGCTGCCCGGGGCGTCCGACGTGCGGTCGATGCCACCCTCGGCGACGGCGGCCACGCAGCCGCGCTCCTCGGTCAGGGTATCGAGGTGCTCGGCATCGACCGGGATCCGGACGCCCTGGCCATCAGTCGAGCTCGCCTGGGGACCGAGCGAATCCAGTACGTTCAGGGGCCCTATGCGTCTACCAATGCCCTTGCCGCGGTTCGGGAGTTCGGACCCGACTTCATCCTGTTGGACTTGGGGGTCTCGTCCCGGCAACTGGACCAGGAGAGCCGAGGTTTTACCTTCCGTCCAGGCGCACCCCTGGACATGCGAATGGCGGCCGGGGGATCGTCAGCGGCCGACCTGTTGAACACGGCCCCGGCCGAAGTTATCGAAGCGGTCTTCCGGGACTTCGGGGATGAGCGGCGGGCGCGCCGTCTTGCCGCCGAGATCGTTCGGCGGCGCGAGCGCCAGCCGTTCGCCATCAGCGACGATCTGGTGAATGCGATTCGAGCTACGCTGGGCGCCAAGGCGGGGCCGTCCGAATTCGCCCGGCTGTTTCAGGCGGTGCGGATGGCGGTCAATGATGAAGCCGGCCAATTGGAGCTTGCGCTGACCGGGTTCAGAGATGCCCTCAGGCCCGGCGGCCGTCTGGCGATCATTACCTATCATTCGGGCGAGGATCGCTTGGTGAAGCGAGCGTTTCGTGAATGGGCCCAAAGCTGTGTGTGCCCCCCGGGATTTCCAATCTGTGTATGCCGCGGGCGCGCCCTGGGGCAGCTGGAAACCCGCAAGCCGATCCTGCCAGGCCCCGAGGAGCTGGCCGTCAATCCTCGAGCGAGGAGCGCCAAACTGAGAATTTTCCGGCTCGACGATGCAGCTTAGGGGGCGCCACTGGATGCTACTGTGGCTGTTGATCTTTCTCGGAGCCGCCGTTGCGGTCGTGGCTCGCCAGACCGCCGCGCTCCAGACGGCCCGGGAGCTCCAGGATCTTCGTGAGGAACGCCGCAGCCTCGAGGCCCGGCGGGCGGAGCTGGAACGCCGTATCCGGCTGGCCTCGAGCCGCCAGGTCCTGGTGCCGATGGCGAAGCGAACCTTTGGACTGCATGAGCCCGCCGACTCCGAGTTTGTCCTCTTCCCGTTGCCGCTGGCGCCGGACGAGATCGGACCCTGATGCCCCGCCCGCAAATCCGTATCGCCGTCGTTCAATTCGCCTTTGCGCTGGGGGTCCTGGGGATTCTGGCTCGCGCGGCCCAGCTGCAGCTCTTCCAGGGCGACCGCTGGACCGAACAGGCTCAACGGCAGCGAACCGAGCGGGCGGTCCTGCCGGCGCGACGCGGCGCCCTTTACGACCGGAACGGGATCCCGCTCGCTGTCAGCCAGGAGTTCTACCACGTCGGCGTGGCTCCGAACGAGGTGACCGATCGGTGGCGCACCGTTCAGCTGGTGAGCCGTCATCTCGGCGTCCCCCGCGCAGCGCTGGAACGCGACCTCCGTTCCAGGAAGCGGTGGATTTATTTCCACGGACCTTTCACCGCCACTCAGGTCCAGCCGCTGCGTCAGCTGGACGGGATCCACCTCACCGGTGATTTCCAGCGATCCTATCCGTCCCAGGCGCTTGCGCGGCCGATTATCGGGGGCCTTTCGCCCGAGGAGTCGGTCGGGGCGGCAGGCCTGGAGCTTTCGCTCGACCCAATTCTCACCGGCCAGCCGGGTGAGGCCGTACTGCTCAAGGACCGGGCCGGACGACGGTATGACTCGCCCTCCCGGCTTGTCCGAGAGCCGGTGGCCGGGAACGATGTCGTCCTGACCCTGGACGCCGAGCTACAGGAGATTGCCGAACGGGGTCTCGACGACGCCCTGTCCCAGATGAGAGCCGAGGGCGGGGACGTGGTGTTTCTGGACCCAACCACCGGAGAGCTGCTGGCCCTGGCGTCGCGCCAACGCGGAAAATCGGGGATCCGTGCATCGGCGTTTACCGACCCGTTCGAGCCAGGGTCCACGGCCAAGTTGTTCACCGCGGCGGCGCTGCTTGTGCACGGGCGGGTAAAAAATACTGATGCCGTCTTCGCCGAAGGCGGCCAGTGGCGCATGCCGATTACGAGCAGCGGGCGCACGCGGGTGATCACCGACGCGCACAAGACCACTGGAAACCTGACCCTGGCGCGCACGATTCAGGTCTCGAGCAATGTGGCCATGGCGAAGTTCTCATCGCGCCTGTCGCCTGAAGAACAGTACGAAATGCTTCGGGACTTCGGCTTCGGCACCCCAACTGGAGCGGAATTTCCTTCGGAGTCGCGGGGCCGGCTGGCCCGGCCTGACCGGTGGCAGCCGATGTACACCCGCGCCAGCATGGCGATGGGCTACGAGTTCGGGGTCACCCCGGTCCAGCTCGCGGCGGCGTACGGCGCTATCGCCAATGAGGGGCTGCTGCTCACTCCCACGCTGGTTCGGGAAATCCGGGACCCCTCCGGCACGCTGTTGTACCGCCACCAGACCGAGCCGGTCCGCCGCGTGGTCCCGAGCGAGATCGCCGCGCAGCTGCGTGAGTTCATGAAGGGAGCAGTCGGCGAGGGTGGTACCGGTGGGAACGCGCAGCTGGCCACCTATTCGCTCCTGGGCAAGACGGGTACGGCCGTGCGCTTCGAGGGCGGCCGCTACGTCACGGGCGAGTACACCGCTTCGTTTGCCGCGATATTTCCGGCCGACGATCCCCAGCTCATTGTCGTGGTCAAGATCGACAACCCCACCGGCGACTACTATGGAGGTCTCACCGCGGCGCCCGTCACCCGCACAATGCTTCAGCAGGCGCTCGCCTCCCGCCGCATCGGCATCGACCGGAGCCGCCTCACCCGCCCAGGGCCCACTGCGGCACGGATGCCGACGCCGGCCGCTTCTCCGGCGGGGGTAGCTCGCATCGTGCTGCCCTGGCCCTACCAGGCAGATCGGTTGAGCCGGGTGGCCACGGCCATCCCTGATGTATCCGGCAAACCGTTACGTGAGGCAGCCCTGGCGCTGCACCGGCGCGGCTTCCACATCGATTCCCGGGGTGTCGGCGAAGTGACCCGAACGGCTCCTGCCGCGGGGCAGGCCGCCTCGCCGGGCACCGCAATTACGGTGTGGGCTGAGTGAAAGGGCCGCCACCGTGGCGCTAACCTGGGATGGCGTGCTGGATGAGCTGCGCCGGGCCGATCTCCTTGTCTCGTCGGCCTCGGATGCTCCGGATCCAATCGGGCTGGGGGTCGACAGCCGGTCTATCGGGGCGGGGATGCTGTATATCGCCGTTCGGGGATCGCAGGCCGACGGCCACCGCTTCGTTGCCGAGGCCGTTCGGCGTGGGGCGGGATCCGTCCTGGTTGAAACACCTCAGCGGTCAGGGCTGCCTGAGATCGTGGTACGAGACAGTCACCGCGCCGCCCGAGTGCTGGGGAGTGCGTGGTACGGTCATCCCGCGCGCGCACTCACCCTGGTCGGTGTGACCGGCACCAACGGAAAGACCACGACCACGGGCCTGATTCGCCATCTCTTCAACGAGAGGGAGACAGCCGGCAGCATCGGAACGCTGGGCGCGTTCGATGGGCATGGTGGGCCGGTGTCGTCAACCGCCGGGTCCCTCACCACGCCGGGACCGATCGATCTCCAGGCCACACTTGCCGTGATGCTGGAGCGAGGAACTACCCACGTGGCCATGGAAGCGTCATCTCACAGCCTCGACCAGCGCCGGCTCGACGGCGTGACCTTCGCGGCGGGTGTGTTCACCAATCTGACGCGGGATCACCTGGACTATCACGGCACCATGGAGTCGTACCTCTGCTCCAAGCTCCGGTTGAGCTCATTGCTTGGCCTCAGCGGCATCGAGATCGTGAATGTGGACGATGATGCCTGGCACGCCATGCCTCCCCGGTCACCGCGGCTGACCTTCGGTCTGCACCCTTCGGCGGATGTGCGTGCCGGCGGTCTCGTCCTCGATGCTGCGGGGTCACGCTTTCAACTGACGGGGCAGTTCGGGAGCGCCGAGGTGACACTGCCGCTGTTGGGCGACTTCAACGTGGCCAATGCTCTCGCGGCGGCGGCCACCGGCCTGGCCTTGAACCTCCCGCTGGAGACCGTCGCCCGGCGCCTGTCGCAGGCGCCCCAGGTTCCGGGCCGGATGGAGCGGATCAGCGACACGCCCTGCATCGTGCTCCGGGATTACGCCCACACTCCCGATGCCCTGGAGCGAGCCCTGGCGTCGCTGCGGCCACTGACCGCCGGGCGGCTGATTGTAGTGTTCGGCTGCGGCGGAGACCGGGATCGCGGCAAACGGTCTATCATGGGGCGAATAGCGGCTGAGCACTCCCATCTTGCCATCGTGACGTCCGACAACCCACGCACCGAGAACCCCGATGCCATCATCGATGACATCGAACGGGGCATGGGTGGCATGCGGCACCTGCGCCTCACGGATCGGTTGGCCGCCATCCGGACAGCACTCAGCGAAGGACGCCCGGGTGATACCATCCTCCTCGCCGGCAAGGGTCACGAGACTTACCAGATCATCGGCACGGAGAAGATCGATTTCGATGAACGCGAGATTGTGCAGAAGGAAGTGAGAGGTGAGACGTGAAAGGTCGGCGGTGAGCTGGCCCGAGAGCGCAGTCCGTCAGGCCCTGGGGCTGGATTCAGCCACCGACCGGCGTGGTACCACTTTCTCCGGGATCAGCACCGACAGCCGGTCGGTGACGCCTGGGTCGCTCTTCGTGGCCCTGAAGGGCGAGCGCTTCGATGGGCACGACCATCTCGCCGCCGCCGCCGCGGCGGGAGCGACCGGGGCCGTCGTACAGCGAGGAACCCCGCCGGCATCCCGCCTTGCGCTGTTCGAGGTCCCCGACACGCTGGTGGCGTTTGGGCTCCTTGCGCGCGCGCGCCGGCGCACCATCACGGGCCCGGTCATCGCGGTGACGGGCACCAATGGCAAAACAAGCACCAAGGAAATGTTGGCGGCGGTGCTGGGTACCCGGTACATCACCTACGCCACCCGGGCCAACCTGAACAACCTCGTGGGTGTGCCGCTCACCATTCTCGAGGCTCCAGCCGACACCGAAGCGCTCGTCGTCGAAGCCGGTGCCAACCTGCCCGGTGAGATCGCGAGGTATCGAGACATCATTGAGCCCTCGATCACGGTCGTGACCAACGCGGTGGCGGGGCACCTGGAGGGCTTTGGCTCTTTGGCGGGCGTCGTGGAGGAGAAGCTGTCCCTGACGCAGGACGTACCGCTCGCCATAGTTGGGATGGAGCCGGCCGAACTCGCGGTGGGAGCCAGGGCGCGGGCGCGGCGTGTTCGCACCGCCGGCCTCGGTGGCGCGGACCTGATACCCGAGCGGGTATCGCTCGACGATGCCGCCCGGCCGGTCATCACAATAGGCGGGCAGACATTCGTCCTGGCGGCCAGAGGGCGCCACCAGGCGGACAACGCCATCCGCGCGTGGGCGGTGGTCGAGGCCCTGGACCTGGACCGCGCGAAGGCCGCTCGCGCGCTCGAGCGCTTCGCCATGCCCGGCGGGCGCGGCGAGCTGGTTCAGGAGGGCTCGATGACCATCCTGAACGATTGCTACAACGCCAACCCACAGTCCTTTCGGGCCGCGATCGCGACTGCTGCCGCGCTCCGGGGCACCCGCCGGCTGGTCTTTATTGCCGGAACGATGCGCGAGCTGGGCGATGATTCGATCGCGCTGCACGCCGAGGTGGCCAGGGCGCTAGTGAGTCTCCAGCCGGATCTGCTGGCGGCGGTGGGCGACTTCGTGCCGGCACTCGGCCCTCACGCCGGCGCGCTTGGCGACCGGCTCATTACCGCCGCAGACCCGCCGGCGCTGGCGCCGATCCTGGCTTCACGGCTCCGGGGTAACGAGATCGTCGTGCTGAAGGCGTCCCGCGGTGTGGCCATGGAGCGTATTATTCCTGCGCTCGCGGCCGCCGCGAAGCATCCAGGTGCTCCCCCAGCACCTTCCGCACTCGTTGAGGACTGATGTTCTATCACTGGCTCGCCCCGCTGGGCAAGCAGTACATCATTTTCAATCTCTTCAACTACATCAGCTTCCGGGCCGCGGGTGCCACCGTTACCGCGCTGTTACTGGCGTTTGCCCTGGGACCATCGGTGATCCGGCACCTCAGAGCGCGCAAGGTGGGGCAGGTGATCCGGGCGGAGGGGCCGGCCAGCCACCAGTCCAAGCGCGGCACCCCGACCATGGGCGGGCTGATCATCCTCTTCGCCACCATAGTGCCTACCCTGCTTTGGGCGCCACTCACCAACCGGTACGTGGTGGTGGCGATGCTCTCGACCCTCTGGATGGGGTGCATCGGCTTTCTCGACGATTACCTCAAAATCGTTCAGGGCAAATCCCGCGGGCTGGTTGCCAAGTGGAAGCTCGCCGGGCAGGTGAGCTTCGGACTGCTGCTGGGCCTGTTCCTGGCCTTCAACCCCGTCGTTCCAGCAGAGATTATCCCCGCCACCGCCACCACGCTCCCATTCTTCAAGTATCTGGTCATCAACTTTGCGCCATGGCTCTTTGTGGTTTTTGTCACCGTGGTCATCACTGGTGCCAGCAATGCGGTCAACCTGACTGACGGACTCGACGGCCTTGCTACTGGCCTGGCGGGAATAGCGGCGGCGGCATTCGCGGTTTTTGCTTACCTGTTCGGGCGTGTTGACGTCACCACCTATCTCAACGTTTTCTATCTCCCCGGTGCCGGCGAGCTGGCAGTATTTTGTGCGGCACTGATGGGAGCCACGGTTGGTTTCCTCTGGTTCAATGCGCATCCGGCCGAAGTGTTCATGGGAGACACCGGGAGCCTCGCCATCGGAGGCGCCCTGGGGACCGTGGCGATTCTGTTGAAGGCCGAGTTCCTGCTGCTGGTCATCGGTGGGGTGTTCGCCGCTGAAGCGATCTCGGTCCTCGTCCAGACGGGCACCTATAAGTGGTTCAAGCGCACTCGGGGCCGCGAGTACGCCGATGCGCACCGGGTGTTTCGAATGGCTCCACTCCATCACCATTTCGAGAAGCTGGGCTGGGCCGAGACGACTGTGGTCACCCGCTTCTACATTCTGGGCCTGCTGTGCGCGCTGGTAGCACTCTCGACGCTGAAGGTGCGATGAGCGGCGCCGGCGGAGGTGAGCTCTTCGACCGCTGGCGTTCCAGTGGCAGGGAAGTGGCGGCGGTGGGCCTGGGCAAGAGCGGGGTTTCGGCTACTCTGCTGCTTCGCTCGCGCGGCATCCCGGTATATGCGTCCGACAGCGGCAGCGGGCCGAACTTCGAAAGCTGGGCCCGCACCTTACGCGAGGCCGGGGCGGATGTCGACATCGGCGGGCACAGTCTGGACCGGATAACAAAGTCAGCGGCGGTGGTGGTTGCCCCGGGCGTGCCCCCGGACGTGCCGGCACTAGAAGCAGCTCGGCAGGCGAAGCTCGACATTCACGCCGAGGTCGACATTGGCTTTGTGGCCTTGCGCGGCACCCGCTGCATCGGGATAACGGGTACCAACGGCAAGACCACCACGACCTCGATCATCTCGCACGTGCTGGCCAGCGCTGGCCTGCGGGCGGAAACCGCGGGCAACATCGGGCGGCCGCTCTGCGACGTGGCACGGTCGGGCCACCCGCCCGATTGGCTGGCTCTGGAGCTTTCCTCGTTCCAGCTGCACGACGCACCCAACCTGAAGCCGGCGATCGGAGTGCTCACCAACCTGGCCCCCAACCATCTCGACCGCTATGCAACGCTGGCGGAGTATTACGCCGATAAATCGCTGCTGTTCCGAAACGCGGACGCCTCGTCAGTCTGGGTTACGAATGCCGACGACCCGGAAGTAGAGAAGATGACGCGCTCCATTGCCGGCGCGCGGGTTCGATTCTCGATCCACGACCGGGCCGATGCATGGTACGATCGCGCCGGGGGTCGCCTCATGCTGGCGGACACGGCCGTTCTCCCCCGAGCCGAGCTTCCCCTCCTGGGAGACCACAATGTGGCCAATGCTCTGGCCGCGGTGCTGGTGGCATCGCGCGCCGGTTGTGGTGCAGAGGACATGGCCGAAGGACTTCGATCGTTCCGGGCTATTCCCCATCGAGTGGAGCCGGTGCGGGAGGTGAACGGGGTACTGTGGATCAACGACTCCAAGTCCACCAACATCACCTCGACCGAGGTAGCGGTGGCTGCGCTCGACCGGAGCTTCGTCCTGCTGCTCGGCGGGAGGCACAAGGGAGAGCCGTACAGCCGCCTGGCCGAACCGCTGCGGGACCGGTGCCGCGCGGTGGTGGCCTATGGAGAAGCCGGCCCGCTGATCGTGGCGGATCTGAGCGCCAGCCTCACGGTGGTGCCGGCAGATTCGTTTTCTGACGTGCTGGCCACCGCCCGGAATCTGGCCCGGCCCGGTGATGCGGTGCTGCTGTCGCCCGCGTGCTCCAGCTACGACATGTTTCGCAATTACGAGGAGCGCGGAGATCGCTTTCGCGCGGCGGTGCAGGCGCTGTGAGCCCGCGGTCGGTGCGCCACCCCGGTGAGCTGCGGTGGGAGACGCGCCTGCTGGGGATGGTCACGGCGGTGCTCGTGGTGTTCGGTGTGGCGGCAACATACGGCGCCGCCAGCCTCGTGACGCTGCAAGGCAAGAACGCCGGATCCGGCTTCGCGCTGCGGCAGCTGTCCGGGGCCATCGTCGGCGGCATCCTGCTGCTGCTGGCGTCACGGCTGGATTACTACCGCTGGCGGCAGCTTGCCTGGCCGCTCCTGGCAATCGTGCTGCTGCTGCTGGTGATTCCGCTTCTCCCCTTCACCCTGGCCATCGCTCCTCCGGTTAACGGCGCGCGCCGCTGGATCGATCTGGGGCCGATGAATTTCCAACCGTCCGAGCTGGCCCGGCTCGTGGTCGTGATCTGGTGCGCCATGCTGGCGTCCAAGAAGGGAATCCAGGTCCGCGAGTTCAAGAAAGGCGTTCTGCCTTTCATGCTGATCCTGGGATTGGTATCGCTCCTGATCTTGCTGGAGCCGAACCTCTCGATGGCGACCCTCGTCGCGCTGCTTGGTGGCCTGGTGCTGTTCACGTCGGGCGCCAAGATCGGGCACTTCAGCATGCTTGCCGGACTGGGCATGATTCTGGTCTTTCACCAGATCCGGGATGCGCAGTATCGCCTGTCCCGCCTGTTGACATTCATGAACCCGGGCGACGCCACTACCGATGCCGGCTTTCAAATCCAGCAGTCGCTGGTCGGCATCGGCTCAGGGCAACTGTTGGGGGTGGGCTTCGGTGAGGGTCAGCAGAAGCTCGGATATCTGCCCTACGCCTACTCCGATTTTCTGTTCAGCACCATCGGAGAGGAGTGGGGCTTTGTCGGCGTGTTCACCGTGGTCGCGCTCTTCTCCCTCTTCTGCTGGCTCGGCTTCCGAATCGCCAAGACGGCGGCCGACCCCTTCGGCCAGTATCTGGCGGTAGGGCTGACGGCCACCATCGGACTGACCGCGTTCATGCACATGGCGGTGTCTCTCGGCCTCATGCCTACCACCGGCCTTACTTTGCCGTTCATGTCGTATGGCCGGTCGAGCCAGGTGATATCCCTGCTGGGGACAGGGATCCTGATCAACATCGGCCGGCTGCGCGGGAGCCCGAGGGCAGCGGGGCCGCGGGACAGGCGAACAGGGGGACGGGCAGACAGGCGGACGGACGGTCAGACCGATAGACCGGCGGACAGAAGATCGGAAGAAACGGCCCCGCGGCGATTGGAAAGGAGCAAACGCTGAAAGTCCACGGGTCCACCATCTTGATCGCGGGGGGCGGCACCGGCGGCCACCTGATGCCGGCGCTGGCCATTGCCAGCGCGGTTCAGGAGTCCGGATCCGGAATCGAGCCGGTTCTCATCGGTGCCTCCCGAGGGGTGGAGGCAAGGATTCTTCCTACCCGTGACTTTCGATTTCACCTGCTCCCCACCGAGCCAATCTACCGCCGGGCCTGGTGGAGAAACCTCCGGTGGCCGTTCGTGGCGGGGCGCCTGCTCCGCGAGGTTGCGCGGGTGTTCGAGATCGAGCGTCCCGCGGCGGTCATCGGCACCGGTGGATACGCCTCGGGGCCGGTGGTGTGGTGGGCTGCTCGGCACGACGTCCCGACCGCCATCCAGGAACAGAATGCCTATCCGGGGCTAGCCAGCCGCTGGCTTAGCCGACGGGTCCAGCATGTGTACCTCGGCCTTCCGGAGGCAGGTCGGCTGCTCCGATTCGGAACGGCGACCAAGGTATTCGACACCGGCAACCCGATTGCTCCACCGGCGCCTGAGCGGCGCGCTGCTGCTGCGGCGAAATTTGCGCTGGACGACAGCCGGCCGGTTGTGCTGGTGACGGGGGGGAGCCAGGGTGCATTGGCCATCAATCGAGCGGTGGCAGGCTGGCTGGATGCCGGAGGCCCAGGCGCTTCAACTCTGATCTGGGTTACCGGCCGGGGGTCTCACGACGAGTTCGCCCGCTATCACCACCCACCGAAGGTGCACGTGGTTGATTTTCTCGACCCTATGGCGGATGGCTATGCGGTGGCAGATCTGGTGGTTTCCCGAGCCGGGATGATCACGGTGGCCGAGTTGTGTGCCTGGGGCCTTCCCAATATCCTGATTCCGCTGCCCACTGCGGCGGCAGACCATCAGACCCACAACGCCCGAGTGCTCGAAGCATCGGGCGCGTCGCTGCTGCTGCGCCAGTCGCAGTTGACACCACGAAGTCTGGGCGATGCCGTCACTGCGCTGCTCGAGGATTCGGTGACCCGGAAACGGATGCGCGAGCGGGCGTTGGAGCGTGGGCGGCCCCATGCGGCACGAGACATAGTGTCGAAGTTGTTGACACTCGTTTCGTAGCCGGCGCACTTTCGGAACCCGCAGCAACATCTTACATTAGCCCATCACACATGGACTTGTTTAACCCCTCGGATACGCGCACCGTTCACTTCATGGGAATCGGCGGAGCGGGCATGAGTGCGCTCGCTCTCATCGCGTGCCGCCGTGGGGTTCCCGTGAGTGGATGCGACACCGATCCCACCGGTGCCGCAGACCTGGCCGGGCTCGGCGCCCGGGTCATGCAGGGGCACGACCCCGCGCATCTCACCGAGGTGCGTGCGGTCGTGGTGACCGCTGCCGTGCGAGACGATCATCCGGAGCTGGAGCGGGCCCGCCAGCTGGGTATTCCTATCGTTCCCCGGAAGGTGGCGTTGGCGGAATTGATCGCAGGTGCGCGTGCCGTGGCGGTTTCCGGAACCCACGGTAAGACCACCACGACCGTCATGACCACCGAGGCGCTGACGGCCGCGGGGCTCAACCCGACGGGTATTGCGGGGGGGCGGGTCAGCAACTGGGGCGGCAACGCGCGCGTGGCTGGCGATGAGCTGTTTGTCGTCGAGGCGGACGAATACGATAAGGCGTTCCTCACCCTCCATCCTACGGTGGCCATCGTCAACAACGTGGAGCCGGATCATCTCGAGTGCTATGGATCGATGGCGGCGCTGGAGGACGCGTTCGTTGAATTTGCCGGCCGCGCTCGCATCGCCATTATCAACGGGGACGACGCCGGGGCACAGTTGGTGGGCGCTCGACTGGGCCCCACTGTCCGTCGCTTCGGCTGTGCGGCAGACGCCGACATCCGTATCGGCGACGTGGTGCAGCAGGCGGACTCGACTGAGGCGCGAATTCGCTGGAAGGGGGGGCGCAGCATCAAGCTCCGGCTCACGGTGCCCGGGCTCCACAACCTGCGCAACGCTGTAGCCGCGCTGGCTGCGGTGGATGCACTCGGCGGCGCGCTGGAGCCGGCGGCAGAGGCCCTTGCCGAGTTTCAGGGTGTCGGACGCCGGTTCGAGCGGTTGGGGGAGTTCGGCGGCGTGGCCGTTGTGGACGACTATGCCCACCACCCCTCTGAGCTGGCCGCCACCCTCTCCGCCGCGCGTCAGGCGTTTCCCGGCCGCCGCTTGGTAGCCGTCTTTCAGCCGCACCTCTACTCCCGTACTGCTGCTCACGGCCAGGCGATGGGCGAGGCGTTGGCCGGTGCCGATCTGGTGTTCGTCACCGAGATCTATCCCGCCCGGGAGCAGCCGATCGCCGGCGTAAGCGGACAGCAGGTGGCGGATGCCGCCGAACGCGCTGGGGCCGACACCCGGTTTCAGCCCACTCGAGCCGAGGTCGGTCGGAACGTCTATCAGGAACTCCGCCCCGGAGACGTGGTGCTGACCCTGGGCGCCGGTGACATTACCCGCGTTGCCCCGGAGCTGGTGCGTTGGCTGAGCGCGGCTTGACGCGCGTGCGAGTCCGCTATCCGCGGATTCGGCTCGGCCTCAAGCTGCTGGCTGCTGCTCTTACTGTCTGTCTCGTCTGGGTCAGCGCGCCTCGAATTCTGCACCGGCTCGACTTCTTTCGCATTCGACGGGTAGAAATCGCCGGACTTCAGTATCTTGCTCCGGCCAAGGTGACGAGTGCGCTGGGGTTGGCGCCGAAAGCCACGGTGTTCGACGACCTGGCTGCTGCTGGACGCCGGGTGAGGAGTTTGCCCGGGGTTATATCGGCCACTGTGAAACGTCGGCTGCCCGGGACGCTCGAGATCGTGGTGGTAGAGGCAGTTCCGGTGGCTCTCGCTCCGCGGAGCGGCGGAATGGCCCTGCTCGATTCCGGCGGCAACATCCTCCCCTACGACCCCGCCGCGTCGGCTCCCGATCTTCCAGTGGCCGCGAGTGTGGACCGGCGGGTGGCGTGGGTCCTGGCCAGCGTGCAGCGGCACGAGCCGGCGCTCTTCTCCAAAGTGCGGACCGCGTGGCGGGTGAGAGACGACGTGTTACTCGATGTGGACGGGCGCCGGCTCTGGTTTGGGGCGGCGGTCACGGCGGAGGATATACGAGCGGTGATGGCGGTGGCGCAGGACCTGGCCCGGCAGGGGCGGACTTACGAGGAGCTCGACGGACGCTACGCGGGCCAGGTCATCGTCCGGGCCGGCGCATGACCAATCAGCCTCAACGGCTCATCGCCGTCCTGGATCTCGGCTCCACCAAAGTCGTCGCCGTGATCGCGGAGGTGACGGGCGATGCCCGCGATCCGGGCGCCAAGATCCTGGGACTGGGCGTGGAACGAAGCGGTGGGATTCGGCGGGGCGTGGTGCGGGACATCGAGGAGACCACCCGGGCAATCGACAAGGCCATGAAGAGCGCCCAGCGCATGGCCGGTGTCGAGGTGGGAGCGATCTACTGTGGAATAGCGGGCGAGCATGTGGCGGGTCGCAGCTCCCATGGCATGGTGTCGGTCACCGGCGATGAGATCCGCACCAGCGATGTCGCCCGGGTCAATGACATGGCCAGCAATGTCAGCTTCGGCCGCGACCACGAGCTGCTCCACGCGATTCCCCAGGATTACCTGATCGATCAGCAGGGGGGAATCAGCGAGCCCATCGGCATGACGGGTTCCCGGCTCGAAGCCGAGGTCTACCTCGTCACGGTGCTGTCGAGCGTGCTGCAGAATCTGCGGAAGTGTGTGGAGCGGGCGGGATACCAGGTCGCCGAGTTCGTCCTGGAGCCACTGGCCGCCTCGCTGGCGGTGCTCACGCCGGATGAGATCGAGCTGGGGTGCGCCATCGTCGAGCTGGGGGGCGGTTCCACCAACCTCTCGATCTTCCATAGCGGGAAGATCCGGCATACGGGATCGCTCCTCTGCGCCGGCGGGCACGTCACCGCCGACATCGTGCACGGCCTGCAGGTTACCCAGCACGATGCTGAGCAGTTGAAGGAACGGTTCGGCGCCGCCTTCGAGCCTCTGGTGCCGGAGAGCGATGTATTCGATCTTCCGAGCACCCCAGGCCAAGGCGCACGCAACGCACAACGCCGGGTGCTTGCGCATATCATGCACATGCGCCTCCAGGAGGTGCTGGAGTATGCGCTCGACGAGATCACGCGGGCTGGGTATCATCAGCGCTTACCGGCAGGTGTAATCGTGACTGGTGGCGGAGCGCTGGCACCGGGTATCGTCGAGCTGGCTCGCGAGGTGTTCGCCATGCCCGCGCGCTGCGGTGTTCCAGGGCAGCGTCTGCGGGGTCTGGCTGACAGCGTCGAGTCTCCGCGGATGGCGGTGCCGGCGGGTCTCGTGCTGTATGGTGCCAGGCAGGTCGCGGTCAGTGGGGGGCTAGGGACGGGTACGCGGAAGTCACCGGCGGTGGAGAAGGTGCTCGCTCCAGTGCGACGGTGGCTTCAAGATTTCTTCTGAGTCGGTCCGAGGACATGACCATGATCTTTGAGCTGGAAGAGGGCGCGGCACAGACCGCGCGGATGAAAGTGGTTGGCGTCGGCGGAGGCGGCGGCAACGCCGTCAATCGGATGATCGAGGACCAGCTGGGCGGGGTCGAGTTCATCTCAGTGAATACCGATTCGCAGGCGCTGGCGATGTCCAAGTCCGACATCAAAATCCAGATCGGGCGGAAACTCACCCGCGGACTCGGCGCCGGCGCGCGGCCCGAGATCGGCCGGCAAGCCATCGAGGAGAACCGCGACGAAGTGCTCCACGCGGTTCAGGGTGCCGACATGGTCTTCGTCACTTGTGGCATGGGTGGCGGCACCGGGACCGGCGCTGCGCCCGTGGTAGCGCAGATGGCCCGTGAGGCGGGTGCGCTCACCGTCGGAATCGTCACCAAGCCATTCCTCTTTGAAGGGCGCCGGCGGATGAAACAGGCCGAAGCCGGCATCGGAGAGATGCGGAAGAACGTCGACACCATGATCGTGGTGCCCAACGAGCGGTTATTGGCCGTGGTGGGCAAAGGCATTCCCTTCCAGGAAGCGCTCAAGAAGGCGGACGAAGTTCTGCTGCACGCCACCCAGGGCATCGCCAGCCTGATCACCTCCACCGGCATCATCAACGTAGACTTCGCCGACGTCCGGACCGTCATGCAGAACGGTGGGGCGGCTCTGATGGGTACCGGGATCGGCCGGGGAGAGAACCGGGCGCTGGAAGCCGCGCAGCAGGCCATTTCCAGCCCTCTGCTCGACAACATCTCCATCGCCGGCGCCATGGGCGTTCTCATCAACATCATTGGCGGCGAGGACCTCACCCTGGGCGAAACCACCCAGATCAATGACATCATACACGATGCGGTGGGCGACGACGCCGAGATCATCTTCGGTGCCGGCAACGACCCCGCCATGCACGGCGAGGTCCGCGTGACGGTCATTGCCACCGGGTTTGACCGCCCGGTTAGCAGCGAGCAGCCGGCGGGTCGAGTCTCGGGCGCCGCCGGCGTGATCAACTTCCCGTCTCAGCGCCAGCGGCCCGCACCGCAGGTTCCGCCCGCCGCACCGGTCATCACCCGCTCGCAGCCCAGAATCCACCAGACGCCGGCATCCGGCACGCCGTCCGATGTGCCTGAAATGGAGATCCCGACGTTCATACGTCGGCAGATGGATTGATGCGGCGAGGACTTTATCTCGCCGCCGCCGCACTGGTGTTCGGGGTTGCGGCATTCTTCGGGCTGAGCGGCAGCTGGCCCTGGCACCGCCTGCCGTCGTCTTCCGCCCAGCCAGCCCCGACCGCACCACCGGCCGAGACCTTCACGGAAACGATCGACACCCTGCAACGCGGCGAGACGCTGTCCGACCTCTTCGCCCGCAACCACGTCGGCGGTATCGACTTTCACCGGCTGGACCCGTCGCTCGCGCTAAACCCGCGCCGCCTCAGGCCGGGCCTTGTCTTCAGCTTCCGGCAAACGGTAGGCGACTCGGTTCCGTCTCACATCGTGGTGCGCACTACCCCAGAGCAGCGGGTCACCTTCCGGCGCGTGTCCGAAGGCTGGAATGCGCAGGCGGAGCCGATCCGCTGGGTCCCTCAGGAAATGCGCATTGAAGGAGCGATCGACAACTCGCTGTACGGGGCGCTCGACGCGGGCGTCCGGGATCAGCAGCTCGACAGCGGCAACCGCCAGCGGCTGGCGTGGGACCTGGCCGACGTATACGCCTGGGAAATCGACTTCACGCGGGACATTCGGCCCGGAGACCGGTTCCAAGTGGTATTCGAGCGCCTCGTCTCGGAAGACGGGGAGGTTCGATTCGGTCGGGTTCTGGCCAGCGATCTTACGATCTCTGGGAAGAGCCTCACCGCGTTCCGCTTCACTCCCTCGATTTCGCGCAGCGCCCTGTACTTCGACACCGACGGGGGCTCGCTTCGCCGTGCCTTCCTGCGCGCGCCGGTCGAATTTCGGCGAATCTCATCCAACTTCGCCGGCGCGCGCTTCCACCCCGTGCTCGGCAGAGTTCGCCGCCATGAGGGCACCGACTACGCTGCCCGGCCCGGTACACCCATCATGGCGGCCGGAGACGGCATGGTGCTGCGGGCTGGGTGGGTGGGAGGGTACGGGAATCTCATCGAGCTGCGCCACCTGAACGGCATCACCACCCGCTACGGACACCTCCGCGGCTTCGCCCGGGGCGTTCGCCGGGGCGCACGGGTAGAGCAGGGCAAGGTGATCGGCTACGTCGGTTCCACCGGCCTGGCCAGCGGACCGCACCTTCATTACGAGTTTCGCATCAACGGCGTGGCGAAGGACTCCCGCCGGGTGAAGATCGGCGGTGGTGCGCCAGTTGCCAAGGGTGATCGCCGGGAGTTCGAGCAGGAGCGCGCCCGGCTCCTCGCTATGCTTCGTCAGCCCGCCGGCGTCTCGGCCCAACCAGACGCGATCGCCCAGCAAGCCGCTGAAACCTCCACGCGGTGGCTGCCGTAGCGCCCGAGTAGTGGACCTCCTTCCCGCCATCGACATTCGTAATGGCCGCGTCGTTCGCCTGAGTCAGGGTGAACGGTCGCGGCAAACCGTATATGGAGACGACCCCGTCGCGGTCGCGGAGCGTTTCGCGTCCGAAGGCGCCAGCTGGATCCATGTAGTGGATCTGGACCGCGCGTTTGGCACGGGCGAGAATCTGGCGGCAGTCCGTCGCGTGGCCGACCGGTTTGCCTCCTACCTGCGACTTCAGCTTGGCGGCGGATTGCGCAGCCTGGACCTGGTCCGGGAGGCGCTGGATCTCGGCTTTTCCCGGGCTGTCATCGGCACCGCCGCGGCGGCCGATCCGGACTTCGTTCCCGCGGCGCTCAGCGTGCTCGGCGCCGAGCGGCTGGCTGTTGGTATCGACGCGCGTGAGGGGATGGTGGCCGTCCGGGGCTGGACCGAGACCTCGACCACTCGAGCCGACGAGTTGGCGCAGCGGGTAGTGGCGGCCGGCATTCAGACCCTGGTCTATACCGACATCAGCCGGGACGGCATGCTGAGCGGGCCCGACATCACCGGGGCGGTGGCGCTGCAGGCATCGGGTGCCCGAGTGATCGTGAGTGGCGGCATCGGTGGGCGCGCCGATGTCCGTGCCGCCTGCGAGGCGGGACTGGATGGCGTCATCGTGGGGCGCGCGCTGTACGAAGGACGGTTGACTGTCTCGGAGGCCATTCAGGCCGCGGCATGCTCTTCGTCCTCGTAGTCCTGGCCGCCTTCGGACTGGCGGCATTCACCTATCTCGGGCTGGAACGGCTCGGCCGGCGGGCCTGGGTGCCGCTCGCCTGCCGGGGCATTGCGTGGGCTGCTCTTGGTCTGCTGCTGGTCAACGTCAGCTGTCCAGTACCGGCTGCGCCGCTCCGGCCGTTAGCGCTGCTTGATGCATCGCTCAGCATGAGCGCTGCCGGCGGCCGTTGGCTCGAAGCCCGGGACTCGGCGGCGCGCCGGGGCGAAGTGCGGTACTTCGGCGACGAGCGTTCCAGCCCTGACTCGACTCCGACTCGGGGCCGGTCGCGGCTGGCTCCCGCGCTGGTGGCGGCGTCGGCGTCGGACCGGCCGCTGATCGTGGTAACCGACGGAGAGATCGAGGACCTGCGCGATATTCCTCCTGACCTGCTTGCGCGGAGCACCATCAAGGTCGTTCCGCGCGTCGTGCAGCCCGATCTGGCCATCACCCGGGTTTCCGGGCCAAGTCGCGTCAGCGCCGGCGACTCGTTGTCCCTCGAAGTCGAGGTGCAGCCGGCCGGCGGCAACGCGGCGGATAGTGCCCGGGTGGAGGTCCTTTCGGGGACCACGCGGCTGGCTTCGAGGACGGTGATGCTGAAGGGCGTAGCCGGAGGGAGGACCCGGATCGCCATCCGCTCGTCGGCTCTGGCGCCCGGCGACCAGTTGCTCCGGGTGACGCTGGCGGGCGGCGGGGACGCCGAGCCCCGGACCGACACCCGTCTCCATCTGGTGCGGGTGGCAGCCACGCCCGGGGTCGTGTTCCTCGCCTCTCCGGCCGACTGGGACAGCCGCTTTCTGTATCGTACCCTGCGCGAAGTGGCCCAGCTCCCCGTCCGCGGCTATGTGCGATTCGATGGGAACCGCTGGCGCAGCATGGGCGACCTGCGGCCGGTTCCGGCCGATGTCGTTCAACGCGCCGCGAGACGGGCCGATCTGCTCATCCTGAAAGGCGGTGTGGGCCAGTTTGCGGACGGAGCTGGCGCGCGGGGGATCTGGCGCTGGCCCAGCGGGGAGAGCGGCGAAGCTCAGCTTGCGGGCGACTGGTATCTCACCGAGGCCGCGGCATCGCCACTTGCAGGCGCGTTTCTAGCGCAGCCGGTCGATTCCTTCCCCCCATCCATCCTCCTGACTCCAATGCAAACCGGTCCCCGGGACTGGGTGGCCTTGTTTGCACAGCTTGGCCGCCGCGGACCCGAGCGGCCGGCGGTCTTCGGCCGTCAGGACGGCAGGGTTCGCCGGGTCACCGTTGCAGTCGAGGGTCTCTGGCGCTGGCCCTTCCGGGGCGGCTCGAGCGAGCAGAGCTATCGTTCTCTCGTGGCGGCCACCGCCAGCTGGCTGCTAGGCGGGGCCGATTCCGCCGAAGGTGCGGCCCGGCCGGTGCAAGCGGTGGTGGCCAACGGGCGTCCGGTGATCTTCGAGTGGCTCGGCTCGGGTCCCGCGATTTCCCAGCCGGTGGCGTGGTCCGGCGATGCGGGGCAGAGGACCGACACCCTCCACTTCGGTGGCGACGGCCGGGCTCACGTCTGGCTCGCGCCAGGAGAGTATCGCTATCGGCTGCCGGGCGGCGCGGTGGGAACGGTTGCGGTAGAGGAATACTCCGAGGAGTTTCTCCCCCGGCCGGTTTCGCTCACGGCCCGCGAGGGCCGCGCCGCCCGGCCAGCCGGCCGCAGCACGGCTCGAGAGTGGCTCTGGCTGTTCGGCATTTGCGTGCTGGGACTCTCCGGCGAGTGGCTGGCGCGGCGGCGTCTCGGCCTTCGTTGAGGTGATACATTTCTCGGCATGAAACCAGGCAGACTGGGCGGCCTCGAAAAGCAGAGTCTTTGGTCGCGCATCAAGCAAGTTGCGCTGACCGACGTCGGCGCGCTGATGCGCGGTCTCAACGCCGAGGACCTCGAGAACCTCGAGCGGCTTCTGATCGAAGCGGATTTTGGCGTCCCCGCCACTGTCGAGCTGGTTCAGGCGCTGGAAGACGAAGTGCGCCGGGGCCAGCTCAAGACCGAGGCCGACCTCAAGCGAGCGCTTCGCGCCCGCCTCACCGCCATGCTGGCCGGCCCCGAACAACCGGGACAGATCGTTCAGGCGAACCCAGGTCCCACTGTCGTTCTGCTGGTGGGTGTGAACGGCACTGGCAAGACCACTACCGCTGCCAAGCTGGCGTCCCGGCTGCAGCAGGAGGGCCGGTCGGTCCTGTTGGCTGCAGCGGATACCTATCGGGCAGGCGCTATCGCCCAGCTGCAGGTCTGGGCCAATCGTCTCGCCTTACCCTGTGTGGCTGGAGCGCCGGGGGGTGACCCTGCGTCGGTAGCGTTTGACGCCATTGGCGCTGCCATCTCACGCAACCTGGACACGGTGATCATCGATACCGCTGGACGCCTACACACCCAGGAGGGGCTGATGGATGAGCTCCGCAAGGTGGTCCGCGTCATCGACCGCCGGCTGCCGGGGGCGCCGCATGAGACGTTTCTGGTGCTCGATGGCACCGTGGGCCAGAACGCGGTGCAGCAGGGCAAGCTGTTCTCCCAGGCGGTTTCCCCCACCGGCATCGTGGTTACCAAGCTCGACGGGAGCGCGCGAGGTGGTGCAGTGGCCGCCGTGCGTCGGGAGCTGTCGCTGCCGGTTCGCTTCATTGGGCTGGGAGAATCGGTGGAAGATCTGGAGCCGTTCGACCCGGCGCGGTTCGCCGAGAATCTCCTGGCGGAAACAGCGGTCGAGGCTTCCTAGCTGAGCATGGCCCCCGCCGCCGCCCCGGCAGTCCGGCTGGATACGCCGGTCAAGTTCCTGAAAGGAATCGGAGAGCGGCGCGCCGAGTCACTCGAACGGCTCGGCATCCGGACTGCCCGCGATCTCCTCTGGCACCTTCCGCACCGCTACATCGATGCATCAACCATTACCCCTCTGGTACAGGCGCAGCTGGGGCAAGAGGTCTCCTGCGTCGGCCGGGTGGTGGCGAAGGGGGTGCTGCCCACCCGGCGTGGGCTGCGCATTTTTCACGCGGTGTTGCGAGACGACAGCGGCGTCCTGGAGTGCGTCTGGCCGGGTCAGCCGTTTCTCGACCGCTCCATCGCAGTCGGGCAAACTCTGCTGGTGTCGGGCCCCGTCCGCTTCTATCACGGCCGCCAGATGGCGCCCCGGGAGTACGTCATTCTCGCGGATGCCGAGTCGGACCCCGAGCCCCTGAGCGCGGGCAAGGTGCTGCCGGTCTATCCCGCCACCGAAGGTCTGAGCCACAAGGTCATCCGTTCTTTGATCGACCGCCACCTCGACCGGCTGATCTCATTGTCGCAGGACGGACTGGCCGAGCCACTGCGCCGCAGTCTGGAGCTGCTCCCGTTGGCCGACGCGCTGCGAGCGGTGCACCGCCCGGCATCGGCGACGGAGGCCGAGCAGGGCCGCCGCCGCCTGGCCTTCGACGAGCTGTTCGACCTCCAGCTGATGCTGATCCGGGCCCGTGCCGTCGCCAAGCGGCACCGCAGTGGTGTGGCCTTTACGGTGAAACGGCAGCTCACGACCATGTTGAAGCAGCAGCTGCCGTGGGAGCTGACCGACGATCAGCAGCAGGCCCTCCGAGAAATCACCGCCGATATGACGGCGGCTGACCGTATGCATCGGCTGCTGATGGGCGACGTGGGGACCGGGAAGACGGTGGTGGCACTCTTTGCCATGCTGTTGGCAGTGGAGAATGACTTCCAGGCGGCCCTGATGGCGCCCACCGAGTTGCTGGCGGAGCAGCATGGTGCAACCCTGGAAAAGCTGCTGGTGCCATTAAACATCAAACCGGAGCTGCTGCTCGGGCGGCAGACCCCGGCCGAGAAGACCGCGGTGCGAAGGCGAATTGCGTCGGGTCAGGCCCGGGTCGTGGTCGGCACCCATGCGTTGCTCCAGGAGAGCGTGTCGTTCCAGCGGCTGGGACTGGTGGTCATCGACGAGCAGCATCGTTTCGGCGTGGAGCAACGTGCGGCGCTGATCGGGAAGGGAGCAGCCCCGGACGTACTGTTGCTCACGGCAACGCCCATACCGCGGTCACTGGCGCTGACGTTTTACGGAGACCTGGATGTCTCGACCCTGCGCCAGCGGCCACCGGGCCGGGGCACCGTGCGCACCGCCGTGCGCAGCGCGTCGCAGCGGGAGCGAGTGTTCGACTTCGTCCACACCGAGTGCGACCAGGGGAGGCAGGCGTACATCGTTCTTCCGGTCATCGAAGAATCGGAGCGGGCCGATCTGCGGGCGGCCACCACCATGGCCCAGAGTTTGGCGGCGCGGTGGCCCGACCTGCACGTCGGACTGGTGCACGGCCGACTGAAAGGCGAGGAACGGGACACGGTGATGCGGCGATTCCGCGCCGGCGAGCTCAAGGTGCTGGTCGCCACCACGGTGATCGAAGTTGGTATCGATGTCCCGGACGCCACGATCATGGTGATCGAGCACCCTGACCGATTTGGCCTGGCCCAGCTCCACCAGCTGCGCGGGCGGATCGGCCGGGGCTCCCGCGAGAGCTACTGCATCCTCCTGGCGGAGGGCGGCGCGCCCGACCGCTTGAATGGCTTTGCGGCCACCCAGGATGGGTTCAAGATCGCGGAATTGGATCTGGCGGAGCGTGGAATGGGCGACCTGATTGGCGCGCGCCAGTCGGGCGGCTACGAGGTGCGCCATGCACAGTTACCTGCCGATGCCGACCTGCTGGCGAAGGCGAGAGAGTTGGCGATGACGATCATTGCCGCGGACCCCGCGTTGCAGCGGCGAGAGAATCATCCCCTGCGGGAGCGGGCCGTAGCGCGGTATCCGAGGGCCGTGGAGTTGTTTCGCGTGGGGTGAGGCCGGGAGGACACTCCCCGCTGCGTCAAAATGCCACCCGCATCCCGACACCGGTTCCACCGGCACGGAGGCTGCGCACTTCCGGCTCAAATGGGATGTTGTCGGGACGATGCTTGGGACGGGTCAGCTCCCAGATGAACAGCGCTGCCGACCCCACCAGCGCCGTCTCGCCTCCGATGAGCCACCACCGGGCCCGGCGATCGTGCTGAAGCGTGGTCTGATACAGGCCCTCGATACCGGGGTCGGTGTAACTGCCCGCGGGGCCGAGCGCGCAACGCTCCCGCTGTTCGGCACATTGCGCTTCGAGTATATCGAACACGTTGTCGGCACGGTCGTGGGCCCGCACCGCCAGATAGTTCATCCCTACCGCCCCGGCGAGCAGGGCCCACTTGCCGTACTTCACGGCCGGGCTCAATCCCTGGGCCTGCGCCCGGCCGCTGACACAAAAGAGCGCCGCAACAATCAGGAGTAGGCGCCTCATCTGCGATACCGGTGGAGGTCGCCGTTGCCGCCGATGGCAAGTAAGCCGTCCGCCAGAGCAATCGGCCCGAGCTCCACCGGTCGCCACACTCTGACCCGCCAGACCTCACTTCCGTCGACCCGCAACGCGCGTATGGTCCCATCTGCGCCGCCGAGCAACAATTGGCCGCCCGCCATGGTGATCGGAGCGGTGACCGGCCACCCGAGCTCGGCGATACGCTCGGGGGTTGGCTGAGCCCCCGGATTTATGCGGTACACGGAGCCGATGCGCGTGACGAGGAACAAAGTATCGCCCAGGATCGCGGGCGCGCCGAGCACCGGTGCGTCCACCGTGACAGCCCAGGCCGGCCGCAAGTCCGCGGGGTGGATCGCCACGACCTGAGAATCGGAGGTTCCGGCTATGAGCGACCCCTGGTGAGCCACCCAGGAGTCCAGCACTGTGCCGGGGGAGGCGACGCGGTGGGTGATTCGCCCGTTGGCGAGGGACAGCCGGAAGAGGGAATCTGTGGTCGACACCAGCACTCCCCCGGTGCCGGCGGGAGTCGCCGGGCCGCGTGCGCTCCCCACGCGGCGGCGCCAGCGCACCTTGCCGTTGCGCGGGTCCAGGCCCAGCACCTCGCCCCGCTGGGTCTCCACGACCAGCACGCCTTCGATCATCGCGAGCGGTGCGGCCACCGGGTCGGCCGATGCGCGCCAGATGCGCTTTCCCTGCGCCCGTCCCAGCGCCATTACCCGACCCTCGGGACGTGAGGTGGCCACAAAAACCGTGTCGCCCGACAGCAGCACGCCGCCGACGATCATACCCGAGAGACGAGCGGACCAGCGCACGTCGCCGCTGGCGAGGTCCACCGCGTACACCTTGCGGTCCATGCCACCGGCATACAGGGTATTGCCCCGGACCTCGACCTTGCCCGCCAGCCGGCGGCCCGCCCGCACGGTCCAAACCGGAGTGGGCGCGTCGCCCGCCACACTGGCGGTGAGCGGCACGGGTGGCGGCCGGAGGTTGACGCATCCCGCGTTGACGCCTCCCAGAAGCAGCGCTAGACTCAACGCTCCTCGGCTGGGCCTCATTCTCCCATTGGATACGGCATGACGGCAGTAGAGATCAGCGGACTCCGCGCGCACGTCGGCGAGACCGTCACGGTGCGCGGCTGGGTTGTGACCACCCGCTCGAGCGGGAAGATCGCGTTCGTCGTGGTGCGGGACGGATCCGGAACGGTGCAAGGGGTCCTATCCAAGAAAGAGGTGCCCGCCTCAACCTGGGCGGCCTTCGAGTCGCTGACGCAGGAGGCCAGTGTCGCCCTCACGGGGACGGTGCGGGAAGAGCCGCGGTCGCCGGGTGGCTACGAGCTGGGAGTGCAGGACATCGAGCTGCTCGGGGCCAGCCCGGAATATCCGATCACTCCTAAAGAGCATGGGACGTCTTTCCTCTTCGAGCATAGACACCTGTGGCTCAGAAGCAGGCGCCAGGCTGCAGTTGCGCGGGTCCGCCACGAGGTGGTCCAGGCCGTCCGCGACTTCTTCTATCAGCGCGACTTCATTCTGGTCGACACCCCGATCCTCACGGGAGCCATCGGCGAGGAGGCCGGCAACCTCTTTGCCACCGAGTACTTCGACCTCGGCCGAGCCTACCTGGCGCAGACCGGGCAGCTCTACGTGGAAGCGGCGGCAGCGGCGCACGGCAAAGTCTACTGCTTCGGCCCGACCTTTCGGGCGGAAAAGTCGAAGACCAGGCGCCATCTCACCGAGTTCTGGATGGTTGAGCCGGAGGTGGCGTTTAACGACTCCGACGCGAACATGCAGCTCCAGGAAGAGTTCGTGAGCTCTATCGTGGGCCGGACATTGGAGCGCCGGGCCGAGGAGCTCAAGGAGCTCGAGCGCGATACGTTGCCCCTTGAACGGGTCACCGCCCCTTTCCCCCGAATTTCTTACAGCGATGCCGTGGCGCGTCTGAATGCGCTCGGATCGGATATTAAGTGGGGCGACGACCTGGGGGGCGAGGACGAGACCCTCCTCGCGCGGGAGTTCGACCGGCCGGTCCTGGTATATAACTACCCCAAGCACGTGAAGGCCTTCTACATGAAGGAAAACCCCGATGACCCGAGGACCGTCCTGAACAACGACTGTCTGGCCCCCGAAGGTTACGGCGAGATCATCGGTGGGTCTCAGCGGGAGGACAGCTACGACAAACTCCTGGCCCGCATTGAGGAGCAAGGGCTCGACCCTGCGGCGTATCGGTGGTACCTGGACCTTCGTAAATTCGGCACTTTCGTGCACGCCGGCTTCGGTCTGGGAATCGAACGCACCGTCGCCTGGATCTGCGGGATTCCACACATTCGGGAGGCGATCGCCTTTCCCCGGCAGATCCATCGCCTGTATCCGTAATGGAAATAGCGTGAGCAGTGAGCGGGTCACCACATATCTCCCGCTTACCGCTTACTGCTTACGCTCTTCACCTCGTCCCAAAGCCCGTCCAGCACCTCCAGCCCCGCCGAGGCCACATCGATCCCGCGCTGGGCGGCCAGCTGCTCGACCTGCTCGAATCGCTTGCGGAACTTTCGATTGGCGCTATCGAGCGCGGCCCCGGCATGAACCCCAGCCTTGCGGGCGAGATTCACCACGGCGAACACCAGGTCTCCCATCTCGTCCACCAGCTCGCTAGTCGGAGCGCGGCCCGGTGTGTTGGGATCGGTCGGGGCGGAATCTGGCGCCGGGTGCAGGTTACCCAGCTCCTCCTCGACCTCGGCCAGCTCCTCGCGAACCTTGTTGAGTGGCCCGCTCACATCGGGCCAGTCGAAGCCGACTGAGGCAGCGCGCTCCTGCAGCCGGGTCGCCATGAGCAGCGAGGGCAGGGTAGGCACCAGACCGCCCAGGATATTGCCGCGGCGCTCCTGCCGTTTGATCTGTTCCCAGGGCTGGGCGCCGCCGAGATCGAAGAGATGGGGGTGCCGGCGCCGCATCTTTTCCTCCAGCTCGGCAGCCACCTGGGTGGAGGTAAACTCGCCCAGCTCCTCGGCAAGCACGAGCTGAAACGCCAGGTGAAGCAGGAGGTCGCTCAGCTCGCCGCGAATGGCACCGGCATTTCCTTCTCCCAACGCGTGGTCCAGCTCAAGCGCCTCCTCGGTCAGATACGGCCGCAGCGTCTCCCGCGTTTGGGCCCGGTCCCATGCGCAGCGTTGCCGCAGGTCTCGCACCATCGCCATGGCACGTCCCAGCGCTGAATTGTCTTGCATCTCACCCCCGCGACGAATATCATACCGCCGGCTCACCCATGACCTTTTCCCCCGAGATCGCACGCGCCTGGGTGGATGTCGACCTGGCGGCGCTGGTGGCAAACGCACGCACCGTGGCCGAGGTCTCCGGCAGCCGCCTCCTACCGATGGTCAAAGCTAACGGCTACGGATTGGGCGCGGTGGAGGTAGCTCGGGCGCTCGAGCGCGTCGATCCGTGGGGCTTCGGTGTGGCCACGGTCGAAGAGGGTGCCGCGCTCAGGGCCGGCGGTATCACCCGTCCACTTCTGGTTCTCACCCCCTTGATACCGCCGTGGATCGACCCGTGTCTGAAGCTGGACCTGCGTCCTTCGCTGGGAGATGTTGGCGCTCTCGAGGCCTGGATTGCGAGAGGCGGGCTGCCATTCCACCTGGAAATCGACACCGGCATGAGCCGGGCCGGGGTGCGATGGGATGATCATGCCGCTCTGAATCGTGTGGCGACGCTGCTCGAGAACGCGAGCGGGTGGGAGGGAGCATTTACCCATTTCCTTGCCGCCGAGTCGGATGCCACAACGACAGGCCGCCAGTGGGACCGATTGCTGGCCGCGCTCAGGGTTTTGCCGCGGCGCCCGGCCCTGCTTCATGCGGCGAACAGTGCCGGATCTCTGCAGGGCAGGACCTTCGCGGGCAGCCTGGTGCGTCCGGGCATCTTTTTGTACGGTGGCGCCGTAGGGTCGGTGGTGCCGCGGCCGGTGGCGGCACTGCGGGCACGGGTGGTTGCGGTACGAGAGCTTGCCGCTGGCGACACGGTGGGGTACGGCGCCACCTGGAAGGCCGAGCGGCCCGTGCGCGTGGCGACGGTAAGCCTTGGGTACGCCGACGGATTCCCCCGCGGAAGTCCGCCCTCAGGACCGGAGCGGCTGCTGCGACAGATCGAGCTCAACAACCGCGTCGCCCCGGTGGTGGGACGAGTCACCATGGACATGTGCATGGTTTCGGTCGACGAAGAGGTAGCACCCGGGGACGTCGCCACGGTGTTCGGAGGAATGATCTCGCTCGATGAGCAGGCCGCCGCCGCCGGCACGATATCCTACGAGCTGCTGACCCGGCTGGGACCCCGTGTCGCCCGGCGCTATGGAGGCGCTCCATGAATTCCTGCTTGGGTTGATGCGGCGCGCTGCCATCATTGTTCTCGACGGGCTTGGCATCGGGGAGGCGCACGATGCCCGGGCCTATGGCGATGAGGGGAGTGATACGCTCGGGAACGTCGCCCGCGCCGGGGCCGGCCTCAGGCTCCCGGAACTGGCAGCGCTGGGCCTCGGTCACTGTGCGTCGCTGCCGGGAATGGCGAGATCCGGATCTCCGCGGGCTGCCTACGGCAGCTGCGAGCCGGCCAGCCCCGGCAAGGACAGCACCACCGGCCACTGGGAAATTTGCGGGCTCCTGCTGGCGGCGCCGTTCCCGACCTACCCCCGGGGTTTCCCCCGTGAGATCCTCGATGAGTTGGCCCGCCGTACCGGGCGCGGCGTCCTCGGCAACAAGCCGGCGTCCGGCACCGCGGTGCTGGATGAGTACGGGGCCGAGCACCGGCGCACCGGGAGCTGGATCGTCTATACCTCGGCGGACAGTGTTTTCCAGATAGCAGCAGACGAGGCAACCGTGCCGCTGGCTGAGCTCTATGCTGCCTGTACCGCCGCGCGTGAGATTCTGCGGGGCGAGCATGGGGTGTCCCGGGTGATTGCGCGGCCTTTCGGGGGGCACCCCGGCGCCTGGAAGCGTACGCCCCACCGCCGCGACTTCAGTCTTCCGCCGCCAGGCCCGACCCTGCTGGATCGGCTGGCGGAGCGGCAGATTCCCCGAGTTGGCGTGGGCAAGGTGGATGACCTCTTCGCCCGGCGCGGCATCACCAGTATTCATGCCGACACCAACGCAGACGCGTACGCGCTGATCGAGGGGGCGCTGCGAGCCATGCACCGGGGGCTGCTCCTGGCCAATGTCATTGAGTTCGACCAGAGCTGGGGTCATCGGAACGACGTTCCAGGGTTCCGCGCCGGCCTCGAACAGCTGGACCGTACGCTCCCGCGGTTGTTGCGCGCCGTCCAGGAGGAAGACCTCATTATCTTTACGGCCGATCACGGCAACGACCCTACCACGCCGTCGACCGACCACTCCCGCGAGAGGGTGCCACTGCTGGTGTTCGGTCCCCGGGTGCGGCCAGCGGACCTCGGCTGCCGCGGCACCTTCGCGGACATCGGCCAGACGGTGGCCGACTTTCTCGGGGCGCCGGCGCTCGCCGCCGGCACCTCGTTTCTACCTGAGGTATGGCTTGACTGACTCGCTGATCTCCGCCGCCCGCAGCGCCCAGGCTCGTGCGTACGCGCCCTATTCGAATTTCCACGTCGGCGCCGCGCTGGAGAGCGCGGATGGAGCGGTCTATCTCGGATGCAACGTCGAGAACGCGTCCTATGGACTTACCATCTGCGCCGAGCGGGCGGCCGTTTGCGCCGCCGTGAGCGCAGGTGCGACCCGCTTCCGCCGGGCCGTGGTGGTGTCGGACGTAGACCCGCCGGCCGCCCCGTGCGGCGCCTGCCGACAGGTGCTGGCCGAGTTCGGCCTGGACCTGCCGATCGACGGTGTGGGGTCCAAGGCGACGGTGCGCTGGCGCTTGTCCGATCTGCTCCCCGCCGCATTCGGTCCGGAGCAGCTTCGGTGAAGGCGCGGATCGTTGGGCTCCTGGCCTCCGTGGTTCTTTCCGGCTGCCAGGAGAAGCTGACGTCGCCGGCCGATTGCCCAACGCTGTGTCCCGGTGGACAGCCTCAGGTGTACGACGAGGTGTTCATCGCGACGCCGGGAACGGATTCCAGCTTTTCTGGCTACGTGCAGACGCACCAGGCGACGTCGTTGCTGATCTCGAACGGGCTCCAGGGGTTCGAGGAGCGCGCGCTGATCCGGTTTCTTGCGCGGGCAGATTCGGTGAGCCTACGCGACACGCTGCGGGGCTACACCATCGATTCGGTGGCGTTCAGTTTTATGGTGGCGGCGCGCGATACCAACCTCGACGGGGTCGACCTGCTGCTCTACCGGATAGCGCCGACATTCGACTCCGCCAGCAGCTTTGCCGATCTGACCCTCGCCTTTGTCCCCGGAAGCCTGATCGACACACTGCACGTTCCCGATACCCTCAATGCCGGGGTGGTGAGGACGGTTTTTCAGGGTGCCGATCTCAACCGGGTCCAGATCGAGGCGTCCGATAGCGGCAAGATGGCTCTGGGGGTGCGGATCGCTTCTCCCACGCCCACGGGGATTCGCCTCGGCGCCTCGGGCGGAGGCAACGGTGCCGTCTTTACCACCTACGTGACGCTGGACGTGCCCGACACCGGTACCGCCAGGCTGCGATCCCTGGCGCTCGGCCCGGCGTTCAATACCTACGTCAGCGAGGTGCCCCAGGTGCCCGATACCATGCAGCTCGCGGTAGGAGGAGCCCCGTCGGCGCGTTCGCTGCTTCGCTTCAGCCTGCCCTCGCGAATTCGCGACTCGGCCACGATCGTGCGGGCCACGCTCGAGCTTACACCTGTGGCCCCGATTACCGGGTTGCCCACCGATCCAGCTCGCCTGACGGCCCGCGCGGTGCTGGCGGATGTAGGGGCAAAGTCACCGGTGAGCTCGGGGGTTGGCATTGGGGGGCAGTTGCCTCCACCGACAGACACGTTGGACATCGGTGCCACCAGCGTGAATCTCGAAGCGGTTCGACTGGTTGAGCTTTGGCTGGGCGCTACCACACGCCCTTCGGCGCTGGTGCTGTCGCTTGCGCCCGAAGCGGCGAGCTTCACCCGGCCTGTTTTCTTCTCCACCCGGGCAGCGGACCCGGCAGTACGGCCGCGGCTTCGTTTGAGCTATCTGCTCTCCTTCCCCTTCGAGACACCCTAGTGTCGCGCGCCTTCGTAATAGCCCTGTTGGGACTTCTGCCCCAACTCCTGGCGGCCCAGTCGTCGCAGTTCGGCGTGCGCGGGCTGGGCTTCCCCGGCCGGGCGCTGGCGGTGCGGGCCCAGGGCACCGGCGGCGGCTTCGGATTATTCGATCCGGAATCCAGCCAGAACCCGGCCGCGCTGGCCTACATCGCGGCCCTCACCAGCGGGTTCACCATCACCCAGGGGTTCCGGAGCGTGGAGAATCCGGCCGGCAGCGCATCGGTCCGGAGCACCCGTTTCCCCCAGCTGGTGGTGGCTGGACCCATCCGGACCTTTCCGGCGGTGGTGGGCTTCAGCTTCTCCAACTACACCAGCCGGGACTTCACGCTCGCCACGTCGCAGACGATCAATCCCCGGGGCACCCCAGTGAACGTGAGCGATACGTTCTCATCGCGGGGGGGGCTGAATGACTTCCGCATTGCCGGGTCGTACCGGCTAGGAACCGAGTGGGCCTTCGGGGCAGGCTTTCACATCATCAGCGGGTCCAACCGGCTCACCTCCACCCGGGTCTTCGCCGATCCGAGCTTTCTCTCCAGCCGCCAGCGCTCGGAGCTCTCGTTCACGGGTGTGGGCATCTCCGTCGGGGTGACGCGCCAGTTCGGGTCCACCTTCGCGCTCTCCGCCATGGCCCGGTCGGACGGCCATCTCAATGTGGACCGCGACTCCACCAGAACGGGCACCGTGGACTTGCCATACAGCTTCGGCTTCGGCTTGAGGTGGCGTCCCATCGCCAAGCTCGATCTTGCGGGACAGACGCTGGTGCGCACCTGGTCCGGGGCCAACAGTGATCTGCTCGCCATGGGCGGTACCGGCGCCAGGAACACGGTGGAAATCTCGGCGGGAATGGAATACGCCTCCGATCCGCGGCGGCCGTACCGGCTGCCCCTGCGCCTTGGGGCGCACTATGCCACCCTCCCCTTCACACTGGTTCCGGGGCAGCAGGGACATGAATTCGGGGTATCCGCCGGCAGCGGATTACGCTTTGCTCAGCAGCGGGCGGGGGTTGATCTGGCGGTCGAGTACGTCGGGCGATCCGAAGGGGTGTATTCGGAGAACGGGTTTCTCATCTCGCTCGGCATCTCGGTCAGGCCGTGACGCCTGTCCGCCCCTCCATCAGCCGGGCTATTATCCCCTCATGCTGAAGCGTGTGTACATCGAGACGTATGGTTGCCAGATGAACGTGGCCGACTCCGAGCTGATGTTCGGGGTGCTCGGCCGCAACGGGTATGTACGCACGGAAACTCCCGAGAACGCCGACGTCATGCTGGTCAACACCTGCGCCGTGCGCGACAACGCGGAGCAACGGGTGATCGGGCGAGTAGGCGAGCTTCAACGGCACAAGCGTGCCGGTAGTGTGCTCGGCGTGGTGGGCTGCATGGCTCAACGCCTCGGTCCTACCCTGCTGGCCCAGGTGCCGCGGGTGGATCTGGTCGTCGGCCCGGATGCCTACCGCAACCTGGCGGAGCTGATTGGCTTGGCGTCCGGCGGGCACCGCACCAGTGATACGGAGTTTCGCTCCTGGGAGCACTATGAGGACGTGCCTGCTGTGCGGGAAAAGGGCCCGACCGCGTTTGTCACGGTACAGCGCGGCTGCGACTACCGTTGCACCTTCTGCATCGTTCCGACCACCCGGGGACCGGAACGCAGCCGCAACCTGGCAGAAGTTGTGAGGGAAGTGGCCGGACTGGTAGAGCAGGGCACCACCGAGGTCACCCTGCTGGGACAAACGGTCAACAGCTACCACGACGGCCAGAACGACTTCGCCAGCCTGCTGGGCGCCGTGGGGCGGATCGACGGGCTTCGACGCATTCGCTTCACGAGCCCCTATCCCACCGACTTTACTCCCCGGGTTATCGACGCTATGGCCACCACGGCCGCCGTGTGCGAGCATGTCCACCTGCCGGTGCAGAGCGGCTCCAATCAGGTGCTCCGGCGCATGCTCCGGCGCTACACCCGTGAACGGTACCTGGAGGTGATGGCCGAGCTGCGACAGGCCGTTCCAGGTATCACTTTCTCGACCGATATCATCGTAGGCTTTCCCGGAGAAACCGACGAGCAGTTCCAAGAAACGCTCACGCTCGTCCGCACCGCTGATTTTGATGACGCCTACACCTTCAAATATTCGGTGCGCGACGGCACTCCCGCGGTCCGCCTTCGGGATCATGTGCCGGACGCGGTTGCGTCAGCCCGCCTCACCCGTCTGGTCGAAGCGGTGCGGACCAATGTGCGGCGGAAGAACATGGAGCGCATCGGCCAGAGCCACGAGGTCCTGGTCGAGCGGCCGGCGCGCCGCGGTGATCTCATGCTGGCGCGCACTCGGGGCAACCAGCTGGTCCTGCTGGACCTGCCGCCATCCTCGGTGGGTGAGTTCCATACGGTTCGCTTCACCGGCACGACCGGTTCGACGTTCACCGGCGCCGTGGTTCAAGCTCAGCTGGCGGTCCTGTGATCAAGAATCTGGTGGAAGACCATGTCACCGCCGCGTACGACACGCTGCGGCCGCTCTTTCCGGCCTATTGCGGCTGCGACCTCTGCCGAGACGACGTGCTGGCCTTTGCGCTCAACCGGGTGCCCCCACGGTACGTGTCCCGACGAGAGGGCGCGGTGGTCACGGAGGTCAATTTGGAAAAGGAGCAGAGCCGCGCCGCCATCGAGGTAGTGGTAATGGAGGCGCTCCGAAAGATCTCGGTGGCGCCACGCTGCGACCGTCGCGGGGGAACCGCTCCGCGCTAAGCGGCAGGCCGCGGTGAGGCTTCGGCCTGCGATTCTGTTTACCACAGCGTATGGGGCCGGTCTCGCGACCGGCCTCTTGCATTTTCAGGATACGCTTGGCGTAGCCGCGGTCATACTCGCCGCGGCATGGTTGACCCGCCGGCCGCTGGTGACGCTCCTTGCCGCGGCCGGGCTCCTGGGGCACGCCAGCGGAAAGATCGCATGGCGGGCGGAGGGCGGCCGCTGTGCGGCACGACTTCCCGCTGGACAGTTGCGCCTCTCGGTTCGTCTGGTGGAGCCAGCCGATTTGTCCGGGGGCCGCCTGTTCGTCCAACCGCTCACTGGCTGCCCCGGTCCCGTGGCTGCGGTCTGGCCGCGGCACCAGGCCCGTGATGCAGGATTCACCGTGCCGGTGGTTGCCCGCTGGATTCCGCGGCATGGTGTAGCAGGGCGGCCCTCCGGTGTGCTCATCGTGTCCGAGGTGGGAAGGCACAGTGGCCGCCCGTCCCCCGGCGCTCGCTTGCGGTCATCGATTGCCCGCGCCAGTCGGGCTCTCTACGGCGACCGTGCTCCCATGGTGGATGCCCTCATCCTTGGGCGGCGGGGCGGCATCGACCGAACGCTCCAGGATCGCTTCGCCCAATCGGGGCTGGTGCACCTACTTTCGATTTCGGGGTTTCATGTGGGTGTCATCACTGCTTGGGTCTTCCTCGCATGCCGCGCCCTGCGGGTAACCCGGGGTAGAGCGCTGGGACTGGCAGCAGCCACGAGCGTTGCCTACGTGGCCTTTCTGGGCTGGCCCGCGCCGGCGACCCGGGCCGCGGCATTGGCGGTGTTGCTGGCACTCAGCCGTATCCGTCAGCGGCGGATCGAAGTCAACGCGCTTCTCTCGGCCACCTGCCTCTGCGTCCTGCTGGTGGATCCGTGGGCCATACTGGATCTCGGCGGCTGGCTCTCCGCGGCGGCGCTGTGGGGCGCCACCACCTTCAGTGCCTGGACCGACCGCACCTTGGGCGCCTCTGCGTGGTGGAGGACCCTTGGCTCTTCAGTCGGGGCCACACTCGCCACCGCCCCAATTACCGCCGCCACCCTCGGGGCGGTCGCGGTCGTCGGCATCGCGCTGAACTTTCCGGCAATCCCACTCGCCGCCGTGGCCGTGCCCGGCGTGCTGGCCAGTCTCCTGATCTACCCGGTATCGAACGCTCTGGCCGCTGCCCTCGCGGGCGGAGCCGGTCTGGCGCTTCACCTGCTGGAATTGCTGGCCACCTTCGGTTCGGCCGTGCCCGGAGGGCACTCGGTCGGCCCCGCCGAGCTGAGGTCCGCGATACCCTGGCTGGCCGCACTGGGTGTGAGCCTCTGGGGCATCGGCAAGCGGAACTCCCTGGCCGAAGCGGGGCGACGCTGGAGCTGGGCGGCGGCGGTGGTGATGTGGGCGAGCCTGCTCTGGGCCTGGGCTCCGCGCCCGGCTAACACCGGTTCCGGTCTCACGCTACATTTTCTCGACGTCGGGCAGGGAGACGGAGCGGCGGTTCGAACTCCCGCCGGCCGCTGGGTGGTCATCGATGCCGGACCCCGTAGTGCCTATACGGATGCGGGTCGCCGGGTGGTGGTTCCGTTTCTGGCAGGCCAGCGCGTCCGGGAGTTGGCGTTGCTCATCGTTTCGCACGCGCACGCCGATCATCTCGGCGGGGTGCGTAGCGTGTTGGACCGCTTTCCGGCCGGCCTGGTCCTTGAGCCTGGGGAGCGGGTGAACGATCCGCTGTACTATGGGTTTCTCGACGACCTTGCCGCCGGGCGCACTCCCTGGCACCCCGCCCGCCGCGGCGAGCGTTTCGCGCTCGACGGCGTGCAGTTCACCGTGCTGCACCCTGACCCAGCCTGGGATGAGTGGGGCGAGGACGTCAACGAAGACTCGCTCGTGCTGTTGGTTGAGTACGGCTCCTTCCAGGCGCTCTTCGCCGGCGACGCCGGGTTTCCTGCTGAGGCCGAAATGCGGGGCCGAGCTCAGGCGGTGGACTTGCTCAAGGTGGGCCATCATGGCAGCCGCGGCAGCACGGGAGACGAGTGGCTGGACTCGCTGCGACCGCGGGCCGCGATCATCTCAGTCGGTCAAAACAAGTACGGTCATCCGTCGGCGCCGGCATTGCGCCGACTGCGAAACCATAAGGTGGACATCTGGCGCACCGATCGCGATGGCCCGGTAACCGTGACGACCGACGGTACCCGGATGACGGTATCGACGAACCGACGCTCGGCTACGTTCGATGTACGGTAGCCCGGCGCGAACATAGGAGAACTCCTTGAACTCACACGTCACCACCATCGAGCGCTTCATCCTCGATCAGGAAGACCGGTATCCGGAAGCCACGGGAGAGCTCTCCAACCTCCTCTACGACATCTGTCTTGCCGCCAAGATCATCGCCGCTTCCATTCGCCGGGCCGGTCTGGTCAACATCCTTGGCACTGCCGGTGTCCAGAACGTGCAGGGCGAGGAGCAGCAGAAGCTGGACATCTTCGCCAACGAAACGTTGAAGAACTGCCTGAAGCACACCGGCCGGGTGTGTGTCATGGGGTCGGAGGAGGATGACGACATCATTCCGGTCCCGCCCGAGTATCCGGTCGGGAAATACGCCGTGCTGTTCGACCCTCTGGATGGGTCATCGAATATCGATGTCAACTCTGCGGTGGGAACCATCTTCAGCATTTACCGCCGGGTCAGTATGCCCGGACGGGGCACGTCGGCCGATGTGCTGCAGCCAGGATGCAAGCAGGTGGCGGCGGGCTATGTGATGTACGGGTCGAGCACGATGCTGGTCTATACCACTGGCCAGGGTGCGCACGGGTTTACCCTCGACCCAACCATCGGGGAGTTTCTGCTCTCCCATCCCCGGATCATCACCCCGCGCATCGGCAAGTATTATAGCGTGAACGAGAGCAACTTTCCCCGCTGGGATAAGGGCATGCAGGCCGCGGTGCGGGGTCTCAAGGGCGACATGACCTACGAGGCGGCCGACGGCGTGACCCCCAAGAACAGCCGCTACATCGGCTCGCTGGTGGGCGACTTCCACCGCAACCTAATCTCCGGCGGAATTTTCCTCTATCCCGCCGACACCAAGAATCCGGCGGGAAAGCTTCGCCTGTTATACGAGGCCAGCCCGATGGCGTTTCTGGCGGAGCAGGCCGAGGGCTCGGCCACCGATGGCGTCAATCGGATCCTCGACATCGTGCCGGAGAAGCTGCACCAGCGCACGGCACTGGTGATCGGCTCGCGGGAGGACGTTGGCTTCGTGGCCGATACCCTTCGCCGAGTGGCTGCCAGAGCCAGCGGCGCGGTATCCCAGCCGGCCTTGTGACAAAGCAGGTTTACGGGCCGGATGACTGGACCGGAGACCCCGCGCGCGATCTCGGCCGTCCCGGTGAGTTTCCCTTCACTCGGGGCCCTTACCCGAACATGTACCTCGGCCGGCTCTGGACCATGCGCCAGTACGCCGGATTCGGCACGGCACAGGAAACCAACCAGCGATTCCGGCAGCTGCTGGCCGCCGGGCAGATGGGTCTGTCCACCGCCTTCGATCTTCCCACCCAGATGGGATACGATTCCGACCACCCGATGGCATTGGGCGAAGTTGGCCGGGTAGGGGTCGCCATCGATACGGTCGAGGATCTGAAGACCCTCTTCGGCGAGATCCCGCTCGATCGGGTTTCCACCTCGATGACCATCAACGCGACGGCCGCCATCCTCCTCGCCATGTATGTCGTGGCGGGGGAAGAGCAGGGTGTTTCCTGGAGCAAGCTCACCGGCACGGTGCAGAACGACATCTTGAAGGAGTATATCGCCCGTGGCACCTACATCTATCCCGCGGCGCCGTCGCTCAGGCTGGTAGCGGATATCTTCGGCTTCGTGGCGGCGGAGGGGATGAACTTCAATCCCATCTCGATCAGCGGCTATCACATGCGCGAGGCCGGTGCAACCGCCATCCAGGAAGTGGCATTCACCCTCGCGAACGCGCTGGAGTACGTGGACGTTGCCCTCGGCGCCGGCCTCGACATCGACAGCTTCGGGCCCCGGCTGTCTTTCTTCTTCGCCAGCCACAACAATCTCTTCGAGGAAGCGGCCAAGTTTCGCGCCGCCCGGCGGCTTTGGGCCCGGGTAGCGCGCGAGCGCTTCGGCGCCGGTGACGCGACCGCCAGAATGCGCTTCCACACCCAGACCGGCGGCGTGACGCTCCAGGCGCAGCAGCCGCTCAACAACGTCGTCCGGGTCACGGTACAGGCGCTCGCCGCGGTGCTGGGTGGCACCCAGTCGCTTCACACCAACGGGTACGACGAGGCCCTGTCGCTGCCGACCGCCGACTCGGCCACGCTGGCGCTCCGCACCCAGCAGATTCTTGGCTTTGAGGCCGGTGTGGGAGACACGGTCGACCCTCTGGCCGGCAGCTACTATGTCGAGGCTCTCACCGACGCGATCGAGGCCGGTGCGCGTGAGCTCATGAGCCAAGTCGAGGCGTTGGGCGGAGCCGCCCGGGCAATCGAGCGCGGGTTCTTCCAGGAGGCGATCGCGCGCAGCGCCTACCAACTGCAGAAGGCGCAGGAGTCGGGCGACCGGGTGGTGGTAGGCGTCAATCGATTTACCGATGACTCGCCGCCGCTGCCGATGCAGGCGCCGGATTTTTCCGCGCTGGAGTCCGAGCAGCGTGCGCGATTGGCTGCGGTCAAGCGAACGCGGGACGGAGCGGCCGTCACCTCCGCCCTCCAGCGCATCCGCGAAGGGGCCGGCGGCAGGGCGGCTCTTATGCCGCGGTTTATCGAGGCCGTCCGCGCCCGCGCCACCCTGGGCGAAATCAGTGACACCCTGCGCGAGGTCTGGGGTTTGTACCGGCCGGCGTGAGACGGCGTTTTCGCGCGCGATCAGCCCCGTTAAGTTTCTTTGCTGGTGTTGCTTACCTCAGATGGGAACCCATGCCGACTTATGAGTACCAGTGCCCGGAAGGGCACGCGTTCGAGCTGTTTCAGAAGATGAGCGAGAAGCCGCGTGCCAAGTGTCCGGTATGCAGGAAGACCGCGACGCGCCAGATCTCGGGCGGTGCGGGACTGGTCTTCAAGGGCAGCGGCTTCTACATCACCGACTACGGAAAAGACGGCAAAGGTCCCCGGAAGGATCCATCCGAGAAGTCAGACAGCAGCACGTCCAAGGAATCCAAGCCTTCTAGCGAAACCAAGGCGGAGGCCTCCCCCAAATCGGAATCGAAGCCTGCCGCCAAGCCCGAGGCCAAGTCGGGCAAGCAGCCGCCCGGGAAGAGCTCCGGGAAGGCCGCTTCCGAGTGAGCGAGGCCCTCCGCGCCGAGCTGACGCGGGTTGCCTCGCGGCTCGGTGCCGACCCAATCGATTTCGTGCTCGAACGTCCGCGCGATGCCGGCCACGGCGATCTCGCTACCAACCTGGCCATGGTGCTTGCCAAGCGCGAGCGCGCCAACCCTCGCCAGACGGCTGAGCGGGTGCTGCAGGAGCTCCACCTCTCGCCCGACCTGGTGGAGAAGACGGAGATTGCCGGTCCCGGCTTCATCAACTTCTGGCTCGCGGGAAATCAGCTGGAGGCTTTGCACCGGCGCATCCTCGCCGAAGGCGCCGAATTCGGCCGGAGCGACCTGGGACACGGCCTTTCCGTCAACGTCGAATTTGTCTCCGCCAATCCGACCGGTCCCCTGCACGTGGGGCACGGCCGCCAGGCCGCGCTCGGCGACGCCATTGCGGCGCTGCTGGACTGGACCGGCCACCGGGTGACGCGCGAGTATTACTACAACGACGCCGGAGTCCAGATCGCCAACCTGGCCCTCAGCGTGCAGGCGCGCGTGCACGAAGCGGCGGGGGAACCGCTCACGCTCCCCGAGGGCGGTTACCACGGCGAATACATCAAGGAGATCGCCTCCACCTACCGGCGCGAGTTTCCCGGTGATCCCCGGGCCGACCAGCTGGATCAGGTGCGCCTGCTCGCCATCCGCGAGCTTCGGCGGGAACAAGATCTCGACCTCAAGGCGCTGGGTGTCACGTTCGACGTCTACTTCCTGGAATCGTCGCTCTACGGCGACGGCAAGGTGGAGGCGGTGGTGGGGGCGCTCGGAGCGCGGGGCCAGACTTACGAGAACGAAGGCGCGCTCTGGCTTCGGACCACGGCGTATGGCGACGACAAGGATCGCGTCATGCGGAAGTCAGACGGGACGTACACCTACTTCGTCCCCGATGTTGCCTATCACGTCAGCAAGTGGGAGCGGGGCTTTCGCCAGGCCATCAATGTTCAGGGGGCCGATCATCACAGCACCGTGACCCGGGTGCGTGCCGGGCTCCAGGCGCTGGAGATGGGTGTGCCGCCCGAGTATCCCGAGTACGTCCTGCATCAGATGGTCACCGTGATGAAAGCCGGAGAGGAGATGAAAATCTCCAAGCGGGCCGGCAGCTATGTGACGGTCCGGGATCTGATCGACGACGTCGGCGTCGATGCGGTGCGCTACTTCTTCCTCATGCGCAAGCGCGACTCACAGCTGGTGTTCGATGTGGATCTTGCCCGGGAGCAGAGCGACAAGAATCCAGTCTTCTACGTCCAAATGGCCCATGCCAGGCTGAGCGGCATCTTTCGCACCGCCGACCGAGAGCCCGAAGCCATCGGCGGAGACCTCCATCTGGACGCGTTGCCGGCGCCCCAAGACACCGAGCTGCTCAAGAAGCTCGCCGGGTTTTCCGAGGTCACCTCGGCCGCGGCGCGGGAGCGCGAGCCACATCGAGTCACCACCTATCTGCACGAGCTCGCCACGGTGATCCACGGGTGGTACCACCACACCCGCGCGGTCGGTGCTCCCGAAGGCGAAGCCACTGAGCACGCCCGGCTCCTGCTGGCCCGATCGGCCCGCGTCGTGCTCGCCAACGGTCTTCGTCTGCTCGGCATCGCTGCCCCTGACCGGATGTGACATGATGACCTTGCTCGTCGTCGGCAGCATCGCGCTCGACTCCATCTTCACTCCGTTTGGCGAGACCGCCGACGCCCTGGGCGGCTCGGCGGTGTACTTCAGCGTCGCCGGGTCGATCCTGCATCCGGTGCAGGTGGTCGGTGTGGTTGGCCAGGATTATCCCTATGCCGAGCTCGAGCGCCTGGGCAAGCGGGGCATCGACTGGTCCGGCGTCGAGCGGGCCGAGGGCGAGAGCTTCCGGTGGAAAGGGAAGTACTCGTACGACCTTCAGAGCCGAGAGACTCTGGAGACCCGCCTCGGCGTCTTTGCCGACTTTCAGCCCAAGCTTCCGGCCGGCTTCAAATCGGCCCGCTTCCTTTTCCTGGGCAACATCGATCCGGAGCTTCAGCTGAACGTCCTGGAACAGGTGGAACGGCCCGAGCTGGTCGTCTGCGACACCATGAACTATTGGATCCAGAGCAAGAAGCCGTCGCTGCTCCGTCTGCTGAGCCGGGTTGACGTGCTGATGGTAAACGACGGCGAGGCGCGCGAGCTGAGCGGGGACTGGAACATTCATCGGGCGGGCCGCTGGATCCTTCAGCATGGACCCAGGCGCGTGGTCATCAAGCAGGGCGAGCACGGAGCGCTCCTCATCGAGGAGAAGCGCACGTTCTACGTCCCGGCCTTCCCCCTCGAGGCGGTGTTCGATCCGACTGGCGCCGGTGACGCGTTCGCGGGCGGGTTCATGGCGTACCTGGCCCGCACCGGGTCGGTTACCGAGGACAACCTCCGCCGAGCCATGGTCTACGGTGCCGCTATGGGCTCCTATGCCGTGGAGCAGTTCGGTATCCGGGGCTTCGAGGAGGTCACCTTGGCCCAGGTGGAAGGGCGGGTTCGCGCTTTCCAAGACCTGACCCACGTCCCACTGGCGCAGCCGCTGGCGTGAACGAGATGGCCGGGGTACCGGGCAAGGCGGGCGAGTCCCAGGAGTACACCGCGGCCGGAGTGGATCTCGACGCGGCGGAGGCGGCCAAGGCGCGCATTGGGGAACTGGTGGCCGGGACCCGCACCTCGCTCTCGGTGGGGAAAGTGGGCGCGTTCGGCGGTATGGTTCGTATCCCCGAAGGACTACGCCAACCGGCCCTGGTTCTCAGCACCGATGGCGTGGGCACCAAGGTGCTGGTGGCGCTACAGGCGGGGCGCTTCGACACGGTGGGAGAAGATCTCGTCAATCATTCCGTGAACGACATCCTGGTGCACGGCGCCACCCCGATCGCCTTTATGGATTACATCGCCGGTACCGGGCTCGGGGTGGAGCAGATTGCCGGGATCGTCGAGGGTATCGCCCGCGGATGCCTTTCCCATACCATGGCATTGGCCGGCGGCGAGACCGCCCAGATGCCGGGTCTGTATCAGCCTGGGACGTATGATCTGGCGGGAACCATTATCGGCGTCGTGGAAGAAGATCGAGCTATTCACGGCGACGCCATCGTGACGGGAGATGTGCTGCTGGGCTACGCGTCCACCGGCCTGCATACCAACGGCTACACGCTGGCCCGGCGCATCGTTTTCGAACAGATGAAGCTGGACCTCGGCGACCAGCTTGGGACCACCGGCCAGACCGTGGCGGAGTCGCTGCTCGCCATACACCGGAGCTACTTCCGGAGCCTGGTCCCGGTGCTGGGCCGGATACATGGGTTGGCGCACATTACGGGAGGGGGAATCGCGGGTAATCTGGTGCGGATATTGCCTGCTGACTGCGCCGCGATGGTTGATCCCGATAGCTGGGAGCTGCCGCCGCTTTTCACCACGCTGCAGCAGGCGGGGCGGGTCTCCACCAGGGAAATGCGAGACGTATTCAACCTTGGGGCGGGCCTCATCGCCGTGTTGCCCTCGGATGCCGTGCCGGCCGCCCAGCGCGCCGCCTCGGCCGACGGGGTCCCCACTTGGGTGATGGGCGAGGTTTACCGAGGCAGCAGGTCCGTGCGATTCGCCCGTCCGTAACGGAGAATACGATGCGCGCCGCTCCACTCGTTGGCCTGTTTCTGGTCGCTTCAGCCGGGCCCATCCTGGCCCAGACATCCGAATGTGCAGCCTACGTCTCCAACGCCCGCCGCGTCTGCGCAGCGGCGGTGGATGGCACCCGGGCCTTTCATCCGGTCATCGGCGTGCTGGTGAGCGGCGGCAACCCGACCATCGGCTCGGCCGGGGCGCTGGGCGGTCTCGGACATGCGTCGCTGACGTTGCGAGCCAACGCGGTCGAGCTGGTACTGCCTGACCTGGCCTACAACGGCAGCAACTCCGCGGTACCTGCGGGCGACAAGTTCTGGGCTCCCGCACCCCTGGTCGAGGGCGCCCTCGGCATCTACAAGGGCATCGGTTCGGGGCTGCTCGCCATCGACTTCCTGGGCTCGGCTCAGCTGCTTCCGACTGACCAGATCGATAACCTCACAGTCGACGCCGGGGCCCGCCGAATCGGCGATGTGGCGCTCGGACTCGGCTACGGCGCCCGGGTGGGACTGCTCCGTGAGATGGGGCCACTCCCCGCGGTGTCCGTCAGCATCATGCGGCGCGACATTCCGCAGATCACCTACGGCGACGTGACCGCCGGCGACCGCTACAGCTACGGTGTGGACCTGCACGCCACCAATCTGCGCCTCGTCGCCAGCAAGAAACTCATGATCTTTGACCTGGCCGGCGGCTTCGGCTGGGACAAGTACACCGGCGATGCGGTAATCAGGTTCCGCGATCCCATAACCGGTATCACACAGCCCAACGTCCCGGTCGATCTGGACAACTCCCGCGTGCTCGGATTCCTCAACGCGGGCATGAGCCTTTCGGTCCTGCGCCTCACCGGTGAGGTCGGATTTCAGGGCGGCAAGGATCAGCAGTTGACGACCGACTTCGAGGACTTCGACACCACCAAAGGGAAATTTTTCGCGGGACTTGGTCTAAGGATGAGCTTTTAGGGAGGAGTCGTCACCTCAGAGTGTGTCGGCACCCGCTGGTGACGGAGGGCACAGCGATACATCCCGGCGATTGTTAACCTGCCAAGTTGTCCTAGCGCTCTGTAAAGCAGAGCGAGCAGGTTACATCGGTTGGAGATCATAATGTCAGAGCCCGGTGCCGCGCGCAGGTATGCTGTTGACCCGCCAATTGCAGGGGCAGGGTATCGCTTGAGTTGGGCAGCAGTCTTTGCGGGACTCGTCGTCGCAACCGCCGTGCAAATCGTCCTCACCGTTTTGGGTGCAGGGATAGGATTCGCAGCGTGGGAGCCAGGGGAATCGGCTCGTGGCCTTGGCATCGGTGCGGGTATCTGGGCAATTCTCTCCGTGCTTCTATCGCTCTTTGTTGGCGGCATGACGACGGGGCGGGTGGCCGGAGTCGTTACCAAGCAGGATGGTTTCCTTCACGGCATCCTGCTCTGGGCACTGTCCACAATCTTCACCGTTTGGCTCCTGGCGAGCGGAGTAGGCGCGCTTGCCGGTGGCGCCTCCCGTATGGTGGGCGGCGTGTTGGGTGCCGCATCGGGCGCAGCCGCTCAGACCGCGGGAACAGTCGCGGCGGGTCCTGAGGGCCGGGCAGAGCGCCTCGGCGAGCGTGCCGAAAACATGGCGCAGCGCAACCGGGCGGAGCTTGACAGTTTGGCCGATACCGCAAAGGCGCGGGCCGGCAGAATGGCCGAGGGAGCGGAAGAGGTAGCTGGAACCGGGGCATGGCTTGCTCTTCTCGGACTCGCCCTCTCGGCAGGTGCAGCTGTAGCGGGAGCGGCCAAGACAGCACGCCAGTAGCTCTCGACTCGAACGGTGGTGGTACACGGCCCTGCGCGATGCTTCCAGCGGCCGTGTGCCACCCTGGCATGTCCCCCCGGAAGAACCTGTCTGCCCCGGTCCGTCTTCGACGCGTGCGAGATCTTAAGTCGCTGCGTCCTGCGTTCTCGGTGTCCCCGACTACCGGCCGAGCCTTCCGAAAGTGAACGAACGCGAAGCGATGGCCCATGCCCTTGATCTGGCGCTCCACGGCTGGGGGAGAGTGCAACAGGATCCGCTGGTTGGCGCGGTGGTGCTCCAGGGTGGTGAAGCCGTAGGCGAAGGTTGGCATCGGGAGTATGGCGACCGGCACGCGGAAACCGTTGCGCTGGCCAGTGCGGGTGAGAGGGCTCGGGGGGCGACGCTGGTTGTCACCCTCGAGCCCTGCGCGCATGTTGGGAAGCAACCCCCCTGCACCGACGCAATCATTCGGTCGGGCGTCACTCGTGTCGTTGCCGCCATGCGGGACCCGAACCCCATCGCGGCAGGTGGTCTGGAGCGCCTGCGTGAGGCCGGACTCGACGTGGAGGTAGGGCCGTTGGGTGACGCTGCGGCGGTGTTGAATGCGGTCTTCCTTCACGGTCTCCGCAACCCCGCCCGTCCGTTCGTAGTCCTCAAGCTTGCTACCACCCTCGATGGGCGCATTGCCGACGCCTTTGGACGGTCGAGATGGATCTCCGGCGGCTCGGCGCGCGATTACGTGCAGTGGCTTCGGGCCGGATTCGATGCCATCGCCATCGGCGGGCGCACCGCGCGGATGGATGACCCGGCGCTGACCGTGCGCGGCTCAGTGCAGCCGAAGAAGCCCCCGCTGCGCGTAGTATTCGACCGCATCGCCGACCTCGGCCCTCACCTGAATGTGCTCCGCACCGCCACCGAGACCCCCACGCTGGTCGTCATTGCACCTGATGCCGATCGGGCCCGGGTGAAGCGCCTGGAATCCACCGGCGCGACCATCGTCCGGGCCGGCACCCTGGCGGACGCCCTCGCCTCGCTGCGGCAGCAGGGCATCGGATCGCTGCTGGTCGAGGGTGGAGGTCAGTTGGCGGGCGCGCTGCTAGGCGCCGGCCTGGTCGACAGATACTACTGGCTGCAGTCGCCGCTGTGGCTGGGTGACGGCGGCGTTCCGGCCCTGGCCGGGCTACCCAATCGCGGACTGGAGCAGGCGGAGCGCTGGCGGGTAGTGGGACGGAAGTCACTGGACCACGACACGCTGTTGATCATGGACCGAGGCTGATGTTCACCGGCATCGTTACCGGCATAGGGACGGTGCTGGAGGCGCGGCCGAACTCCAGCGGCCTGGACCTGGCCATCGAGTCGGCCTACCCCGATTTGGAGCCGGGGGAGAGCGTCGCCGTCGATGGGGCGTGCCTTACGGTAGAGACCGCCACCCCCGAGAGCTTCCGGGTGCACATTGTTCCCACTACCCTGAGCCGAACCCGATTTGCTGACTACGCCGCGGGCCGGCGAGTCAACCTGGAGCGCGCGGTCCGGGCAGGCGACCGATTGGGCGGTCACCTGGTGCAGGCGCATGTGGATGGTCTGGGGACCGTCGAACGGGTGATTGAAAGCTCCGACACCCTCCTGCTGGACCTGCGGGTTCCCCCTGAACTGGCCCGGATTTCCATACCGCTCGGATCGGTAACCGTTGATGGCGTAAGTCTGACGATCAACGCCAAACCGGCGCCTGATATAATCCAGATCTCCCTCATCCCGTTTACTTTACAGCATACCACCCTGGGTGAGCGCCGGGTGGGAGATCGGGTTCACCTCGAGGGCGACGCGATCGGGAAATACGTGGCGGTTCTGCTGGAGGAGCAAAAGCGGGAACGGTAAGTGACTCCCGACTCCTGA
>Ga0180121_10000016_pt1 | contig 55298 bp, 51 predicted proteins | sample AntDrymUQ5402106_2_FD_129676 | JGI IMG/M metagenome (GOLD analysis project Ga0180121, IMG submission 129676) | Polar desert sand microbial communities from Dry Valleys, Antarctica - metaG UQ540 (21.06) (version 2) (version 2) | ecosystem: Environmental > Terrestrial > Soil > Desert | place...
CGACCACCTGACTACGGGTAGAGACCGCGATCGGTCTCCATCGCTGCTCGTCGGCCGGTCAGTCGATGCGGACGGTGCCGCGGGAGGTCGAGAAGTAGACGGCCGCGAGCCCCGGGTCGTCGGCCTCGACCCAGTCGATGCGGAAGTCCATGCGGTCCACGGGCTGTCCCAGCCAGTCGAAGACCTTGTCCCGGTCACCGCAGATCTCGACCTGCTCGATGCCGGGGCCTTCGCCGTCGGTCGCGGGGTGCAGGGCGGGGTCCACCTCCCACTGGATGAAGAAGGGGAGAGCGGGGTCGTCGAGGAGATCGAGGACCCCGATCTGGCGCCAGGTCAGGTCGACCCCGTCCGGGCGCCGCCGATGACCGGTGACCGCGGTCCGGCCCAGTCGTTGCGCGACCGGCTCGATGTCGTCGACCGCCATGACCCAGGCGAGCCAGCCGCCACCCGAGTCGGAGCGCATCTTCACGGCCTGCCCGAAGGGGGCCTTGTCGGCGGCCGGGTGGTCGAGGACTGCCACGACCTCGAGGTAGACACCGTTCGCGAGGGGAAGGACGAAGTTGCGGGTGCCGAAGCGGGGGTGCAGTCCGCCGTCGCGGAAGCCCGCACCGAGTGCGGACCCGAGGCGCTGCGCGCACGCACCGAGGCCTTCGGGCCCGGCTGCGTAGGAGATGTGGTCGAGACGCACGCGTCGACGATCTCACCCCGGACCGCTCGACCCTGCACCCGGGTCGAGCGGCGTCTGCGTGCTCGGAAGAGGGGCGGGCGTCAGGTGGCGGTCGGCGGGCCGAACTCCTTGACGGCCCGCAAGAAAAGGTCGTTCGCCTCGGGCTCGCCGATCGTCACCCGGGCGCCCTCGCCGGCAAAGGGACGCACGACGACACCCGCGGCCTCGCACGCGGCGGCGAACTCATCGGTGCGGTCTCCGAGTCGCAACCACACGAAGTTCGCCTGGGTGTCGTCCGCGCGGGGCCAGCCCTGCTCGCGCAAGGCGTCCTGCACCCGCGTGCGCTCCAGCACGAGCGCATCGACGCGCTCGAGCAGCTCGGTCTCCGCCGCCAGGGACGCCGTCGCGGCGACCTGCGCAAGTCCACTGACGCCGAAGGGGACGGCGGTCTTGCGCAACGCGTCGGCGACCTCTTCGTGCGCGACGGCGAAGCCGACCCGCAGACCCGCGAGCCCGTAGGCCTTGGAGAACGTGCGCAGCACCGCGACGTTGGGGCGCTCGCGGTAGACCTCGATCGCGTCGGGGACCTGGGGGTCGCGCACGAACTCGCGGTAGGCCTCGTCGATGACCACGAGGACGTCGGCGGGGACCCGGTCGAGGAAGCGCTCCAGCTCGGCCCGGCGTACGGCCGTGCCCGTGGGGTTGTTCGGCGAGCAGACGAGGACCAGCCGCGTCCGGTCGGTGATCGCCGCGGCCATCGCATCGAGGTCGTGGTGCTCGTCCGCGCGCAGCGGCACGGGCACCGAGCGCGCGCCGGAGACCTGCACCACGATGGGGTAGGCCTCGAAGGACCGCCATGCGTAGACGACCTCGTCACCGTCGGCCGCGGTCGACTGCACGACCTGCTGCAGCACACCGACCGAGCCGGTCCCGGTCGCGACGTGGCTGGCCGGGACGTCGAGGCGCGACGCGATCGCGGCCGTCAACCCGGTCGCGAACATGTCGGGGTACCGGTTGAAGGTCGAGGCGCTCTCGCGCACCGTCTCGAGCACGGAGGGCAGCGGCGGGTAGGGGTTCTCGTTGGAGGACAGCTTGTACGCCGGGGCGCCGTCGCGGCTGCCGGCGGCACGACCGGGACGGTACGCCGGGATCCCCTCGAGCGCGGTGCGCAGCCGCGGGGTCGGACGGTCGGTGGAGGAGCTCACCACCTCACCTTATGGAAGTGCCCTTCGCCGGCGCTCCGGGAATGGCCGACAGGCACTGGCGAGGGTCCTGGTGGTAGCGCGCGACCAGGTCAGCCGTGGCGCGGTCGAGACGCCGGTGCAGCGCCTCGCGGTAGGAGGACAGCACGCTCTCCGCCGAGGACAGCCGGGTGAACTGCTCGGCCCGGTGGGCGTCGTCGTCGGTCGCGAGGCTGGCCCAGAGCTCGGGCAGGTGCGGGAGGATCGGCATCCCCCCGTCGGGGTGCAGCTCCATGATCGCGCTGCGTCCACCCGTCGACCGTGCCTCGGTCAGCGCATCGATGAGGGCCACCCGGTCGCCGGGGGCGTTGTCGGCCCGCAGGAGGTCACGGCGCCCCTGGACCAGCCGGCGCCAGTACGACGTGCGCAGCTCCTCCTGCAACAGGGCTCGTCGGTACCTCCGCAGGCGCACGAGGTCCATGTGGGCGAGCTCGGGCACACGCTGCGGGACGGGGCGCATCATGGTCGCCGGCACGGGGCGCGACAGGGCGGCCGGCCGCTCGCCGACCCCGGGCTGCCGGGAGATCTCGCTGACTGTGCTCACGAGCCCTGCATCGACGTGACCGCAGCGTTGCTTGATCGCTCTCACCCGATGGGGTGCAGTCTCGTGACGTCGCCGTGACCGTGGGCGACAGCCGGGGTGGCCGACGGGGCGGCCGACGGCGCCTCGCGGATCAGCCCGCGGCGCTGGTGACCTGAAGGTCGGCGTCGAGCATCGCAAGGTCGGCGGCGGCGCGACCAGCCGCCCAGCCGTAGCCGTCGCTGATGCTGGTCCCGCGTTCCAGCAGCCGCGGGAACATCTCCTGCGTGGCCGCCGCCACCCGCTGCTCGTGACGCTCCAGCACCGGGACAAGCTCTCCGGAGCGACCTGCCTGCTCGGTGGCGACCAGCGTGGCTGCGCGAAGTCGCTCGCCGATGCGCGTCGCGTAGGCGATGAGGAACGAGCGGCGGAACGGCCTGGTCCTGCTCCGGCCGCGGCCGTCACCATGGCGCCCGTGACGCAACATGCAGGCGTTGCCCTGCACCAGCAACGAGGTGGCCAGCAGCTCCACCGCGTCGAGGTCGCGGGGCTCACCGACGATCGTGGCGAAGCCGAGCTCCTCTGCCACCACGGACCGGCAGCGGTTGGCACTGGCCACGGCGTCGATGAGCAACGCCTTCGGGAACACGTAGGGCGCGTCGATCCAGAGCCGCCGGGCGAGCAGCGCCGTCTGGCCCTGCGCCGGGCCGGCTGCTGCATCGTCCATCAGCCGGTCGAGGGCATAGCGGCTGATGAGCTCCTGGGCTTTGGCGGAGAGCGCGTCGGCCTCCTCTTCGAACTCCGTCGACTCGGCCTTGGCCAGCAGGGCACGGACCCGGGCGAGCTGTCGCGCGTCGGCGGCGTGACCGGACCGACCGGCCCCGTGGCTGCGCACGCCGGGTGGCGGGATCAACACCGCGAGGGCGGGAAGGACGCTGAACAGGCCGGCCAGTCCCAGCGCCTGCGCGAGGCCGTCGACCGTGCGCAGATCGGCCGGGCAGGCCGGCCCGAGTCGGGCCAGGTCCTCGCGCCAAGCATCGGACACCCGGTCGCTGGGGTGGCGGCCGGTCTCTGTCGCCAGGGCCGCGGCAAGCGCCGGGACGTGGCGGGTGGTGAGGCGCCGTCGGGTGATCTGCCCTAGGTCCGCCGGTGCCCACCCACTCCTGGTCACGACGCCAAGGAACGTCCCGACGACGTGCTCCACGACCTCGGCCACCGCAGAGGGCGCCAGCCCGCTGTCCGCATCGGTCAGCGAAGTGGCATAGGAGACGGCAGCGCCCGGATCGGCCGCACACGCCTCGACGAGCCGCTGGACCAGTGCCGCAACGGCGTAGTGGTCGTGGCCCGCCTCGGAGCTGCCGTCGTACGTTGATGTCCCGGCCCGCGGACTGCCGCTCCTGGCATCCCGCTTGCGGCGTCTGGCTGCCCGGCGCGCCTTGTTGTTGACACCCATCGACGTCTCTCCCGTCTGCTCGACCGGCTCAGCTCTGAGCCATGTCGACGAATCGCGAGTAGTGGCCCTGGAACGCGACGGTGATCGTCGCCGTCGGGCCGTTGCGGTGCTTGGCCACGATGAAGTCGGCCTCCCCGGCGCGCGGTGACTCGCGCTCGTAGAGCTCCTCGCGGTGCAGCAGCACCACCATGTCCGCATCTTGCTCGATGCTGTTATGTAAAGCTATTCCCTCGGCCAGAAAGTTGTGCGTCCCCAACACCGTGGCGTCGTAGACGTCACGCGTCCCTCGTGGCTCGATGGAGACGACGGAGTCCCAGTAGACGTCGTTCGTCGCCAAGACATCCAAGGCCGCGGAGTCCAAAACCGCGGCCATAGCGGCCATCCGAGTGCGACTCGGCGGCGTCCTCCACACTCGCGCGCTGGACGAAACGCCGAGGGCATCCGCGAGCTCCCGCGGCGTCTTCCCCTGCTCGGTCAGGACACGGCGAACGTCGTTCCAGACGTCGATTGGCACGGTGTCGAGGTTCGTGCGGGGCACGATGTCTCTGATGCGCTCGCGGACGTCAGCCGCCTTGGTCGCCCGTCCGCCGTGCACGCCGATGCCGTCGAGGAAGCGCGTCTGGTTCTCCACGTCCATGATGTGCAACTGGTAGCAGACCCGGTAGGCGCCCTTCCGCGTCGTCTTGATCCTCGAGTGGATGTTGAACCGCAGCAGAAGTCGTGCGACATCATCGACGAGAGCCCTGCTCGTGGAGGCGTAGTAGATGGTCGCTCTGTGTTGCTTGTCGTACCAGTGAACGCAGCCGTCGGTCGCCCAGAGGTGGCGGAGGAACAGGGCGACCTGCTCCTTGGGTAGCGAGAAGACCCAGCCCGGTACGAACTTCTCGTGCGATCGGAGACCGAACAGACCCATCTCGTCCAGCCACGCCGCGATCGGGTTCCTCCGGCAATGAGTCAGGCGGTATGGCGCCGGCAACCGGAGGGTCGTGACCCTCGCGGCGGCGTAGTCGTCTCGCACACCCGTGATGCCGAACCGACGCAAGGCTGCACCGGAGACCGCTTCGAGGTTCTCCTCGTCGATGCTCGCGTAACGGATCGGTTGGCGGCGGACGAACGACCCGTCTCCGATCAGGTGGGCCAGGAGAACGACCTCGTCCGGGTCGCGCGACGTGATGGTCAGCGGCGGCGGCACGTGCCGCGCAACGGCAAGCCGGGTGCCGACGGCGAGGTCGCCCAGTGGCTTCCACCCGTCATAGGTCAGGAAGGGATGGTTCGCGGTCGCGCTGATCTCCCGGCCCGAGGCGAGCTTGAGCCGGAACACCTCCTTGGTGCCACTCGGGAACACGTGAGTCATCGTGCGTGGGACGAACTGCAGCCGCTCGTTCAGGGACCAGACGGGAACGTCTCGTTCGCCGGACGCGAGCAGCTCACCGATCGACACCTCCGCCCCCGTGTCCGCGCGCATCAGCCGGGTCTCGCTCGTCACGCAGCCTGATTCGCGGAGGTCGGACATCTGGGGCTTCTTGTCGGTGCGCTGCTCGGACCCGCGGTTGAGCTGGGAGATCGCGATGACCGGGACCTCGAGCTCCTTGGCCAGCAGCTTGATGGCGCGGGAGAACTCGGAGACCTCCTGCTGGCGGCTCTCGACCCGCTTGCCGCTCGACATCAGCTGGAGGTAGTCGATGATGACGAGCTTGAGGTCGTGGCGCTGCTTGAGCCGTCGGCACTTCGCGCGGATCTCCATCATCGACATGTTGGGCGAGTCGTCGATGAACAGCGGGGCGTTGGACACCTCGCCCATGCGGCGGGCCAGCCGTGTCCAGTCGTCGTCGGTGAGCTTGCCCGTGCGCATGTGGTGCAGCGGCACCCGCGCCTCTGCCGAGAGCAGGCGCATCGTGATCTCGTTGCGGCTCATCTCCAGGGAGAAGACGACGGTGGCCATACCGTGCTTGATGGCCGCCGACCTGGCGACGTCGAGCCCGAGCGTGGAGTTGTGCGTGGGCACCATCCCGCGGCCGGCGAGGTAGAGGTGCTCGGCGTTGTCGACCTCGACGCACCTGACCGGGACGCTGGCCACCCGGCGTACGTCGACGATCGCGCGCGACCGGCCCGTGCCGGCCCGCGCGGCGCGCAGCTCCTTGTGAACCAGTCGCTTGTGCTCGACCCGGAACACGTCGCCGGCGGCGCAGAACGCTGCGGTGCGCGCGCCCCCCGGCTCGGCCAGCAGCCCGCACTCGTAGCCCAGGCCGACCACCAGGTCCCGCAGGTCCTCCGCCAGCCGGGGGGGAAGGCTGGGGACCTGGATGCACCCGGTGCTCGTGACGAGACCCATCCGGTCGAGCAGCCCGGCCAGCAGCGCCCGGCGCTGGCCCTCGGACGCCCGCAGGTAGCTCGGCGGCACGTGCAGGCCGGCGTCACTGTGGCCGTCGCCGGACAGGCCCACCGCATCCGCCACGTCGACCGCCGGGTCGAGCTCGGACTCCGCGTACATCGCGATCTCGGCGGCGGCCGGACCGGGGATGTCCCTGCCCAGCCAGGCACCCAAAGCGTACGCCGGGACGGGGAGCCCCACCTCTGGCAGCTGCACGGCGAGGGTGTTGTCGACGGTGTGGGTGAGCCACCGCTCGTTGCGCGACTCCGTCCACAGCGACTGCGCCACCTGCACCGTCGTCCGCACCGCAGGCGCGGCGCCGGGGTCGAGACGGCTCCGGGTCGCCCATGCGTGCTCGGCGTCGGCGACGAGGACGGTGCCGTCGGAGAACTCGACCTCGTAGCAGGGCCGGTCGGTCATCACCTCGGTTGCCGCGAGGACGGTGGTCGGGTGGCCGTCGGCACCGAGCAGCCGGTCGCCCACGGCGACCTGGCCCATCGTCGTCCAGCCGGTCGGGGTGGCCAGGGGCGTGTCCAGCGCCAGCGCCTTGCCGACGGCGGGGCGGGCCGCGACGACGACCATCTGGCCCGGGTGCAGGCCGTTGGTCAGCTCGTCGAAGTCCTGGAAGCCCGTCGGGACACCGACCATCTCCCCGCCGCGGGAACCGATCGCCTCGATCTCGTCGAGCGCGCTCTCCATGATCGCGGAGAGGGGGAGGTAGTCCTCCGACGTGCGCTTGTCGGTGACGCCGTAGACCTCGGCCTGGGCCGCGTCGACGATGTCGTCGGCGTCACCGTCACCGGTGTAGCCCATCTGGACGATCTTGGTGCCGGCCTCGATCAGCCGGCGCAGGATCGCCGTCTCGCGCACGATCTTGGCGTAGTAGCCCGCGTTGGCCGCGGTCGGCACGGACTGCAACAGCGTGTGGATGTAGGGGGCGCCGCCTACCCGCCCGAGCTCGCCGCGCTTCTGCAGCTCGGCCGAGACCGTGACGGCGTCGGCCGGCTCGCCCCGCCCGTAGAGGTCCAGCACCGTGTCGAACACCAGCTCGTGGGCCGGCCGGTAGAAGTCGTGGCCGCGCACGACCTCGACGACGTCGGCGATCGCGTCCTTGGACAGCATCATGCCGCCGAGCACGGACTGCTCGGCCGCGAGGTCCTGGGGCGGGGTCCGCATCAGGTGGCCGGGCGCCGATGACGTACCGGGCAGCTCCACGACGCTCACTGGCCCACCCCTTCGGCTCTGACTGGAGACCGCCTACCTGGCTGCCGCACATTCATCTCGCAGGGCTGGACACAACCCCTCGAGATGCCGGGGGAGACGCTATGGAGGTTCCGGAGATTCGCGAAGGCGGGGTGTGGACTTCCTGTGGACCGCCGCGGTCCGGCCTGTGGAGGACGAGCCTGACGTTGTGCACCGGATGGGGACCGCGCTGTGGACCGCGCACCGTCACGAGCCGCCAGGGGGCCACTGGGCTGCGACGTCGTCGTCCACGGCCTGTGGACCCGAGAAAGTTGGGCCCGCTGTCTACGATGCGGACAGTGCGACCACCATCCGGAACGACCCGTGGCTGACAGGGACGGTCGACGTCGACATGACCGCGAGATCATGCGCCTCGCGGTCCCGGCCTTCGGTGCCCTCGTCGCCGAACCGCTGTTCCTGCTCGTCGACTCGGCCGTCGTCGGCCACCTCGGCACCCCTCAGCTTGCGGGCCTCGGCATCGCCGGCTCGCTGCTGGCCACCGCCGTCTCGCTGTGCGTGTTCCTGGCCTACGGCACCACGGCCGCGGTGGCGCGTCGCGTGGGCGCCGGTGACCTGCGAACCGCCATCGCCCAGGGTGTCGACGGGCTCTGGCTCGCCGCGGGCCTCGGGACGCTGCTGGCACTGGCCGGGCTCCTGACCGCAGAGCCCCTGGTGGGCGCCTTCGACCCGTCGCCGCAGACCACGGCGTACGCGCTGACCTACCTGCGGGTCTCGCTCGCCGGGCTTCCCTCGATGCTCCTCGTCCTCGCCGCGACGGGGGTGCTGCGCGGGCTGCAGGACACCCGGACCCCGCTGGTCGTGGCCGCCGTCGGCGCCGTCGCGAACGGGTTCCTCAACGTGGCGCTGGTCTACGGCGCCGGACTCGGGATCGCCGGGTCGGCGCTGGGGACGGTGCTCGCGCAGACCGGCATGGCGGCGGCGTTGGGCGTCGTGGTGGTCCGCGGCGCCCGCCAGCACAGCGCGTCGCTGCGGCCGGACCTGCCCGGCATCCGCGCCGCCGCATCAGCCGGGGTGCCCCTGCTCGTGCGCACTGCGACGCTGCGCGGGGCGCTGCTCGTCATGACGTACGTCGCGACCGGCGCCGGAACGGTCTCGGTGGCCGCCCACCAGGTCGCGTTCACGATCTGGCTCCTGCTCTCCCTCGCCCTGGACGCAGTCGCGATCGCGGGTCAGGCCATCGTCGGGCGCTACCTCGGGGCGGGGGACGCTGCCGGCGCCCGAGCCGCGACCCGGCGGATGGTCGAGTGGGGGGCGGGCGCCGGAGTGCTGCTCGGGCTGCTGGTGGTCGGGCTGCGCGCGGCGTACGTCCCGGTGTTCACCCCCGACGCCGACGTGCGCACCCTGCTGGCCTCCGTGCTCGTGGTCGCCGCGGTGTTCCAGCCGGTGTGCGGGGTCGTGTTCGCGCTCGACGGCGTGCTGATCGGGGCTGGGGACGGGCGCTACCTCGCCTGGGCGGGAGTCGCGACGCTGGCGGTCTTCCTGCCGCTCGCGGGGGCCGTGCTCGCGGCGGACGCCGGGCTGGTGGCCCTGTGGTGGGCGTTCAACGCGTTCCTCGCGGCGCGGCTGGTCACGCTGGTGCTGCGCTGGCGCGGCGAGGCCTGGCTGGTCACCGGCGCCGCAGCACCCCGACGGCGCTGAGGCGCTGGCGGAGCTGCGGCACCTTGACTGCACGGGAGGCACGCCACCGGGTCAAGCGAAGCGTCAGTCCCCGGTGCTGCCGTCGATGCACTCGCGCAGGAGGTCGGCGTGGCCGTTGTGGCGGGCGTACTCCTCGATCATGTGCAGGACCAGGGACCGGACGTCGATGGTCTCCTCGGCGCCGTCGCCGTGGAGGAAGCTGAACGTGTCGTCGTAGTCGTGGGCCGCGAGCACCGCCATCGCCGCGTCGACCTCGGCCGCGTAGGCGGCGAAGTCGGCCTCGGCGCCAGCTGGGTCGAGGTCGTCGTAGTCTCCGTCGGGGCTCTCGTCGCTCCAGTAGACGGCCGGAATCTGCTCCCCCGCGACCCGCCGGCGGAACCAGACGCGCTCCACGTCGGTCAGGTGCCGGACCAGCCCGAGCAGCGACATCGTGGACGGGGGGACCGAGCGCGATGCCAGCTGAGCACCGGTCAGGCCGGCGCACTTCGCGAGCAACGTGGTGCGGTGGTAGTCGAGCAGGTCCTCGGCGGCCACCCGCTCGCCGGCCACGTTCGGGCCGGACGGGCGGTCAACGGCGGGTGCAGTCCAGGTCATGCCTCGGGAACGACCTCGACGGACACGGTCGCGGCGACCTCGGGGTGCAGCCGGACGCTGACCTGGTGGGCGCCGACGGTCTTGATCGGCTGGGCCATCTCGAGCCGGCGCTTGTCGACCTGGGGGCCGCCCGCCTTGCTGACGGCCGCGACGATGTCGGCAACCGTGACGGCGCCGAAGAGCCGGCCACCGGAGCCCGCCCGGACAGGCAGCGTGACCTGCAGGCCCTCGAGCTGGCCCTTGATCTCCTTGGCGTGGCCGAGGTCGCGCACCTCGCGGACATCGCGGCCGCGCTTGATCGAGGTGATCTGCTTCTCGCCGCCGCGTGTCCAGCGCATCGCGACGCCGCGGGGGACGAGGAAGTTGCGGCCGTAGCCGTCCTTGACCTCGACGACGTCGCCGGGCGCGCCGAGGCCGACGACCTCCTGGGTGAGGATGAGCTTCATGGTGTCCGCTCCCCTCAGCGCGCGGTGCTGGTGTAGGGCAGCAGCGCCATCTCGCGGCTGTTCTTCACGGCCATCGCGACGTCACGCTGGTGCTGGGTGCAGTTGCCGCTGACCCGTCGGGCGCGGATCTTTCCGCGGTCGGAGATGAACTTGCGCAGCAGGCCGGTGTCCTTGTAGTCCACGTGGGTGATCTTGTCCTTGCAGAAGACACAGACCTTCTTCTTGATCTTGCGGGGGGGAGGCTTGGCCATCGTGGTGCTCCAGATCCTGGATGCCCGGCTCGGTGGCCGGGATGGTCAATGGGCGGGTGACGGGCTTGAAGGTGGAGGGACAGGTCAGAAGGGTGGCTCGTCGGATGAGGCGCCCGGGTTGTTCCAGCCACCGCCGCCGCCACTGCCGGCTGCTGCCGGTGCAGCGGCCGGTGCAGCGGGCGCGGGAGCGGCCGAGGCCCACGGGTCGTTGTCGGCCTGGGCGGCGCCGAAGCCGCCACCCCCGCCGCCGCGCTGGGTCTTGTTGACCTTGGCGGTGGCGAACTTCAGGCTCGGGCCGACCTCGTCGACGTCGATCTCATAGGAGGTGCGCTTCTCGCCCTCCTTGGTCTCCCACTCGCGCTGCTTGAGCCGGCCCTGCACGATCACGCGCATGCCACGCTGGAGGGACTCGGCGACGTTCTCGGCTGCCTGCCGCCAGACGCTGCAGCGCAGGAAGAGGCTGTCGCCGTCCTCCCACTTCTGCGTGTCCTTGTTGAAGCGCGAGGGGGTCGACGCGATGCGGAACGCGGCCACTGCAGCACCACTGGGGGTGAAGCGCAGCTCCGGGTCCTCGACCAGGTTGCCGACGACGGTGATGACGGTTTCGCCTGCCATGTGATCAGTCCTTATCGCAGCTCGGGGCGCATGACCTTGGTGCGCAGCACGGCCTCGTTGAGGTTGAGCTGGCGGTCGAGCTCCTTGACCGTCGCGGGCTCTGCCTGCAGGTCGACGACGGCGTAGATGCCCTCGCTCTTCTTGTCGATCTCGAAGGACATCCGGCGACGGCCCCAGATGTCGATCTTCTCGACGCTGCCACCGTCGGTCTTCACGACGGTGAGGAACTGGTCGAGGGACGGCGCGACGGTGCGCTCCTCGATGTCGGGGTCGAGGATGACCATCAGTTCGTAGTGACGCATGCGGACAACCCACCTCCTCTGGACTCAGGCGGCCACGGTCTCTCCGTGGCAGGAGGGCTACTACGTCGTGCCGTGATGCGCATCGGTGCGCCTCTGGCCGGAGGAGCCAGGTTACCTGCTACCCGGCGTACGCCTGAAATCGTCGTCCACAGGGGCGGCCGGGGTGCTGGCCGGACCCGAGCCGCCGGCGGTGGCGCAGGGGGCGAGGCGGTCGCGCAGGCGGCGCAGGGCGGCGACGAACGGCTCGAGGCTGCCGCCCGACTCGTCCACCGGTCCGCGCAACGGCCCCACCAGCCACTCCTCGATCAGCTCGAGGTGACCGGGGAGGGCGGCGCCCAGGCGCTCCCGACCGCAGTCACTGAGCACGGCGTACGTCGTGCGGCGGTCCGTCGAGCACGCCTGCCGGGCGACCAGGCCGCGGTGGACCAGCCGGTCGACGACCCGCGTGACGCCGCTGGTGGTCACCGAGGTCTGGGCGGACAGGTCGGTCATCCGCAGCAGGCCCATCGGTGAGCGCGCGAGCCGGATCATCACCTCGAAGTCCACCGGGGACAGCCCGTGCTGGGCCAGCTGGAGGGCGCTGCGCACCGAGAGCCCGGCGTAGGCCTCCGCGAAGAGCCCCATCACGGTCAGGCGGTCGTCGGCGAAGGCGGCGAAGGTCGGACGGGCGGGATCGGTTGCGTGGTCGGTGACCTCGACCGGGCCGGGCGAGCCGGCAGAGGGGGGCGTGGTCACAAGGAAAATCATACACGTATTTGACATTGGGAATGTTGAATGGGCAACCTTTGCTTCAGCAGACATCGCAGCCGGCCATTCCCGACCGGTGCCCGATCCACCGGAGAGGACCGTTCCCATGACCACCACCCCCGAGACCGCCACACAGACCTCCTTCGAGCAGGCCGAGCAGGCCGTCGCCACCTCGCGCGTCGTGGACGGCGTCACCTTCCCGGCACCCGGCACCTATGTGCTGGACCCCACCCACACCCGCATCGGCTTCGTCGCCCGGCACCTCATGGTGACCAAGGTGCGCGGCCACTTCGCGGAGTTCGAGGGTGCGATCACGGTCGGCGAGGACCCCAAGGACTCGACCGCCGAGGCGACCATCAAGTCCCTCAGCATCGACACCGGCACCCCCGACCGCGACACCCACCTGCGCTCCGGGGACTTCTTCGAGGCCGAGAAGTACCCCGAGATCACCTTCCGCAACGCCCGCATCCGGTCGCAGAACGGCGCCGGGTTCCAGGTCGTCGGCGACCTCACGATCAAGGACACGACGCGCGAGGTCGTCCTCGACGTCGAGCTCGACGGGGTCGCGAAGGACCCGTGGGGCAACGAGAAGCTCGCCGTGACGGCCAGCACCGAGATCGACCGCGAGGACTTCGGCATGACGTGGAACGTCGCGCTCGAGACCGGCGGCGTGCTCGTCTCCAAGAAGGTCAAGCTCGAGATCGAGGCGCAGGCCGCCCGGCAGGCCTGACAGTTGCGCGGCAGGGTCGGCCATCCCTCGCCCGCTGGGTAGCCTCGTCGCCCATGGCCATGACGGTGCGGGAGATCGACCGCGCGACCCACCTCGCGTTCGTCGCCGAGCGCGCCGCGACGATGTCGGTCAGCTTTCTGCAGTGCCCGTCGTGGGCCGAGGTGAAGAACGAGTGGGGCGCGCAGAGCCTGGGCTGGTACGACGGGTCCGGCACCCTCGTCGGCGCCGCCCTGGTGCTCCTGCGCCAGGTGCCGAAGGTCGCGAAATTCCTGGCCTACCTGCCCGAAGGGCCGGTCATCGACTGGTCGGCCGAGGACCTCGAGGACTGGCTCGTGCCCATGGTCGAGCACCTGCGCGCGGCGGGGGCGTTCGGCGTACGGATGGGCCCGCCCGTGGTGTGCCGGCGCTGGGCGGCGGCGACGGTGAAGGCGGCGATCGCGGACGGCGGTGCGAAACGGCTCGCCGATGTGCCGCCCGACTCGACCGATCCCGTCGCCGAGCACGTCGCCGCGACGCTGAGCAGGCTGGGCTGGCGGGCGCCGCCCGACGGCGACAGCTTCTCGGCCGGGCAGCCGCAGTACGTCTTCCAGGTGCCGCTCGAGGGCCGCACGGACGACGAGGTACTGGCCGGGTTCAACCAGCTCTGGCGCCGCAACGTCAAGAAGTCGGCCAAGGCCGGCGTCGAGGTGCGGCAGGGGACGGAGGCCGACCTGCCGGCCTTCCACGCGCTCTACCTGGAGACCGCCCAGCGCGACCACTTCACCGGACGGCCGCTGGCCTACTTCGCGCGGATGTGGTCCGCGATGCGCGCCGAGGACCCCGACCGGATCCGGCTCTACCTGGCCCGTCACGAGGGCGACCTCGTCGCCGCGACCACCATGGTCCGGGTCGGGCGGCACGCGTGGTACTCCTACGGCGCGTCCTCGAGCGCCAAGCGCGACGTGCGCGGCTCCAACGCGGTGCAGTGGCAGATGATGCGCGACGCGGCCGAGGCCGGTACGGCGGTCTACGACCTGCGAGGCATCACCGACACCCTCGCCGAGAACGACCCGCACTTCGGGCTCATCCAGTTCAAGCTCGGCACCGGGGGTGAGGCGGTCGAGTACCTGGGGGAGTGGGACCTCCCGTTGAACCGCTTGCTGTTCAAGGCTTTCCAGGTCTACATGGATCGGCGCGGATGAACGTGTCCCGGCGACGCGGTGCACCCGCATGAGCTTCTCCTTGTACGTCGACGAGGCCCGCTGGCGCACCCATCTGCGCGCGGTGGTCGACGCGACGCCGGGGATCGTGCCGGTCATCAAGGGCAACGGCTACGGCCTCGGGCTGCACCGGCTCGCACAGGAGGCGGCCCTTCTCGGTGTCGACACGGTGGCCGTCGGCACGACGTACGAGCTCCCGGTCGTGCGCGAGGCGTTCGGCGGGGACGTGCTGGTGCTCACGCCGTCCTACCCGAGCCCCGACGCGGACCCGAGCGGGCGCGTCGTCCAGACCGTCGCGCACCTCAAGACGTTGCGTTCCGCGGGCAGTGCCCGGGTGGTCCTCGAGTCGATGACCACGATGCGACGGCACGGCCTGACCGAGGACGCGGTGCCGGAGCTGGCGGGGCTGCTCCCCGGCGTACGGCTGGAGGGGCTTGCCTTCCACCTGCCGATCGAGCGCCACGGGGGCTACGACCCCGCCGCCGAGGTCGCAGTGTGGCTGCGGCGGCTCGGTGCGGCCGGGGTGCCGACGGGCACCGCGTGGGTGAGCCACCTGACGGGAGCCGAGATCGGGCGGCTGCGGGCGGACTTCGCCGGCACGACGTTCCGGCCGCGGATCGGCACGTCGCTCTGGCTCGGTGACCGGGGGGCGCTGGCCGCCAGGGGGACCGTGCTCGACGTGCATCCGCTCGGGCGCGGCGAGCACTACGGCTACCGGCGGCACCGGGCGCTGCGGGACAGCCACCTCGTCGTGGTCGGCGGCGGGACGGCGCACGGCGTCGCCCTGGAGGCGCCGCGTTCGGTACGCGGGCCGGTCGGGCGCGCCAAGGCGGTGGCAGTCGGGACGCTGGCCGCGGCCAACCGGTCGCTGAGCCCCTTCGCCTGGGGCGGACGTCAGCGCTGGTTCGCCGAGCCGCCACACATGCAGGTGTCGCTGCTGCTGCTGCCGGCCTCGGTCACCCCGCCCCGGATCGGCGACGAGCTCGACTGCGAGGTCCGCCTCACCACCATCCACCCCGACGCCGTCACCCCACTCCTCGACTGAGACGTTTCGCATGATCAACAGGTGATTCGGCCCGCTGAAAGTTTCAGTCGATCATGTGAGGGGGCGGGGCAGGGCGAGCGTCGGCGGCGCGGACTCGAGGATCCCGCCGGCGGGGTCGTCGGCCAGGGGGGCGCCGTCGGGGGCGGTCCGGACCGGGTCGTGCTCCGGGCGCAGCACGTCACGGACGACCACGAAGCACAGCCACAGGGTGCCGGCGACGTGGGCGAGGACCGTCACGCCGTACCCGTCCTCGCCCAGCGCTCGGTCGGCGTTGCCGGGCGGGTAACCGGCGATCAGCAGCCAGGTGCCGACGAAGTGCACGACCTCGGCCGCCTGCCACGCCAGGAGGTCGCGCCAGCGGGGCCGCGCCAGGGCAGCGAGCGGGAGCAGCCACAGGGCGTACTGCGGGGAGTAGACCTTGTTGGTGAGCAGGAACGCCGCCACCACGAGGAACACCAGCTGCGGCAGGCGCGGCCGGCGTTCGGCGGTCAGCCCCAGCACCGCCACGCCGACGCACGCGAGCGCGAACAGCCCGCTCGACACCAGGTTGAGCGCCCCGTCGGGCACCGCGCGACCCTGTTGGCCGAGCACGAACCAGATCGAGCCGAAGCCCGCGCCGCGCTCCTCGGAGAGTCGGTAGAACCGCGACCAGCCGTCGAGGTCGACGAGCATCACCGGCACGTTCACCGCCGCCCACGCGCAGACCGCAGCAACCAGCGTCGCGCCGTACTCCCGCAGCCGCCCGGCCCGCCAGCACAGCACGAGCAGCGGGCCGAGGGCGAAGAGCGGGTAGAACTTCGTCGCGGCCGCGAGCCCGATGAGCACCCCGGCCGCGACCGGTCGCTCCCGGGCCCAGGCCAGCATCCCGAGCGCGAGCAACGCCACGGCGTACAGGTCCCAGTTGATCGTGCCCGACAGCGCGAGGATCGGCGAGAGCGCGACCAGCGCCGCGTCCCACGGCCGGCGGCCCGCTGTCAGGGCGGTTGCCGCGACCGCGACCGCGGCGCACAAGGCCAGCAGCAGCGCGTTGACGTCGAAGTAGCGCAGCGTGCGGGCGCTCGCGTCGGCCGCGTCGCCCTCATCCGGCACCAGCTGCGCGGTCAGCCACATCACCGCGCCGGTGAGCACGGGGTACTCGACCTGGCGGTCGCCCTCCTGGCCGATGTAGGGCACCTCGCCGTCGGCGAGGCCGCGGCCGAAGTACAGCGGCGGGATGTCGCTGTAGCAGGCGTGCACGTAGTTCCCGGGCGCCACCCACCCCGAGCCCCGGCAGAAGTCCTTCTGCACGAGGCCGACGCCGCAGGTCAGGAAGGTCAGCGCGAGCAGCACCCGCAGGGGGGTCCACCAGCCGCCGCCGGTGCCGGCCCGGCGACCCAGCGGCCCGCCGACGACCTCACTGCCCAGGCGTACGACGGGGTCGTCCCGCGACGGGGCCACCACGGGTCCCCGCTTCCCCGGTGTCCCCGGCGCCACAGGGTCAGCCGGCCCCTGGCGAGATCGTGATGCCCTCGCTCGGCGGGACGGTCTCGGTCGGCGGCGGGGACTCCGGCGGCGGCTCCGACGGCGGCACCACTGTCGCGGTGTCGGAAGGCAGCGGCGTCTCGCTGGGCGTCGGGGACTCCGACTCCGTCTCCGTCTCCGTCTCGGTCGGTGACGGAGCGGGGGCGGGGTTGATCGTGTCGCCCACGTACGCCGGCTCCGGGAAGTCCTGGACCTCCTGGCCCTCCATGGCCCCGAGCATGAACGCGGTCCAGATCCGTGCTGGGTACTCGCCGCCGAAGAACGTGGACAGCCCGCCCACGCCGTCGAGGTCGGCCCGCCCGGTGCCCTTGTAGAAGCTCACTGCGGCCGAGAGCTGCGGGGTGTAGCCGACGAACCACGCCGAGGTCGTCGTGTCCGGCCGCAGGGCGGCGGTGCCGGTCTTCCCCGCGGCCGGGCGGCCCAGGGAACGCGCCTCGCCCCCGGTGCCGCTCCGCACGACCTGCTGGAGGGCATAGCTCACGTCGGCGACGACGTCCTTCTCGAAGACCCGCGTCGTCTCCTCGTCCGCTTCGTACCGGGTGCCACCGTTGGCGCCCTTGACCTCGGACACGACGTGCCACTCGGCGCGCTCTCCGTCCGCCGCGAACGTCGCGTAGGCGGCGGACATGTCGATGTTGCGGACCGACGCGGTCCCCAGGGGGATCACCGCGTTGGGTTCCAGCCCGGGGGTGTCCTCCGGGATTCCGGCCGCGACAGCCGCGTCCAAGACGCGGTCGGGGCCCATCTCCAGGGTGAGATCGACGTACGCCGTGTTGATGGACTCCCTCGTGGCGGTCACCAGGTCCACCGACGACCCGTAGTCGTTGTCGAACTCGTTGCCGACCTCCGTGTCGGTGCCCGGCAGTTCCAGGGGGGAGTTGCCCTCGAACGTGCTCCGCAGCCCGATCCCGTCCTCGAGCGCTCCCGCCAGGGCGAACGGCTTGAACGAAGACCCGGGCTGGACCCGGGCCTGGGTCGCCTCGTTGAGCTGGCCGGCCTGCGCCCCGCCGTACATCGCGATGACCGCGCCGGTGCCCGGCTCCACCGCGGACAGGCCGATGTGCACGTTGCGGGCGTTCTCCGTCGGCCGTTCCGCCCGGACGGCGCGCACCGCGGCGCGCTGGGACCTGCGGTCGAAGGTGCTGGTGACCCGCAGGCCGCCGAGGTCGATGTCCCGGTCGGTGAAGCCGCGCGACTTGAGCTCCCGGCGCACCGTGTCCATCAGGTAGTAGTTGGGGCCGCCCCGGGGCTTGCCCGGCTCTGCCGTCTCCGGCACGGTCATCCCGGCGCGCTCGCCCGCCGCCAGCCAGTCCTTGGTGACCATGCCGTCGAGCACGTAGTCGAAGCGCGGCCGCAAACGGTCCGCGTCCTCGTCGGGGTCGTAGTTGGCCGGCGAGCGGATGACCGAGGCGAGGACGGCACCCTCCTCGACGGTGATTTCCGCGGCCGGCTTGTCGAAGTAGGTCTGCGCGGCCGTCTCGATGCCGTAGGCCCCGCGGCCGAAGTAGATGGTGTTGAGGTAGTCGGCAAGGATCTTGTCCTTGTCGTCACGGCGGTCGAGCTTGACCGCGATGAGGAACTCCTTGAACTTTCGCGTGTAGGTGCGCTCCTGAGAGAGGTAGGCGTTCTTCGCGTACTGCTGGGTGATGGTCGAGCCGCCCTGGACGGAGTCGCCGCGCAGGTTGTTCCAGAACGCACGCGCGATGCCGGTCGGTGAGATGCCCCGGTTCTCGTAGAAGGACCTGTCCTCGGCCGCCAGGACGGCCTTCTGGACGTGTTCGGGCACCTGCTCGAGGGGGACGATGATGCGGTTCTGCTCGCCGAAGCGGCCGATCTCGGCCTTGCCGTTGTCGAAGTACACGATCGTCGTCTGGGCGCTGATGAGCTCGTTGGGCGAGGGGATCGGCGTCACGGCGTACGCGACACCGACGAGCAGCACCATCGCCACGAAGCCGGCCACGGCGAGGCCGACCAGCTGCCGGAAGGACGGGAGGTAGCGGCGCAGGCCGTCGTAGTCCTCGCGCGGGTAGTCGACTCTCACGGGGCGAGAGCCTAACGACCTGCGGGCGCATCCCTGTGCCGCCCGTTCCGGCCCGACGTGCTGGGCGCCCGACCCGCCCGGACTTGCGACGCAGCCGATCCGCACCTATCGTCGCGATGTATCCACTCGATACATCGCATCGATAGGACCCGTCACCGAGGAGGAGCCCGTGGCCAAGCGTGCCGGCGTCCTCGAGATAGCCGTCCTGGGGCTGCTCCAGGAGAGCCCGCTGCACGGGTACGAGCTGCGCAAGCAGCTCAACTCCCTGCTGGGGTCCTTCCGGGCGTTCTCCTACGGCTCGCTCTACCCGTGCCTGAAGGCGATGCTCCGCGACGGCATCATCGCCGAGGACGGCCCGTCCGACCTTCCCGCGGAAGCGGCCCCGGGCGGGACGGGAAAGCGCTCGCGCATCGTCTACAAGCTCACCGCCGAGGGCAAGGAGCACCTCGCGGACCTGCTCGCCGAGGGCGGGCCCTCGGCCTGGGACGACGAGGGGTTCGGCGTCCACTTCGCGTTCTTCGGACGCACCGACGCCGCCACGCGGCTGCGCATCCTCGAGGGCCGCCGGTCCCGCCTGGAGGAGCGCGTCGAGGCCTTCCGCGCCTCGCTCTCGCGCACCCGGGAGAGGCTGGACAGCTACACCCTCGAGCTCCAGCGCCACGGCCTCGAGTCCGTGGAACGAGAGGTCCGTTGGCTCTCCGAGCTGATCGACGACGAGCGGCGCCGCGAGGCGCCGCGATCGACCAGGAGCACGACCAAGCACCCACTGCACGACACCTGAGCAAGACCTCAACGATGAAGGAGCACCCCATGGGTTCGGTACGCGTGGCCATCGTCGGCGTCGGTAACTGTGCCGCGTCGCTGGTCCAGGGCGTCGAGTACTACAAGGACGCCGACCCGGCGGGCCGGGTGCCCGGCCTGATGCACGTCCAGTTCGGTCCGTACCACGTCCGTGACGTGGCGTTCGTGGCCGCGTTCGACGTCGACGCGAAGAAGGTCGGACAGGACCTCGCGGACGCGATCGTCGCGAGCGAGAACAACACCATCAAGATCTGCGACGTCCCCCCGACCGGCATCACGGTGCGTCGCGGCCACACTCTCGACGGTCTGGGCAAGTACTACCGCGAGACCATCACCGAGTCCGACGAGGAGCCCGTCGACGTGGTCGCCCGGCTGCGCGAGACCGAGGCCGACGTCCTGGTCTGCTACCTCCCGGTCGGCTCCGAGGACGCCGCCCGCTTCTACGCCCAGTGCGCGATCGACGCCGGTGTCGCGTTCGTCAACGCGCTCCCGGTGTTCATCGCCGGCACCCCCGAGTGGGCCGAGAAGTTCCGCGCCGCCGGCGTACCCATCGTCGGTGACGACATCAAGTCGCAGGTCGGGGCGACGATCACCCACCGGGTGCTCGCGAAGCTGTTCGAGGACCGCGGCGTGGTGCTGGACCGTACCTACCAGCTCAACGTCGGCGGCAACATGGACTTCAAGAACATGCTCGAGCGCGACCGGCTCGAGTCGAAGAAGATCTCCAAGACCCAGGCCGTCACGAGCAACTTCGAGCACCACCTCGACAAGCGCAACGTGCACATCGGGCCGTCGGACTACATCCAGTGGCTCGACGACCGCAAGTGGGCCTACGTCCGGCTCGAGGGCCGCAACTTCGGTGACGTCCCCCTGAACATGGAGTACAAGCTGGAGGTGTGGGACTCGCCCAACTCGGCCGGGGTCATCATCGACGCGATCCGGGCGGCGAAGATCGCCAAGGACCGCGGCATCGGTGGCCCGCTGCTCTCCGCGTCGTCGTACTTCATGAAGTCGCCGCCGGAGCAGTTCGACGACGAGACCGCGAAGAACAACGTCGAGGCCTTCATCCGCGGCGACATCGAGCGCTGAGCTTGCGGAGTGGTCGGCGAGGGACGAGCCGCCCGCGCAGCGAGCGAGGCGGCCGGCTGGCCCGCCGTACGCTGACCTGATGTCGTACGCCGGGGACCTGCGCGCGGTCGTCCGCCACCGCGACTTCCGGCGACTGTTCGCGACCCGGCTCACCTCGCAGGCGGCGGACGGCGCGTTCCAGGCGGCGCTCGCGAGCCTCTTCTTCTTCTCCCCGGAGCGGCAGACGTCGGCCGGCAGCGTCGCCACTGCCTTCGCGGTCCTGCTGCTGCCCTACTCGGTCGTCGGGCCGTTCGCCGGGGTGCTGCTCGACCGTTGGCGGCGGCGCCAGATCCTGGTGGTCGCCAACCTGCTGCGCACGGTGATGGTCCTCGGCGTCGCGGTGCTGACGTTCGCCGGAGTGACGGGCGTCCCGGTCTACGTGTCGGTGCTGGCCTGCCTCTCGGTCAACCGCTTCTTCCTCGCCGGCCTGTCCGCGGCCCTGCCGCACGTGGTGGCCCGCGACGAGCTGGTGATGGCCAACTCGGTGTCGACCACGACCGGCACGATCGTCGCCATCACCGGCGGCGGGGTCGGCTTCGCTCTCAAGCGGCTCCTCGGCGGCGGGTCGGCGGCCGACGCCGGCGTGATCGTGGTGGCCGCGCTGGCCTACGCCGCCGCCGCCGCGCTGGCGGCGCGCATGGACCGCGACCTGCTCGGTCCCGACCTCGAGGGGGAGGACCCGCAGACCCGCGAGGCCGTACGCCGGGTGGCGCAGGGCCTCGTCGACGGTGCCCGCCACGTGTGGTCGCACCGGCCGGCCGGGCACGCCCTCGCCGCCATCGGGGCGCACCGGTTCTTCTACGGCATCTCGACCATCTCGGCGATCCTGCTGTTCCGCAGCTACTTCAACGACCCCGACGACGTGGACGCCGGGCTGGCCGGGCTCGCCGCCGCCTTCGCCGCGTCCGGAGCAGGCTTCCTGCTGGCGGCCGTCATCACGCCGTCGGTGACCCGCCGGATCAGCAAGGCGAGCTGGATCGCCATCTGCTTCGCGTTCGCGGCAGCGGCGGAGGCCGTCTACGTCGTGTGGCTCTCTGAGTGGCTGCTGCTGGTCGGCGCGTTCGTCGTGGGCGTGGCCGCGCAGGGTTCCAAGATCTGCGTGGACACGATCGTCCAGGAGTCGGTCGACGACGCGTACCGCGGCCGGGTCTTCTCGTTCTACGACGTCATCTTCAACATCGCGTTCGTCTCCGCGGCGGCGTTCGGCGCCCTGGCGCTGCCGGCCGACGGCTACTCACCGACCGTGTACGCCGTGATAGCGACCGGCTACGCCGCCACCGCCACGGCGTACGCCCTCGCCACCCGCCACCTCACACCCCACCCCCGCCCGCCAGACCCAGTCCGGATCTGACCACGGTCAGCCGGGGGAGTGGGTGGACCACCAGTTCCGGAGCTCGGCGACGGCGTCCTCGTGGGAGAGCGGGCCCCGGTCGAGACGGACCTCCTTGAGGTGCCGCCAGGCCTTCCCCACCACCGGCCCGGGCGGGAAGCCGAGGATCTCCATGATCGCCGTGCCGTCGAGGTCCGGGCGGATGGAGTCGAGCTCCTCCTGCTCGCGCAGCCGCGCGATCCGCGCCTCGAGGTCGTCGTACGTCCGGCGCAGCGTCTCGGCCTTGCGACGGTTCCGCGTGGTGGAGTCCGACCGGGTCAGCTTGTGCAGCCGGTCGAGCAGCACCCCCGCATCGGACACGTAGCGGCGGACTGCCGCGTCCGTCCACGCCCCGGTGCCGTAGCCGTGGAAGCGCAGGTGCAGCTCGACGAGGCGGGACACGTCCTCGGTGACGTCCTTGGGGAAGCGCAGCGCCTGCAACCTGGCGCGGGTCATCTTCGCTCCCACCACCTCGTGGTGGTGGAACGAGACGCCGCCGTCCTTCTCGAATCGTCGCGTCCGCGGCTTCCCGACGTCGTGCATCAGCGCGGCCAGCCGCAGCACCAGATCCGGACCGTCCTCCTCCAGGGCCATCGCCCGCTCCAGCACGGTCAGGGTGTGCTCGTAGACGTCCTTGTGCCGGTGGTGCTCGTCGATCTCCAGGGCGAGGCGCGGCAGCTCGGGCAGGACGTGCTCGGCCAGCCCGGTCTCGACCAGCAGCGCGAGACCGGTGCGCGGACGCGGGCTGCAGACCAGCTTGACCAGCTCGTCCCGGACCCGTTCAGCGGAAACGATGTCAATGCGGGCGGCCATCTCGGTCATCGCCTCGAGCACCGACGGCTCGACGGTGAAGCCGAGCTGGGCGGCGAAGCGCGCGACGCGCAGCATCCGCAACGGGTCGTCGCCGAAGGAGTCCTGCGGGCGCGCCGGCGTGCGCAGGACCCCGGCCGCGAGGTCGCCCAGCCCGCCGAACGGGTCGACGAACACCTTCTCCGGCAGCGTGACGGCCATCGCGTTGACCGTCAGGTCGCGCCGGCGCAGGTCCGCCTCCAGGGTGTCGCCGTAGGTCACCTCGGGCTTGCGCGAGTCCTGGCGGTAGACCTCGTCCCGGTACGCCGTGACCTCGACCAACACGTCGCCCTTGCGGGCACCCACCGTCCCGAAGGCGATCCCCACCTCCCACCAGGCGTCCCCCCAGCCGCGGAGCAGGTCCAGGATCTCCTGCGGGCGGGCACCGGTCGCGAAGTCGAGGTCGGTGCCGAGCCGGCCGAGCAGGGCGTCCCGGACCGATCCGCCGACCAGCGCCAACGAGTGCCCGGCCCCGGCGAACCTCGAGCCGAGCTCGTCGACCACCGGGGCCACCCGCAGGAGCTCGGCGATCAGCCGCCGCTGGGCCACGCTCAGCGCCGCTCCGGGGCCGGGAGGGCCCGGGACGGGCTGCGGCGGGGACTGGTCGGACACGGGCGCCAAGGGTACGGCGCCGGGCGAGTTTCGCCGTCCCGGAGGCGCGCACCCGGCTGGCTACCATCGACGGATGGCCCCCCCACCTACCCCACGGCTGCCCCGCAGCCGCTCCGGGGCACGGGGCCTGCTCAAGGTCGAGGAGACCTCCGCGGGCGGTCTCGTGGTCGACCGGACGGGTGCCTGTCCGCGGGTGGCCCTCATCGGGCGCCTCGACCGTCGGGGCCGGCTCCTGTGGTCACTGCCGAAGGGTCATCTCGAGGCCGGCGAGACCACCCAGGACGCCGCCGTCCGCGAGGTCGAGGAGGAGACCGGTATCCGCGGGAGGGTCCTGGCCCCGCTCGGGACCATCGACTACTGGTTCGTCGCCGACGACCGGCGGATCCACAAGACGGTGCACCACTATCTGCTCGAGGCGTCCGGCGGAGAGCTCAGCGACACCGACGTCGAGGTCGACGAGGTCGCCTGGGTGCCCATCGGTGAGCTGGGCGCCAGGCTGGCCTACGCGGGTGAGCGACGGCTGGCCGAGACGGCTGCCGACCTCCTCGCGGACTCCGCGTGACACCCGGCCGGACCGGGCGTCGCGCCCTGCTCCTGGTCCTGCTGCTCACGGTGCAGCTCGCCGTCTCCGCGGCCCCGGCCGGCTGGGCCGTGGACGACCGGGGGAACGGTGACCCGGTGGTCATCACGCTGGAGTCCCTGCTCCCGGGTCTCGCGCGCGCAGGAGCCGACCTGCAGGTGACCGGACGGCTGCTCAACACCGGCACGCAGGACCTGCGCAACGTCGAGGTCCGGCTGCGACTGTCCGACACTCGCCTCAACAGCCGGTCCGAGCTGGCGGCGGTGGCCGACGGCCGGACCTCGAGCAGGGACGGCGACGTCGTCGTCTCCGCCGGCCTGCCGGACCTGGGCGCGGGGCAGAGCGAGACCTTCGGGTTGTCCCGGCCCCTCGACGACCTCGGGTCCCTGACCGGCTTCGGTGTCTACGTGCTCGGGGTCGAGGTGCTGGCCAGCCGCAGCTCCGGCTTCGGCCGGGTCGCGATCCTGCGCACCCTGCTCCCGTGGGTGCCCGAGGAGGAGGACTTCCTCGCCACCGGCTTCACCTGGCTGTGGCCGTTGGTGGCTCGCCCCACCCGGCTGGCCGACGGGAGCTTCGGCGACGAGTCCCTGGCGCGGGAGATGGAGCCGGAGGGGCGGCTGTCCCGGCTGGTCGATGCCGGCGTACGCCTTGAGCAGGGCGCCGCACTCACCTGGGCGGTCGACCCGGAGCTGCTCGACGCCGTGTCGGACATGGCGCAGGTCGACGAGGCGCGGGGCGCACCGGACGCGCCGGCCCAGCGCGCCTACCAGGTCCGGGCTCGCGACGGGTCCCTCGTCCCCGGGACCGGGTCGGAGCTGGCGGCGGCCTGGCTGGAGAAGCTGCGGGGGGCAACCGTGGGCCGGGCGGTGCTGGCCCTGCCCTACGGCGACCCCGACATCACGGCGGTCAGCCGCGCCGGGCTGGGCGCCGACGTGGTCCGCGCCCGGGAGCAGGGGGCCTCCGTCGTCGAGGCGGCGCTGCCGTCGGCCAACGTGCTGCGCGACACCGTCTGGCCGGTCGACGGCTTCACCAACCGCGCCACCCTGGCCGACCTGCGCCGCACCGGGGTCGCCACCGCCGTCCTCGACGGCCGCGCGCTGCCCACCGTCATCGACCTGAGCTACACCCCGGCGGGGCGGGCGCACCTGCCCACGAGGGCGGGACGCCTGACGGGACTGCTCGCCGACCCACAGCTCGCCGACCTGCTGCGACGCCCCGGATCGGACCCGCTCCTCGGTGCGCAACGGCTGCTCGCCGAGACCGCGATGATCACCTCCGAGCTGCCCGGCACGGGCCCCGGCCGCACGATCCTGCTGATGCCCCCGCGCCGGTGGGACCCGACACAGGACTACCTCGACCGGCTGGTCGAGGTGGGCGCCCAGGCACCCTGGATGGCGCCCGTGAGCCTCACCGAGCTGGCCGGCACCGAGCCGCCCGAGGTCGACCGCGGGCCGCTGCGCTATCCCGCCACCCAACGGTCCGCGGAGCTCCCGGCGCCCTACCTGGGCGCCGTGGCGAGCATGGACGCGAGCATCGACGTCTTCGCCACGATCCTCACCGACCGTGACCAGCTCGTGCCCGAGCTCGACCGCTCGGTGCTCCTGCTCGAGTCGAGCTGGTGGCGGGGGCTGGAGGGGCGCTCCAACCGCCTCGACAGGGAGCGCAAGTACCTCGCCGACCTGCGCGGCTCGGTGCGCGTGCAGCCCGGCAGCTTCACCTTCAGCAGCCGCCGCGGCACGATCCCCCTCACGGTCGCCAACGACCTGGCCCAGGACGTCCGCGTCGTGCTCCGCCTGGAGCCCCAGACCATCCAGCTGCGGCTCAAGGACACGCTCGTCCCCCTCCGGCTCAACCCCCAGCAGAAGAGGCAGCGGGAGGTCGACGCCGTCGCGGTCGCGGGCGGGCAGGTCGTCGTCGACGCCACCCTGCAGACGCCCGGCGGGCAGGCGTACGGCCAGCCGGTCCAGGTCCGCATCTCCATCACCGACTACGGAACCGTCGCGCTCTACATCACCGTCGCCGCCGCAGCGGTGCTCTTCCTGACCGCCGGTGTCCAGATCCTGCGCCGGGTGCGCGCAGCCCGCCGCGACAGCGCGTACGCCGAGGCGGCGCCCGCCACGGAGACGCAGTCGTGACCGACCCGGTCGACGACGACTCCGCGGCGCTCGTGCGCAACAGCACCGCCATGGCCGCGGGCACTGTCATGTCCCGTGCCCTGGGGTTCGTCCGCAGCGCGGTGCTCGCGGCCGCGCTCGGCACGGCCCTGACCAACACCACGTTCACCGTCGCCAACACCGTGCCGAACATCATCTACATCCTGCTCGCCGGCGGCGTGCTCAACGCGGTCCTCGTCCCGCAGCTGGTCCGGGCCATGAAGCACGGCGCGGAGCACTCCCGGGCGTACACCGACGGGCTCCTCACCGTCGCCGGGGTGCTGCTGCTGACGATCACCGTCGCCGCGACCCTCGCATCGCCACTGGTCGTCGGGCTCTACAACCTCGGGTCGTTGAGCCCCACCGACTCATCCGTGGCCACGATGTTCGCCTTCTGGTGCCTGCCGCAGATCTTCTTCTACGGGCTCTACACCCTGCTCGGCCAGGTCCTCACCGCCCGCGGGAGCTTCGGGCCGATGATGTGGGCCCCGATCGTCAACAACGTCGTGGCCATTGCCACCGGCCTGGCCTTCATCGCGCTGTTCACCGTCGACCCGGCCGAGCCCTCGTCGCTCTCGGGCGCCGCCATCGCCTTCCTCGGAGCCGGCACCACGTTGGGCGTGGCCCTGCAGGCCCTCGTGCTTCTTCCGGTGCTGCGCCGCACCGGGTTCGGCTGGCGTCCCCGGTTCGACGTGCGCGGGCTCGGGCTGCGGCGCACGGGGGACCTGGCCCGGTGGACCTTCCTGTTCGTCCTGGTCAACCAGATCGCGTACGTCGTGATCGTCAACCTCGGGGTCCGCGCAGACGTGGCGGCCAAGCAGGCGGAGCTCGGCTACGGCGTCGGGTACGTCGCCTACGCCTACGCCTACCTCGTGTTCCTGCTGCCGCACTCGATCGTCACGGTCTCGGTGGTGACCGGCATGCTGCCGCGGCTGAGCAGCGACGCCGCCGACGGCAGGCTCGGCGCGGTCCGCGAGCAGCTGTCCGAGGCCTGGCGGTTGACCGCCGTGCCGGTCGTGCTGGCTGCGGCCGGCTACGTCGCGCTCGGTCCGGACCTGGCCGGTGTGGTGTTCTCCGGGGGCGAGGCGGATGTCGAGGACGCCCGCCAGATCGGGCTGCTGGTGACGGTCCTCGCGCTCGGGCTGCCGGCGTTCTCCGCGCAGTACGTCGCGCTGCGCGGCTTCTACGCCTTCGAGGACACCCGCACGCCGTTCCTGATCCAGTGCGCCATCGCCGCGACGAACGTCACGTTGGCCCTGGCTGCCTACGCCGCCCTGCCGCTGCGCGCGAAGATGATCGGCGTGGCCGCGGCGTACGCCCTGACCTACGTCCTGGGCCTCGCCCTGTCCACGGCCGTGCTGCGCCGACGGGTCGACGGGCTCGACGGGGCGCGCGTGATCCGGACGTACGCCAGGCTTGCCGTCGCCGCGGCGCCCGCAGCACTCGCGGCGTGGGGCGTCTCCTGGCTCGTGGCGCGCCGGCTCGGGGACGGGTTGGCCGGTTCGGCCGGCTCCCTGGCCGCCGGCGGGACGGTCCTCGTGGTGGTCTACCTGCTCCTCGGACGGGTGCTGCGGGTGCGCGAGCTGGAGTCGCTGACCACGATGGTGCGCTCGCGTGCAGGGCGGTGACCCTAAAGACCGTGAGCCTGCCCGCCGACGCTTAGGGCATGCCGTTCCTCGCGCGCCTGCAAGCAGTGCGCTCCGCCGGCCCCGACACGGGCGACATCGTGCTGAGCTGGCTCACGAAGATCGCCGTGATCTTCGCGATCGCCGGGATCGGCTTCTTCGATGCCGTCTCGATCGGGGTGACGTCGTCGTCGCTGGCCGACCAGGGGAGCTACGCGGCCCGGGAGGCCTCCGAGGCGTGGCAGACCTCCAAGAACGTGCAGGACGCGTACGACACGGCGGTGAAGGTCGCCCTGGAGTCCAACGCCCTGAACACGATCGACACCGAGTCGTTCCGGATCGAGGACGACAACACCGTCCATCTGACGATCTCGCGCGAGGCGACCACGATCGTGCTCAACCGCTGGGACCGGACCGCGGGGTGGGCCCGGATCGACAGCGAGGCCAAGGGCCGCAGCGTCGCCTGACCTCGAGCAGGTGGTCGGCCCTGCGGGGACTGAGGGACGGGCTGCGCGGGTAGGGCCGCCTACGATGGTCGAACGCCTTCCCGAGCATCGGCCCGCAGAGTCGGCCCCGAGATGCGGCCCGCTGAGTCGGCCCCCAGATGCGGCCCGCTGAGTCGACAAGGAGAACAGTGCCGGACGTCGTCGAACCGGGAACCCGGCTCGTGCAGCGCTACCGCCTGGACGAACGTCTCGGCGGACCGGACCGCGAGCCGGGGCAGGGTCAGCAGGACCCGGGTGCGACCACGACCTACTGGCGCGCCCACGACGAGCTCCTCGAACGACCCGTCGGGATCTGCCTCCTGCCCGCGGGTGACGAGCACGCCGGTCGGGTCCTGCGGGCGGCCAGAAAGGCCGCGGTCCTCACCGACTCCAGGTTCCTGCGCGTCCTCGACGCCAGCGAGGCCGACGGGGTGGTCTATGTCGTGAGCGAGTGGGTGAGAGCCACCCGTCTGGTCGACCTCCTCCGCGACGGTCCCCTGCCGGCCGACGAGGCGCGCGCACTGGCACTCGAGGTCGCCGGTGCGCTGGCTGCCGCTCACGACGGGGGGCTCGCGCATCTGTGTCTCGCGCCCGAGCACGTCCTGCGCACCGCGCACGGGCAGGTCAAGCTGGCCGGCCTCGCAGTAGACGCTGCGGCCCGCGGGATCGCGGTCCCCCCGCCCGCCGAGGCGTCACTGCGGGACACCCAGGCTGCGGCCGGTCTCCTCTACGCCGGCCTCACCGCCCGCTGGCCCGGGGGCTCCGACTCCGCGCTGCCGGCCGCCCCCTATGACGGGGACGACCTGTGCAGCCCGCGCCAGGTCCGGGCCGGCGTGCCGTACGACCTCGACAGCGTGGTGTGCCGGGCTCTCGGGGTGCCGGGACGCCCCGGCGGCGCTGCGGTGCGGACGCCTACCGAGCTGGTCGCGGCGCTCGCCGGAATCGAGGGCAGCCGCGGAACCGTCCGCCTCCCGGTCGTCAAGACCCCGTCGCCCACTACCGAGCCACACGGGTACGGCGCGACCTACGTCCCCGGCTACGACGACCAGGGGCCGCCCCGCCGGTGGCTCCGACCCGCCGCCGCAGCGTGGGCGCTGGTCGCCCTCCTGCTCCTCGCGGGACTCGGCCTCGCGATCGCGCAGCTGCTCGCGAACCCGGGTGGCGGGGACGGGGACGCTCGGGAGCCCGACGGCACCGCCGCCGAGCCCCCGGTCGATGCGAAGAGCGAGCCGGCCGAGCCGGTCGACACCTCGACCCTGGACCCGCCGCCCGATGGCACCGGCGAGGAGAACTCCGACCGCGCGGCTCTGGCCGTGGACGGGGACGCCGGCACGGCGTGGACCACGAAGACCTACGACGACCCCTTCGGGCCGGGCGGCATCAAGGACGGCGTGGGGCTGGTCCTCGACCTCGGCGAAGCCCTGGAGGTCTCGCGGGTGGCCGTCCGGGTCCTGGGCGGGCCGACGGACCTCGAGGTGCGGGTCGCCCAGGACTCCGGCACCGAGCTCGACGACTTCGAGCTGCTGGCCGGGCCCGCCGCCGCCGACCCCCGCGCGGCGGTGGAGGCCGCCGAGCCGGTCCAGGCGCGCTACGTGCTGCTCTGGCTGACCTCGCTGCCCCCCGCCGACGGCGGCTACCGCGGGGAGGTTGCCGAGATCACGGTCGCCGCCCGGTGACGCTGGTCCAGCTGCCCCTATGGTCCGGTCATCACGAGCCCCGAACGTTGCATGATCGGCGCGCTGGGGTGGATGCAGGTTCCCCCGGCGCGCTTGAGGCACCCGGATCCCCCGCCGACCTAGTCTCGGACGTCATGGAGGAAGACAGCGCCGACCGGTCCGACAGCGCCGACCGGTCCGACAGCGCCGACCGGTCCGACAGTGAGCTGGTCGGTGCCCACGCCGCGGGTGACCCTGCTGCGTTCGGGGAGCTGGTCCGCCGCCACCAGGACCGGTTGTGGGCCGTGGCCCTCCGGACGACCGGGAACCGCGACGAGGCGGCCGATGCCCTGCAGGACGCCCTGGTCAAGGCATTCCGCGCGGGCGCCTCCAGTGCCTTTCGAGGAGAGGCGGCGGTGACCACGTGGCTGCACCGCATCGTGGTCAACGCCTGCCTCGACCGCGCGCGCCGGCGCGCGGTCCGGCCGACTGTTCCGCTGCCGGACCATGACCTGCCGGCGCGGTCGGGCGACGCGATCTCCGCGCGGGAGACAGCGCTCGACGTCCGGGCCGCGCTCGCCACGCTGCCCGTGGAACAGCGCGCGGCCCTCGTGCTGGTCGACATGTACGGCTGGTCGGTCGAGGAGGCTGCGCTGATGCTCGAGTGCCCGAGCGGCACGGTGAAGAGCCGCTGCGCGCGCGGGCGGGCCCGGCTGCTGCCGCTGCTGCGAGCGGAGCGCCGGCCGGAGTCGGGAACGGAGCCGACCGACGGGTCGGGGAACCCCGGCCCGCCCACCGACGTCCCACCGCAGACGTCCCCGGCCGCCGCACCCGGCGGCCGGGCCCCCGACCGCGCGACACCCGGAGGTGAGCAGCCGTGACCGATCGACCGCTTGTCGGGGATCCGGCGGGGCACCTCGATGCCGAGACCCTCAGCAACCTGCAGGAGGGGCTCGTCCTGCCGGAGGCTGCCGAGGCGGCACGTGACCACCTGCACGGGTGCGAGTCGTGCGCGGCGGACGCCCACACCCTCGCGGACATCTCCCAGTGGCTCTCCTCCGCCGCCGACACGGGCCAGGTTCCGGTCGATGTGGCGCAGCGCATCGCAGCCGCGCTGGCCGCAGAGCCCGCCGTGTCCCCGGCGGGTGCGGCCACCGTGACTCCGCTAGAGACGGCGTCCACGCGACGCGGCGGCGGAGTCCCGCAGGTGCGCGGAATGCGCTTCCTGCAGGCCGCGGCAGTGATCGTCATCGCGCTCGCCGGCATCGGGATCGCCGTCTCCGCGCAGCGTGGCGCGAACGACGCCGCGACGTCGTCGGCCGGTTCGGCACCGAACCGCGAGTCCGCCGGGCAGACGGCCGACAGCGCGACCTACCCGGTCACGGCCAGCAACCGGGACTGGACGCAGGACACGGTGGTCGCAGCCGTGCCCGAGCTGCTCGCCGGAACGCTGGCGCCCACCGGCGCGGCGTCGCGCGCCGCCGCCTCACCGGAGGCCGGCGGCGACCAGGACTCCGGGGCCACTCCACGCCTGCTCGCCGACAACGACGCGGCGCGACTGGCCCGGGGTCCCGTCCTCGCCGAGTGCGTCGGCACCTTGTACCGCGGCCCGGTCACGCCCCTCGCGGTCGACATCGCCCGCTGGAAGGGTGCGCCGGCGGGGGTCATCGTCCTGCCGACCGAGGGCGACGTGATGACCGTCGATGTGTACGTCGTGAAGCCCTCCTGCCCGCCCGGGGACTTCCTTTTCTTCGCCAGGCAGGCGCGCCCCTGATCCCTCCCGGGAATGCCGGACACCTACGATCGGTTCCACCGGACCTGACCTGTCTCGTGCCCGCCCGACCCAGGAAGGAAGGCTGCAGACGCTCGTGGACGACGTACGCAACGTGATCGTCATCGGCTCCGGCCCGGCCGGCTACACCGCAGCCATCTACGCCGCACGCGCCGACCTCCGGCCCCTGGTCTTCGAGGGCTCGGTCACAGCCGGCGGTGCGCTGATGAACACGACGGACGTGGAGAACTTTCCCGGCTTCCCCGACGGAGTCATGGGTCCCGACCTGATGGACCACCTGCGCAAGCAGGCCGCACGTTTCGGGGCCGAGCTGGTCACCGACGACGTCACCGCGGTGGACGTCACGGGTGAGGTGAAGGTCGTCACCGACGGCGCCGGCGTCGAGCACCGGGCCTTCTCGGTCATCATCGCCACCGGCTCCGGCTACCGCGAGCTCGGCCTGCCCCAGGAGAAGAAGCTCTCGGGCCGCGGCGTCTCCTGGTGCGCGACCTGCGACGGGTTCTTCTTCCGCGACCAGGACATCGCTGTCGTGGGCGGCGGCGACACCGCGATGGAGGAGGCGACCTTCCTCACCCGGTTCGCGCGCTCGGTCACGGTGGTCCACCGGCGCAGCTCCCTCCGGGCTTCCAAGATCATGCAGGAACGCGCGGTCGCCAACGAGAAGATCCGCTTCCTGTGGGACAGCGAGGTGACCGACATCGACGGTGAGGACAAGGTCACCGGACTGCAGATCCGCAACACCCGTACCGGGGAGAAGTCGCGCCTCGACGTCACCGGCCTCTTCGTCGCCATCGGCCACGACCCGCGCAGCGAGCTGTTCGAGGACCAGGTCCACCGCGACGAGGACGGCTACATCCTCGTCGACGCGCCCTCGACCCGGACCAACCAGGTGGGCGTCTTCGCCTGCGGCGACGTCGTCGACCACGTCTACCGGCAGGCGGTCACCGCTGCGGGCACCGGGTGCGCGGCCGCCCTGGACGCCGAGCGCTACCTGGCGGGTCTCGAGGACGCCCTCATCACCGGGGACCCGGCGCAGGCCGCGGCGTCGAGCATGGCGTGACCGGCACCCCCGACACCCGACCTCCTGCGCAGACGACTCTGCGCACGGACGACCAGCACCACCCGACGCACCGACGAGAGGAGCTCCTGTGGGAGCCAACACAAAGGCAGTGACCGACGACACCTTCGCCGCCGACGTGCTCGAGCACGACAAGGTCGTGCTCGTGGACTTCTGGGCGGAGTGGTGCGGGCCATGCCGCCAGGTCTCGCCCATCCTCGAGGAGATCGCCGGTGAGCACGCCGAGAAGATCACCGTCGTCAAGCTCAACGTCGACGAGAACCCGCGCACGGCGGCCGACTACGGCGTCACCTCGATCCCGACCATGAACGTCTACCAGGGCGGGCAGGTCGTCAAGACGATCGTCGGCGCCAAGCCCAAGGCGATGCTGCTCAAGGACCTCGAGGCCTACATCTGACCTCCCGTCCCCTCCCGCCCCGGGGCAGCGCCCACATGATCGTCAGCGACCCTGGCGGGGCTGATCCGGGCTTTCCGGCCCCGCAAGGTCGCTCCGGGGGGGTTCCCCTCGGGCCGACGGGTCGGGCTACCATCGCGTGGCCGGGCTGTCCGGTGTCCCCGGGAGCGAACGCGCGCGCGAGGAGGTGACCGGCAGCCGATGGGTGCCCTTCCGCCTTCCTACCGGCACGGCGACAGTGGTCCGGCCGTTGCCGAGATCCGGTCCAAGCTGGCTGTTCTCGGCCTGATCACGGACGAGCACGAGGCGAGCGCCCCGCTGAGCGCGTCCTTCGACGACCTGACCGACCGTGCTGTCCGCGCCTTCCAGCAGGGGCGCGGCATCCGGGTCGACGGCATCGTGGGAGCCACGACCTACCACGCCCTGGACGAGGCCCGCTGGCGCCTCGGGGACCGCATCCTGTTCTACGTCCCCGCCCGCCTGATGGCCGGCGACGACGTCGCAGCCCTCCAGCAACGACTGCTCGACATGGGGTTCGACTGCGGGCGGGTCGACGGCCTCTTCGGCGTCGAGACGGAGCAGTCCCTGCGCGAGTTCCAGCGCAACGTGGGTGTCGTCGCCGACGGGACCTGCGGCCCGGCCACCTTCAAGGCGCTCAACCAGCTCACCCGCACCGTCGTCGGTGGGACGCCGCACGCGATGCGGGAGTCCGAAGCGATCAACCGCGCCGGTCCAACCCTGGCCGGAAAGCTCGTCATCCTCGACCCGGGTCACGGTGGTTCGGACCACGGCGTCACCGGTGACGTTCTCGACGAGCACGATCTGATGTACGACCTCGCCTCCCGGGTCGAGGGACGGCTTACCGCCACGGGGAGCTCTGCCTTCCTGACGCGCGGACCGGACCGTCCGACCCGCAGCGCCGGGGCCGTGCCCGGCGAGACAGATCGCGCCGGCTTCGCCAACGCCGCCGGAGCAGACCTGCTGATCTCGCTGCATGTCGAGGCCCATGCCAACCCCGTGGCGTCCGGCGCCGCGACGTACTTCTACGGCAACGACCGGTACGGGCACCACTCGGCGATGGGGCTGCGGTTCGCGAGCCTGGTGCAGCGCGAGATCTGCGCGCGCACCGATCTGGTGGACCTGCGCAGCCATCCCATGAACTGGGACCTGCTGCGCAGGACCCGCATGCCGGCGGTGCGCATCGAGACCGGTTACCTGACCAACCCCGGCGACGCGGCCCGCCTCGCGGACCCGGCGTTCCGTGACGTCCTTGCGGAGTCGGTCGTGGCCGCCGTGCAGCGGCTCTACCTGCCACCGGACCAGGACGCGGAGACGGGGTTCCTGCGCATCCCCAGGCTGCGGACCTGAGACATCGCCGGACCGGTCGGCCCGGGCGGAGCGGGACCGGTCAGACGGGACGAAGTGCCGGCTCCGGGCTCATCGAGCCCAGCAGGCGCTCGAGCGCGACCTCGACGTCGGCCCGCCAGGAGACGGCCGTACGCAGGTCGAGGCGCAGCCGCGGGAAGCGATGGTGCGGGCGCACCGTCTTGAACCCGACAGCCAGCAGGAAGTCGGCCGGAACCACGCAGGATGCCGGCCGGCTCCCTGCCTGCGCCGCGTCCCCGTCATGGACAGCGCCCATGCGGCCGAACGCCTCGAGAGCCCGGACGCCGCGGCGCGTGAGGTCGGCGGCCACCGACTGGACCAGCATCCGGGCCAGTCCTCCCTCGGCGAACTCCGGCAGGATCCGGGCGGTCATCAGCAGAACAGCGTCACCGGACACCGGCGAGGTGGGGAAGGCCAGGCTGCGAGGCACATGCGCCGGCGGGGCGTACGTGAGGTAGCCGGCGGCCAGCGAGTCGACGTAGACGATCTTGCCGCAGGACCCCCAGTCGAGCAGCGTGGCCGACAGCCATGCCTCCTTCTCCAGGTCGACGTCGCCCACCTCGGCGGCGGTCTGACCTGCCACGGGGTCGAGCTCCCAGAAGACGCATCGACGACAGCGCGGTGGAAGATCGCCGAGGTTGTCCAAGGTGAGGTTCGCCACCCGACGTGACACCGGCGCCTCCGGGCTCGCGTGCAGTCAGCCCGGATCAGGTCACCGGGACGGCCCACGGTAGCGCTCCTGCTGCCCGGCGGACCAGCCCTCATCTGGTCGACAGGTCGACAGGTCGACTTTCGCATCTGTCGACAGGTCGACAATCAGCTGTGGTCGACATGTCGACGTGTCTACCCCGGTCACACGGTTCACTTTCGTCCCACGGGCCCCTCGGGAGCCATCAGTCCCACGATCCGCTCGAGATCGTCGACCGAGGCGAACTCCACGACGATCCGCCCTTTGGAACGGCCGAGGTCGACCCGGACCCGGGTCTCGAACCGGTCCGAGAGCCGGTCCGCGACCGCCGCGAGCTTGGCCGGTACGGGGCGCCGGGCGCGCGAGCCACCGCCGGGCGCGGGGGCCTCGTCGCCGCCGAGGGCGACGATCTCCTCGACGCTGCGAACCGAGAGACCCTCGGCCACGATGCGCTGGGCCAGGCGCTCCTGGGCCGAGGCGTCCTCGAGGCCGAGCACCGCGCGGGCATGTCCGGCCGAGAGCACCCCGGCCGCAACCCTCCGTTGGACCGACGGCGGCAGCTTGAGCAGCCGCAGCGTGTTGGAGATCTGCGGGCGCGAGCGTCCGATCCGGCCCGCGAGCTCGTCATGCGTGCATCCGAAGTCCTCGAGGAGCTGGTCGTAGGCGGCCGCCTCCTCCAGCGGGTTGAGCTGGGCGCGGTGCAGGTTCTCCAGGAGCGAGTCGCGCAGCAGCTCGTCGTCCCCGGTGGCCCGGACGATGGCAGGTATCGCCGCGAAGCCGGCTTCGCGGGCGGCGCGCCAGCGACGCTCCCCCATGATGAGCTCGTAGCGGTCCGGACCGACGGGGCGGACCACGACGGGCTGCAGCAGGCCGACCTCCCGCAGGGACTGGACGAGCTCCCCCAGCGCCTCCTCCTCGAAGACGGTGCGGGGCTGGCGGGGGTTGGGCGTGATGGCGTCCAGCGGGAGCTCGGCGAACCACGCACCGTCCACCGCGGCCGGTGGCGCGGAGCCGCCGTCAGCAGGCTTCCCGGCACCGTCCCCCACCGATCCGGTGTCCCGACTGTTCCGACCCGGGATCAGCACGTCCACGGGTGAGGGCCCGCTCGGACCCGCAGGCTTCCCGGGCCCGGCCGGGATGAGGGCACCCAGCCCGCGCCCCAACCCCCGTCGCTTCTCGGTCATCGGGCGGCCTCCGGGTCCACTCGCCCAGTGGGAGGGGCCCCGCGCAGCCCCATCTCCCGCGCGGCCTCCAGATAGGACAGGGCCCCGGTCGACCCCGGGTCGTAGGTCATCACCGTCTGACCGTAGCTCGGCGCCTCCGAGATCCGCACCGACCGCGGGATCGTGGTGCGCAGGACCGTATCGCTGAAGTGGGTCCGGACCTCGTCCACCACCTGGGCCGCAAGGCGAGTGCGAGCGTCGTACATCGTGAGCAGCACCGTCGAGACCTGGAGGTTCGGGTTGAGATGGGCCTTGACGAGATCGATGTTGCGCAGCAGCTGGCCGACACCCTCCAGCGCGTAGTACTCGCACTGGATCGGAACCAGTACCTCGGGGGCCGCGACCAACGCGTTGACCGTCAGCAGCCCGAGGCTCGGCGGGCAGTCGATGAGCACGTAGTCCAGTCGCACTGCCCTGTTGGTGGAGCACCAGACGGCGTAGTCCGCCAGCGCCCGCTGCAGGCGGGACTCCCGGGCGACCAGGCTGACGAGCTCGATCTCCGCGCCGGCGAGGTCGATCGTCGCGGGGGCGCACCACAGGCCTTCGATGCCCTCGACGGGTGCCACCACCTCGGCCAACGGCCGGCCCTCGAGCAGGACGTCGTAGACCGACGGGACGTCCGAGTGGTGATCCACGCCGAGCGCCGTCGAGGCGTTCCCCTGGGGATCCAGGTCGACCACCAGCACCTCAGCTCCTTGCAGAGCGAGCGCGGCGGCCAGGTTGACCGTGGTCGTCGTCTTGCCCACTCCCCCCTTCTGGTTCGCCACCGTGAGGACGCGGGTCTGCGCCGGGCGCGGCAGCGGATCTCCGACCCGGCCGGCCAGGACGCGCAGGGCAGTCTCGGCCGCCCGTGCAATGGGTGTGTCGTCCGGATCGGCGGGCGGGAGATGCCCCACGCTGTTCGTCACTGCGATCTCCTCCGCGCTCGACGCACCACTGAGCTGCCCGAGATGCCCTAGCTGCCCGACGACCGAACCCGGATCCGAGGCCGGCGGGACCGACTCGGTGGTTCCACGTGAAACATCCGACTCGGCCGACCCGACGGCCGGGCCGGACTCGTCGACTTCCGGTGTGGTTTCACGTGAAACGTCGTGACGAGCGCCGTCCCCCGCCGGGGCGGACCAGTCATGGACGGAGGGCTCCGGGCTCCGGCTCTCCGGCCAGCCGATGCCGTCCCCTGCTGGGACAGGTTCCGTCGCTGATGGCCAACCGAGTCCGGAGGCCAGCGCGGGCCGGGTTTCGGCAGTCATGGTCCACGAGCCCTTCCGGCGATCGTTGCGGCCGCGTCTGCGAGGTTGCCGCGGGTACGTTCGGCACCCTTCCAGCGGGGTCCGACAATGCGGGGAGCCGGTCCTACTGATGCCTTCTGGAAGGGACGGGGGGCACTGTATGCGTCGGTGCCGGAGACACGCCAGCCCGGTCGGGAGTCGGTCTGCCTGCTGTCCTCGCAGGTGGGTCCGCCGGTCCCGACCGGTGAACCCGCACCACCCGGACAGGAGGGTCGACGATGCCTGCCCCCAGGATCGCGACGTGCCAGGACGCGGCCCCGAGACCCGGCAGAATGGGTACGGCGGTGGCCAGTTCGTCCTCGGCGCGCGCACCTTTGAGGGCGAGCAGGACACCTCCCGGGCGGACCACGGGCAGGCACCAGCGCACCAGCCGGTCAAGGGGTGCGACGGCCCGCGCGGTCACCACGTCGGCCCGCAGCCGGCCGTGCAAGGCCTCCACCCTGTCCCGCCGGATCGTGACACCGGCCAGGCCGAGACTAAAGACGACCTCCTCCAGAAAAGTCGCGCGCCGAAGCAGTGGTTCGACGAGACAGACCGTGAGGTCGGGCCGCGCGATGGCGAGGACCAGGCCCGGGAGACCTGCCCCACTGCCTACGTCCACGACCGAGGAGCCGACCGGGATCGACGGTGCGACAACGGCGCAGTTGAGCAGATGCCGGTCCCACATCCGATCGGCTTCCCGTGGACCGACGAGCCCCCGGGTCAGCCCGTCGGTCCGCAGGATCTCCTCGTACGCCACCGCCAGGTCGTAGCGGTCACCGAAGATCTGTCGGCGGACCGTTTCACGTGAAACATCGCGCTGCGGGCCGGCGCCGGTCACCTCAGGCGGGGAGGACGACCACGCAACGCTGCGGCTCCTCGCCCTCGGACTCGCTTCGCAAACCGGCCTCGGCCACCGCGTCGTGCACGATCTTGCGCTCGAACGGCGTCATGGCCTCGAGGCGCACCTTCTCCCCGGTCGTCCGCACGCCCTCGGCCGTGGTACGGCCCAGCGCGGTCAGGACCTCGCGGCGACCAGCCCGATAGCCCCCGACGTCGAGCATCAGTCGACTGCGCTGGCCGGTCGCCGTGAGGACAGCAAGCCGGGTCAGCTCCTGTAGTGCCTCCAGAACGGTGCCGTCCCGGCCGACCAGGTCGTCGAGGTCGTCGCCGACGACGGACACGAGGGCACGGTCGCGCTCCACGTCCATGTCGATGTCCCCGTCCAGGTCCGCGATGTCCAGCAGCTCCTCCAGGTAGTCCGCCGCGATCTCGCCCTCACGCTCGAGGTCCGACGCTGCCGACGCTGCCGACGTCGAGGGGGGTGGGGTGGCCACCACGGTGTCCTTTTCCGGGTCCGGTCCTGCGGGCGGGTCCGTGTCGGTGGACGTGGCCGGATCGGTGGACGTGGCCGGATCGGTGGACGTGGCCAGGTCGGTGGTGGACGTGCCGGCGGAGTCCGGCGGGCCGGTCTGCTCCTGGGTCATCTCGGTCCTTCGGTCGGCGCACCGGATGTCGATGCGGAGTCGGTCGACGGGCGCGGCCTCAGCGCTTGCGCTTCTTCTTCGGCTGCTGTCGCTGCCTGGCCGGTCGGGGGCCGGAGTCGGGATCCGGAGCGATCGCCGTGGTGGTACCACCAGTGCCACCACCGGCACCGGCGCCATCGGCGGCCGGGCCGGGGCTCGCCGGTCCTTCCGGGCCCGGCTCGTGGTGGCGCGCCTCCTTGGCAGCCTGCCGGCGCTCCAGCGCCTCGGCGGCCGGGGACCCGGGAGACGGGTTGCGGCGGATCACGTAGAACTGCTGGCCCATCGACCAGAGGTTGGTGGTCAGCCAGTACAGCAGGACACCGACGGGGAAGTTCACGCCGCTGACGGCGAAGATCAGGGGGAAGACGTAGAGCAGGATCTTCTGCTGCTGCGCAAACGGGTTGTTCAGCGCCTCGGCCGACATGTTCTTCGTCATGAGCTGCTTCTGCGTCAGGAACGTCGTCGCCGACATCAGCAGGATCATCACCGCCGTGACGATCTGGACGGTGAGGTTGTCCGCGCCGAGGAACTTCTCCGAGATGTTCGCCCCGAAGATCGACGCGTCGGCGGCCTGAGTCGCCAAGTCGAGATTCAGGGAGCCCTTGGGATCCGGCGGGTCCTTGCCGATGCCGTTGAGCACCTGGAAGAGCGCGAAGAAGATGGGCGCCTGCAACAGGATCGGCAGGCAGCTGGCCAACGGGTTGGTGCCGTTGTCCTTGTACAGCTTCATCATCTCTTGCTGCTGCTTCTGCCGGCTGTCGGGGTCGGTCTTCCCCTTGTACTTGGCCTGCAGCTTCTTGATCTCCGGCTGCAGGATCTGCAGCCCGCGCTGAGCGTTGATCTGCTTGACGAACAGCGGGATCAGCAGGATCCGGATCACGATGACCAGCCCGACGATCGAGCCGCCCCAGGCCAGCCCGCTACCCGCGTTGATGCCGATCATCTTGAACAAGGTATGAAACGCCACCATGATGAAGGTGACCACCGCGTAGAGCGGTTCGAGCAGGTGGACGACCTGGTTGGTGATCACGTTCCGGCTCCTTGGGGCGCGTGTGTCGGGTCGGCGCCCCGGTGTGGGGCGAGCCTCGCGGTGGTGGGTGGCACCGGGTCGAGCCCGCCCGGGTTCCACGGGTGACACCGGAGCAACCGACGGCCGCCCAGCCAGGTTCCCCGCAGCGCGCCGTGGGTGCGGATGGCCTCGAGCGCATAGCTCGAGCACGAGGGGTAGAAACGGCACCGGGGACCCAGCAGGGGGGAGACCAGCAGCTGGTAGGCCCGGATCGGCAGCACGAGGACGAGCACCAGCGCCCGGCTGGTCAGTGCCCTCAGTGCCCTGGTGCCGGTCGGCCGTGAGCTCTGCGAGACGCGTGCCGTCACCGGCGTACTGCCAGGCCACGGCGCAGGGCCGCGTCGAGCTCGGCGTACGTCGCCTCGGCGCTTCGGGGCAGGGCCCGGACCACGACCCGGGCGCCGGGGGGCAATCGGTCCAGATGCTGGGTGGCGAGATGGCGCAGCCGGCGCCGGACCCGGTTGCGGGTCACGGCCGGCCCCACCGCGCGGGACACCACGAAACCGACCCGCGGCGGCTCGGGGTTGCCGGGCGCCGGCGACAACGGCGAGGGAAGGGCGGGGGGCGCGGCGACATGGATGACGAGCAGCCCGGCAGCGCGCTTCCCCCGGGACTGGCGCAACGTCGAGGTGAAGTCCGCGCGACGGCGCAACCTGGAGCCGGCCGGGAGCACGTCGGTCAGGCCGACAGCTTCGAGCGCCCCTTGGAGCGCCGGGCCGCGAGGATGGCCCGGCCGGCACGGGTCCGCATGCGCAGGCGGAAGCCGTGCGTCTTCGCCCGGCGGCGATTGTTGGGCTGGAACGTGCGCTTGCTCACTCGTGGGCTCCCGGACCTGAAGGCATCGGTGGTTCTCGTCTATCGAACACTGGCGGAGCCATCGACGACGCGACCGGGCAACGGTACGGGCGGGCCCGGCTCGCGGTCAAACGGGACCGATTCGGTACCCCGCCACCTCCGGACGGGCATCGTCGCACGTCAGAGGGCGTGCGGTGGCGCGCAGGAGGTCGCCGGCGGGAGTCCGGAAACTCGGAGCGTCCCAACGGGAGAGAAGATTGCCGGCCAGTGGTGGACAGTTGTGGACAGCCACTTGCTGCCGCCTGCTCCCGTTGTTACCGTCTCGCCGGTCGCACAGCACAGCTCGACTTCCCCCGAGGCACCCGGCCGTGCGTCACACCGGACAAGCGGACAATCCGCACAATCTGTGTACACAGGTTGTGGACGACCATGTGGACGGCACACCGCGGGCTTCCCGTCCGCCCCCTACGGGCGCCCGTCGCGCAGGCCGGACACGAGAGGGACGACCGCGTGACCGACGAGACTCCGACCGGCCCGGCCGGCACGACAGGGAGGACCGGACTGACGGACCCGACCCGGCTTCCCGAGAACCTCCCCGACCACCTCGCCGGGGGGGAGCTGACGGCGGGTCCCGACCTGGTGGCGGCCTGGTCACGGGGCCGGGCGGTGCTCGAGGACACCGTCACCCCCCAGCAACGGGCCTTCATCGGCCTCAGCCGTCTCGACGGGATCGTCGGTGACACCGCGTTGCTCTCGGTCCCTCACCAGTTCGCCAAGGACGTCATCGAGCAGCGGCTGCGGGAGGTCATCACCTCGGTCCTGACCGAGCAGATCGGTCGAGAGGTGCGGCTTGCCGTCGTGGTCGACCCCAGCCTGGACGGCGCGCAAGCAACAGAGGCAGCAGGGGCACCGGCGGGCCCGCTCGGTGACCCGGCCGTGCCACACCCCGCCGTACGGCCTCCGGACGACCACGGCGACGGCGAGCGGGACCGGGAGCCCCAGGCCGACAGCCCGGGCACCGGCCGCGAGCCGGGGGCGCGCCCGTCCGAGCCGACCCGCCTCAACCCGCGCTACCTCTTCGAGACCTTCGTCATCGGATCCAGCAACCGGTTCGCCCACGCCGCAGCGGTAGCGGTCGCCGAGGCACCGGCCAAGGCGTACAACCCGCTGTTCATCTACGGCGACTCCGGGCTGGGCAAGACCCACCTGCTCCACGCCATCGGCCACTACGGGATGAGCCTCTACTCCGGCGTCCGGGTGCGTTACGTGAGCTCGGAGGAGTTCACCAACGACTTCATCAACTCGATCCGCGACGGCCGGGCGGAAGGCTTCCGCCGGCGCTACCGCGACGTCGACATCCTGCTCGTCGACGACATCCAGTTCCTGGAGAACAAGGAGCAGACGCAGGAGGAGTTCTTCCATACGTTCAACACCCTGCACAACGCCGACAAGCAGATCGTCATCTCCAGCGACCGCCCGCCCCAGCAGCTGGTCACCCTGGAGGACCGTCTGCGCAACAGGTTCCACTGGGGCCTGATCACCGATGTGCAGCCTCCCGAGCTGGAGACGCGGATCGCGATCCTGCGCAAGAAGGCCGCCCAGGACAGGTTGGCGGCTCCCCCGGAGGTTCTCGAGTTCATCGCGAGCAAGATCTCGACCAACATCCGCGAGCTCGAGGGTGCCCTGATCCGGGTCACCGCCTTCGCCAGCCTCAACCGGCAGGGCGTCGACCTCGCCCTGGCCGAGATCGTGCTCAAGGACCTGATCCCCGACAACCGCCAGCCCGAGATCACCTCGGCGACGATCATGGCTCAGACCGCGGCGTACTTCGGCCAGTCGATGGAGGAGCTCTGCGGCTCGTCCCGGTCCCGGGTGCTGGTCAACGCCCGCCAGATCGCGATGTACCTCTGCCGGGAGCTCACCGACCTCTCCCTGCCCAAGATCGGCCAGCAGTTCGGGGGGCGGGACCACACGACCGTGATGCATGCGGACAAGAAGATCCGCCATCTCATGGCCGAGCGGCGCAGCGTCTACAACCAGGTCACCGAGCTCACGAACCGCATCAAGTCCCAGGCCCGGGCGGGTTGATGACGGCGGTTCGGCCGTTTCTGGCATGTTTCCAGTTGTGTTCACACCCTGGGGACAACCCTGTGGACAGCACCCGCCACAGTCGGGGACGGCGTGTGGACAGCCGGGACGGCGGCCGCTCGTGCACAGCCGACCCCTGTCGACCCACCGGCCGGCCACCGCGCTGTCCCCAGGTCCGTCTAGCCTCTGACCTGCCCGGACGGCGGTCGTCCCCAGGGTCGTGCACCCCTGATATGACTCCTACACCGAGTAATGGAGTTGGATCGACCGACATCATCCAGGGTGAGCGGACCTGTGGACCGATGGTCCCGACACGAGGAGGCGGTTGCCGGTGAAGTTCCGGGTGGAGCGTGACGTCCTCGCCGACGCGGTGGCCTGGGCGGCGCGCAGCCTGCCGGCCCGACCGCCGGTCCCCGTGCTCGCCGGCCTGATGATCGACGCCAGCCGCGAGTCCGGCGGGCGCCTGGTGCTGTCCAGCTTCGACTACGAGGTCTCGGCCCGGGTCGAGACCTCCGCGGACATCAGCGAGCCCGGGGTGGCCCTGGTCAGTGGCCGGTTGCTGGCCGACATCTCCCGCAGCCTGCCCCCTCGTCCGGTGGAGATCGCCACCGACGGCGCGAAGGTGGTCGTGACCTGCGGTTCGTCGCGCTTCACGCTGCTCACGCTCCCCGTCGAGGACTACCCGACCCTGCCCGAGATGCCCGGCGCGTCGGGCTCGTTGCGCGGCGATGCCTTCGCGGCCGCGGTCGCGCAGGTCTCGGTGGCGGCGGGGCGGGACGACACCCTGCCTGTCCTGACGGGGGTGCGCGTGGAGATCGAGGCCGAGAAGATCACGATGGCCGCCACCGACCGCTACCGCCTGGCGGTGCGCGACCTCGCGTGGAGCCCGGAGCAGGCCGGGTTGTCGGCCATCGCCCTCGTGCCGGCGCGGACGCTGTCCGACACCGCGAAGGCGCTGGCCTCGGCAGACAAGGTCACTGTCGCGCTGGCCTCCGGCACGTCGGGCACCGGCGGCACCGGCGAGGGGCTCGTCGGCTTCGAGGGCGCCGGCCGGCGCACGACCTCGAGGCTCCTCGACGGCGAGTTCCCCAAGTACCGCTCGCTGCTGCCCGAGGAGTCTGCCAGCGTCGCGACGCTCGAGACGGCCGGCCTCGTCGAGTCCGTACGCCGGGTCGCGCTGGTCGCCGAGCGCAACACCCCGATCCGACTGAGCTTCACCGGGGGCGAGGTCACCCTCGAGGCCGGCAGCGGGGACGAGGCGCAGGCCTCCGAGTCCCTGGACGCCGCGCTGACCGGGGACGACATCTCGATCGCGTTCAACCCGACGTACCTCCTGGACGGGTTGGGTGCGCTCGACACGGCGTACGCCGAGCTCCGGTTCACCGCATCCACCCGCCCGGCGGTGCTCGCCGGGAAGAGCGCCGCGGAGGCGACCGCGGGTGACGAGTACCGCTACCTGCTGATGCCGGTGCGCCTGTCCGGCTGAGCCCCCCGACAGCAGGCACCAGACATGACGGAGCGAGGCGGAAGGCGGCAGGCATGGAGATCGGTCTCGTAGGACTGGGCCGGATGGGCGGCAACATGCGGGAGCGGTTGCGTCGCGGCGGGCACACCGTGGTCGGCTACGACCGCAACCAGGAGATCAGTGACTCGACGTCGCTGGAGGACATGGTCGCCCGGCTCCCCTCGCCGCGCGTCGTCTGGGTGATGGTGCCGGCAGGGGAGATCACCCGGGCCACGATCGACGAGCTCGGTGAGCTGCTCGGCGAGGGCGACGTCGTCGTCGACGGCGGCAACTCGCGCTGGACCGACGACAAGGTCCACGCCGCCCAGCTCGCCAAGACCGGCATCGGGTTCGTCGACGCCGGCGTCTCCGGCGGTGTGTGGGGCCTGGACAACGGCTACGCCCTGATGGTCGGCGGGGACAAGGAGAACGTCGCGGTGGTGCAGCCGGCCTTCGACGCCCTCAAGCCCGAGGGCGAGTCGGGGTTCGTCCACGCCGGTCCCGTCGGGGCGGGACACTTCGCGAAGATGGTGCACAACGGCATCGAGTACGGCCTGATGCAGGCCTACGCGGAGGGCTTCGAGCTGCTCGAGGCGGCCCAGGTCGTCGAGGACGTGCCCGGGGTGATCAAGTCGTGGACACATGGCACCGTGATCCGGTCCTGGCTGCTGGACCTGCTCGTGCTCGCCCTCGACGCCGATCCGAAGCTCGAGCAGATCCGTGGCTACGTCGAGGACTCCGGCGAGGGTCGCTGGACCATCGAGGAGGCTCTCAACAACGCCGTGCCCGCGCCGGTGATGACGGCCGCGCTCTACGCCCGCTTCGCCTCCCGCCAGGACGACTCCCCTGCGATGAAGGCCGTGGCGGCACTGCGCCAGCAGTTCGGCGGCCACGCGGTGACCCAGGTGGCGCGGCAAGAGGTCGAGAAGCCGGCCTGACGTGGGCTGCGACCCGGTCTGCCCGACATGCACCTGAGCCACCTGTCACTGCGCGACTTCCGGTCCTACGCAGAGGTGGAGCTGCCGCTGGACCCCGGCGTCACCGCCCTGGTCGGTCCCAACGGGCAGGGCAAGACCAACCTGGTCGAGGCGGTCGGTTACCTCGCGACCCTGGGCTCGCACCGGGTTGCGCAGGACGCACCTCTCGTGCGTCTCGGCAGCGAGCGGGCCGTGGTCCGAGGACAGGTGGTCCGTGACGACCGGTCACTGCTCGTCGAGGTCGAGATCACGCCGGGCAAGGCCAACCGCGCGCGCATCAACCGCTCCCCTGTCCCGCGCGCCCGGGAGGTGCTCGGCATCCTGCGCACCGTGCTCTTCGCCCCGGAGGACCTGGCCATGGTCAAGGGCGACCCGGCGGAACGGCGGCGGTTCCTCGACGACCTGCTCGTCTCCAGGGCCCCGCGGTACGCAGGGGTGCGCGCCGACTACGACCGGGTACTGCGTCAGCGCAACGCTCTTCTCAAGAGCGCGGGCGGCGGGCGGCGGCAGGTCGACCTGGGCACCCTCGACGTCTGGGACAGCCATCTGTGCGCCGCCGGCGCCGAGCTGCTCGCCGCGCGCATCGACCTGGTCGACACCCTGCGACCGCTCGTCGACAAGGCCTACGCGTCGGTCGCCACGACCACCGCCGCGGAGCAGTCCGTGGCCGGCCCGGCCGTCATCCACTACCGGTCGTCACTGGGCGAGGACGTCCCGCTGGTCGCGGACCGCGAGCTGCTCTCGGCGGCGATGCTCAACCAGCTCTCGTCCCGGCGCAGGTCCGAGCTCGAGCGCGGGGTCTCCCTCGTGGGACCGCACCGTGACGATCTCGTGCTCACCCTGGGCCCGCTCCCGGCCAAGGGCTACGCGAGCCACGGCGAGTCGTGGTCGTTCGCGCTGGCGCTGCGGCTGGCGTCCTACGACCTGCTGCGCAGCGAGTCGGGCGGCGGCGGTGAGCCGGTCCTGATCCTCGACGACGTCTTCGCCGAGCTCGACGACACGCGCCGGGACCGGCTGGCCCTGCTGGTCGGCGGGGCCGATCAGGTCCTGGTCACTGCGGCGGTGGCAGCGGACGTGCCGGAGGCGCTCGCAGGCGCCCGAGTCGACGTGATGGGAGCGGAGGTACGCAGTGTCAGGTGACCCACGGGGCAACGGACCGGGCGCCCGACCGGACGAGCCGGCCGCGACCGGTGAGCCCGATGGTCTTGGTGACCACGTGCGCCGGTCCGGGCTGGAGGTGGCCCGCGAGGCTCTCGCGGCCGCCCGGTCGGAGGCGCGCAAGCGCGGGCTGACGCCCGGCCGGCTCCCGCCACCCGACGCCGGTCGTCCGGACGCCCCCGGTGGGCGGGCGCGGTGGCGCCGGATCTCCCCGGAGCAGCGCAGCGGCGCCCACCCCGACGACCGCGACCCCCAGCTGCTCGGGCCGACCCTGGACCGGCTGGTGGCCGAACGCGGGTGGCAGACCGACGCGGCCGTGGGCGGGGTGATGGGCAGGTGGGCGTCCATCGTCGGCCCCGAGGTGGCCGCCCACGCCACCCCGGTGACCTACGAGGACGGCGAGCTGGTGGTCCTGGCCGACTCGACCGCCTGGGCCACCCAGATCAGGCTGCTCGCTCCCGCGCTCCTGGCCAGGCTGGCCGACGAGCTGGGGGCCGGGATCGTCTCGGCGGTGACCGTGCGCGCACCGTCGGGACCCTCCTGGAAGCGCGGCCGCCTCAGTGTCCGTGGCCGGGGACCGCGCGACACGTACGGCTGAGTAGACCCCTATCCGCGTGGGGGAGCCCATCCCCACCCGGACCCGCGCGACTGCGACGTCCCCAGGCGCCCCAGGCGGCCGTTCCTGAGCCCGGCGACGGGTAGGATGAAGGCCGTACGCACCTCTGGTGCGATCGTCGACCACCTGGCCCCTTCCTCCCCGGTCGACCTCTCCTGCGCGCGACGAAAGGTGCCCGTGATTCAGCCGACCCAGCCGGCCCAGCCGACCGAGCCAGCCGAAGCCGCGTCCTCTGCAGCGACCGCACCCGGAAGTTCCGGGTCCGAGGCGGCCGGCCGCTCCGACCACGCCTACGACGCCAGCAACATCCAGGTCCTCGAGGGCCTCGAGGCGGTCCGCAAGCGTCCGAGCATGTACATCGGCTCGACCGGCGAGCGTGGCCTGCACCACCTGGTCTTCGAGGTCGTCGACAACTCGGTGGACGAGGCGCTCGCGGGTCACTGCGACCGGATCGAGATCACCTTGCTGCCCGAGGGCGGGGTGCGGGTCCGCGACAACGGGCGGGGCATCCCGGTTGGCGACGTCGCCAGCGAGGGTCGCTCCGCGGTCGAGGTCGTGCTGACCGTGCTGCACGCCGGCGGCAAGTTCGGCGGCGGTGGCTACAAGGTGTCCGGCGGCCTGCACGGCGTCGGCGTCTCGGTGGTCAACGCGCTGTCCTCGACGCTGGACGTGGAGATCCGTCGCGAGGGTCACCTGTGGACGCAGTCCTACGCGATCGGCGTTCCACTCGTCCCGCTGACCAAGGGCGCCGCGGCCGACACCACCGGGACGACGATCACGTTCTGGGCCTCCGCCGACATCTTCGAGACCACCGACTACAGCTTCGAGACGCTGTCGAACCGGTTGCGTGAGATGGCATTCCTCAACCGCGGCCTCACCATCGTGCTCCGCGACGAACGACCGGCGTCGACCGAGGAGCGCGAGCACGACGAGGTCGAACAGACCACCGAGACCGAGGTCACCTACCGGTACGACGGTGGGCTGGTCGACTACGTCAACTTCCTCGGCGCGCGCAAGGACCCGGTGCACCGCACGGTCGTGTCGTTCGAGGCCGAGTCGGAGTACATCGACGGCGGGCTGTCGCTGGACGTCGCGATGCAGTGGAACACCGGTTTCAGCGAGTCGGTCCACACTTTCGCCAACACCATCAACACTCACGAGGGCGGCACCCACGAGGAGGGTTTCCGGGCGGCGCTGACCACGCTGGTCAACAAGTTCGCCCGCGACTGGAACATCATCAAGGAGAAGGACGTCAACCTCACCGGCGACGACGTCCGCGAGGGCCTCACCGCGATAGTCAGCGTCAAGCTGGCCGAGCCGCAGTTCGAGGGACAGACCAAGACCAAGCTCGGCAACACCGAGGCGAAGTCGTTCGTGCAGAAGGTCGTCAACGACCGGCTCGGCCAGTGGTTCGAGAAGAACCCGAGCGAGGGCAAGGACATCGCCCGCAAGGCCCAGGGTGCCGCAGTCGCCCGGCTGGCCGCACGCAAGGCGCGTGACGCGGCCCGCAGCCGCAAGGGCCTGCTGGGCGGGGGCAGCCTCCCGGGCAAGCTCGCCGACTGCCAGTCGACCAACCCGGAGGAGTGCGAGCTCTTCATCGTCGAGGGCGACTCGGCCGGCGGTCCGGCCAAGCAGGGCCGCGACCAGCGCACCCAGGCGATCCTGCCGATCCGCGGCAAGATCCTCAACGTCGAGCGGGCTCGGCTGGACCGTGTGCTGGGCAACCAGGAGGTCCAGGCCATCATCTCCGCGCTGGGCACCGGGATCCAGGGCGACGAGTTCGACTTGGCCCGTCTGCGCTACCACAAGGTCGTCCTGATGGCCGACGCCGACGTCGACGGCCAGCACATCCGCACCCTGCTGCTCACCCTGCTGTTCCGGTACATGCCCGAGGTGGTCGAGCAGGGCCACGTCTTCCTCGCGCAGCCACCGCTGTACAAGCTGAAGTGGGCCCGACCGGCCGAGGCCGAGTACGCCTACTCCGACCGCGAACGCGACGCGCTCGTCGCCGCCGGTATCGAGGGCGGCAAGAAGCTGCTCAAGGACGACGGGATCCAGCGTTACAAGGGCCTCGGCGAGATGAACAACGACGAGCTGTGGGACACCACGATGGACCCGGCGAAGCGCATCCTGCTGCAGGTCACCCTCGAGAACGCGGCGCTGGCCGACGTGCTGTTCACCGAGCTGATGGGTGAGGACGTCGAGAGCCGCCGCAAGTTCATCCAGCGCAACGCCAAGGACGTCCGGTTCTTGGATATCTGATGGCCATCTAGCGCCGTGTGCTCTCAGCCGCCCGCCGTACGACCCGTGCTAGGAGAACCCTCTCGTGACTGACATCACCGACGTCCCGCCGGTCGACCCCGGCCCCGGTGGCCGGATCGAGCCGGTCGACCTGCAGGTCGAGATGCAGCGGTCCTACCTCGACTACGCGATGTCGGTGATCGTGCAGCGGGCGCTGCCGGACGTGCGGGACGGCCTCAAGCCGGTGCACCGGCGGGTGCTCTACGCGATGTTCGACGGTGGCTACCGGCCCGAGCGTGGCTTCTCGAAGTGCTCCCGCGTCGTGGGCGACGTGATGGGTCAGTACCACCCGCACAGCGACACCGCGATCTACGACACCTTGGTGCGGCTGGGCCAGCCGTGGTCGCTGCGATACCCGCTGGTGCAGAGCCAGGGAAACTTCGGTTCGCCGGGCGACGACCGCCAAGCGGCTATGCGCTACACCGAATGCCGGCTCGCGCCGCTGGCGATGGAGATGGTGCGCGAGATCGACCAGGACACGGTCGACTTCGCCCCCAACTACGACGGCCGTCAGCAGGAGCCGACGGTGCTGCCGGCGCGGTTCCCGAACCTTCTGGTCAACGGGTCCGGCGGCATCGCAGTCGGAATGGCGACCAACATCCCGCCGCACAACCTGCGCGAGGTCGCGTCCGGCGTGATGTGGCACCTCGACCACCCGGAGGCGGCGCAGGACGAGCTGCTCGGCGCCCTGCTCGAGCGGATCAAGGGTCCAGACTTCCCGACCAAGGGCCTGATCGTCGGCACCAACGGCATCCGCGACGCCTACACGACCGGTCGTGGCTCGGTGACGATGCGTGCTGTCGTCGAGGTCGAGGAGGACAACCGCGGTCGCACCATCCTGGTGGTCACCGAGCTGCCCTACCAGGTCAACCCGGACGCACTGGCCCGCAAGATCGCCGAGCTCGCCGACTCCGGCAAGGTGTCCGGCATCGCCGACCTGCGTGACGACTCGTCGTCCCGCACCGGCATGCGCCTGGTGGTCGTGCTCAAGCGCGACGCCGTGGCAAGCGTGGTGCGCAACAACCTTTACAAGCACACCCAGCTGCAGGACACCTTCGGCTGCAACATGCTCGCGCTCGTCGACGGGGTGCCGCGCACCCTGGCGCTGGACGCGTTCATCCGGCACTGGACGACGCACCAGATCGAGGTCATCGTCCGGCGGACACGCTTCCTGCTGCGTCGGGCCGAGGAGCGGGCCCACATCCTGCGCGGCCTGCTCAAGGCGCTGGAGCGCATCGACGAGGTCATCGCCCTCATCCGTGCCAGCGCGTCGGCCGAGGCAGCCCGGGACGGGCTGATCGAGCTGCTCGAGATCGACGACGTGCAGGCCGGCGAGATCCTCAACATGCAGCTGCGCCGGCTGGCCGCCCTGGAGCGTCAGGAGATCCTCGACCGCTACGAGGAGTTTATGCGGGCGATCGAGGAGTACAACGCGATCCTCGCCTCCGAGGTGCGGCAGCGCCACATCGTGCGCGACGAGCTGTCCGAGATCGTCGACAAGTACGGCGACGAGCGGCGCACCCAGCTCATCCCCTACGAGGGCGACATGTCCGCCGAGGACTTCATCCCTGAGGAGGATGTGGTCGTCACGATCACCCGGGGTGGCTACGCCAAGCGCACCAAGACCGACCTCTACCGGGCGCAGCGTCGGGGGGGCAAGGGCGTGCGCGGTGCGCAGCTGCGCCAGGACGACCTGGTCGAGCACTTCTTCGTCACGACGACCCACCACTGGATCCTGTTCTTCACGAACAAGGGCCGGGTCTACCGGGCCAAGGCCTACCAGCTGCCCGAGGCCGGCCGCGACGCCCGCGGGCAGCACGTCGCGAACCTGCTCGCCTTCCAGCCCGACGAGCAGATCGCCCAGGTCATCTACCTGAAGGACTACGACGTCGCGCCCTACCTGGTGCTGGCCACCAAGCGGGGCATGGTGAAGAAGACCCGGCTCACCGAGTTCGACTCGAACCGAACCGGTGGCCTGATCGCCATCAACCTGCGCGAGGCCCCCGACGGCAGCGGTGCGGACGTTGAGGGCGACGAGCTGATCTCGGCCCGGCTGATCTCGGCGGAGGACGATCTCCTGCTGGTGAGCCGCAAGGCGATGTCGGTGCGCTTCACCGCCAACGACGAGGCGCTGCGGCCGATGGGCCGGGCGACCTCCGGCGTGACCGGGATGCGCTTCAAGGGCGACGACGAGCTGCTGGTGATGGACGTCGCCCGCCCTGGCGGCAGCGTCTTCACCGTCACCGACAAGGGTTTTGCCAAGCGCAGCGACGTCGGGGACTACCGCCTGCAGGGGCGCGGCGGCTACGGCACGCAGGCCATGAAGTTCTCCGAGGCGCGCGGTTCCCTCGCCGGCGCCCTGGTCGCCGACGAGAGCGACGAGATCTTCTCGATCAAGGCCAGCGGGGGGGTCACCCGCGTGTCGGTGGGAGAGGTGAACCCGACCGGACGTGTCACCATGGGCGTACGGTTCATCTCGCTGGCAGACGATGACACCGTCGTGGCGATCGCCCGCAACGCTGAGCGGGCAGTGGCTGCGGACGATGACGACGAAGCCCTCGACGAGGAAGCGCTCGACGAGGGGACCGACCCGACGCCCGCTGCGGCGGAGGCGGAGCTCGCGCCGACCGGTGAAGAGGGGATCGAGGAGTGAGCAGCCCGAACGCTCCGGGGACCGAGCAGTGGCGCGGAAGTCAGCCGACCGCGACCATGCCGTCCGTCCCTGACCCGATCACCGCGCCGTCGGTGAGCCGGACCGCCGCCCGCGTCCGGGCCCGGAAAGCCCGCCTGGTGCTCGCCCGCGTCGACCCCTGGTCGGTGATGAAGCTGTCGTTCCTGCTCTCGATCGCGCTCGCCATCGTCGCTGTCGTCGCCGTGTTCGTGCTGTGGAGCGTCCTGGACACGATGGGCGTCTTCGACTCCGTGGGCCGCAGCGTCGAGAGCGTCACGCGCTCCAGCGACAACGCACAGGGCATCGACATCTTCGACTACGTCGGGCTCGGCCGGATCCTGTCCCTGACGGTCGTTCTCGCGGGTGTCAACGTCGTGCTGATGACCGCGCTGTGCACCCTGGGGGCGTTCCTCTACAACATGGCAGCGGGGCTGGTCGGCGGCCTGCACGTGACCTTCACCGAAGACGTCTGAGGGCTCCGCGCCGTCCGCCCGCGAGGTGCGAACGGGCGGGTGTTGCCTCCCGTCGTTGGGGTAGTCTTGCGCGGCGCCCGGGGCCTATAGCTCAGTTGGTTAGAGCGCTGCCCTGATAAGGCAGAGGTCAGTGGTTCAAATCCACTTAGGCCCACCCCGCCTCCCGGTCCACCGGCCAGGCGGCCGTCTCATCCAGGAGGAGATCGCGATGTCCAGGAAGCTGCTGGCGGTGGCGCTCGCGGCGGTGGGCGGCCTGCTCGCGTACCGCAAGGTGATCGCCGACCGGGAGGCCGAGCAGGATCTGTGGGCCGAGGTCACCGACCGGCCGTAGCTCCCCCGGGGGACGTAGCTCAACTGGCAGAGCACCGCCTTTGCAAGGCGGGGGTTAGGGGTTCGAGTCCCCTCGTCTCCACCCACCTACCGGAACCACAGCTGCATGATCACCGACGAGGGGGCCGCAGGGTCAGCCGGTGGTCTTGTCGGGGCTGGTGGAGCCTGCGCTCCCGGGCTTGCCGCCCTTGCCGGACGGACCCTTGCCCGCGGCGTCGGCGGCCTTCTTGGCGTTCTTTGGGGTGACAGTCTCGGTGGTCGCCGTGCCCGCGACAGACAAGTCCTCGACCGCCGACTCCTCCGCCGCGTCGGCCAGGGCCTCGTCGGGACCAGCGCCGGCAGCGTCGTCGGTCGTGGGCCGAGAGGCGGTCGGCTTCGCCGCGGCACCGGACGACGGTTTCGCGGCGGACACTGACGCTGACGAGGAAGGCGACGAGGGGGACGACACCGAACTAGGTGAAGAGCCGCCGTACGAGCCGGAGGTCGCGGGCTTGGGTGCTGTGGACGGTGTGGCCCAGGGCTGCGTCGGGTCCGACGAGTTCTTTGCGGCCCACGCCTTCCACGCCGCGTATGCCGCACCGAAGAAGCTCACCGTCAGCAGCAGGTTGCGGATGCGGTGCTTCTTCGGCTTGGGGGGGTCGACCTCGCCCTTGAGCGCCGCAAGCGCAGCGCTGCCGCGGTGGACGGCTTCAGAGCGGGCCGGCTCGGTGGCCGCCATTGCTGCTGTCATGGCGCCGGCGACGGCGGGCAGGACCTCGGCCTTGACCTTGTCGATCGCGGGCTCGACTTTCGGAGCCGCCCAGTCGCGGGCTGCCTCGACGCGGGGAGCGGCCCAGTCGCGGGTGGCTTCGACGCGCGGAGCGGCCCAGTCCCGGGTCGTCTCGGCGTAGCGAGCTGCGGTGTCCCGGGCGTCTGCGGCGACCGGCGCGACCTTCCTGTTCGCCTGCTTGGCGGTGCTGCGGGTCTGCTTGCGCAGGCTGCTGGTGCGGGACATGACGCATCCTCCCGGTCGGTCGATCGGTCCCCTCGGTCCTGCCCATCCTCCTCTCCGTGAAACGACCGCCGCCTGGCGGGGGGCGCCTGCCGCGCCCGTGCGAGGATGGGGCCGTCGTTGGTCCGGCGCGTCAGCCGTCCCACCCGTAACCGAGGAGAAGAGCCCGTGGCCGAGGAGCTGTACGCCACCTTGAAGACCAACCGCGGCGACATCGAGGTGAAGCTGTTCGCGAACCATGCGCCGAAGACGGTCGCGAACTTCACCGAGCTGGCCGAGGGGACCCGGGAGTGGGTCGACCCGCGCAGCGGCGAGAAGAGCAGTGCCAGGCTGTACGACGGGACGGTGTTCCACCGGGTCATCTCCGGCTTCATGATCCAGGGCGGGGACCCCCTCGGCACCGGCACCGGTGGCCCCGGCTACCGCTTCCCCGACGAGTTCCACCCGGAGCTCCAGTTCGACCGTCCGTACCTCCTGGCGATGGCCAACGCGGGCCCGGGCACGAACGGCTCGCAGTTCTTCATCACCGTGGGCCCCACCCCTCACCTCAACCGCAAGCACACCATTTTCGGTGAGGTGGCCGACGGCCCCAGCCGGGAGGTCGTCGACCTGATCGCCACGGCGGCGACCGGTGGCATGGACCGGCCGGTCGAGGCCGTCGTCATCGACGCGGTCGAGGTCGACCGCCGCGACGGCTGAGGCCCGCACATCACGTGACCGAGCGACCCGAGCCACCCGAGAAGGGCACAGGCACCGAACCGGGCCGGGCCGAACCGGCTACCTGCTACCGGCACCGCGACCGCGAGGCGCACATCCGGTGCAACCGTTGCGAGCGGCGGATCTGCCCCGACTGCATGATCCCCGCGTCCGTGGGCTTCCAGTGCCCCGAGTGCGTGCGGGACGGCAACAAGGACGTACGGGAGGCGCGCACCGTCTTCGGCGGGTCGGTCGCCGGGGACCCCGGCGTCGTCAGCAAGGTGCTGATCGCGCTCACCGTCGTGGCGTTCATCGCCCAGCAGGCGGTCGACGGCTTCACCGAGCGATTCTTCGACATCGGGCTCGCCCGGAA
>Ga0180121_10000017_pt1 | contig 53386 bp, 57 predicted proteins | sample AntDrymUQ5402106_2_FD_129676 | JGI IMG/M metagenome (GOLD analysis project Ga0180121, IMG submission 129676) | Polar desert sand microbial communities from Dry Valleys, Antarctica - metaG UQ540 (21.06) (version 2) (version 2) | ecosystem: Environmental > Terrestrial > Soil > Desert | place...
GGGGCCCGTGAACCACATCGCGCCGTCCCAGCCGGCGGTGATCGCCGTCGGGTCCGAGGCCGCGGTCGGCACCGCGTAGGTCGTGATCTCACCGCTGAGCGTGATCCGGCCGATGCGGTTGGCCGCGCGCATCGTGAACCAGAGCGCCCCGTCGGGCCCGGCCGCGATGCCCGCGGGAAGACTGCTCGCCACCGGCAACGGGTACTCGGTGACCACGCCGTCGGTCGTGATGCGACCGATGCGGTTGCCTCGTTGCTCGGTCAACCACAACGCGCCGTCGGCGCCCGTCGCGATGCCGAGCGGTCCGGGCCAGGTCGAGGGAAGCCGGAATTCTGAGAAGGCGCCCCACGCGTCGACGCGCCCGATTAGGTGGGCGCTGCGTTCGGTGAACCACATCGCCCCGTCGGGGCCCGCCGTGATGCCTGCGACCGCCGCGTTGCCGGTCGGCACCTGGAACTCAGTCAGCGTGCCGTCGGCCTCGATGCGTCCGATGCGGTTCAACCCCTGCTCCGTGAACCAGACAGCCCCGTCCATGCCGGCCGCCATCGCGGTGGGGTCGGCGGCGAACTCCAGGGTCGTGCGTGGGCCGAGCGTGCCGTCGGGCTCGATGCGGTTGACCGAGTCGGTGGCACGTTCCGTGAACCACATGGCGCCGTCCGAACCGAGCGCGATGCCGTAGGGCGAGGCTGCCTGCCCCAACGGGAACTCGGTGAGCTCCGGGGGTGTCGCGGCGGCGGCCGTGGGCACGAGTGCGGCCGTGATCGCGAGTGCGGTGAGCAGCGCGGCGGAGCGGGCTCCGTGCAGGGAGAACCGTGAGGGGACGCGTCTGGCTACCATGTTTCCGGTATCGGCAGAACGACCTGCCGGGCTCACGGTCCAAGGTCGGCGGCGCATGGGACCTTCGGCCACCCCGAGGTGGGGGCGACTCGGCAAGAGCGGCCGGGTCCGAACGGTATCCTTCGCGGCATGAGTGAGCGCGTGGTCTTGGTACCCGACCGGTTGATCGACACGCGCGCGGGAGAGGTGCTCACCGGCCGGGCCGTGATCGTCGATGGCGAACGCGTCGTCGACGTGGTCGCGGTCTCCGATGTGCCCGACGATGCGCTGCGCATCGATCTCGCCGGGCACACGCTGCTTCCCGGCCTCATGGACATGCATTCGCACCTCATCGGCCCCGACGACACCGGGCAGGGGTACGCGCAGCTCGTGATGCGCTCGGGCGCGCAGGACGCGGTCATCGGCGTCCTCAACGCCCGGCTCACACTCGAGGCGGGGTTCACGACCGTGCGCGACGTCGGCACCTTCCGCGCCTTCGTTGACGTGGCTTTGAAGGAGGGCATCGATGCCGGCTGGTTCCCCGGCCCGCGCATGATGTGCGCCGGCGCGTACGTCACGACACCCGGAGGTGCCGGTGACCTGACCGGTCTCGCGGTCGACGTCGACGAGGTGGTGCCGCGGGAGCTGCGGTTCGGGGTGACGAGCGGCGTCGATCAGATGCGGTCGAACGTGCGGCAGATCCTTCGGTACGGCGCCGACTTCATCAAGGTGCTCGCGACCGGCGCGGTCCTCACCAGCGGCACGAACCCGGGCATGCCCGAGCTGACCGAAGACGAGCTTCGCGCCGCGGTCGAGGAAGCCGAGGGCGCGGGCACGTTCGTCGCCGCGCACGCGCACGGCGCCGAGGGCATCAAGCGCGCCGTGCGAGCGGGGGTCCGCTCGATCGAGCACGGATCGCTCATGGACGACGAGGCGATCGAGCTCATGGCCGAGCGCGGCACGTACCTCGTGGCCGACATGTACGACGGCGACTACATGCTCGAGGTCGGCCCTTCGGTCGGCTACACCGATGAGGTGATCGAGAAGGTGCACCTCACGAACGACACGCAGCGCGAGGGGTTCACCAAGTGCGTGAAGGCGGGAGTGCGCCTCGCGTTCGGCACCGATTCGGGCGTCATCCCGCACGACGTGCTCGCCCGACAGTTCCCTTACTACGTGCGGTACGGGCTCACGCCGATGCAGGCGATCCAGAGCGCGACCCGGTGGGCCGCGGAGCTGATGCGATGGGAAGACCGGGTCGGCACGATCGCCGCGGGCTTGTTCGCGGACATGATCGCGGTCCCGGGAGATCCCATCGACGACCTCTCGCTGCTCGAGCAGGTGCCATTCGTGATGAAGGGCGGCGAAGTCTTCAAGAGCGTTTGAGCCTTCGTGCCCCGGGCCGGCTCACCAACCCGGGAAGTTCGCCGCGGAGGTCGAGAACCCCGCGATCGTGTCGCCCGAGCACGTGCCCGCTCCACGGCCCATGTCGGGACCTGGAACGTCGGATGCGGCTGGCCCTTCCGCGTCCCGGCTGAGATCCATTCTAGGGCGGTTGACAGTCAACAATCTCCCAGGATACCGTCCGGCCCGTGAGCCGAGGGGGGTACGACGCGGTCGTCGTCGGCGGGGGGCACAACGGCCTCGTGGCCGGGTTCTATCTCTCACGCTCCGGCTTGCGCGTCCTCGTGTTAGAGCGACGGTCGTTCGTGGGAGGCGCGTGCAACACCGAGGAGTTCGCGCCCGGCTTCCGTGCCTCGACCGGAGCCTACGTGCTCTCGATGCTCCGCGAGTCGATCTGGCACGACATGCGCCTCGTGCAGCGGGGCATCGTGGTCGACGCGGCCGGACCGACGCTGAACCTGTTTCCCGACGGCGCTCGCTACGTCCTCGGCGACGACATGGCCGCGAACGTCGAAGAGACGAGGCGGTTCTCCGGCGCCGACGCACGTGCGCTGCCACGGTTCGAGCATGATCTCGCCGGGCTCGTGCAAGCGGTGCTTCCTTCGTTCAACTGGACCGCGCCCGATCCGCGGGTGCGATCGCTGCATGACCTGCGCGAGCTCGCCAAGTGGGCTCGCATCGGGCTGCACCAGCGGAAGCGGCTCGCCGACCTCGCGTACCTCTTCTCGACGAGCGCGAACCAGTTCCTGTCGGAGCGGTTCGAGAGTGAGCACGTCAAGGCCGCGCTCGGCTGGCACGCGATCAATGACAGCGTGGCGGGACCGTCGACGCCAGGCACCGCGTACGTGCTGCTGCACGACCATGCGAGCGAGGAAGCCGAGGCCGGTGTGCGGCAGTGGGGCTTCGTGCGCGGCGGCATGGGCGTGCTCACTGCGACGATGGCCGATGCTGCGCGCGAGGCCGGGTGCGAGATCCGCTGCGACGCCGAGGTGGAGCGGGTGATCACGCGAAACGGCCGAGCCGTGGGTGTACGGCTCGCCGGCGGGGAAGAGATCCGGGCGGGCCGCGTGCTCTCGAACGCCGACCCGAAGCGCACGTTCCTGACGTTGTGCGAGCGAGAGGATCTGCCTGCGGAGTTCGTCGCGCGCATCGAGGCCTACCGGTGCATGGGCACCAGCATCAAGATCAACCTGGCGGTCAGCGAGCTTCCGTTCGTGCGGGGGTTGCCCGAGGGCGGGGTGCAGCCCTACCACACGGGCATCATGGAGCTGAACCCGTTCATCGCCGACATGGACTTCCAGCAGGCGCAGGCGGTGCAGGGCGTGGCTGCCGACCCGGCGCACATCGAGCTGTGCTTCCCGACGGTGCATGACCCTTCGCTCGCTCCTGAGGGCAAGCACATCATCACGATCGACGTGAACTCCCAGCCGTACACGCTGCGCGACGGCTCATGGGACGACATCAAGGACGACCGCGCAGACCGGGCGATCTCCACGATCGCCGAGCACTTCCCGAAGCTTCCCGACCTGATCGAGCACCGCCAGGTCGTGACGCCGCTCGACATGGAACGGCTGATGGCACTCACGGGTGGCCATGCGCTGCACGGCGACATGGCGCCCGACCAGTTGCTGTTCCTGCGGCCGGTGCGGGGATGGGCGAATTACCGGACACCGATCCGTGGGCTGTACCTGTGCGGAGCGGGCACCCATCCGGGTGGTGGGGTCACCGGGGCGAACGGACGGAACGCGGCGCGCGAGGTCCTTCGGGATGCGCGCGGCGCACGGAGATAGGAGGGCACCATGGCTCGACGGCGACACCGTTCCACGACGCGCGGCATCGCGCGGCGCGACTTCTTGAAGGCGACCGCGGCAGGCGCCGTTGGTCTGGCGGCAGGCGCCGGGTCAGCAGCGTCGGCGCTCGCGCGCAGCTCGGCGGGACTCGCCGCGCCCTCGCGGGCGCTCGGCGTCCCGGTCGTCGGCGGCCTCGTCGTCGCCGGACCAGAGCTCGCGCTGCCGCCGGGGTTTACGTACAAGACGTTCGGAGCGTTCGGCTCTCCGATGCAGGACGGGTTCCCCACCCCGCCGATCCACGACGGCATGGGCGTATTCACCGATGGCGCTGGCCTGCGCATCGTGCGCAACCACGAGCTTGGAGACGGCAACGACATCGCTCGCGGCTCGGTGTACGGACGACCGGCGACCGCGTACGACCGCAGGGGACCCGGCTGCACGACGACGCTCCTGCTCGACTCGAACGCCGACCTCGTCGAGAGCTTCGTGAGCGCGAACGGAATGGACTCCAACTGCGCCGGTGGCGCTACCCCGTGGGGGACCTACCTCACGTGTGAGGAGACCACGATCGGCCGCTCGTCCGCGCGCGACGAGTCGCACGGCTACGTGTTCGAGGTCGACCCGATGAACAACGGTTCGCAACCGATCAAGCCGCTGCGCGCCATGGGCAGGTTCGTGCATGAGGCGGCGGCCGTCGACCCCGACAACGGTGTGGTCTACCTCACCGAAGACAACAACCCCGACTGCTTCTACCGGTTCGTGGCCGACACGTATGGTGACCTTCGATCCGGCACGCTGCAAGCACTGAAGATCAAGGGCACCGACGGGTACGACACCATCACCGGGCAGACCGTCGGACAGGTGTTGCCGGCGGAATGGGTCAGGATCCCGAACCCCGACCGTCCCGAGGCCGAGTTCGATCCCCGCACGGTGCTGCGGATCGCACGCTCACGGGGTGCCGCTCGGTTCCTGAGCGGCGAGGGCTGCACGATGGTGGGCAACGCCGTCGTGTTCGACTCATCCGACGGAGGTGACGCGGAGCTCGGTCAGATCTGGCGGTACACGCCCACGACCAACATCGGCGACCTCAACGAGGAAGGCGAGCTCGAGCTGCTGTACGAGTCGACGGACCGCAAGGTGCTCGATGGGCCGGATAACCTGGCCACGAGCCCGAACGGCAGCATCGTGATGGCCGAGGACGGCAAGCCGAACAAGAACTTCGTGCGAGCCTTGCTCGGCGACGGCTCGATCGTGAACGTCGCCCAGAACCTGGTGCCGATCCGGCTCTCGATCATCGATGCGTCGGGCAAGCTCTACGACCCGTACGTACCCGACGACGACGCGTCGATCGCCGACGGTCTCGGCTACTCGGAGTTCGCCGGGCCGCGCTTCAGTCCCGATGGCACATGGTTGTTCGTGAACATCCAGGTACCCGGCATCACCTGCGCGATCACGGGCGACTGGGCGGGCCTCGGTCTGTGACCGACGAGGGGCAAGGAAACGTGCCGCGATTGGTCGCTACCCCGCCGGGGCCGAAGACGCGCGACGTCCTCGAACGCCAGTCCGCGGTCTTGTACCGCGGGCTGGCCGAGGAGGTCGGGCCGTTCGTCATCTGCCGCAAGTCCGGATACGAGATCGAAGACATCGACGGCAACGTCTACCTCGACTGCATCAGCGCGATGGCCTCAGTGCCCGTGGGGGCCGCTCGCACCGATATCACCGAGGCGGCGGTCGAGGCCCTTCGTCGCTACGGCAACGAGGACACCCACTTCTACTCGCACGAGTACGTGTTGCCGCTGGCCGAGCGGCTGGTCGCGATCGCGCCCGGCGCGCTGAGCCGTGTCGACATCGCGCTCAGCGGCACCGAAGCGATCGAGACCTCGGTGCGGTTCATGCGTCGAGCCACGGGGCGCCCGATCGTGATCGGGTTCATGGGCGGCTACCACGGCGAGGCCGGCACCGCCGGCGCCATCGGTGCCGAGATGAGCGACCTCTCGTTCGGCTACCGAGCCTTGATGCCCGGCTTCGTGCACGTGCCCTACCCGAACCCGTATCGCACGCCGTTCCAGGCACGGCCCGGTGGCACCGGCGACGGCACGATCGATTACCTGCGGGACCACGTGTTGCACCACGCGGTCGACCCTCGCGAGGTCGCGGGCTTCGTGATCGAGCCGGTGATGGGGTCAGGCGGCTGCGTCGCGCCGCCGGAGACGTTCTGGCCGGCGCTCGCCGACCTGTGCCGGGAGTTCGACTTCCTGCTCTGCGCCGATGAGGTGAAGACCGGGTTCGGCCGAGCAGGCACGATGTTCGCTGTGGAGCGCTTCGGGGTGGAGCCCGATCTGTTAGCGCTCGGCAAGGCGATGGGCGGCGGTGTGATGCCCATCGGCGCGGTGCTCGGCACCGAGTCGTCCATGGACTTCGATGACGTCTCGACCGGTTCGACATGGTCGTGGTTGCCTGCGGCGTGCGCGGCGGCGCTCGCGACGCTCGACGTGTTCGAACGCGAGCCGGTGCTCGAGAACGTGATGGCACTGGAAGCGGTGGGACTCGATGGGCTCCGCGCGCTCGCCGAGAAGTACGACGCGATCGGCGACGTGCGTGCGACAGGCTGCTTCATGGCCGTCGAGTTCGTGAAGGACCGCGAGACCAAGGAGCGCGATCTCGACCTGCAGCAACGAGTCGCGTGGGCATGCGTGCGACGCGGGCTGTTGATCGACCCTTCGACGACGTCGCTGAACATCCAGCCGTCGCTCACGATGCCAATCGAGGTCATGAGTACGGTGCTCGGCATCCTCGACGAGGCGATCGCTGAGGCTCTTTCCGCGGCATGATCTCGCTGGATCGGTTCGAGGAGCTTGCCGGCGGTCTCAATCACCCCGAGGGCGTTTCCTGGAACCCGATCGACGGTCGCGTGTACGCAGGAGGCGAAGGCGGCGAACTCTATTCGATCACGCTGGACGGCGAGGTGAGACAGGTCGGCTCGAGCGGTGGATCGATGCTCGGCCTGGCTGTGGACGGCGCCGGGTGCGTGTATGCCTGTGATGCCGGCAAGGGCGAGATCGCCCGGTGGGATCCGGTGACGGGCGACGTCGCGACGTACGCTCGAGGCGTCGGTGGCCGAGATATGGACACGCCCAACGTGGCCGCGTTCGGCCCCGATGGGTCGCTGTATGTGACGTGCTCGGGCGAGCAGGGACGTCCCGAGATCCTGCGGGTGCCGCCCGGTGGGGCGCCGGCCGAACGCTGGACCGATGCCGTCTCCGGCTATCCGAACGGCGCGCTCGTGACTCCCGAAGGAGACGCGTTGGTCGTCGTGGAAGCGCACGCGCAGCGGTTGGTGCGCGTGCCGATCGGAGACGACGGATCGGCTGGCACGCCGGTCGTGATCGCCGAGCTTCCCGATACGGATCCTGACGGCGTGGCGCTCGACGCCGACGGCAACTACTGGATCGCGCTCTATCGCCCGGACGGCATCGTTCGCATCGGCCCGGGCGGCGACGCCGAGCTGGTTGTCGACGACCACCTCGCGTCAACGCTCGACGCGCCGACGAACATCGCCTGGGTCGGCCCACAGCTCAACCGCATCGTGATCGCCAACGTCGGCGGCACCTCGCTGGCGATCGCCGACCTAGGCGTGCGCGGCTGGCCACTGCACTCCCCACAGGTGCTGTGGATGTCGCGGCCGATGTAGCGGGGACATCCGCCGGGCGACCGGACCGATGGACCGTGTCGTTGGCCATCGGCCGATGGACCATCGGCGTATGGACCGACACGGGACGGTCTCCGTACCAATCAGCCTTCGACTCGAAGGAAGGATCCCGGATGTCCAACACCGATCTCGCGGCGATGATCGTCGCCCTGGCGGTCATCGTGCTCTCCGCCCACCTGCTCGGGCATGCGTTCGAACGCCTCCGTCAGCCCCGTCTGGTCGGAGAGATCCTCGCGGGTGTCATGGTCGGCCCCTTCGTGCTCGGCCGCATCGCGCCGGAGGCGACGGAGGCACTGTTGGGTTCAGAGGCCAGCGCGACTGCGACCGTGCTCGGCTTCACCTACTGGCTCGGCCTGCTGCTGCTGATGTTCATCTCCGGCAGCGAGGTGCGGCGCGTGTTGGGGCAGGAGAACCGCAAGCCGACCGCGTGGATCCTCGCGATCGGGACACCCCTGCCATTCTTCCTCGCGCTCGGCATCGGAACCCTCTTGCCGCTCGACCGTCTCACAGGACCCGCCGGCCAGGAAGCGTCGGTGCTCCTCATCCTCGCCATCGCGGTCGCGGTGACGTCGATCCCCGTCATCTCGCGCATCTTCTTCGACCTGCGCATCCTGCACACGCGGTTCGCGAGCATCATCCTGGGTGCGGCGCTGCTCGAGGACATCGCGCTGTGGGCCGTGCTCGCGATCGCGACGACCCTCGCGACGACGACGGAGGTTGGCCGCGACCTCGCTGGCTCGGTCACCGAGCACGTCGGTGTGACGCTCGCCTACATGGCGGGCGGGCTGCTCCTGTTCCCGCTGGTGTTGAAGCGTTGAACGCCCCCCGCTGGAACGTCGTCGCCCACGCTTCGCCTGTGGCCTACTCGATCCTGGTCCTGCTCGGCTACGCGGCCGTCGCCGCGCTGCTAGAGGTGAACCTCGTGTTCGCGGCCTTCCTCGCCGGGTTCGGTCTCGTCGGCGGGCGAAGCGGGAGCGAGCGTCGGCGCTTCGCCGAGCCGCTCGATGCGATCCAGAAGGTCTCGTTCGCGGTCTTCATCCCGATGTACTTCGCGATCGTCGGCACCCAGCTCGACTTCGGCGAGGATTCTCGCTCGGGCTGCTGCTCGCGTTCATGCTGGGCTCCTCGTTCCTGTGCCTTAGCTCGATCGCCCTTGCGACGAGGCTCGCCGGCTTCCGGGGGCTCGAGATCGTGAACCTCGCGGTCGCATCGAACGCGCGAGGCGGTCCGGGCATCATGCTCGCGAGCGTGGCGTTCGAGGCCGGCCATCATCAATGGGGCGTTCTTCACCACCCTCGTGCTGACCGCGGTGCTGACCTCTCAGTTCGCGGGTTGGTGGCTCGGGTTCGTCCTGAGGAAGGGCTGGCCGCTCCTGCGCGACGACGTCGATGACATGATCCCACAAGGCTAGGTCCTCGACGAGTTGGCGGAAGAGGAACGGGTGAACGCCCTGCGTTGACCCCTTGCGGGCGTGCGGCTATGGTCCGGCGAGACTCGCAAGCATCCGTCTAGGAGGTTCGCATGCATCGTTCTCGTCTGCTGATCGTGTTGTCGTCGTTCCTGCTCTTCGCACTCGTGGCCGCGGCGTGCGGTTCCGACTCTGGTGACGACCCAGGGAGCGACGGGTCCAGTTCCGAGCCTGCGGTGCCGCTCGAGGATCAAGAGCTCGTCTTCGGCAACTTCGGGGCTTACACGCCCGATGGGTTCCTCGAGGACTTCGCTGCCGAGACGGGCGTCGACGTCACGATCTCGGAGTTCTCGACGAACGAGGACATGCTGGGCAAGTTGCAGGCAGCCGACGGCACCGGATACGACGTGGTTATGGTCACCGGCAACTACCTGCAGACGCTGATCGATGCCGGTTGGGTGGCGGAGCTCGATCATGCGCAGATCCCGAACCTGTCGAACCTGTACCCGGAGGCGACAGAGCTCGCCTTCGACCCGGGGAACGTCTACTCAGTTCCCTATACCTGGGGCACGACCGGTCTGTGCTACCGCTCGGACCTCGTCAACACCGAGATCGACAGCTGGGACGACCTGCTGAACCCGGTGGCCGAGCTGCAGGGCAAGGTCACGATGCTCGGCACGGAGCGGTGGCTGCTGCAGCCGGCGCTGCTGAGCCTCGGGTACTCGATCAACACCGAGGATCCGGCCGAGATCGACGAGGCGAAGAACCTCACGATCGAGGCGAAGCCGAGCCTGCTGCAGTTCAACGACACCGACTTCTACGCACGACTCGACGACGGAAGCGCGTCGATGGTCCACGCCTGGGACGGCTGGTGCAACTACGCAGCCAACAAGAACGTGGAGTTCGTGGTGCCGAGCGAAGGCAGCGACCTGTTCGCCGACACCATGGTCGTGATGGACTCATCAGAGAACAAGGAAGCCGCGCACGCGTTCATCGACTTCGTGCTGGCCCCTGAGAACCACCTGAAGGTTGCCGAGCTCGTGCTCTACAAGGTGCCGAACGCCCCAGCCATGGAGATGCTCGACCCCGCGTTGATCAAGGCGTACCCGAACATGGGCATCTCGCCCTCGCAGCTCGTCACCTACGAGGAAGACCTTCCCCTCGGCACCGAGGGCCAGGCCGCCTGGAGCCAGGCGGCGGCGGAGATCAAGGCGGCCTAGCGGCCTCGAGAGGTCGTTTCGGACCCCCACGCGCGATCCGACGGATCAGTCGACCGCGGGAGCCGATGGCTCCAGCGCGGCCTCTTCATCGGGCCCGGATTGGGCTACTGGCTCATCTTGTTCGTGGTGCCGGTCGGACTGATCCTCGCCTACAGCTTCTTTCGGCGGAGCCCGACCGGAGGAGTGGACTACACCTTCACGCTGGACAACTACGTCCGTGCTGCGGATCCGTTGTTCGTGAAGGTGTTGGTGTTCTCGGTCCGTACCGCGCTCCTCACGACGCTGATCTCGTTGGTCGTCGGATACGCGGTGGCCTACTTCATCGCCACACGCCCACAACGGTGGCGCACCCCGATGCTCGTGCTGGTGGTGCTGCCGTTCTGGACGAACCTGCTGATCCGCACGTTCGCCTGGATCGTGCTGTTGAACAATGAGGGTCTCGTCAACCGCATCCTTCGAGGGCTCGGAGCGATCGACGGCTCTCTCCCGCTGCTCAACAATCAGTTCGCGATCGTGGTTGGGCTGGTCTATGCCTACCTGCCCCTGATGATCCTGCCGCTGTACGCGTCGATCGAGCGGCTCGGACGCTCGGCACGCGAGGCGGCCGCGGATCTCGGGGCGGGTCCGGTCCGGGGGTTCTTCCGGGTCACGTTCCCGATGACGCTGCCCGGCGTGATGGCGGGGTGCATCTTCGTGTTCGTGCCGAGCCTGGGGAACTTCATCGTGCCCGACCTGTTGGGCGGCGGCAAGAAGATCATGATGGGGAACCTGATCCAGCAACAGTTCTTCCAGGCTCGCGATTGGCCTTTCGGAGCGACGCTCGCACTCTCGGTGCTCGCCATCACGATGGTGCTGCTGATCGCGCAGGCCTGGATCCTGAATCGTGAGAAGAGGCTGATCGCCCATGGCGCGTAGCCTCGCTAGTAGGCGGGACCGAGTGCTGGCAGGCCTCTCTGTGCTGGTCTACGGCTTCTTGTACGTGCCGATCCTCGTGCTGGTCGCGCTGTCGTTCAACGAGACCGGCCGGCCGTCGAGCTGGGGCGGCTTCTCGACCCAGTGGTACGGAGAGCTCCTGCGGAGTGACGAGCTGATCGACGCCTTCAACAACACCATCAAGGTCGCGCTCGCCGTGACCTTGATCTCTACCGTGATCGGAACACTGCTCGCGATCGGCTTGGAGCGCACCGTGAAGAGTGCCGTGCTCGACAGCGCGCTGTTCCTGCCCGCCGTCGTGCCCGACATCGTGCTGGCGATCGGGCTGCTGTCGTTCTTCACGTTCGCTCAGGTCTCGCTCGGGCTACACACGATCGTCGCCGCGCATGTCGTGTTCGACATGATCTTCGTCGCGGCGATCGTACGGACCCGTCTCGGTTACTTCGATCGGTCTGTCGAGGAAGCGGCGCAGGATCTCGGGGCGAGCAAGATCGCCACCTTCTTCCGCGTGACGTTCCCGCTGATCATGCCGGGCATCGTGGCCGGCGCCCTCGTCGCGTTCACGCTGTCGTTCGACGAGTTCATCATCGCGTACTTCACGACGGGCCCGACCTCGGCCACCTTCCCGATCAAGGTGTACTCACGGATCCGATTCGGACTCACGCCCGTGATCAACGCGGCGGCGACGGTCCTGCTGGTCGTGAGCTTCACGACGATCCTGATCGCGGTGGCGCTGAACGGCCGTGCGGCCAAGCGTGCGTTGGAACACGGGCCGTCCCGCTAGCAGACCTCACCGGGAGTAGACCCAGACCACCTTGCAGCCTGGGTCGGCGTCCCACACGATGCTCGACCCCTCCGGCATCGACGCCATGTCACCGGGTCCCAGGTCGAGATCGGTCTCACCGTCGATGCCCACGCGCACGGTTCCCTCGAGCACCACGATGGTTTCCCTGGCCGGCAGCACGACGGGGTCGGAAGGACCGCGCGGAGGTCCCGGGTCGGCGCGCCACAAGCCGACCTTCGATGTGTCGCCTTCGTCGAAGAGCATGTGGGCCGAGCCGCCCACCTCGTCGTCGGGTTCCCACTCTTCGGTGTCCGTCCGAGACACGTAGATGCCGTTGCCGTTGTCCACCGATCCGTCCCCCGATCTGGTGTGCGCCGCAGTCGACCCGGCGGGAGCATAGGGCTTCCGAAATCAGGTGGACCGCTCGAGGGGGTAGCGGTAGACTGTCGACACTTGGAATCCATACTCGCTGATCTCGAGATCGCGACGTTCGCGGTCGACGAGGTCGTCGAGGGGACCCAGACAGGGTGGAGCGACGGTCGTCTGACCGTGTCGCTACCGCAGCTCGCGGTCGGGGCCGGAGAATCGGCGCTGGCGGAGGCCACGGTCGAGGTCGTTCGCCCCGGCGACTCCGTCCGCATCTCGAACGTCCTCGATGCCGTGCTGCCTTCGGTCAAGGCGGATGATGCGGCGTTGACGTTCCCCGGCGTGCTCGGTCCGGCCTCGGTCACCGGCGCCTCTTCGTTCGCGATGGCCACCTCGGTCGCCGGCGCTGGTCGTACCCACCGGTTCGATGGCCTCGCCGTGCTCAGCACGTGTGACTGGTTGCGCGCGGGATACGTCGGCCCCGAGGAGCTCCCGGATTCGTTCGTCGACATGGCGGGCCCGGGCGCCGACCGCAGTCCGTTCGGCTCGACTGCTGACGTGGTGATCGGGTACGTGCCGGCCGAGGGTGCGCCCGTGGACGAGGTCGATGCCGCGATCCGCCGCGAGACGCTCCGTGTGTCGCGCGAACTCGCGGCGACCACGCTCGACGTTGAGCCCGCCCATGCGGCGACCCTCCCCTGGCCTCCTACGCCTGCCGACGCCTCGCTGCCGGCGGTCGTGTTGATGCTGCAGGTGGCGTCGGAAGGGCCGCTCACCGACACGTTCTGGCAGGGCGAGCCGCTGCGTGAGCTCGATCCGACCGAGGCCGACCCGCGTGCGATCATCGACGGTGCCCTCACGAACGGGGCGTATGACTGGCCGGCGGTGCGCAACGTGACGGCCGCCTACCAGGGCAGCGCCTTGATCCGAGACCTGTTCGCGGCGCACGGGCAACGGCTTCGGTTCGCAGGCGTGATCGTGGCCCCTGGCTACCTCGACTCCGCCGAGCAGAAGCAGCGCTCGGCTGGGGCGGCTGCAGAGCTCGCCGCGAGGCTCGGCGCCGACGGTGTGATCTGTACGACCTTCTCGTCGGGGAACTCGCACACCGACACGATGCTCACGGTCCAGGCCTGCGAGCAGCGCGGTATCGGCACGGTGGCGCTGGTGTGCGAGACCAACGGCGGGCTCACCGACCACGTGCCCGAAGCCAACAGCCTGATCAGCACCGGCAACGAGGACGACCTGGTCGAACCGTGGACCCCCGACCGGGTGATCGGCGGCGAGGGCGCGCGATCGGGTGAGCCCGTGCCGACGTGGGCCTATCTCGGGGCGTGCTCGCAGATGGGCGAGACGACGTGGACGGCGGTGCCCGCATGACGATCATCCACTACCTGAACCAGTTCTTCGCGGGGCTCGGCGGCGAGGAGGCCGCCGGCCACGAGCCCGTGAAGCTCGACGGGCCGCGTGGCCCCGGCCGCGCGTTCGCGGCGGCCGGCGCCGCGCCCGACGTGACGCTCGCGTGCGGTGATGACCACTTCGCGGAGCACGAGCCCGAGGTGCTCGCCACGCTGCTGGCATGGCTCGAGGAGCTGCGGCCCCACGTGCTGATCTGCGGCCCCTCGTTCGGCTCGGGACGGTACGGGTACGCGTGTGGCGTGCTCGCGCGTGAGGCCGGTCGTCGCGGGGTCGCGGTGGTGGCGGCGATGACGCCCGACTCGCCCGGCGTGATGGCGGCCGAGGGCGCTGCCTACATCGTGCCGACGGGCTCGAGCGTCGCGAGCATGAAGGCGGTGCTGCCGTCCATGGCGAGGCTCGCCGCTCGTCTGGCCGAGGGCGAGACCCTCGGCGGACCGGAGGAAGAGGGTTACCTGCCGAGGGGACTGCGCGTGATGGTTCGCGCCGAGCACACTGGCGCGAGGCGCGCGATCGACCAGCTTCTCGACAAGCTCGCCGGCGACGTGCGCACCGAGGTCGGGTCCACCGGCGATCGCGTGCCGCCCGTTCCCGCCGTGTCCGACCTGCACACGGTCCGGCTCGCGCTCGTGACCGAGGCCGGGTGCGTGCCGCAGGGCAATCCCGACCGGCTTCCGACTCGCCACGCCAACGTGTGGCTGCGCTACTCGATCGCGGATGCCGATTCGCTCGGCGCCGGCGCCTACGAGTCGGTGCACGCCGGGTTCGACACCACGGCTGGCAACGACGATCCCAACCGGCTGGTACCACTCGACGCCGCGCGTGCGCTGGAGCGCGACGGCGCCTTCGGCGTCCTGCACGACTCGTTCTACACGACGAGCGGGGTCGATACGCCCGTCGCCACCGCCGCGAAGTTCGGTCAGGAGATCGCGGCCGAGCTGCGGGAGGCGAAGGTCGGAGCGGTGATCCTCACCGGTACCTGAGGGACAGGCACGCGTTGCGGGGCAACGCTGGCGAAGGAGTTCGAGCGAGAGGGGATCGCGACTGTGTTCGTGACGGCGTTGCCGACGATCGCACAGATGGTGGGGGCGAACCGCATCCTGCGAGGGGTCTCGATCACCCACCCCACGGGCGACCCCGACCTCTCCACCGGAGTCGAGGCCGCGCTTCGCCGCCGCATCGTTGAGCGCGCCCTCGAGATGCTCGTCACCGAGGTCGGGCCCACGACCATCTGGGAGCTGCAGCCGTGACCGGAGCTCGCCGCGCTGCCGTCACTTCGGCCTCTTTCGTGCTGGAGCATGTGCCCGACCTCGTCCGGTACGGGTCGAAGCCCGCACGCGAGCCCGCGCTGCTCGAGCGGCTCAGCGGTGCCTTGCGGTCGTACGACGATGCGGTGTCGTATCCGCCGAACCAGGTGTTCATCGGCAACCTCGCGCCCTCCGACCTGTGGGATCGACCGCGCGACTGGTGGCGTCATCCGGTCGAGGCCGCGCTCCCCACCGGTCCTTCCGGCGACGTGATGGATCAGGACCGCTTCTACGAGCTGCTGGCCGAGGTGGACCAGTTCGAGCTGGTGGCGATGGGCACCGAACCCCAGCCCGGCCAGCTCGCGCTGATGCGCGGCGATGAGATCGTAGGCGCGTTCGCCGGCGACCATGTGCAGGACGAGTCGCTCACCGCGAACGTGCTCCTGGAGAACCTGTCCATCAAGGCGAGCGGCGTTCACGCCCTGCGTCATCTGCTCATGACCACCGGCATCGATCCGGCCTCGATCACGCATGCGATCGGATGTGGCGAGGAAGCAGTGGGCGATCGCTACCAGCGAGGCGGAGGCAACGTCGCGACGGCGATCGCCGAGCACTGCCGCCTGTCGCGCGCCAGCGGCATCGACGTGAAGTCGTTCTGCGCCGCGCCGGTCCACGCGATCGTCGTCGCGGCGGCGTTGATCGAAGCCCAGATCGAGGATCGCGTCGTGGTGGTGGCCGGTGGATCGATGGGCAAGCTCGGCATGAAGTCCGAGGGCGCGCTGACGAAGGGCTTCCCCCTGATCGAGGACGTCCTGGCGGGCATGGCCGTGCTGCTCGAGCCCGCAGACGGTTCGAACGGGCCGATCGTGCGCACCGACGCGGTGGGGCGCATGCCGATCGACGCCGGCGCCGCCCCGCAAGCCCAGCTCGAGGCGCTCGTCGGCGCCCCGCTCGATACGATGGGCCTCAAGCTCGGCGGCGTCGACACCTACGCCACCGAGATCCACAACCCGGAGATCACCGAGCCGCAGGGCGGCGGCGACGTCGCCGACCGCAACTACAAGATGCTCGCGGGCCTCGGCGTGGTGCGCGGCGAGCTCGACCGAGCCGACATCGCCGGTTTCTCGCGCGCGCACGGCATGCCTGGCTTCTCGCCCACGCAAGGGCATATCGCGAGCGCCGTGCCATGGATCCCGCACGCGCTGGCTGCGATTCGTGCCGGCGATCTTCACCGAACGATGTTGATCGCGAAGGGATCGCTGTTCCTCGGCCGCCTCACGCGGCTCTGGGACGGCGTGTCCGTGACCCTGGAAGCCTGAAAGGAAACCGAGATGATCGAGGCCACCGTGGAGACGTTCGACGACCTGAGCGGCGAGGGGCAGGTGCTCGTCGACATCTGGGGCCCGCAATGTCATCGGTGCCTTGCGCTGATGCCGGCGGTCGAGGCGCTGGCTGCGACCTACGGCGACCGCGTGCGGTTCATCAAGGTGAACGCGCCCCAGAACCGCGTGGTGTGCCGAGACCTGCGGGTCGCGGGGCTCCCTGCCTACGTGACCATGCGCGACGACGTCGAGGTCGAGCGCCTCACGAGCAACGGCACGACGCCCGAGCAGATCGAGGAGGCGATCGTGCGACTCATGAACGGCGCGCCCGCGGTAGGCCCGCCGGTCCCGGAGCACCTAAGGGGGTGAGGACCACATGGAGCTCAAAGGCAAGAAGGTGATCGCGCTCGGTGAGCGCGACAGCGTGCCCGGCGAGGCGATCGCCGAGGTAGCGCGCAGCGCCGGCGCCGAGGTGATCGAGATCAGGACGGAGTGCTTCGTCTGAACGGCTTCGGGCGCCATGGATCCTGAGAACCAGGCGTTGATCAAGCGGATCGTCGAGGAGCGAGGCGGCGACGACATCGTGGTGATGCTCGGCGCGGCCGACGCAGAAGCTGTCGGGGTCGCCGCCGAGACCGTCCGTGACGGCGATCCGGCCTGGGTCGGTCCATTGGCGGGAGTCCAGTTGGGACTCCCCGTGCTGCACGTGTTCGAAGACGAGGTGAAGCGGCAAGCCGACGCGTCGGTCTACGAATCGCAGATCGGCTTCTTCGAGATGACCCTCGACGTCGACGAGGTGAAGGAAGCGATGAAGAGGGCACGGGGTGACGCGTGACCGGGCGCCAGAAGGAGCCGCTGTTCGCGCGAACGGTGTTCCGCGAGCTCGCCCGCCCCCTCCAGCATCCAGAGGCGCTCTGCTGGGATCCCCTCACCGAGCGCGTTTACTGCGGCGGCGAGGGCGGGCAGATCTACGCGGTCACCCTCGACGGCGAGATCGCCGAGGTCGCGAACACTGGCGGCAGCGTGCTGGGCATGGCGGTCGACGCGTTCGGACGCGTGTATGCGTGCGACTGGCACCGGTCCGAGGTCGTTCGAGTCGATCCCGCGTCGGGGTCGGTCGAGACCTACACGAAGGGGGCTCCCGAGCTTCCGCTCGACGATCCCAACTCACCGGTGTTCGCCGACGACGGCGTGATGTACGTGACCGGCTCGGAGAATCCGGCGATCTTCCGCGTCGCGCCCGGCGGTGAGACCACGGTGTGGACGACCGCGATCGGCGGCTACCCGAACGGCCTGACCCTGACGCCGCCGGGCGACGCCGTCGTGGTGGCGCAGTCGCATCCCGACGACTTCGAGGGCGGGCGGGTGTGGCGCGTGCCGATCGAAGCCGACGGATCCGCCGGCACGCCGGCGGTGATGGCGGAGCTGTTCCACACCGTGCCCGACGGCGTCGCCTACGATGTCGAGGGCAACTGCTACGTGGCGCACTACACGCCCGACCGCATCGACCGCATCCGCTCCGACGGCACGGTCGAGACCGTGGCCGAGGATTGGGAAGCGGTGCACCTGAACGCGCCGACCAATCTCGCGTTCTGCGGACCCGATCTCTCACTGGTCGTGGCCGCATGCGTGGGGGAGGAGTTCCTCGCGATCGCCGACCTCGGCGCGCGCGGCTCGCCCCTGCGTCGCCCACCGATCCCCTAGCGGCGTACGAATGCGATCTGGCGCATGTGCCACTCGACCGGCGCGGCCGATGCGTCGGCGGCGATCCCTCGGAGTCCATCGGCGAGGTCGGGACGCGGCGCGATCTCGCCGGCGTCGGTCAGCACCCGCAGGTTCATGGTAAACATTCGAGCGGTCAGGGCCGCGGGCGGGCGCAAGGTTGCGACCTCGTCATGCACCCGCTCGGCGTCGGCAGGGTCGGTCATCTCGTGCAGAGCTGGCCCTAGGATGAGCCGACCTCCCTGGCTCGTGACAACCGGGATCGCGACCTCGTCGAGATAAGTCCGGAACACCGGATCGTCGGTCTCCACGGACTCGACTTCGTCGATGAGCACCCGCCCGCCAAGAGCGATCGCTCCGCACCAGGCGCCCACGATCGAACCGTGATCTGGGAGGTGCGCGAGCAGCAGTCGGGCGTACAGCACGTCGGGGGGCTCAACCGGCAGCGGCATCGAGGTGGCGTCATGCACGAGGAACGACACGCCGGGTGCCGAGGTCGCCGACGCCGCTTCGATGAAGGTCTCGGCTTGGTCCAGCCCGACGGTCCGGCGGGCGTGTGTCACGGCGTGCACGAGCCTGGTCGTATGGCCCGGGCCGCAGCCGAGATCGACGGCGAGCGAGGGCGACTGGGGTGCGGCCGCGCGCAGGAACGCCTCGGATGCCGGGCCGAAGAGTTCCGCGACGATCGCGAGGCGATCGGCGGCCAGCGCGGAATCGCCGTAGGTGTATCGCGTCATCGACGCAGCGTGGCGGTCGTTGCTCAGCCCGTGAGCGGCCGGTCCGGCGGGGGCAGCGGCGGGGCGTCGGCCTCGTCGTACCAACTGCCGCCGCCGAGCTCGCCCCCGTCGACGATCAGCGTTTGACCGGTGATGAATGCGGCGTCGTCGCTCGCCAGGAACAGCACGGCCATCGCTTGGTCGCGCGGTGTGCCGGCCCGGCGCAACGGGATCTTCCCGAGGTAGCGGCGCACCAGCTCGCGCTCGGCGGGATCGGTCGCCAACTCGGCTTCCGCCTCAGGGGTGATCGTCTCACCCGGAGCCACGCAGTTCGCACGGATGCCGTGGTGGCCCATCTCGTGGGCGAAGGCCTTCGTGAGCGCGACGAGCGCTGCCTTCGACGCGTTGTAGATCGACTCGGGCGACTCGTTCTGGAACGCGTTCGCGCTCGCGATGTTCACGATCGCTCCGGGCGAGCCGCGTTCGATCCAGTGGCGGCAGGCTTCCTGCATGGTGAGCATCGGGGCGCGAACGTTGACTGCGAACGTCGCGTCGAGCTCGGCCGCGCTGACTTCGAGCGCCGGGCCGTCGGGCTGCAAGCCGGCGTTGTTCACGAGCACATCAACGCCGCCGAGCGACTCTAGGGCGACGGCGACCGCGCCGCGGGACCCGTCGACGCTCGCCAGGTCGGCCGTGTGCGTGGCGAGCCGGTCGGAGTGGCGGAACTCGGCCCCGAGCCGCTCGAGCCCTTCAGCGAGCACGTCGGTCGCGAGCACCGATGCGCCCTCGTCGAGGAAGGCGCCGACGATGCCGCGGCCGATGCCGCGTGAGGCGCCTGTCACGATCACTCGCCGTCCCTCGAATCGCATCGTTCGATCTCCCTTCGGGCTCGTCAGCCGCTCGCGGTGGTCACCATCGCGATCGTGACGCCGTCGATCGCCTCGTCGTCGAGCTCGATGCCGAGCCCGGGTCCCTCGGGTGTGAGCACCAGCCCATCCTTACCTGTTCGGATCGGAGTACGAACCCCGTGCTCGAATGGTTCCAGGGGCGCCGCCTGCCGAAGTAGGTGGTCCGGCCGTACGCGAGCGCGACGTGCAGGTTCGCCGCCTGGATCACGGTGTGGCCGTAGCTGACCAGCTCGACGTTGAGGCCGGCGTCGGCGGCGACCCGCATGAGATCTCCGGCGGCGGTCGGCCCTCCTACGAACGACACATCGAAGCACACGGCGTCCCACGGCGGGTGGCGCAGCACGTCGGACATCAGCTTCGCGTCCCAGATCGCGTCGCCGGCAGCCAACTGGCACGCCGGGCACGGCTCGGCGGAGCGCCCGGAAGCCGTCGAGGTCAAAGTCGGGAAGCGGCGCCTCGAACCGATGGGCTCCGACATCGGCGCATGACCGGGCGACGTGCTCGGCGCCTTCGCTGTCGTAGCGCCCTTCGGCGTCGTGCATAAGGGTGAGGTCTGGAAAGGCCGTGCGCACCGACCGCACGAGTTGCGCGTCGCGCTCGGGGTCGGCCCACGCGTGCAGCTTCACGGCGGTGTAGCCGGGCTTCTTTGAGGCCTTCGATCGACGCGATGTAGGCGCCTTGGTCATCGAGCAGTGGCAGCGAGGCGTACCAGGGAAGGGCCGTGGCGTCGGTTCGGCCACCGAGCGCCTCGCGGAGCGGCCTCTTCGCCCGCCGAGCCACGAGGTCCCACGATGCGATGTCGATCGTGGACCTGACGGCGGGCGGGAACGCCGAGGTGCCGTCCTCCGTGAGCATCGCCTGTATGCGTTCCCGGTCGCCCGTGGCGAGCCCGATGAGCCTGGGGACCAGCGGACGAAGGGTCTCGAGTGGAGCTCGGTCATGATCGCCGAACGAGTCCGAATCCTAGGCTCCGATGCCTTCGATGCCGTCGGCATCGGTGATGCGCACGAGCGTGGTGGTCGCGAAGACCTCATCGGAGCGCGCGGTGTATGAAACGATCGACCTTGGCGCGAGCGCACGCGCTTCGATCGAGGCGATCGTGCTCACATACCCTCCTCCTGTCTCAAGTTCTCGTCGTTGGTCAACAGTTGACACTACCGTGCTAGGCTCCGCGTCGTGATGAAGCAGCCCGCGACCCTGCGACCACTCGAGGCTCCGCGTTCCCTGGCCGAGGACGCTGCGGACCGCATCCGCGAGCAGATCCTCGCCGGGGGTTTCAAGCAAGGGGAGCATCTGGTCGAGGCGAAGCTCGCCGAGCAGCTCACCATCAGCCGAGGGCCGGTGCGGGAGGCCTTCAAGCTCCTGAGGGCGGAAGGTCTGCTGAAGGAGGAGCCTCGGCGCGGAACGTTCGTCGTGAGCCTCGGCGCCGACGACGTCCGAGAGATCTACGGGCTCCGTGCTGCTCTCGAAGGTCGCGCCGCCAGGCTGATCGCGCGCTCGCAGGACCGTGCAGCGTTGGCGCGGCTCCGGGAGCTCGCCGACGAGATCGACCGTGCCGTGAGCAGCGGCGACGCCATCGCGGTGAGTCGCGCGGACCTCGCGTTCCACGAGGGGCTCTGCGAGCTCTGTGCCAACTCCCGCATCCATGAGGTGTTCATGCGCTACGTGCCGACATTGCGGGGGTTGCTTCGCCTCGACGAGCAGGTGCTGCACTCCCTCGATGAGATCTCGCTGCAGCATCGCCCGTTCGTCGAGGCGATCGAGTCAGGTGACGAGGAGACCGCAGCCCGGCTGCTGAGCGAGCATGCCGAGCAGGCCGGCGAGCTGATCGCCGGGGTGCTCGGGCAGAACGACTGACGCTCGAACGGTCAACGGTTGACAATCTGCAAGTGGGGCCGCTACGGTCGCGGCGGACATAGGGTCGACGCCGAGCAGCGAGCCGAAACGAAAGCGGGAGGGTGCGCGATGGCGAGGAAGAGGTTCCTGCACGGCGTGGCGGTTCTGGCGATCATGTCTCTGGTGGTCGCGGCTTGCGGAAGCGACGAGGCCGATCCCGCACCCGAACCCGGCGGAAGCGGCGAGAGCGTGACGCCGGCCGACCCCGCGTCGATCACCGGCACGATCCGTCTGTACTCCTACTCCGATGGGTTCGACCCTGAGTACATGGCGACGTTCTTCGAGACCTACCCGAGCATCGAGCTCGAGACCGCAGGGTTCGGCAGCAACGAGGAAGCGGTCGCGAAGATCCAAGCCGGGTTCGAGGCCGACGTCGTGAATAGCTGCGTCGACGAGGCCACGCTCGAGATGGTGAACAAGGGCATGTACCAGCCGCTCGACATCGGTCGTCTCGAGAACTGGGACGACATCTGGCCGGGCATGAAGGAGCTTCCCGGCGTGATGGTCGACGGCGAGGCTTACATCGTGCCGGTCGACGCCGGCACCGCCGGCATCATGTACAACGCCGACGTGGTCACGACCGCGCCGACATCGTGGACTGACCTGTTCGACCCGCAGTACGCGGGACAGGCCTCCCTCGAAGACCTCGCGATCACCGCGCTCGACGTGGGCGCGCTCGCCAACGGCATCTCGAACCCGCTCGAGATGACGCCCGATGAGCTCGAGATGGTGAAGCAGTACCTCATCGACAACAGGGACCAGTTCCGCACGTTCTGGAAGGGCGAGGCCGACGTGAAGGCGCAGTTCAAGTCGGGCGAGATCGTGATCGCGAGCGGGTACCCGGGCATCGCGAAGGCCCTCCGCGAGAAGGACGGCGTCAACGTGCAGTTCGCGGCAGCCGAGGAAGGCCAGATGCTGTGGACGTGCGGGTACGGCATCAGCCCCGACATCGCCGATGAGAACGTCGACGCGGCGTACGCCTTGTTGAACTGGTACACGAGCCTTCCGCCGCAGGTCTACGCGGCGACGAACTGGAACTACCTCACGTCGAACCAGGGGATCATCGACGCGGTGCCGGCCAAGGTCGTCGAGGAAGCCTCGCTCGACTCGCTGTTCACCCTCGACAACGCGATCCCGGCGAGCCCGCCGGACGATCGTGCGTCGTGGGTTGCCGCATGGACCGAGGTGAAGGCGTCGTAGTGGCGATCCGGGCGGTCGAGAGCCCCGGCCTCGCCGTGGGCGACGTGGGCGCCGCCGCCCGCTGGCGCCGGCGGCGAGCCGTGAACGCCTGGGGCTGGCGGGCGTTCCTCGCCGTCGTGGGGCTGATGCTGTTCGGTCCGCTCGTGATCCTCGTGCTTTTCTCGTTCAACGACTCCAACGTGCTGGCGTTCCCGCTCGAGGGGGTCACCACCAAGTGGTACTCCGAGGCGCTCACCGACTCGGTGCTCCGCAAGGCGCTCGCCAACTCGTTCTCGGTCGCGTTCGTCGTCGCGCCGCTCTGCCTCGTGCTCGGCACGCTCGCGGCGTTCGGTCTCACGCGGTTCCGCTTCCGTGGGCGCGGGGTGATCGGCGGGCTGGTCGGCGCGCCGCTCGTGCTGCCGTGGCTGATCATCGGCATCGCGGCGCTCATGGGGTACGCCCGCGCCGACATCGATCTCAGCCTGAAGACCGTGATCGCGACACAGACGGTGTGCACGTTCCCGCTCGTGACGGCGATCGTGGCCGCGCAGCTCTTCCGGTTCCAGAAGGTGCAGGAAGAGGCGGCGATCGACCTCGGGTGCTCGCGGTTGCAGGTGTTGTGGCACATCGTGCTGCCGCATATCGGACCTGCGCTCGCCGCCGCGGCGATCTTCGCGTTCGCCTGGTCGTTCAACAACTATGAGATCAGCGCGTTCACGCTCGGGTTCCAGCAGACGTTCCCCGTCTGGGTCTATTCGAACGTTCGCAGTCCCGATCACACCGCGATCGTGAACGCGATCTCGGCCGTGATCTCTGGCGGACAGGTGGTGCTGATCTGGTTCGCGCTGAAGCTGATGCGCTCGCGAAGCGGCGATCAGGCAACCACCGAGATGATCGCCGGCACTGAGGCGGTCGCAGCGGCGGCGAGGACGTAGATGGCGGCGGTCGGCGAGGCACTCGGCATCGGCGCCAGAACCGATCGCGCTCGGCGGGGCCCTCGACGGCCTGGCGGTGCCCGCGGCGCGTTCGGCATCCTGTTCGCGCCGGTCACCCTGCTGATCGTGCTGTTCCTGGTGCCGTTCCTGATCATGGTGCAGATGAGCGTGGTGAAGTTCCCGCCGCGCACCGACAGCGGCTACACGCTCGATCACTACGTCGAGGTGGTGACGAATCCGCTCAACCCGCACATCGCGTGGACGACGTTCACGATCGCCACCACGGCCATGATCGTGATGCTCTTGGTGGCCCTGCCGCTTGCCTACTTCATGGTCTTCAAGGCCGCGAAGTGGGAGCTCTTCCTGCTGCTCGCGCTCGTGCTTGCCGATGAGCTGGCGCCGGTCGTGAAGGTCTACGCTTGGCAGGTCATCCTCGGTCGCAATGGCATCCTCAACTGGTTGATCCCGGGACCGCCGGTGGAGTGGCTGCTCTACAGCTCGTTCGCGGTCATCCTCACGCTCGCGACCACCTACATCACGTACACCACGATCCCGATCTACGCGGCGATGAAGGCGATCGAGCCGGCGACGTTCGAGGCGGCGACCGATCTCGGGGCCGGCTGGTGGCAGCAGGCGAGGAAGATCCTGATCCCGCTCGCGGCACCCGGCATCTTCGTCGCGATGATCCTGGTGTACATCCCGATGCTCACCGACTTCGTGACCTCCGACATCGTCGGCGGCACGGGGTCGTACATGATGGGCCAGCGCGTTCGCGACCTGATCCTCGGCGAAGGGAACTGGGGCACGGGCTCTGCGCTGAACTTCATGCTGCTCGCGATGTCGGTGCTACTGTCGCTCGGCGCCTACCGCCTCGCCCGGCTGAACAAGATCGACGCATGAGCGCGGATCGTGGTGTGAACCCGGCTGGCGAGATCCTCGTCGAGGCCGTCACGAAGCGCTTCGGTGACGTCACCGCGGTGAACGACGTGTCGATCACGATCCCCAGCGGAGAGTTCTTCTCCATGCTCGGCCCGAGCGGGTGCGGCAAGACCACGACGCTCCGCATGATCGCCGGGTTCGAAGCGCCCGACGCCGGACGCATCGTGCTGCAGGGTGCCGACGTCACGCACGTCCCGCCGGCCAAGCGGAACGTGAACATGGTGTTCCAGGCCTACGGGCTGTTCCCGCACATGACCGTGGGCGAGAACGTCGCGTTCGGCCCGAGGATCAAGAAATGGTCCCGCGATGAAACCCGTGAACGCGTCGCGGAGGCGATCCGCACCGTGCGTCTCGACGGGTTCGAGGACCGTCGCCCCGGGCAGCTGAGCGGTGGGCAGCAACAGCGCGTTGCGCTCGCTCGCGCACTCGTCAACCGCCCTGCCGCTCTGCTGCTCGATGAGCCCCTCGGCGCGCTCGACCTGAAGCTCCGCAAGGAGATGCAGCTCGAGCTGAAGGATCTGCAGCAGGGCACTGGCACGACGTTCGTCTACGTCACCCACGACCAGGAAGAGGCCATGACGATGAGCGATCGCATCGCGGTGATGAACGGCGGCGTGGTCGAGCAGCTCGCGACGCCGAAGGAGCTGTACCAGCGCCCCGCGAGCGCGTTCGTGGCCGGGTTCATCGGCACCTCGAACCTCATCGAGCTGCGGGTCGATCGCCGTGACGGTGGACTCCTCACGATGGATCTCGGCGATGGACAGCGCATCCTGGCGGTCGACGACGAGCCGGGCGCCGGCGCCGGCTCGCGCGCTGTCGAGCGCGCGACGATCACCGTGCGCCCCGAGTGGATCAAGCTTTCGACCGGCGATGTCGCGAGTCGTGCCTCGCACGTCGGTGGCACCGTTGTCGAGGTCGTGTACCTGGGGTCGGTCACGCAGCTCATCGTGCTGCTGCCGACAGGCGAACGGCTCACGGTGCACCGCCTGAACGACGAGGTCGGAGCCGAGGAACCACGCCCCGGCCAGCAGGTGATGCTGCACTGGGCAGCAGAGCACAGTTACATCGTCGGCTCGGAGGCGGGCGCCGCCGAGATCGCGGCGAACGTTGAGACGCCGATCGCCGGCGTGATCAGTTCCTGACGAGAGAGGACCTATCATGGCAACCGACGTGACGTCACTCACCGCCGAGCAGATCGTCGCCGACTCCAAGCGCTACACGCTGTTCGACTGGCAGGCGCAGTCGAAGGTGTCGCCGCTCGCGATCGATCGAGCCGAGGGCGTCTACATGTACGGGGTCGACGGCCGCCGCTGGCTCGACTTCAGCTCGCAGCTCATGGGCGTGAACATCGGTCACGGCGACAGGCGCGTGACGGAGGCGATCGCTCGTCAGGCCGAGAAGCTTCCGTACATCTCACCGTTCCATACGTTCGAGGGCCGCGCCGTGCTCGGCCGCAAGCTTGCCGAGCTCTGGCCCGGTGACATCGAGAAGACCTTCTTCACCCTCGGCGGCGCCGAGGCCAACGAGAACGCCGTGAAGATGGCCAAGATGGTGACCGGCCGGCAGAAGGTGCTCGCTCGCTACCGCAGCTACCACGGCTCGACCTACGCCACGATGATGCTGACCGGCGACCCGCGCCGCTGGCCCAACGAGCAACCGGCGATGCCCGGAGTCGTGCACGTGCTCGACCCCTACCACGGTCCACAGCGTGGCTTCGACGACGCACAGACCGCGCTCGCGCTGCTCGAGGAGACGATCGAGCTCGAGGGCCCGCGCACGATCGCGGCGTTCATCCTCGAACCGGTTCCCGGCACCAACGGCATCCTGGTCCCGCCCGATGGCTACCTGCAGGGCGTCCGTGAGCTGTGCACGCGCTTCGGCATCATGTTGATCGCCGACGAGGTGATGTGCGGGTGGGGCCGCACCGGCGAGTGGTTCGCTGTGAACCACTGGAACGTGGTGCCCGACATCATCACCACGGCCAAGGGACTCACGTCGTCATACGCGCCGCTCGGCGCGGTCGGCCTCGCACCGCATGTCGCCGAGTACTTCGATGACAACGTCTTCTGGGGCGGGCTCACCTACAACACGCACCCGCTTGGCGTGGCCGCCGCGATCGCCGCGGTGCAGGTGATCGAGGACGATGACCTCGTCGGCAATGCGAAACGCCTCGAGCCGGTCATGCGCCGGCACCACGAAGCACTCGCCGCGAAGCATCCCAGCGTCGGCCGGTACCGCAACATCGGCCTGTTCGGCATCCTCGAGCTCGTGAAGAACAGCGAGACCCTCGAGCCGCTCAGCCCGTTCAACCAGATGAACGAGACGATGCAACAGCTCAACGCCTTCCTGATCGACAACGGTCTCGCGACTTTCATCCGCTGGTGGAACGTGATGACCAATCCGCCGCTCTGCATCAACGAGGAGCAGCTCGCCGAGGGCTTCGAGATCATCGACCGCGCACTCGACATCGCCGACGCCGCGATGGAGGACTGAAGCGTGGCGTCACCGCCCGCCGAGTGCATCGGGTTCATCGGCCTCGGAATCATGGGCAGGCCCATGGTGCGGAACCTGCTCTCGGCCGGGTTCCCTGTCACGGTGCACTCGCGCAGCCCAGGACCCGTCGACGAACTCGCGACTGCCGGCGCGGTGCGGGCTGACGGGCCGGCGGCTGTCGCCGCGGGCAGCGACGTGACGATCACGATGCTGCCCGACACCGCTGACGTCGAGCAGGTGCTCGTGGGCTCCGGCGGCGTGCTCGAGTCAGCTTCCGACGGCGACCTCGTGGTCGACATGAGCTCGATCGATCCCGGCCCGACCCGTCAGATTGCGGCGGCGTTCGCAGCGAAGGGCGTCGCGATGCTCGATGCCCCAGTGAGCGGAGGGGAACGAGGTGCGATCGACGCCGCCCTCTCGATCATGGTTGGCGGCGACGAGGCCGCCTTCGGCCGCGCGACGCCGATCTTCGAGGCGCTGGGGAAGAACATCGTGCACGTCGGACCGAGCGGCGCCGGGCAAGTGTGCAAGGCCTGCAACCAGCTCGTCGTCGCCGCCACGATCGAGGCGGTTGCCGAGGCGATGCTGCTCTCCGAGCGGTCAGGGGTCGACGCGGCGAAGGTGCGCCAAGCGCTGCTCGGCGGGTTCGCCGGCTCGAAGATCCTCGAGGTGCACGGTCAGCGCATGCTCGATCGAGCGTTCGACCCCGGATTCCGGATCCGACTCCATCGGAAAGACGCCCGCATCATCGAGGAAGCGGCTGCCGACACCGGCACACCCGTCCCGTCGTTCTCGGTCGTCACCGAACAGCTCCAGAAGGCGCTCGATGCCGGCGACGGGGAGCGGGATCATTCCGCGCTCTACGCCGAGCTGGCGCGTGAGGCAGACTCTCCGGCGTGACGACCGATCATGCCTGTACGCCGGCCGGAGCCGACGCGGTGGCCGGCGAGCTCGCCGGTGTACTCACGTCCGACCCACGCGAGCGTCTGGCCGAGTGACGACGATCCTTCGCAACGTCGTGGTTGACTGCCGTGACCCCGTCTCACTGGCGGGGTTCTGGGCCGCAGCTCTCGGATGGGCGATCGAGCCCATCGACGACGCGACGCGTGCGAGGCTGGAGATCGAGCGTGGGGTCGACGCCCTGCACGAACGCATCACGTTGATCGGCCCTGCGAGCTCGCCCCGACTTTACTTCCAACGGGTCGACGACCCCACGCCGGGCAAGAACCGGCTCCACCTCGACCTCGAGGTGGATGATGCCGACGAGGAGGCAACGCGCCTGCAGGCGCTTGGGGCTCACGACGTGACGCGCATCGTGGAGACGCTCGGCGGGGCCGAGGAGCGTTGGATCGTGCTGCGCGACCCCGAGGGGAACGTCTTCTGCATCCAGACCGCTGGGTCGCCTCAGTTCCCCTGACGATCGGACCCTTTACGCGGAGCTCATCGCGAGGCTGCTTAGGGCGACCCGAAACGATCCGACGGCCAGGGGTTGCCGGCGCCGTAGCGCTGGATGCCCGGCCCCGCCGGCAGGATCGTCGAAGAACAGTGAGCCCGATGGCGGCGCGAGCACCAGCGAGATCCACGCCTCTGGACCCTGAGGATCGATCGCCCGAGAGTCGATCCGTGTGCCGCCTTTCGGTCGCTTGGCGTCCCGAGGCCATACCGCAAGATGCCCGACAAGGCCCGCGTCGTCGGACGCCTCGACCGCGATCGAAGCACCCGGCGGGCTATCGTCTCGCAGCGCGAACCAGAGCCAGCTCATCGGTCTTCGTCGGCCGCGTCCCAGTTCGGCCGGATCTCGCGGGTGATCGCCCGGAAGTCCCTGCGCAGCTCCTCGTTCGTCGGACGTCCCCAGAACCAGTAGCCGTTGTAGCAGGCATGGATCTTCAGATCGGGGTACAGCGTGAAGACCGTCGGCAGGTACGGCTTGTAGAGGGTGTCCGACGTCTCGCGGAGCTCGAGCGCTTCGATGTAGCGGCGTTCTTGATCCGACAGGAAGGTCCACCGCGCACCCAGTCCGGCCCGGAAGGCGGCCTGGGTCTCGGGCGGTTCTACGCTCACCGAGACGAACCTGGTGTAGGCGACTTCCGCTTCGTCCTGCAGATCGAGGAGCTTCGCGAAGAACGCACGCTCCTTGGGGCAGAACCATCCTCGGAAGAATTGCACCATGACCGGGTCACCAGCTGTGAGCTCGCGGAGCGTTCGGACATGCCCGGCGTGATCGGGAAGCTCGAGGTCGGGAAACTTCGCGCCCACCGCCAGTTCTTTGACCCGGGTCGACGCTGGAGCCGACCGTGGAAGTCTAGGACCGGGCTCTTGCGCACGGCTACCGAGATGTTTACGTTTCTCATAAGGGGCTCCCGACGTCCTGAGATGTTCGCCCAGCATGTGTTGTAGGGCGGGTTGGCGGGTATGGAGCCATCGATGGTTTCGTCATACACGGATCTCGCTGGTGTGCAACGGATACCGGCTGCTGTCGTTTGCGGTGGAGAGATCTCCGACCCGGGGAGCTCCCAGACGGTGCTCGTGGTGGACGACGAACGGATCGTGCGTGACGTCCTCGCGCTCTACCTTGAGCGTGACGGATTCCGAACACTTCAGGCGGCGGACTCGGCGACAGCGCGAGACTGCATCGCGCGAGAAGCACCGAGCATCGTGATCCTCGACGTAGTCATGCCCGGGGTCGACGGATTCGACCTCTGCCGGTGGATCCGATCGATCTCGCAGGTGCCGATCATCTTGCTCAGTGCGCGAGGTGATGAGGCGGACCGGATCCTGGGGCTCGAGCTCGGAGCCGATGACTACGTGGTCAAACCGTTCTCTCCACGCGAGGTCGCATGTCGCGTGCGGACCATCTTGCGACGGGTCGATCCGAGGGACATGCCAACGACGCGTCTGTCGTTCGGAGGACTCTCGATCGATGCGGCCACTCACGAGGTCAAACTGGACGGCAAGGAAGTGTCGCTGACCGCTCGCGAATTCGATGTGCTGCATTTCCTCGCCAGCCAACCGCGTCAAGTGTTCTCGCGTGAGCTGCTGATGGATCGGATCTGGGGATATCACGGGGCCGTGGACACGGGAACTGTCAGTGTGCACGTTCGGCGCATCCGCATGAAGATCGAGGCCGATGCCGCCCAGCCACTATTCCTTCAGACGGTCTGGGGGGTGGGATACCGATTCGTCCCTCCAGCGCCAGTCCGGGGGGTGTCGGAACCTGTCGAGGAGACCGCCACGCACGCGCCTCGCGGTCGCGTCCGTCAAGATGTTTGAGGGGGATGTGTCCCGCCTGGGGGTCGCCCTTCAGACATCCGTAAGGGTCGCTCAAGGCGATCGCAACCTTGCCTCCCTAAGCTGCGGCCGACGACAGCTGGGCGGGACGAGCGTGGCGTAGCTGGCCGAGCTGAGGAGACCTAGGCTGTGGGAGCGACGGAACTGCCGAGCCCCAGGCGGCGACAGCCGCCGATCGCCGACTACGGCTTCCTGTCCGACTGCCATTCTGCCGCGCTCGTCGATCGCCGCGGCTCCGTCGACTGGTGGTGCGTCCCTCGGTTCGACTCGCCCTCGGTGTTCGGCCGTCTGCTCGATCCGGATGCCGGCCACTGGACGATCCGCCCGGTGGGCGACTTCGAAGTCGAGCGCCACTACAAGGGTGACTCCCTCGTCCTGCACTCGGTCTTCCGGTCCGCGGGGGGCGAGATGACTCTCACCGATGCGGCTGCCCTCCATCTGGGTGCGCGCGGCCACGACCTGGGGCTCCAGGCACCCCACACATTGATCCGCCGAGTGCAAGGCGTACGCGGGACCGTTGCCCTGGAGATCGACTTCGCTCCTCGCATGGAGTACGGGCGCACCGAGCCGCACTTCCGACCGATCACCGGCGGCGTCGTCGCGCGCGGCGGGCCGGCGCAGCTCACCTTAACGAGCCCGATCGTGCTGCGGTGCGAGGACGGGTCGGCCCGAGCCCGCTTCGAGGTCGGGCCAGGAGACGAAGTGGAGTTTCGGGCTACGTACCAACCTTCCTTCGGCGGGCCGCCCAGTGGGCCGCCGGCCGAAGAGCCGGGCGGCCCGGCGACGCTCGATGACACGCAGGAGGCCTGGGAGTCATGGTCGAAGCTCCACCAGAGCTACGAGGGGCGCTTCGCGAGTCAGATCCGCCGCAGCTCCGTCGTGCTCCAAGGGCTCACCTACCGGCCGTCGGGCGCCATCGTGGCCGCAGCCACGACCTCCCTCCCCGAGCGGATGGGTGGCGAGCTCAACTTCGACTACCGCTACGCCTGGTTGCGTGACCTCAGCCTGACGACCCGCTCGTTGTGGATCGCCGCGTGCCCCGACGAGCCGGCGCGCCTGTTCGACTGGTTCTCCAACGCCGCCGGCAAGGTCGGCGAGGAGTTGTTCCAGATCATGTACGGCGTCGGCGGAGAGCGAGATCTCACCGAGCACACGCTCGAGCACCTCAGCGGATACCACGACAGTCGTCCGGTCCGCGTTGGGAATCAAGCGTGGACTCAGGCGCAGCTCGACGTCTTCGGCGAGGTACTCGATGCCGTCCATCTGTTGCGCGACCATCTAGGTGAGCTGGACGAACCGGTCCAAGAGCTGCTCGTCGTGATGGCCGACAGGGCGACCGTCGAATGGGCCGAGCCCGACGCCGGCATGTGGGAGGCGCGTGATCAGCAGCGGCAGTACGTCTCCTCCAAGGTGATGTGCTGGGTGGCTCTCGACCGCGCCATCGCCCTCGCCGACCGCCTTGGTCCAGGCGCCGATCCGGGCCGCTGGGCGATCGCCCGGGAGGAGATCCGTGCGGCCGTGCTGGAGCAGGCGTGGAGCCGTCGGGCGGGTGCTTACACCGGGGCCTTCGCCTCGGACGATCTGGATGCCTCCGTGCTGGTGTTGCCGCTGGTCGGGTTCCTTCCCGCCGATGATGCCCGCATGAGGGCCACGATAGACGTGATCGAGCGCGAGCTCGGCACTGGCGGGCTCGTGAGACGTTGGCCCGATGACGAGAGCGGCTTCCTGATCTGCACGTTCTGGCTGGCCGAGTGCCTGGCCATGGCCGGCGAGGTCGACCGGGCGGAAACCTGGTTCGCCAGTGCGGCCGGCTACACCAACGACCTCGGGCTTCTCTCCGAGGAAGCGGTCCCCCACGGCGGCCCGCTCCTCGGGAACTTCCCCCAAGCGTTCTCCCACGTGGGGCTCATCAACGCCGCCTGGCGAATCAACGAGGCTTCCCAGTCGAACGACCGATCGCTCACCCACGAAAGGAAGACAACATGACGGAACAACGACTGCTCGGCAAGGTCGCCCTCATCACGGGATCCGACTCGGGCATCGGCCAGGCCACGGCCGTGGCCTTCGCCAACGAGGGCGCCGACCTCGTGATCACCTACCTCCACGACGCGGACGGCGCAGCCGCCACCAGCAAGGAGGTCGAAGCCGCCGGTCGTACCGCCATCGTCGTGCAGACGGACATCAGCGACGAGTTGCAGGTGGCCGCTACATTCGATCGAGCGCTCGAGACGTTCGGAACGATCGACATCCTCATGAACAACGCAGGCGTGGACGCGTCAGGCGCCCATGTCGCAGACCTGTCGACCAAGGTGTGGGATACGGCGATCCGGACCAACGTCTACGGTCCGTTCTTCTGCTGCCGGCGCTTCATCCAAGAGCGGAAGAAGCATGGAGGCGGCGGAAAGATCATCAACGTCACCTCCGTCCACGAGGATATCCCCAACGCCGGGGGCGCCGATTACGACTGCTCCAAGGGAGCCGTTCGCAACCTCACGCGCACCCTCGCGCTCGAGCTCGCGCCCTTGAAGATCAACGTCAACAATCTGGCGCCCGGCATGGTACTGACCCCGTTCAACCAGCCAGCCATCGACGATCCTGAACTGCTCGAAGAACAGGTGCAGAGCATCCCGTTCAAGCGCGCCGCCGAGCCCGCTGAGATCGCTCGACTCGCCGTCTTCCTGGCTTCCAGCGACGCCGACTACTGCACGGGGTCAACGTTCACGATGGACGGCGGTCTGGCGCAGAACATCGGGCAGGGAGCCTAGCGTGCTCTCTCGCGAACATCGTTGAGATGGGTTCTCAGGATGTGGGCTGGAGAAGCGAGATGGGCGACCTGGTCCGCGCGGCGGCCGGGGGCATGCTCTTCGGCATCCCGTTGCTCTTCACTCTGGAGGTCTGGGGTATCGGGTCGGCCACGACGCCCGCCGCGATGGCCGCCGTGCTCGGCCTCACGTTCGTGCCGGTGACGTTGTTGGTGCACACCGCCGGGTTCCGTCGATCGATGGACATGCGATTCACCTCCGTGTTGGCGGAGTCGGCGGAGGCGGTCGCGGTGGGCGTCGTCGTCGTCACCGGGGTGCTGTTCGTCCTGGCAGAGATCACCCTGCGCACACCACTGGCCGATGCGATCGGCAAGGTCGTCTACGAGGCAGCACCGTTCGCGATCGGCGCGGCGGTGGCGAGCCATCTGTTCGAACGGAGCCCGGATGCTCCCGACGGTGATCCCGGCCAGTCCGAGGGTCAGGCCGGGGCTCGGGCCGAGGGCAGCGCCGAGGGCAGAGGAAGCCTGCGCGGCACCCTCGCCGACCTGGGCTCGACGTTCGTCGGCGCTGTGTTCGTTGGCTTCAACATCGCGCCGACCGAGGAGATTCCGAGACTCGCCGCAGCCTCGTCGCCTGCCAGGTTGTTGGCAGTGATGGGCCTCTCGCTGCTCGTGTCTTACGGCATCGTGTTCCAGGCCGGCTTCCGCGACCAGGCGAGGCGCCGCGAGCAACGCGGCATCCTGCAACACCCGATCACCGAGACGGCGGCGGGTTATCTCGTCGCGCTGGTCGCCGCCGCGGCGATGCTGCTGTTCTTCCGCAACCTGCAGGTGGGCGACCCGTGGCCGCTCGCGCTTGATCACATCGTGCTCCTCGGCCTTCCCACCGCCGTCGGCGGCGCGGCCGGAAGGCTCGCGATATGAGTCCTAGCCGGCAGCGCCAGACGCCCGAGCGAGTCACCTTCGCCGTGGTCGCGGCGATTTTCCTCGCCCTCGCCGGTGCGATCGGGTACCTCTGGGTCCAGCCACGTGAGCCGGCCAACGTAACGGTCGAGCTGGCCGACGACGTCCGGCGCACAGGGACTCAGGTCTATCTGACCGGCGAGGTGCGCAACTCCGGGGACGAGACCGCCGAGGCGGTTCAGGTGGTCGCCGAGCTGATCGTCGACGGCGAGGTCGATGCCAGTGGTGAGCAGGTCGTCGACTTCCTCTCCGGGGGTGAGACCGAGGAGGTCGTCTTCATCTTCGAACAGGTTCCCCCCGAAGCGGAGCCCAGAGCGCGGGTGGCGAGCTACACAAGTCCGTGAACGCAATCCGGATCCAACGACGCTCGTGACTCTTGGCAACACGAGGGGGCGACGAGGCTCGTGCCCCGCCGCCCCCTGCATGCTGCCGCTGAGATCGATATGGCTAGGTTCGGTGATGTCAGTAGACGGCGAGACCGGAAACGCCGTCGGCAACCGGAAGGCCGCCTTTCACGACTCCCAAGGACTTCAGGCTGCCATCCTGTTGGATGTCGAATGCGGCAACCGCGCCGGTACCTCTGAGGAGCAGGTAGAGGAAGTCACTGTCCGCGCTCAGGGCCAAGTCCACGGGTTGGCTCAGGGCTCCCAGGAATGCCGCCTTGCCACGCATCAAGTGAAGCTTGCCGTTGTTGAAGCGATAGCTCGAGATCGTGCCGCTCCCGAAGTTCGCCACGTATGCGTAACGTCCGTCGTCGGTGATCACCACCCAGCACACATCGGTCTGGCGGTTGCGGACCGAGCCGCTGATCACCTTCAGCCCACCGTTGTCGGTGAGCCGGTATGACGAGACCGCCGACGCGCCGGGCGCAGCGTTGAAGGACTCGACGACGACGAGCTGATGATCGTTGCGGAACGCCAGGCTGAAGGGGCGAAGACCATACGAGGCGACCCGCTTCGGCACCGCGCTCGCCAAGCCGTCGTTGCCGACCCTGAACACGTCGATCGCGTTCTTGGGGGGCAGCAGGACGTTCGTGGTCTTCTCGGTGACCAACAGCATGCGCCCGTCGGGGCTGAACGCCACCTGGCCGGGGACAGCGATGGGCGAGCTCAGCAGCCTGAACGACTTCGGTATCTCCGTCAGGGTTCCGTTCGCAGCGACCTCGAAGCCGAGGATGCCGTTGCCGGCGACAGAGCCGTCGAGGACGTAGAGCAGATCCTCGTGGATCGTGATGCTGTTCGGCTGGTCCCCGGCGTACACCTTCTGCAGGAACGTGAGATCGGTCCCGTTGATGGCGAAGACGGTGACATCGTCGCTGCCGGCGTTGGCGGCATACAGGTACTTGTGATCGCTGCTCATCTGCAAGCCGCCCTGGGTGTCCAGGTCGACGCCGATCCCGTTGCCACGCGTGGACACGGTGCCGGCCATCGTCAACGAGCCGTCGGCCGCGCGTGTGTACGTGATGATCTCGTTGTCGATGGCGTTCGTCATCGCGAACGCGGCGCCTGCCTGCGTGCCGACCGTACCGACCGCAGGCGAAGCCACCCCGCCCTCGCCGGATACTTGAGCTTGGGCGATCGTCATCGCGCTGACGAGCGCTGCCAGCGAGACGACGCTGACAGCGAGTTTCTTCATATGACTCAACATTTCTCACTCCCTTGTGTAGACACCGACTCCTTCGCGGAGCGAGTCGGTCGAACCCTTCTCCGTTTGTGATCCCTCCGTCGTATCACTCCTCCCTCCTGGAAGGCCAAAAGGCAGGGATCGGAGCCAGCCTTACCGACGCCGTGGGGCCCTTACCTCACTCGAACCTATGGCAGGCGCTTTACGAGGCGTTGCCGTTCGCATTACGTTTGCCTGAACAGGCAGAAAGGACGCGCCGGCTCCCAGCTCGTCGAGCAACCTTTACGGTTGTTTGAATTCCCGCTGACGGCCCCTTTAGGCCTCGCCCTTAATGGGCATAGTGGTAGGCATGAGCTCAGATGGGTGCGACTTCCGGGAGATGGACCGGAGGCTGTCCGATCTCGCGGCCGATGACAACCGCATGAGGCGTCTGGAGTTCATCAGCCGCAGGTCGAGCTGAGATCGGATGACCTGGATCGCTGTCGCGCTGGCCGGCGTCGCGCTCGTCGTCGGGTTGTTGATCGCACCACGGTTACGCGATCTGCCCTCAGTGAGAGACCAGCTCATGGCGCTGGTTCTCCTCGCGATCCTCCTGACGCTAACCCCTTTGGTGGTCTTCGGCGTGGTCACGTTTCGTTCCGGGCTTCTCACGGGACAAGGCGTCGCGGTGCTCGTCGTGGGCGCCGCCTCGACGGGAGCGGCGCTGGTCGCGGCCCTCTCGCTCCAGCGCGCGATCATGCGAGCTCTCGACGCGCTCGCCACATCGGCTGCCGCGCTGTCGGCCGGCGATCTCAGCGTTCGAGCACCGGTGGAAGGCCCTCAGGAGATCCGAGACCTCGCGGTCTCGTTCAATCGCATGGTCGAGAACGTGCAGACGCACGCCGAGTCACGCCGGGAGATGACGGCGTGGATCAGTCACGACCTCGGCGCGCCGGTCACCCTGATGAAGGCGATGCTCGAGGCGATCGAGGACGGGGTGGCGGAGCCCGACCGGTACCTCCGATCCATGAGGGAACAGATCGACGTTCTGGCCGAGCTGATCTCCGACCTCATCGATCTCGCCCGCATCGACGCGGGGCAGCTCTCTGTGCAGACGCGCGAGACGTCTTTGCACGACACGATCGAGTCGGCCGCCGGGGCCGCCACGGCCCTCGCGTCGAGGGGACGGGTGAGCATCGCGACATCGATCGAGCCGAACCTGCCTCGGGCGTGGTGTGATCCGGATCTGGTCGATCGCGTGTTGCTGAACCTGCTCACGAATGCGATCCGTCACACGCCTGAGGGGGGGCAGGTCGATGTGCGCGGGTGGGCGTCGGATTCCGAAGTCCTGATCGCCGTCGAGAACTCGGGCGAAGGCATCTCAGGAGATGTCATCGCGAAGATCTTCGTCCCCTTCTGGCGAGGAGAGTCGCGTGTCGTCTCTGGCTCGCAGGAGGAGCGCAGGCTGGGCCTCGGGCTCACGATCGCTCACGGGCTGATCGCGGCCCAGGGCGGGCGCATCTGGGCCGAGAACCGAGACGAGGGCGGCGTCAGGTTCATCTTCGCGGTCGAGGCACGACGCTCCTGAAGGCGGACCGAACGGGGCGACGAGGGCGGGCTTGCACGACTCGTCAGGTGCCGGCGATGTGCACGAGGAGCAGCTGCCCGCGCTGACCCCGGGCTGAGTCGATCTTCAGGTTCGGTCCTTGCTGTCGAACGTGAACCTTGTGCGCCTGCACGTCGAGCAGCCAGTACCCGGCTCCGAAGAACGCGCTCACGTCGACCACACCGCTCGATTCCCACACCCCCGGTCCACCGCCCGCGTCGATCGCGTACTGCGACGGGTCGAGCCGTGCGACGGCCGAGAGGGTGCCGGTACCGAGGTCGTAAGTGTGCACGCGCGCGAACCCCGAAGAGGTGTCGTTGCGGTCTTCCTGGATCACGAGCGTCGTTGAGTTGATGCCCAGATTGTCGGGATTCACCAGGTCGTCGCCGGCGTCACCGTCGAGCACGACCTCGAGGCTTGCCCTCCGCGGATTCGCGGGGTCGATCGTCAGGCGGTAGAGGCGGCCGTTCTGCGTTTCCGCAGACTTGGCGCCGGTGTCAGAAAGGTACACGACGCCAGGGTTGGCGGGGTCGTGGGCGGCGTCTTCGATGCGCACGAAGTTGAACGAGCCGAGCCCCTCCGCGACGTTGTTCAGCTCGAGGCCCGTGTACCGCTGCACGTTGGGGATCGACACGAATCGTCCGTCGAGCGCATCGCCTTTGGCGATGTCGTCGGCCGACGGGTTGCCGTCGCCCTGGTCGTCAGGCACCCAGACGGTGAAGGTCCCGCTGCCCCTGATGGCCTTCGAAAATGTGTCGCTCAGGTATGCGTAGGCCTGTGATTCCAGACGGAAGGAGTCTTCCGCGAGGAAGGTGACGGCTCGGTCGAGCCGCTTGAGTGGCACCACGTTCTCGTGATTCAGGGAGCCGAACTGTGGGGTCTCGACCAGACGTCCCGTGATGGCGTTCACCGCGATCGACATGCCCCCCTTCGGAGTGCCGATCCATTCCTCACCGGTGAAGTACCAGGGCGTCCCAGCAACGAGCTCGAGCGTGCTCGAACAGAAGTACTGGTAGCCCTCGGTGCCGTTGACGAGGTAGTCCGCCGCCACGACCTTCCCTTTGAGGTTGAGCGTGACGTGCGAGACGCGTGAGTCGCTGGCATCGCCGTACGCGTGGGCGGTCTCGTGGTTGACGAAGGCTTCGAGTCGGTTGGTGGCGCTGACGTAAGCCCCGATGCCGTCGGGCACGCCGGAGAACTGGAAGCCGCCTAGCCTTCCTCCGATCACCTCGCCGCTCGTAAGGATCGGTGTGATCGTCGTCCCCGGGTCGGTCGACACGAGGTACGGTCGTTCCGACGTGACGAACGGTTCAAGCCGCGTCACTCGACGCGCGGCAGCCATTGGCTGCAGAGCCCCGATGAGCACGATCGCACCGGCCAACGTCGTAACCCAACGTCGCATCGAGCACCCCCCTTTGGCTGACGAATAGCTGCACGCAGGTTATTGGGCCGCAGCGCTGTCGCGCCAGTGCGCGGGAAGGCACCCGAGGCAATCGAGCGCCACCGCCGGGTCTACGGACAACCATGCGTGTCCCCGTGTGTCACCATCTCGGGATGATCGCTGGCACGCACGACGACGCGACCGACGACCGCGCGACGTGTGCCCGTCACGGGATCGCTGCCTGATGCGCAAGCCGTCCGAGCGGTCGGGCTCGAAGCCCGGCAGGAGCAGGACCTGGGCTCTGGCAGCGGGCGCGCTGGTCGGCGCCACGACCGTCTTGTACGTGTGGCTCATTGCGAACCAGTCGCCTCGAGATCTCGCCCGCGTCGCGGTCGTGGTTGCGCTCTTCGTGCTCGCGCTGGCCGCAACGATCGGGGCCGAGCGCGACGGGGGGCGTCGGACTCTTCCGCGGTCGGCAAGACGGCCGTTCTGGGGGTCAGGATGCGGGGCGGATCTCGACCGAGCCCTCGACGGTGCGGGTCTCGTAGCGCTCAACCGGCTTCGTCGCAGGGCCTCGCAGCACTCGCCCATCCTGGAGCCCGAAGACGCTGCCGTGTGCGGGGCAGGTCACGGTGGGGGGCGAGGCTGCCGCCTTGACCCTTACGCGATCGAGCGGCGCTCCCTGGTGCGTGCACCGGTTCCCGATCGCGAAGACCTGTTCACCTGACCGGACCAGCAGGACGGTGGTATCGCCGAACGCCACTCGGGCGCCCTTGCCGTCCGTGAGCTCGTCGAGCTGGGCCACCGAAGCCCAGATCTCAGCGCTCATCTGTCCTCCTTCTCCTGTGATGACCGCAACACGAACGCCGCCACCTCAGGGAGCTCCCGGCACGTCGACGAGCTCGAAGTGCATGCCGTCGGGCACCGTCCAGTGGCCGCCCCACGTGAAACCGTGCCGGAGCATGACGTTCACGAGCACGGGTGGTTGGTTGGGCGGCGAGCCGTACGGGTTCGTGAGCGAGTTGATGTCGACCGCCGCTCCCCATGAGTGATGCGAGATCGCGTTGGTGGGCCTTCGCATGACCATGCGCGCGTTGTAGCAGCCGGCGAAGTTACGGATCGCATCGGCGGCGCCCCTGGCCCGCAGCTCCTTCATCGCTGCGATCAACGGCGGGAACACGCGCTCGTGGCATGTGAAGCGGCCGAGCAGCGGCACGCGCCGGGTGGCGAGCCGTTCCCTCACGAACGACCCCTGCATGCGAAGGTAACCCGGACGGCCTGGGTCGGGGTAGGCGCGGAACTCGCCGAACCCACGCTTCATCAGCACCGGTGGCCACACCGCGTCGCCTTGGCGCCGGAAGGTCGCATGTCCAGGCCGTCGCACCCGCGGCGGATAGCCAGGGCCGAGGAGCGGTGCGATGCGCCTCGCGAGCTGGCGTTCGGTGGGGTCGCCGCTGATCTGCAACAGTGCGAACCGGTCGTGGCGTACGCCGAGGGGGCGCCCCGTGTCGCGAGCGACCATCACCTCGCTCCACGCAGCGACCTCGTCGGGCACGATCGCGCCCACCGTGATGCGCCCATCTGCGAAGACCATCCGGTCGCCGACGCGCAACCTCCGCAACGACGCGCTCGATTCGCCGAGCACGCCTCGGCCTCGGCGCAACGCGGCCACGACCGTGTCGCGCCAGGCGCTGGGCAGGAACGCATCGATGTCTCGGGCAGACGTGGCCATGACCTCGATCGGGATCCGGTAGCGACCGACCGCCTGGTCGACGACGGTACCGTTGGCCCGCGCGGAGCGCCGGAGCCAGAGGGTGTCGCCCGCGACCACCACGATGTGTTCGGTGCCTGGTAACGCGTCGAGGTCTGGTGTGAGTCCGCCCGGCAACCCCCCGGTGCGCCACATCAGGTATGCGGGCGGCATCCAGGCGCCCGCTCTCGCGGCGCCGGTCGCGCCGGCGATTGAAGGGGTGAACGACGACCAAACGAGCGCAGCCGAGATGATGGCCACGAGCGACCGGTGCCGGGCAGTCATGTGGCAGGAACGTCGACCAAGGACCAACGTTCGGCCCAGCGGCCGAGCTCGTCCATCACCTTCGTCAGGTCGCGCCCACGCTCGGTGAGGTGATACTCGATCAGCACCGGGGTCGAGGGGGTCACGTCACGGGTCACGATGCCCTGCGCTTCGAGCTCCTTCAACCGGTCGCTGAGCAGCGCGTCGGAGATATGAGGTATCGCACCCCTGATGTCGCCGAATCGGATGGAGCCCGTTTGCAAGGCCCGCACGACCTGCGGGTGCCACCGTTTGCCGATCAGCTCCGCGGCCCGCTGGAAGTGCTCGCACATCGGTGTCTCGTGGTTCATGGCTCCCTCTGTCCTCGAACGAAGCAAGTCTCTACTCTGGAATATATAGTACCTTCGGAACCGTTAGTGACTACATGCTCGCCGCAAGTGGCGGCGATCGACGGAGGAGGATCCTATGTCAGAGCAAGCTCGCGAGATCGACGGCGTGTCGGTACCACCGGTAGGCAAATACGAGCTCGATGCAAGCCACACCGAGGTGAGCTTCGTGGCGCGTCACATGCTCACGAAGGTCCGTGGCCGTTTCACGGAGTTCAGCGGCACGATCGAGGTCGGCGACACGCCGGAGACCTCGGGCGTCGAGGTCGAGGTCAAGACCGACAGCGTGCAGACGAACTTCGAGCAGCGCGATAACCACCTGAAGAGCGCCGACTTCTTCGAGACCGACGAGTTTCCGGTCCTGACGTTCCGCTCGACGGCGATCCGCCACGCCGGCGGCTCGAGCTTCGAGCTCGACGGCGACCTCACGATCCGTGACATCACGAAGCCCATCACGATCGAGGGCGAGTTCCTCGGGTGGGGCAAGGACCCCTACGACAACACGATCTTCTCGGCCGAGGCCAAGACGACCGTGGAGCGTGAAGACTGGGATTTGACCTGGAACGTCGCGGTCGAGACCGGCGGGTTCCTCGTCAGCAAGAAGATCGACCTCGTGATCGACGTCGAGGCACGCAAGGTCGGCTGACGCACTCCGATCGCGATCACGCGCGACATCGAACGGTCGGCCTTTCCCGGGGGCCGGCCGTTCGCGCGTCGGGGGTCAGGCGAGCGGCTGCGCGCCGCTCGCGCCGGCCTCGTACCACACCAGGTCGAACAGCCGCTCGTAGGCCACCACAGTGTCTCCGGCGATCCAGAGATCGGCGGTCCAGCCGGAGCCGAGGTCCGTGAACGTCCAACGCACCGCCTCGAACGTGCCAGCGGGCGTCTCGACCTCATCGGGCCCGAGCAGTTCGTAGCGCTGTCGCATCCGAGACGCCTCGAGCGTCACCGGCGCAAGGTAGACCACATCGATCTCGGTCGTGCCGGCGAGTCGTCTCGTGGTCACGACGTTGGTCGCGGGTGTGAAGTAGTCGAGGTGCACGTCGGGCCCGTACGCGATCTCGATCTCCCGGCCGTCTCGATACCCGGCGAGCACGTCACCGCGCGGCTCCAAGAGGACCTGGTGCTCGCCGGTGTCGATGCGCACGCGCGCGATGCGCCGGTCCGCGCCGACCACCACGTCGACGATCTCACGATGCGGCGTGGGGTCGGTCGTGTCGACGTCGCTGAAGTATCGCCAGCCCATGGGTCCCGGGGCGCATCGGAAGCTCTCGGTGCCGACGGGTGTTCCATCGTCGCCGAGCACGGTGTAACGGCCTTGTGGCATGCGCTCACCGTACCGGCGGTGTGCCGATCGACGCACGGCTCGTGTGCGTCGCGGTAGGGTCCAGCGCATGAGCGACGACAAGCCGGGCGACGAGACACCGACCGCCGAGCACGAAACTGACAAGGAACGCATCGACCGGGAGCTCATCGAGTTCCTGAACGAAGTGCGGGTGGTGCTGCCGGGTGTGCAGGTGCTCTTCGCCTTCCTGCTCACGGTGCCGTTCACCGGCACCTTCGGCAAGGTCGACGGCGGCGCTCGTGTCGCCTACATCGTCGCGTTCTTCTTCACGGCGTTCGCGGCTGCACTGATGATCACGCCGACGCCCCTGCACCGTCTGCAGTTCCGCACGGGAGACAAGGAAGGCTTCCTCCGCATGTCGAACCGGCTGGTGCTGGCCGGCATCGCCTGCCTCGCGGTCGCGATGGTCGCCGTGGTGTGGCTCGTCGCGCAGATCTTGTTCACGTCCGGCGGCATCGCCACCGTGATCGGCGCGACCGCAGCGGGCATCGTGGTGGTGCTGTGGCTGGTGCTGCCACTCGCGAGCCGCTTCTCCGAAGGGAAGTAACCGCGCGTGCGGGTCGCCATCTGCCAGATGCGATCCGGCGACGACGTCGAGCGGAACCTCGTCCTCGCTGAGCGACTGCTCGTCGAGGCGGCCGACGGCCACGCCGGGCTCGCCGCTCTGCCCGAATTCCTGGAGTACATGGGGCAGTCGTCCAGGCGCTCCGAGGTCGCCTCGCCAGTGCCCGGGCCCGTCACCGATCGCCTTGGAGCGATCGCGCGCGATCGGTCGATGTGGGTGCTCGCCGGCGGTGTGCTCGAGGCAGCAGGCGAGCGCGTGTACGACACCTCGGTGCTCATCGAGCCGCACGGTGAGGTCGCGGCCACCTACCGCAAGATTCACCTGTACGACGTGGACCTGCCCGACCAGCCGCCGATCCGTGAATCAAGCTCGATCGCGCCCGGCGACGAGATCGTGACCCATATGGCCGGCCAAGCGCGCCTCGGGCTCTCGATCTGTTACGACGTTCGCTTCCCCGAGCTGTATCGCGGGCTCATGGCGCAGGGAGCGCAGGTGCTGTGCGTGCCGGCGCAGTTCCAGCACACGACCGGCCGCGACCATTGGCACACGCTGCTGCGCGCGCGGGCGATCGAGAACCAGTGCTTCGTCGTGGCGCCGGGACAGTGGGGGCCGTTCGGTGACCCGGACGAGGGACGTCGCTCGTACGGGCACTCGCTGGTAGTCGATCCCTGGGGGCGTGTGCTCGTCGAAGCTCCCGAGGAAGGAGACGGCGTCTGGTTCGCCGACCTCGACCTCGAGGCCCAACGCGCGCTGCGCCGCTCCTTCCCGGTGCTGCAGCACCGGCGTCTGGGCATCACCTGCTGATGCGACGCGCGGTCGACCATGGCTACGAGCTCGACGACGGCCTCTCCCGCGTTGATATCGAGGTAGCTCACAGGTTCTTGACCGATTCGTACTGGGCCGAAGGCCGGACCCTCGAGACGGTCGAGAAGCTCGTGCACCGAGCTGCGCGATCGTCGGGCTCTATCTCGACGACGAGATGGTCGGATTCTGCCGGGTGGAGAGCGATGACGTGACGTTCGCCTTCCTGCTCGACGTGTTCGTGTTGTCCGAGCACCGAGGCCGCGGGCTCGGCGTCGAGCTTGTACGGGAAGCGGTGGAGCTCGGTCCCCACGCCGATCTATCGTGGCACCTGGGCACTTCCTACGCGCACGGGCTCTACGAGCGCTTCGGTTTCGGCCCACCCAACAGCGATCGACAGATGGTCCGCCCCGGAAGGAGACGCTCGTGAAATGGATGCGATGACGAGCGGAGTGATCCAGGCCTTCGTGTCGACGGTGCGCGATCGCCATGACGACATGCGGAGCCTGGTCGGTGGTTTCCCGGCAGGAGGCCTGACCTGGTCCCCGGGCGGGGACGCTCCTGCCATCGCCGGGCTCGTGCTACACGTGCTCGATGTCGAACGCTACCTGACGGCGATCGCGACCGGGCACGACATCGGTTGGACCGGAACGAGAGGCACCCGCATCGAAGAGGAAGCATCGGAGTCCGAGCTGCTCGCCGCGATCGACGACATCGATCGCACGTTGCATGCAAGGCTCCTGGCGATCACCGAGGAGGATCTCGCGAGTCCGCCCCAGGTGGAGCGCTGACGGTGGGACAGGCGCTCGTCGAAGATCTCGACCATGTCGCGACGCACCTGGGTCAGATGCAGCTGACGCGCCACCTGTTCGAGGTTTCCCATCCGGCGGCGCCTCGCACGTACGAGCACTGGCGGTGATCTCTCCCGAGAGGAGTCCTGCGGATGACCGATGAGCACGCTTCCGACGCCGACGTTCGCCTCTATCGAGTGGTCATCGACTGTACCGACCCGCGGGCGCTCGCCTCCTTTTTGGATGCGGTTCACCGGCTTCGAGATGAGCCACGCCGCCGACGACTAGTTCTCGATCCGCTCCTCCGACGGCCGAACGCGCATCGGGTTCCAGCGGGTGCCAGAGCCGAAGACGGTGAAGAACCGGGTCCATCTGGATTTCTGCGCGGCCGATGAGGTGGTCGCCGCCTCGGCGATCGAGGCGATGGGTGCGACCCGCCGATGTGTGAGCGAGGACCCCGAGGATCCGTTCGTTGTGCTCGCCGACCCTGAGGGCAACGAGTTCTGCGTTGTGCGTCGTCAGCAATGACGCCTGCGACTCTCCCGGCGGCCCCGACGTCACCGGTCCTTCGAGACTAGTCCAGCGCGGACTACTCGGCGAGCTCCCCGGTCGTGTCGATGTCGGGCGGTGCGGGGCGGGCGATCTCGACATCCTCGACCCACTCCGGATGGCTTGCGATCAGCACCCGAGCGCCCACATCGCCGTGCAGGTGGCCCGCTTCGGCGTAGATCTCGCGGCTGAGCAGCGCGGGCCCGGGGCCGTCGGTGAACCTCAGGCGCACGATCTGCTTGCGTGTTGAAAGGAACCGCTGCACCAAGGCTCGAACGTCGTCTGACGTGATGCCCGGCTGGTCGGCCATGAGCACGACGGTCGCCTCGCTGTCGTCGGCGACCTCATGGAACGCCGCGGCGAGCGACGTGGCCTGGCCGTCACGATATGAGGGATTGCGCACGAACCGCCCGTGAGGAGGGAGCACCAACGCCGCCTCGACCGACTCGGCGTCGTGCCCGGTGATCACCAAGAGCTCGTCGACGTCGGCATCGGTGAGCGCATCGATCGCGTGTTGGGCGAGCGGCTTCCCGTCGAGCGTCGCGATCTGCTTGGTGCCGCCGAACCTCCGGCCCACACCGGCGGCGAGCACGACCCCGGTGATCACGCCGCCGGGTTCACGTCGAGGTCTTCCCGCCTCCGAGCAGCCGACGGAAGAAGTCCTTGATGATCGACCAGATCGCGGCGAGGCCGAGCCCGATGCCGCCGACCGGCTTGGCGACCGCGACCGGCCTGGCGCTCGGCGAGGTGGCCGGCGCCGCGGCAGGCGCCTGCTCACCCCCGGCCGACGGTTCGGTTTCGGCTGGCAGGTCGCCTGCCGCTGGTGGGTCCACCGCCTGTTCCGCGTTCATGGTCGCCTCTAGGCAATCGGCGAACTGTTGTGTGAGCTTCTTCGAGATCTCGGGCATCAGGCCCCGTGAGAGCTGCGCGGCGGCTCCAGTGAGCGCGATATCGGCCGTCATCTTCACGGTCGTCTGACCCTCGCCGGCGGGTTCGAGCCACGACGTCACCGTCGCGTTGGCCGCTCCCTTGCCCTTGGCTTCCATGCCTTTGGCATGCAGCACCGCGCGGTGCGCCTCATCATCGCGCTCGGTCATCTCGACGCTTCCGGCGAACGCCAGCGCGACCGGACCGAACTTCATGTTGAGCTTTCCTTTCCAGTGCCGCTCGTCGATCGTCTCGGTGAGCTGGGCTCCAGGCATGCAGGGGGCGATCCGCTCGACGTCGAGCAAGTATGCCCAGAGGTCGTCGATCGGTGTTGCCACCGTGAACTCGTTCTCGATCAGCATCGAGCGAGCCTAACCGGGTCGATGAGCGAGTGCTGTGGTCACGACGTGAGCTCCTCGAGCGGGCCGGATCCTGCTCGAGGCAACATGATGACGTTCCCCCTCTTCAGTTCCGTTGCGGCCGACGGCGTCGAGAGCCGACCGCTCCGTTATCGCACGACTCCGCAGAAGCGGCAACTCAAGCGTTCGGCTGCAGACGCGGGCCTGCGGTGGCTGCTGCCGAGGAACGAGCGTCGTGGATCGCCACTACGACGACGCGATCCTGTTCCTCGAGATGCTCGTAGATGATGAGCATCCACCGCCACGGCCCGAGCACGAAGCGGAAGTTGTGCCATGTGCCCTGCAGGGTCTGCCCGAGCCGTGGGAACGCCGCCAGCGGCTCCAGCGATCGTCGAACTCGGCTACGAGTGTCTTGGGGCAGGCTGTGGGTGCGGATCAGGGTGTCGAGGTCGTCGACCGCATTTCGGGTGATCTCGACGACCGGCACATGATCAGAGCTCTTCGAGGGGGGTGGTGTCGCCACGCCGGCCCTGTTCGCGCGCTTCCTCCGCTCGTTCGAACGCCCCTGGTATGCCGTCGAGTATCTCGACGACATGCGCTGAGTCGGGATCGGCATCGTCGATAGCTCGTGAGAGCAGGGAGCGGGCGAGCGTGCCCTCCTGCACGTGGGCGCGCTCTGCCAGCCTGCTGAGCCGCTCGGCGTGCTCACCGTCGAGGGTGACGTTCAGGCGGGCGGGCGTAGGCTCCATCACGGGCGAGGTTACACGAAGCGTTACGTTCCGTGCAGCCGGTGACGCGGCTTCAGCGGGCTTCGGCGCCTGGAGCGGGGCGATCGTGGATCGGGCCGGGGCGTTCCTTGAGGAAGCCGCCGGCCCGGCCGTGCCTCGCGGCCACGATCTCGGCCACGATGGCCTGCGCGATCTCCTCGGGAGCCTCGGCGCCGAGGTCGAGGCCGGCGGGCCCGTGGATCCGCTCGCGGTCGGCGTCGGTGATCTCAAGTCCCTCGTCGGCGAGCTCCATCAGCAGGCGATGGGTGCGAGCCGACGGGCCGAGCATGCCGATATAGCCGGCGTCGGAGCCGAGCAGCGACCGCAGGTATTCCTTGTCCCGCAGGAAGTTGTGCGTCATCACGACCACGTGGGTGCGCCGGTTGATCGTGGCGGTCTTCGCGACGTGCTCGGGCGCCTCGACGTGAACGAATCCTTCAGCGTCAGGGAAGCGCTCCTCGGTGAGGAAGCCGGCCCGGTCGTCGACGACGATCGGGTTCCAGCCGATGTCCCGCGCCGCGCGCACCAGCGGGATCGCGTCGTGGCCCGCGCCGCACAAGAGCAGTCGCAGCGGCGGTTCGAGCACCTCCACGAAGGCGCGCACTCCATGGGCGAACGTGCGCACCTCGGAGCGCTCGGCCTCCAGCAGCTCACGAGCGGCCGCGATCGCCTCGGCGTCGACGGCGGGCTCGCCGAGGGAACCTTCGGGGTCGCCTTCGGGCCGCACGACGATGCGCGAGCCGGGAACGATCGCTCGTTCTTCGCTCTCGAGGACAGTGACGACGCAGATCGGGTGCTCTTCCTCGAGCGCGGCGCGAAGGGCGTGCGCAACCTCGGCGGCCTGGCCGGCGGGCTCGATGAACACCTCGATCGCGCCGTTGCAGCCGAGGCCCAGTCCCCAGACCGCGTCGTCGTCGGCGGTGAGGTCCCAGCCTGCGAGGCGCGCCGTGCCCTCGCTCATCACGACCCGCGCCAAGTCGGCAACGTCGCCTTCGAGGCACCCGCCGCTGATGTTGCCGATCGGGGCGCCCTCCTCTGGGACGAGCAGCCGGGCGCCGGGGCGGCGATACGTGGAGCCGCGGACCGCGACGATCGTCGCGAGCGCCATGCGCTCGCCTTTCGCGGACAGTGACTCGATCGCCTGCAGGACGTCGGTGAGCTCGCTCACGGCTCGATGGTCGCACACCGCGCGGGAAGCGGCGACGGCGCCACGTGGCGAGCCGCGGGATCGCGCGCTTCACCCGTTCCCGCTCGCGCCGATAAGAACGTGGGGGATGGATCAGACCTTCAACTTCCGTGCGGCCCCGGTGCCGCTTCGACGCCGTCTCAACCCGCGGGCGATCGCGCTCGCGCTGGCGGCGCTCTTCGTGGTGTTCGGCTTCGTCGCCCTCTCGACCTGGGTGATCCGCAGCGAACGGCGCAGCATCGAGCTCGCGTCTCGGTCCGACGACACGGCGATGGTCGGCACGATCTCGGGTAGCGACGACGGGCTCGGGGAAACGAGCCGGTTCTCGGGCAGGCTCGCGATCGACTCCACCGCTCGAGCCGACGCTCGCACGGCGCTGGTTGCAGCACGCCGTGCCGCCGCGGGCTCTGCCACCTTCCTCGAGGCAGGCCCCGGGCAGCTCGGCTCGAGGGCCTCGGCGATGATCTTCGTCGACGGTCCCTCGCAGGCGCCTGGGGTCGTGAGCGTGGCCTCGACGCGCGATGAGTGGGGCGCCGCGGTCATGGGTCCGTCGGGTACCTGCTACTTGCTCAGGTTCGCCGCTGATGCCGGCGTGATGTATGCGACGGGGGTCGTGTGTACAGGCGATGCCGCCCTCGTGGCCGACGATCCAAGCTGGTGACCGCCGTTCCTGCGGAAGCAGGATGAGCGGTTGCGAGACGAGGTGTCGCAGGCGCCCCGTCCGCTGACGCCGGTTCGCGCGTTTTCCACAGCTGTCCTACACTCCGGCCCTATCGAGTCCCGACCACGAACGCACCACCTGGGGAAGGGGATCTGTCCGTGACGAACGTGTCCGTGAACGTGAACGGGCTGTCGCGTGAGGCCGATGTCGAGCCTCGCACGCTGCTCGTGTACTTCCTGAGGGAGCACCTCGGATTGACCGGCACCAACGTGGGTTGTGACACTTCGACCTGCGGGTCGTGCACCGTGCTGCTGGACGGCGAGTCCGTGAAGAGCTGCACGATGCTCGCCGCGCAGGTCGATGGCCGCGAGGTCACGACGATCGAGGCCATGGCCGACGGCGACACGCTGCATCCGATCCAGGACGCCTTCCACCGCAACCACGGTCTGCAGTGCGGGTACTGCACGCCGGGCATGATCATGGCAGCCGCGAGCTACCTGAAGGAGAACCCCACGCCGACCGAGGAGGAGGTCCGCGAAGCCCTCGCGGGCAACCTCTGCCGTTGCACGGGCTACCAGAACATCGTGAAGTCGATCCTCGACGCCGCCGGTTCCCTGAGCGGCGTCAAGGTCTGAGGGGAACCGACATGGTCGCAACCGAGAACTTCGTCGGCCGCCCGATCCTCCGCAAAGAGGACGGCGATCTGCTCACCGGGCAGGCTCGCTACGTCGACAACTTCACGATGCCGGGCATGCTGTGGATGTCGCTCGTGCGTCCGCCGTACGTGCACGCCACCATCGACTCGATCGATACCTCAGCCGCGGCGTCGATGCCGGGCGTCGTCGGTGTCTACACCGGCGCCGACCTCGGCCTCGGTGCGCTGCCGTTCGTATGGCCGATCACCGAGGACATCAAGGTGCCGGTTCATTACCCCCTCGCCACCGACAAGATCCGATTCGCCGGTGACGCGGTCGCGGTCGTGCTCGCCGAGACGCGTGCGCAGGCTGAAGACGCCGCGGAAGCCGTGATGGTGAGCGCCTCTGAGCTTCCCGCGGTCACCGACATGCGTGACGCCATCAAGGACGAGACCGTGATCCACGACGACCTCGGTACCAACATCGTGGTTCATTGGTCGCACGGCGGCGGCGGCGATCAGTCGGTGTTCGACTCCGCGTCGGTGATCGTCGAGGAGACCTACGACGCGCCGCGGCTCATCCCGAACGCGATCGAGCCGCGTGGCTGTCTGGCGTATGGGGTCGCGGCGATGGACGAGTGGACGCTCATCTCCGCGACGCAGATCCCGCATATCGCGAAGGTCACCCTCTGCGGGGTCGTCGGCATCGCCGAGTCGAAGTTCCGCGTGATCGCCCCCGACGTGGGCGGTGGGTTCGGCTCGAAGCTGGACGTCTACGCCGAGGAAGCGCTTGCGCTTGCCCTCGCGAAGCGATCGGGCCGTCCGGTGAAATGGATCGAGGGGCGCCAGGAGAACTACGTGGCAACGATCCACGGTCGTGGCGTGTCACACGACTGCACTCTCGCCGGCGACGAGAGCGGGAAGATCCTCGGGCTGAAGTTCGTGGAGCTCGCCGACATGGGCGCGTACTTCCAGCTGCTCACGCCCGGCATCCCGGAGCTCGGCGCTTGGGTGTACATGGGCCCGTACAAGCCCGAGGCCTATTGGTACGAGTTCAAGGGCATAGTCACGAACGCCACGCCCACCGACGCGTATCGGGGCGCGGGGCGACCAGAGGCTACCTACGTGCTCGAGCGGTTGGTCGACTCGTATGCACGGAAGATCGGCAAGGATCCGGCCGAGGTACGGCGCATGAACTTTCACGAGCCGTTCGACGTGGCCACGACTTCGATCATGGGACTCCAGGTCGATTCAGGGAACTACGAGCCGCTCCTCGACAAGGCGCTTGAGCTCGCTGGCTACGACCAGCTCCGCAAGGAGCAGCAGGCACGCCGTGACCGCGGTGACGCCAAGCAGCTCGGCATAGGCCTCAGCTCGTATATCGAGATGTGCGGCCTCGCCCCGTCGAACATCCTGGGCGCGCTGCGATACGCGGCTGGCGGCTGGGACGGCGCCACGATCGAGTGCCTTCCGAGCGGCGAGGTGATCGTGAAGACCGGCACGTCGCCGCACGGCCAGGGCCACGAGACGAGCTGGTCGCAGATCGTCGCCGACGGGCTCGGCGTCGACGTCGACGCGGTCGAGGTGCTGCACGGCGACACGATGATCACCCCGCTCGGCATGGATACCTATGGGTCGCGCTCGGTCAGCGTCGGCGGCGCCGCGCTGCACTTCGCGATGGAGAAGATCAAGGAGAAGGCGCGCACGATCGCGGCGCACGAGCTCGAGGTGAGCGAGGACGACCTCGAGTGGGCCGACGGCTCGTACCGAGTGCAGGGCGCGCCCGACAAGGCGCGCACGATCCCCGACCTGGCGGTGAGCGCGTGGCACGCGCACGATCTTCCTTCAGGCACCGAGCCGCACCTGAACGCCACCGCGGTCTACGACCCGCCGAACTTCACGTGGCCCGCGGGCACCCACATCTGTGTGGTCGAGGTCGACACCGAGACCGGCGCGACCGACATCGTGAAGTACGTGGCGGTCGACGACTGCGGCAACGTGATCAACCCGATGATCGTGCAAGGCCAAGTGCACGGGGGAGTCGCGCAAGGCGTGGCCGAGGCTCTGTATGAGGAAGCGATCTACGACGACGGCGGCAACCTGATCACCTCATCGATGACGCAGTACCTCGTGCCGACCGCCGTCGAGATCCCCTCGATGGTCACTGACAACTCCCAGGAGACGCCGTCGACCACGAACCCTCTCGGCGTCAAAGGCATCGGGGAAGCCGGCACGATCGCCGCCCCGCCGGCAGTCGTGAACGCGGTGGTCGACGCCGTCTCGCATCTCGGCGTCACGAACGTCGGTAAGCCCGCCTCGCCCGAACGCGTCTGGCGAGCTATCCAAGACGCGCGAGGGGGTGCGGCATGATTCCGGCCTCCTTCGAGTACGCCCGTGCGGAGTCGATCGATCACGCGATCGAGCTCCTCGGCGGCGCCGACGACGCGAAGATCCTGGCGGGCGGGCACTCGCTGCTTCCGCTGATGAAGACCAGGCTCGCCCAGCCGTCGTTGTTGGTCGACATCTCTCGCATCGGCGATCTGTCGTACATCCGAGAGGACGGCGATGTGATCGCGATCGGAGGGCTCACCCGACATCACGACGTCGCCACCAGCGAACTCGTGCAGCAGGCGGCGCCGATCGTGGCCGACACCGCCGGTCAGATCGGCGATCCGCAGGTTCGCCACATGGGCACGATCGGCGGGGCGATCGCCCACGCCGACCCGGCGGGCGACCTGGGCACTGTGATGCTCGCGCTCGGCGCGTCGTTCGTAGTGCGCGGCGCCGGCGACGCGTCACGAACGGTCGCTGCGGGCGACTTCTTCAAGGGGTTGTTCGAGCCCGACCTCACGCCGAACGAGGTGCTCACCGAGGTCCGCGTGCCGAGGACGACCGGTGGCTGGAGCTACCTGAAGTTCCACCGTCGCGCGATCGACTGGGCGATGGTCGGCGTGGCGGCGGTGCAGCAGAACGGCAGCGCGGCGGTTGCCTTGACGAACATGGGCGAGACGCCGCTGCGTGCCTCGGGCGTCGAGGAGGCGCTCGCCGGCGGGGCCGACCCGGCCGCTGCATCGGACCGTGCCGACGAGGGCACCTCCCCTCCCTCCGACGCGTTCGGAAGCGCCGAGTACCGCAAGGAAGTCTCCAAGGTACTCGTGCGTCGAGCCCTCGAGGAGGCCCTGGCCTAGGGATAGGAAGTCGTGCCGGAGCTCGTCGGTAGCGTGCAAGTGTGAGCGGACCGGTTTCCTTCGATCGCGAGCCTCTCTCGACGGCGGCCAGCTCTGTCTGCGATACCGAAATCGGTATCGAAGAGGGGTCGGGGACTCAGGAGACCGAACTGATATCGACTTCGGTATCGGTCGGTCCACCTGGCGATCCCAGGTCGGGCCTGCCCGACTTCGCGGCTCTCATCGAGGCCGAGATCGCAGCGGCCCAGGCTGCGAACGACAACACGAACCCTCGGCCCTCGGCGCTCGGCGCCGGCGAGCTCGTGCTCACGGCGAGAGAGCTGACCGGGCTCTCGCAGCGACGCCTCGCCGCGGGGTTGGGCACGTCACAGCCAACCATCGCGACCATCGAGTTAGGGAACCGCACACCGAC
>Ga0180121_10000018_pt1 | contig 51293 bp, 51 predicted proteins | sample AntDrymUQ5402106_2_FD_129676 | JGI IMG/M metagenome (GOLD analysis project Ga0180121, IMG submission 129676) | Polar desert sand microbial communities from Dry Valleys, Antarctica - metaG UQ540 (21.06) (version 2) (version 2) | ecosystem: Environmental > Terrestrial > Soil > Desert | place...
AGGACCGCTCTTAGAGGTCGAAGATCGCCTTGGCCGCGAGCGCCCCGATCACCCCGCCCGCGATCGGGCCAACGACCGGGATCCAGGAATAGGCCCAGTCTGAATCCCCCTTGCCTGGGATCGGCAAGATCGCGTGGATGATGCGAGGGCCGAGGTCCCGCGCGGGATTGATGGCATAGCCGGTCGGTCCACCGAGCGCCATGCCGATAGCGAGCACCAGCAGGGCAACGGGCAATGCGCCGGTTGCGAGAGCGCCGCTAAGCGCCTCGTCGCCGAGCGTAAGGCCGCCGATCGCCAGCACACCGAAAACCAGCACGAACGTGCCGATGACCTCGGTGATGACATTCGCCACGGTGTTGCGGATCGCCGGTCCGGTGCAGAAGACCGCGAGCTTCAGGCCCTGGTCCTCCGTCTCGCCCCAATGCGCGAGGTAGGAGAGCCACACGAGGATCGCGCCGATGAACGCGCCGAGGAACTGGCCGGCGATCGCTGTGGGCACGTCCTCCCATGGGAAGAGGTCGATCGACGCGAGGCCGATCGTGACCGCCGGGTTGATGTGAGCGACGCCGCCTGTGACCGCGAGGCTGCCGAGCACCCCGACGAACACCGCCATCGCCCAAGCCCAGGTGATCACCACCCAGCCCGAGTTCTGCGCCTTCGACTTGTTGAGGAGCACACCGGCCACGACGCCATCACCGATCAATATCAGCAAGGCCGTGCCGACCACCTCTCCGAGGAACATCTGAGCGACCACCCCCTCCGTCACCAGGCCCCGCCTCGGGGCCGTCTCGGTTGAGCAAAGTCCGTTCGTGATGAGATGTCAATTCGACGGACGAGGACCAAGGGCGGGGCCGGCAAGCCGCTGGCGACCGCTGGGCCAGGGCGTCGACAGTGAGGTGCGACGATAGGCTGCGCCGGGAATGGAAGAGCCGACGCCTCGCGCCACCGTCGACGACTACCTCGAGGCCGCGCGCTCGGCCTTGCCGCCCGACGTGTGGGACTACTACGAGGGCGGAGCCGGAGATGAGTGGACGCTTGGGGAGAATCGGCGCGCGTTCGATCGATGGACGCTCCGACCTCGGTTCCTGCGCGCGGCGGGTGAGCCCGACACGTCGACAAGCGTGCTCGGCGCCCGCGTCGCGTTCCCCGTGATCGTGGCGCCGTGGGCCTACCAGCGCCTCGCTCACCCCGACGGAGAGTTCGCGACGGCCCGGGCAGCCGCGGCCGCGGGCACCGTGATGGTCGTGTCGTCGACGACCGAGTCCTACCTGGAGAAGGTCGCTGCCGCCGGCGACGGACCGAAATGGTGGCAGCTTTACGTGGCCGAGGATCGCGGGTTCACCGCGGCGATGCTCGAGCGGGTAGTGGCAGCGGGGTACGGCGCGATCTGCTGGACCGTGGACTTCGTGGTGAACGGCCTCCGCCACCGCGACACGCGAAGCGGATTCGTGATGCCGATCGGCATCGGCGAGAGCGACTACATCTATGACTCGAATCTCTCTTGGGACGATCTAGCGTGGATCCGGGAGCGCTCGCGCGGACTGCCCATCATCGTGAAGGGCCTGCTCACGGCAGAAGACGCAGAGCTCGCGGTGCAGGCCGGTGCCGACGCGATCGTGGTGTCGAATCACGGCGGTCGCCAGCTCGACCGATCGCCGGCGGGGCTCGATGCGCTGCCTGAGGTAGCGGCGCAGGCGTCCGGGCGCGTGCCGGTGCTCATGGACGGCGGAGTCCGACGCGGCACCGACGTGCTGATCGCCCTCGCGCTCGGTGCTACCGCCGTGCTCGTGGGGCGGCCCACGATCTGGGGTCTCGCCGCCGAAGGGGAAGCCGGCGTCACGGGGGTGCTCGAGATCCTGCGCGCCGAGCTCGAGAACGCCATGGCGCTGACGGGCTGCCGCACGGTCGACGAGATCGGCCCGGCCCTCGTGGCGCCGGCACGCCGGCCCTAGTTCGAGTCCTGGTGTGAGTGTCGTTCGGCCGATGACGCCGGACATCGTGGTCTGACACGCTTGCGGCATGAGCGGATACGACCTTCATACGCATTCGACCTTCAGCGACGGCACGGAGTCGCCCACGCACAACGTGCATCTCGCGCGCGATCGAGGAGTGGCCGGCATCGGCATCACCGACCACGACACGTTCGCCGGCCTCGACGAGGCGCTGGCGGCCGGCGCGGAAGCCGGTGTCGAGATCGTGCCCGGCATCGAGTTCTCGGCCGAGTACGACGGGGCGAGCCTGCACGTGCTCGGCTACTGGGTCGACCCCTCGCATGAGGAGCTCAAAGCCGAGCTCCAACGACTGACCGACACCCGGTTCCGCCGCGGCGAGATGATGATCGAGAAGCTGCAGGAAGCCGGATTCGACATCTCGTTCGAGCGTGTGCGCGAGATCTCTGGCGACGACCTGATCGCGCGCCCGCATGTGGCTCAGGCCATGGTCGAGGCGGGCATCGTCGAGACCGAGAAGGAAGCGTTCGACCGCTACATCGCCGACGGCGGCGTGGCCTATGTGCCCAAGCACGCGTTGCACCCGGTCGATGCCTTGCGGCTGATCGGCGACGCCGGCGGAGTGTGTGTGCTCGCACACCCCGCGATGTGGAAGGGCAACGGCTCCGTGCCCGACGACTTGATCGAGCAGATGAGCGAGGGAGGCATGGTCGGGCTCGAGGTCGACCATCCCGACCACGACGACGACACACGTGCTCGGTACAGAGCGATGGCCGAGCGTCTCGACCTGGTGCCGACCGGGTCGAGCGACTGCCACGGGGCGCGGTACGGTTTCCGGCTTGGGGTGAACACCACGCCCGTCGAGCTGTTCGACGAGCTGAAGCGCCGAGCCGGCCAGTAGCGCCCGACGAGCCAACCTCCGCGCAGCTCGCGCAAGCCGACGCCTCATGCTCGATCTCGCCGAAGTCCTCGCCTTGCTGGGCTCCTGGACGTAACGTCCAAGCATGCACATCGTGATCGTCGGAGCGGGCGCCGCCGGGCTCAACGCCGCCCGTCGCCTGCAGAAAGGGTTGCGCCGGAGCGATCATCAGCTCACGGTCATCTCGAGAGAGAACGTCTTCCTCTATCAGTCGTTGCTGCCCGAGGCGGCGGGGGGAACGCTGGAGCCGCGCCATGTGGTGGTGCCGCTGCGTTCGGCCCTGCATCATGCCCGTGTCGTGGTCGGCGAGGTCGAGACGATCGATCCCGAGCACCGTCTGGTGCGTCTGCGCGGTGTCGACGGCGACCGGTTGGAGATCGGCTACGACCAGCTCGTGCTCACGCCCGGATCACGCTCGCGCACGCTTCCGGTTCCCGGGCTCGCGGCGTACGGCATCGGGTTCAAGACGCTGGGCGAGGCGATCCTGCTTCGCAACCACGTGCTGTCGCGGCTGGAGGCCGCCTCGCAGCGCCCCCCGCGCGACCCTCGTCGGCGGGCGGCGCTCACGTTCGTGTTCGTCGGCGCCGGGTACGCCGGCGTGGAGGCGCTCGCCGAGCTCGAGGACCTGGCGCGGTGGGCAGTCAAGCACATCCCGGAGGTGCGCCCAGAGGAGCTCCGCTGGGTGCTGGTCGAAGCCCAGGCCTCGATCCTGCCGGAGATCGGCGCAGGCCTCGGCGAGTACGCGGCGCGCGAGCTGCGCCGCCGCGAGATCGAGATCAAGGTCGGCACGCGTCTCGAGTCCGTGGAAGGCGGCGTCGTGCACCTGAGCGACGGCGAGTCGTTCCCCGCCGAGACGTTGGTATGGACCGCCGGGGTGAAGCCCGAGCCGATCGCGGCGGTCTCAGAGCTGCCGGTCGATGCTGCCGGACTGGTGCGCGTGGACGCGTCGATGCAGGTCGAAGGGCACGAGGGCGTGATCTGGGCCGCCGGCGACGCGGCGGCGGTGCCCGACCTGGTCTCGGGCGGGTTGTGTCCGCCCTCGGCGCAGTACGCCACGCGCCAGGGCAAGCGCCTGGCCGCGAACGTGCTGGCAACCGTCGAAGGCCGAGCGGTTGAGCCGTTCCGGTTCAAGGCGCTCGGATCGCTCTGCTCGCTCGGCAGGTACCAGGGCGTGGCGGTCGTCATGGGGGTGCGCTTGCGTGGGTTCCCGGCGTGGTTCGTGGCTCGGACCTACCACCTGCTGCAGCTTCCGACCCTGAACAGGAAGGTGCGCGTGGTGCTCGACTGGACGCTCTCGCTGTTCTTCCCGCGCGATGTCGCGGCGCTCGGATCGCTGCACGACCCCACCCAAGCGTTCGAGCGAGCGTCTCGGGAGTAGGGGTCGGCCGGCGTCTTGCCGCCGTGCTCACGGCGATCGATCGTCTCCGCGCGGCGACCTGGCGGGGACCTCCTTGTTCGCTCCTGCGTGCGAACAGGCGGGCCCTTGCCGAGCCGCCCCGGCGAAGTCCGAGCAGCGCCGCCCGAGCCGCCGCGCTCCTACCTCAGGCGCCCTTGCGGCGCTGCTTCTGAAGCTCGCTGGCGGCTCGCAGGGCCTTGTGGCTGCTGGCGATGTCGGGCATCTCGGCCCCGCTCGCGAGCTCCTCGGCCGCCCACTTCGTGAGATCGCGGATCGACACGATGCCCACGACCTTGCCGCGGTCGACCACGGGCAGGTGGCGGATGTTCCGCGCCACCATGTGCTCAGCGGCGTCGGCGAGGTCCATCTTCGACCCCACGGTCTCGAGGTCGCGCCTGGTCATGCCGTGCGCCACCTTCACGGACTGCGGGTCGCCTCCGGCCGCCACCAAGTTCACGATGTCTCGCTCCGTCACGATCCCGGCGAGCTTCTTGTCCTCGAGCACCACGACCGACGAGATGCCGTTCGTGCGCATCGTCTTGGCGACGTCGGCGAATGTGTCCCCGGTCTCGGCCGACTTCACGTCGGTGTGCATCACGTCGCCGACCTGCATCGTTACGAGCCTCCTTGAGGAACTTTCTTGAGCAACCCTGGCCTCGGGGCGGTCAGCCTACCGCGTCGAGCGGTGACGATGTCAGTGGTCGCTGACGCCGGAGAAGTGGAACTCGTCGACCTTCAAGGCGGGCACCCGTGAAGCGCTGAAGAAGAACTCGCTCGCAAGATGCGCCTCGCGCCCGACCATCGACACGCTCGAGAGCGCCCCGAGGATGGACTGGGTGAACCGGAAGTTGCGGACAGGCCCGACGACTTCCCCCTTCTCGATCAAGAAGGTGCCGTCGCGTGTCATGCCGGTGATCGACGATTCCATGGGATTGACGACGTTCGAGTAATGGAAGCGCGTCACGAGCAACCCGCGTTCGGTCGAGCGGATCATCTCGTCCACGGTCGCGTCGCCAGTGTCCATGAACAGATGCAGCGGGAACGGTCCCTCGGGGTTGGGCGAGGGCAGGCCGTGGCCGGTCGAGTCACGGCCGGCTTCCTTGGCGGTGCGCCGATCGAAGACGACGTCACGGAACACCCCGTCCGTCACGAGATCGACGCGCTGGGCTGGTGTGCCCTCGAAGTCGAACGGCGCGCCGAGCGTGCGCAGGTCGGCGCCGTCGTCCCAGATCGAGATCGAGGGGGCGGCGACCTGTGCGCCCTGCTTGCCGCTGAAGCATGAGCGGTCCTCGATGTAGGCGCGTCCGCCGAAGCCAACCCATGCGAGGAAACCCACGAGCGTCGCGGTTGCTGCTGGCTCGAGCACGACCGTGTAGGCACCGGCGTCGAGTGCGCGCGGCGACGCCGATGCGACGGCCTTGTCGCTGGCGCTCGTGCCGACCGCGCCGGCGTCGATCGCCTCGGTCGAGCCGGCGAAGACCTCCGCGAAACCGCTGCCGCCGTCGGGTCCGGTCACGACTGTCGTGAGCGAGGCCTGCGTTGAGGGCGCCCAGCAGAGCTGTCCCTCGCTGTTCGCGAGACCGAGCTCGGCCGCGGTCGTCTCGAAGGCGCCCGCGGCTGTGCATCCGGGCGCGCACCGGCCGATCAGCTCGGCGACCGCGTCGGCTCGCATCTCCGGCGACGACGCCGCGGTGGCGTCGAAGAACCGGTCGACCTCGGGCGCACCGGCAGGTGGCGCGAGGCCGGGCCACATGGGGTCGGCGGCGACGACGCCGGCCATCTCCAGTGCGCTTCGCGCCGCCGCGGCCGCTCCTTCGGGGGTGGCGTCGTTGGACGCAGCCACGCCGATGTGCCCGGCCTTCGCGACGCGCACTCGCAGCTCGGTGTCCTCGCGAGCGATGCTCTGGTGGATCTCTGACTTCGCGAAGCGGGTGAGTCCGCCCCATTCGTGGATGAGCAGCACCTCGACGTCATCGGCGCCCTTGAGCGACAGCGCCCCGTCGGCGATGCGCCGGAACTCGTCGGGGCCGAGCAGGGCGCCGCTGCCGCCGGTCGTGCCGGCGCTTCTGCCGCCGGTCGTCCCGGCGTCACCCTCGCCGGCGCTCATCCGCGGACCCCTACCTGCACGTTGCGGAACCGAGCCGGGGACGCGCCGTGCCCCACGCGTCCGACCTGCCCGGGCTGGCCCTTGCCGCAGTTGGGCGTGCCCCACACCACCCAGTCCTCGGCGCCGCCGACCGCGTCGCACGAGCCCCAGAACTCCGGCGTGATGCCCGTGTAGTTGGGGTTCTTGTAGAGGGTCGTGAGCTTGCCGCCCTCGATGCGGCGGGCCTGCTCGCATCCGAACTGGAAGTTGATGCGCTTGTCGTCGATCGACCACGAGCTGTTTGTCGTCATGAATATGCCGTCGTCGGTGTCGCCGATGATCTCGGCGAGCGTTCCTTCCCTGGGCTCGATCGAGATGTTGGTCATGCGGATCAGCGGCAGGTGGCTCCACCCGTCGGCACGGCTCGTGGCGTTCGAGTTCTGCCCCACGACGCCCGCCGTCTCGCGGCTCGACAGGAAGTTCTCGAACATGCCGTCGACGATGATCGGCACGCGCTGGGCGGGCACGCCTTCGTCGTCGAATCCGAACGTGCCGAGCCCGCCCGCGAGCGTGGCGTCGGCCGTGATCGAGACGAGGTCGCTCGCGTAGCGGACCTTCCCGCCGTCGCCGGGCGAGAGCCACGACGAGCCCGCGTATGCCTCTTCCATGCCGAGCACCCTGTCGAGCTCGATCGGGTGGCCGATCGACTCGTGGATCTGCAGCTCCATCTGCCCGGAGTCGAGCACGAGGGTCGTGACCTCGCTGGGGCACTCGGGCGCCGAGAGCAGTGCGACGGCCTCGGAGCCGATGCGCTCGGCCTCCTCGATGAGCCCGAGCGTGCGGATGTGCTCGTAGCCGGCCGCCTTCACATGGCCTCGGAACGAGTTCGGGTAGCTGCGCCGCTGCATGTCGCCGTCGCCCACCGCGACCGCCTCGATGCCGCCGCCGGAGTTCGTCACCACCTGCTCGATCTCGGCCCCGTCGCTCGAGACGAACCACGTCGAGCGCCGGAAGAAGTCGAGTCCCGCTTCGGCGAACGAGAGACCGGGCGCGTCCTGCATGCGGCTCGACGCTTGCATGAGCAGGGCAACCTTCTCCTCGAGCGGCACGGTGAAGGGGTCTTCCTTCACGATCGTGCGCCACGACGCCGTCGCGGGCTCGACCGGCGTGAGCTCGACGGCCTCGCCGGGCAGGCGCTGTGCGGCTTTCGCCATCGCGACCGCGAGGCCGGCGGTGCGCTCGACCTCCGCCTCGTCGAGGCGCGACGTGGACGCGAACCCCCACCGTCCGCCTACCAGCACCCTGATGCCGACCCCGGTCGAGTGCGACCGATCGATGCCTTCCATCTCCTGGTTGCGCACCGTGAGCGATTCGGTCTCGTCGATGCCGGCGCGCGCATCGGCGAGCTCCGCGCCCGCCCTGCGTGCGGCCTCGACGGCCATCTTCGCAACGTCGAACACGCTCGCCTCCCGTGGGCCCATGTGCAAGCGGGCTCCGGTCCCGCGCAACGCGGAGCATGGTACCCGTTGCGGCCGGACGCGACCCCGTCGCGCGCCGGCGGCAGCCGGGACCGGTCGATGGGAAGATGCGCCACACCCGCCGACGCCGAGGAGGACCCTGGCCGTGCCCGTCGAACGCGAAGACCAAGTCCACGCCGTGCCCGTCGAACGTGCCGAGGAACATCCGGCATTCGAGCTCGGCGGCAACACGATCACGAGCCTCGCGGCCCCGAGCCGCGGCGCACACGAAGCCGCGTTGTTCCGCATCGACCTGCCGCCCGGCGGAGGCTTGCCACCGCATCACCACGACCACCTCGACGTCTTCGCCATGGAAGCCGGCAGCGGCACCTTCCATATCGACGGCGAGACGTTCGAGCTCGCGACAGGAGACTCTGTCGTCGTGCCGGCCGGCGCCGTGCACTTCCTGGAAGCCGGAGACGCCGGCGCCTCGATCGTGGTCACGATGCTCGCGGGCACGAAGCTCATCCGCGCCGACGACGGGTCCGAGATCGTGCCGCCCTGGGTGAGCTGATGGCGCGAAGCATCTACATCGCCAACGTCACGCTCTTCGACGGTCACCGGGTGCGACGGCGCCAGGGCGTGCTGATCGACGGCGAGCGCATCGCGTGGGTGGGGTCGCACGCGCGTGCGTCACGCGAGGCGCGTGCCGCTCGTTCCGTCGAGGGCGCCGGCCGCACCCTGACGCCGGGCCTCGTGGACTGCCACGTGCATCTGAACTTCGATGGTGGCCCCGACTTCGCCGCAGAGGCGAGCGAGTTGAACACGCCCCTGGCCGCGATCAAGTCGACTGCGAACGCCGGGAAGCATCTCGCGGCCGGTGTGACCACCGTGCGCGACCTGGGCGGGCTCGGCACCTGCGAGCTCGCCGGCGCGATCGACCGAGGCGTCGTGCCCGGCCCCCGCCTCGTGGCTGCGGGCAGGGCGCTCACCGTCACCGGCGGGCACGGCCACAGCGTCGCATTCGCGCGCGAGGTCGACGGCGCCGACTCCGTGCGCCGCGCCGTTCGCGAGGAGATCAAGGCCGGCGCCCGCGCCATCAAGGTCGTCGCGACCGGCGGTGTGCTCACCCCTGGCATCGGTGCCACCTTCACCGCGTTCACGCCCGAGGAGATCGGAGCCGCGGTCGGCGAGGCGCACTCGTGGGGCAGAGGCGTGGCGGCCCACGCGATCGGCGCCGAGGGCGTGACCCGGTCGGTACGCGCCGGCGTCGATTCCGTCGAGCACTGCGTGCAGCTCACGAAGGCCACCGCGCAGCTCATGGTCGAGCGCGGCACGTTCCGGGGACCGACGATCTCGGCCGCGCTCGGCATGCTGGAGCACCCTGCCGAGGTGCCTGCCTACGCGTTCGAGAAGATCAGCTCCGTCGTCGACGACGCCCAGCGGGCGCACACGCTCGCGCTGCGCACGAAGGTTCGCCACGTGTGCAGCACCGACGCCGGCACGCCGTTCAATCCGCATGGAAGCGCGCCCCTCGAGCTCGCTCGCATGGTCGCCTGGGGCATGCGGCCGCTCGACGCGATGATCGCCGGCACCTCGAGCGGCGCCGAGCTGCTGCGCCTGCCCGATGTCGGCGTCGTGTCGTCCGGGGCAGTGGCTGACCTCGTGCTCTACGACGGCAACCCCGTCGACGACATCGAGCTGCTGCACCGGCCTCGCACCGTGTGGAAGGAAGGCCAGGTCGTGGCCGGACGGATCCCACGGTGAGCTTCCGCGACGAGGCGCTCGAAGCGAACGCGGCCTACGCGGCCGGTTTCGCCCAGGGCGATCGCGCTGCGCCACCGACTCGGCGAGTCGCGGTGCTCGCGTGCATGGACGCTCGGCTCCGCCCGGAAGACGCGCTCGGCCTCAGCCTCGGTGAGGCCCACGTCATCCGGAATGCGGGCGGGAGGGTGACCGACGACGTGGTGCGATCGCTGATGCTCTCGGCCGCCGTACTCGGTACCCGGGAGGCAGTGGTCGTGCACCACACCGATTGTGGGTTGCTCGGCATGACGAACGAGATCCTGCGTGGTCGCGTCACGGATCTGACCGGCGAGGACATCGGCGAGATCGACTTCCTGCCGTTCGATGACGCCGAGCGCACCCTGCTCGACGACGTGCTCGCGATCGAGCGCGATCCGAGGTTGGCGTTCGACGCTGTGAGCGGCTTCATCTACGACGTGCGCAACGGGCGCATGCGCGAAGTCGTCGTTTAGCGGCCGGCTGCGAGCGCGCGCTCCAATGCCGCCACGCCGCGGGCGAGCTGCTCGAGATCCTTCCGCGGAAGCGTCGTGAGGAGCGTGCTGAACGCCTCGACGCGCCGCCGGCGGCCTTCCATCAGGGCGTCGCGGCCTCGGTCGGTCGGCGCCACCTGCACCGCGCGGGCGTCGTCGGGGTCAGGGGAGCGCACCACGTATCCATCGCGCTCGAGACCATCGACGAGTCGCGTCATCGTCGGTGGCTCTACCTGCTCGATCTGCGCGAGCTCGCCGATGCGCTTCGGCCCGGCGAACACGAGCACCGACAGCGCGGAGAGGCGCGGGGCGGAGATGCCCAGCGCCTCGTCTTCCACGCGCAGGCGACGCAACAGGTGGATCGCGGCCGAGTGCAGGCTGTCGGCCACCGCATCCACGTCTCGCGCTGGGGAAGTGCGCCTGGGCGTGGTCACCGCGCGTACGGTGTCATATTTAGTTAGGCTACGCAAATACAAGTCGAGGAGGCGACCGATGGCAAGCACATCCGAGGAGTTGTTCGCGGCGATCGAAGCCGGCGAGGTGGTGCATGTGCAGGCGCTGCTCGACGCCGAGCCGGCGCTGGCGTCTGAGCGCGACACCGAGGGCGTGTCGGCCTTGATGCGAGCGCGCTACCGCCTCGACCGTGGCCTGATCGAGGCCGTGCAGTCGCGGGTCGTTGCGATGGATCTATTCGAGGCGGCGTCGGCGGGCGACCTCGACAGGCTCACTGACCTCGTGGCGGGCGATCCGGCGTCGGTCGCCTCGCCGAGCGCTGACGGGTTCACCGCCCTGCACTTCGCGGCGTTCTTCGGCCGGTCAGAGGCCGCTCGGTTGCTCGTGACGCATGGCGCCGAGATCGACGCTCACGGCACCGGCTGGATGACCGGCACCCCGCTGCACTCGGCGGCGAGCGGTCGTCACGCCGACGTGGTCGAGGTGTTGCTCGAGGCGGGCGCCGACCCCAACGCGCGACAGCCAGGCGGCTGGACGCCATTGCACGCCGCCGCACACAACGGTGACGTCACGAGCGTGACGTTGCTGCTCGTTGCGGGCGCCGACCCAACCGACACGAACGATGAGGGCACGAGCGTGGTCGAGATGGCGCGAACGAGCGGCGATGTGGCGACGATCGCATCGGTCAGCGCAGCCCTGGGTCTCGACCGCTGATCGCGGTGCCGACGTACTTCCTCACGTGAGGTCGCGGCCCATGCCAGCCCTGCTCCCTCGTCGCTGTCCCCGCTGATCGAGTCGACGCTTCTTCCTGGAACCGTGGGATAGCGGGTCAGGCTGAATCTTGTTGTTGCCCGAGCTCGAGGTCCAGAATCGATCGGTGTTCGACGTTGACGACCGTGACCGCGTTCGGGACCGCGTGCTGGACATGGCGTCGTCCGACTCCCGCGTGGTGGCCGGAGCCGTCCTTGGGTCGCTTGCACACGACGAAGGAGACCAGTGGTCAGACCTCGACCTCATGTTCGCCGTGGCAGACGACGTGCCGGTGACTGAGGTGCTGGAAGCCTGGAGCCAGACCATCGTTCGTGAGCACGGGGCGGTCCGATTGTTCGACCTTCCCAGCGGACCGATCATCTACCGCGTGTTCATCTTCCCGGACTGCTTGGAGCTCGACCTCTCATTCATGCCGGCATCCGAGTTCGGCGCGGGCGGACCGAAGTTCAGGCTGCTGTTCGGGGAGTCTGTCGAACGATCGAACGAACCGCCGACCCCCGCACACGAACTGTTCGGGTACGCCGTCCATCACACGCTGCACGCACGAGTCTGCATCGAGCGAGGTCGGAATTGGCAGGCGGAGTATTGGATCAGCGCGGTGCGCGACTACGCGCTCGCCTTCGCGTGTCGCCGCCGGGGGCTCGACGGCTGGTACGGGAGGGACTTCGACAGACTCCCCGCCAACGTTGTGGGTCCGTTCAACGATGCGCTCGTGCGGTCCCTAGATCGAGACGAGCTCTATCGTGCGCTGGAGAGCGCCGCTGCCGCGCTCCTTCGTGAATCGGCTGAGGTTGGAAAGATGGCTGAGGAAGTCGAAGGTCAGCTCCGCGAACTGGCGTCGAAACACGTCGGCTGATCGTCGAACGATCTCCCAGATGGGCGACGGAGCAGATGACTGCGAGGTAAAGACTTCCTGACTTAGAACCCCCTTTCCGGGTATGCGACAAGATGATCTCGTGCAGTCGCGTCGCGACGCGATCGAGCAGGCGTATCGCGAGGACTCAGCCCGCCTCTGGCGTTCCTTGTTGGGGTACACGGGGAGTGCGGACGTGGCGAGCGATGCGCTCGCCGAGGCATACGCGCAGGCGCTGTCACGAGACGGTGATCTTCGGGTCCCCTGCGTCCTGGGTGTGGACCGCAGCCTTCCGCATCGCGTCCGGCATGCTGAAGCGCACGCCACCGAGCAGCGTGCCGGTCGCACGAGATGAAGAGCTCGCTGAACCCGTGATCGACCTGGTGCGCTCGCTCTCGCTGCTGCCGGAACAGCAAAGGATGGCGATCGTGATGCACGACTACGCAGACCGGCCGGTCAAGGAGGTCGCAGCCGTACTCGGCATCGCGACCGCAACCGTGTACGTGCATCTCAGCAGAGGTCGCCCTCGACTTCGTGAACTGTTGAAGGATGGGGATGATCACGATGCGTGAGTTGAAGAACAGGCTACGCGCACTCGATCTGGCCGAACCGCCTGACGTGTGGGGCGAAGCGACGCTTCGCTTCGAAAGCGGGGGTCGAGAGCAGATAATCCCTTCCCTTGTCCAGGGAGTATCGGGCCGCCCACTCGGGGGAAGAGCCGGGAGGCAGGAACGACGCCGGAGTGTGGCAGCTTTGGCCGTCGCGATCGTCGTCATCGGCGGCCTCGCCATCATCACGGCGGCTGGTTCCGACACCAAGCTGAACATCGTAGTCACGAGTGCTGCGATGTCGCCAACTCTCGAAGCTGGTCAGTCTGTCGTGCTTGATCCAGATGCGTATGTAGGCGTGCGGCCAGCCCGAGGTGACATCATCGTCTTCAGCGTTCCGGAGTATCCCGACATCATCATCATCAAGCGAGTGATCGGTCTGCCGGGGGAGCGGGTGGAGCAGGTCGATGGCATCGTGTACATCGACGGCCAGCCTCTTGACGAGCCCTACGCTGTCGCGATCGAAGCGGCGACGGCGCGTGGGTCGTGAAGTCCGGTCATCTCTTTGTGGTGGGTGACAACAGGCCGAATCCCAACGATTCACGCTTTTCGATGGGCCAGATTCCCTTGATCGATGTCGAGGGACAGATCCTCGTGGGAGAGGAAACGCTGGGTGACCCACTCCCGCCGCCCTCCGCGCCCGTCGTGCAAGGATCTTGAGCGCCAGACCGAGATCAGCGGCCCCGGTAGTCGGCGAACACGTATTCCTGCGCCTCGGAGTCGCAGGGGTTACCGCGGCCGAACGCGATGCTTCCCTCGGTGACGTCGGCGACGCACCAGAACACGGTCTTCGTGTTGGACCCGCCGAATTCCGGATGACGACAGATCGAGTCGGGCTTGGTCTCGTGGTCGCTCAGGATCTCGCGCATCGTCTCGCCGGTGACCGACCCGGGCGGCTGCGCGGCGATCAGCTCGCGCGCCCGCTCGTACCGCACGTTGGAGCGCACGGCGTACTCGGGATCGCCCTCGAACGGCAGCATGCGATCGCATGCGTAGTGGTTCGTGTGCACGAGATGTCCGTCGTCGTCGAGGCTGGTGACCTCTGCGTCGGTGGCGCTTCCTTCGACGTTGGCGACCCCGCCGTCGGCGCTCGTGAGCACGTTGTTGTAGCTCGAGGCGCGATCGGGGCGCAGCGACATCGAGACCATCTCGTCGAGCGTGTGGGCACGCATCATCTCGAGGACCTGGTGCGAGCGTGAGATGCCGAGTCGCTCGTCGTTGGGCGAGAGCTCGTTGCCGGTGAGGGAGAGGCCGGCGGAGTTCCAGCCGACGCTGAGCCACGGCACGCCGCCGAGCTGGAAGATCGTCGGGTCGCCGTCGACTCGCTTCTCGATGCCGACGATTCGGGCCTCGGCGGTCGGACGCAGGTCGTTGGTGTGGCCGACGATCAGGTGGCCGTCGGCGGTCGCCGACGGCCCCGCGACGACATCGCTGCACCGGCCCTGGGTCACACGAGCTCGCTGCTCGTACCAGAGCTCCTCGATCGAGGCCGCGAAGAACATCAGGGGGTCGAGGCCAGCCGCTTCCGCGATGCCGTTGAGCTCATCGACGAGCCAGGGCAGGCGCGGTTGCGTGAACGCGAGGTACTCGCCCGCCAGCTCGCGCTGCCGCTCGAGGGTGCGTCCGGCCGGCAGATCCTCGAGGGCTTCCGCGGCTTCGGCGTGCAGGCGGTCACGCGCAATCTCCCCGAGCTGGCATCCGGCCTCGCGGTGGTTCGCACCCGAGACGCGGATGATGTCGATGAGCGCCGGGGTCACGTGGTCAGCTCCTCGATGAGTGAGCCGAACGCGTCGAGATAGGCGTCGACGTCGCCCTCGGTGGCGGGCACGGCGCAGGTCGGACCGGCCCCGACGATCGCTTCCCAGACGCCGCGATTCGCGAGGTACACCCTCATCAGGCGCCGAAGTGGCACGTCGAGCGTGTCGTGGGCCTCGTCGGCGTTGCGCGGCATCGACGGCGCGAACGTGTAGCCCGAGCGCGGCCAGAAGCGGTGGGTCGTCCAGGGCAGGCCGGCCTTGGAGATGACGGCCTCGATGCCATCGGCGAGCTGCGCGCCGAGCCGCTGCGTGTGCGCGTACGCGTCGGGCGTGAGCACCTCGTCCAACGTGGCCTTCGCGGCGGCCATCGAGAGCGGATTGCCGAACAGGGTGCCGCCGGTAGCGACCACCGGCTTCTCATCGTCGTGCCCTGCAGGACGCCGCAGCGTCTCGGCGACTTCCTCGGTCATGCCGTATGCCCCGAGGGGCACGCCGGCGGCGATGGACTTCCCGACCGTGACGACATCGGGCTCGAGCCCCCACGTCGCCGTGAGGCCGCCCGGGCCGACCACCTGCGTGTGGGTCTCGTCGTAGCAGAGCAGGGTGCCGGCTTCGCGGGTGGTCTCCCTGAGCGCCTCGTGAAAGCCGGGCTCGGGCACGAGCAGCCCGACCGCGTTCGTGAGCACGGGCTCGGTGGTGACGATCGCGATCTCTCGCGTCGCGAGCGCCGCCCGCAGAGCCTCGACGTCGTTGAACGCCACCATGACCACGTTGCGTGCGACGTCGCGCGGCAGCCCGGCTTCCTCGGCGACGAGCTCGCCGTGTTCGAGCTCGACCAGCGCCTCGTCGAAGTGCCCGTGGTACTTGCCGTGGAAGAAGAGCACCTTCTCGCGTCCGGTCGCGACGCGCGCCACGCGGATCACCTCGAGGTTCGCGTGGGTCGCGCTCAGCGTGAACTGCCATTGCGGAAGCCCGTAGCGGCGGCCGAGCTCGGTCGCGACCCAGATCGAGTCCTCGTTCGGCAGCAGGAACTGCGACCCGGCGGCGATGCGGCGCGAGACGGCTTCCACGACGGGCTCGGGGCCGTAGCCCGTGAACATCGACATGTCGGCGATGTTGAAGTCGGCGTACTCGTTGCCGTCGACGTCGCGGAAGCGTGCGCCCTTGGCGTCGTCGACCCACAGGGGCGGATGGTCGTACGACGTGCGGAGCCACGACATGGGCACGCCGTTGGGCATGACCTGCTCGGCGCGACGCCACGTCTCGATGCAGCGAGGGTGGGACTCGGCGAAGCGTGTGTCCTCGCGGGCCTTCAGCTCGCCGACCTTGGTGGCGTCGATCCCGTGTGCGCTCATGAGGTAGGTCTACCAGGCGACGGCGGGGTTCATCGGGCCACCGCTTCGAGGGAGCCGTCAGCGGCGCCGGCGATCGCGGTGTCGGAGGCGATGACGGCGGGGGTGAGCGCGGGTGAGCCGAGCCGCAGCAGCGTCACGGGCGCGCATGCATCGGCCGGCTCGCAGGACAGGTCGATGCGCGTGACGTCGCCGGTCATCGACGTGACGATGGCGGTGTCGTCGTCGATCGCGGGAGTGAGCAGCGGCGTCGAGCCGAGATCGTAGGAGTCGATCGGCTCACATCGTGCGGACTCGCACGACGAGGCGAACACCCACAGCGTGCCGTCGGTGCCTCCGACGAGCACCCTTCCGTCGGCGAACACGGGAGCGCCCTCGGCGCCGGGCGTGAGCGCCTTCCCTGTCGGGCTCGCCGCCTCGGTCGTGAACAGGGCGCGCCACTCGGGCTCGCATCGGCCGGCGCACGACAACGGGAACGCCAAGAGCCTGCCTCTCGCGACGGTGTATGCGAGCCCGTCGCCGATCGCGACGGACGTCGCAGGCCCGTCGAAGCGGGCGGTCCACACCGGCTCACATTCGGCGCCGCAGACCGCCGGATAGGCCGTGACGCCGCCCCGCTTCGATGCGGACCCCACAACGACGAGGCCCTCACCGAGGGCGGGCGCGCCACCGGCCGGTCGTCCGGGAACGTCGGCGCTCCATGCGGGCGTGCACCCGACCCCATCGGTCGCACACCCGACCGGGAACACAGAGAGCTCGTCGGAGGTGACATACACGAAATCGAAGTTGGCAGCCGGCTCCGACACCGGACCTGAGCCGGCCTCGCCGATCCATTCCGGCGTGCATCCGTCGGTGCACGTCGACGGGAACGCGTAGAGCTGCCCTTCAGCGGAGCCCGCGAAGGCCCGCTCGTCGCTGATCACGGGCACCGAGAGCGGACCGCCGGCCACGACCCCCTGCCAGCGCGGCTGGCACTCGTCGTCGGCGACTACGCACGAGAGCGGAAAGACGAGGAGATGGTCGCTCGCCACGAAGAGGCGGTTCTCATCGACCGCGAGGCCGGTGACGGGTGCGTCGAGGGTGGCCGTCCACGCGTCGCTCGGGCTGGCACTCGTCGCGGCAGGCGGGGTACGCCGGGTGGCCGAACGCACCACACGGATGGCGCCGCCGACGACGACGAGTCCGAGCGCCACGGCGAGCATCGCGACGCCGACCCGCCTCACGACGTAGCGGTGCGGGCGATAGCTGTCTCGGACCCGTCGGAACACGCCGCTCATCGTGGCGCAGGCGGGGGTCGGCCGTCTCGAGCAGGCTCGCCCTGCCGGTCGCGCATGACCTGCAGCGTCGCGGCCGCGAGGAATGCGCACCCGGCGCCGAGCAGCGAGCCTGCGAGCACGTCGCTCAGCCAGTGATGGTCGAGCACCGTTCTCGAGAGCGACATCAGCACGACCCACATCACGGCGAGGCCGAACCACGCACGCCGCCCGCGCCAGGGGCTGGTTGTGACCAGCACGAGCCCGATCGCGACCTGCGCCGCGGTCTTGGCGTGGGCGCTCGGGAACGATGTGAACGGGTTGTCGGGGTCGATCGGGGTCGGGCGTTCCCTGCCGAGGCCCGGCTTCAGCACGGCGGTGAGCAGGTCGGCGACGAGCCAGCCGAGCAGCCAGGCGGCCAGGTCCCATCGGCGCCGGCGGAAGGCGAGCCAGGCCGCGACCGCGATGCGCAGGGGGATCATGACCACGCCGGCCCCCAGCACCTCGAAGAGCTCGCCGAAGCTGCGCGTGGGGCCGGGCCAGCCGAGCACGAGCCGGCGCCATGCGTCGTCGAGTCCCTGGAAGGGTGGCGCCGCCGTGTCGATGGCGACCATGACGGTGAGCAGGACGACGGCCGCCAGCATCGCGAGGGCCGGGACCGCGGTCGTACGCAGGTTGCCGACTAGGTCGCCGTCGCGCCGGGTCCTCGTGGGGGCGCGTTCTGTCGGGCTGTCGTGCACGGCGCGACGATAGTGGTCCCGGGCCCGGTCTGGGCGTGTCACAGGTGGCGGCTACGGTCGTTGCTGAACTTCCCCGACCCGAAGGAGCCATCGTGACCGAGCAGATCGGCATCGTGCTGTTCGCCATGGCATGTGGTCTCGCTGTCGGCCTGGTGCTCGCGAGCAGGCGCCGCACGACCGAGGTCGATGACGCGTCGACCGCGCGAGACGCTGCGTCCGCACGCGTCGAAGCCCGGCTCGAGGTGCAGGCAGCCGAGCTGCGCCGCCTCGCCGATACGGCCGCGGCGCGCGATCTCGCGGGAGAGCAGGTGCGCGCGGGCGTCGAGGGCGCCCGCAGAGCGTTGCACGAGCTCACGGTTCGCGAGCAGGAGCGTCGCGAGGTCGATGCCGAGCAGCGGCAGGTGATCCGACGGCTCTCGACGGTGCTCGCCGGCGGCGCGTCGAAGGGCCGCGCAGGCGAGCACGTGCTGCGTGATCACCTCTCCGCGTTGCCGCCGTCGATGCTCGTCACCGATTTCCGGGTGGGGGGCAAGGTGGTTGAGTTCGGGCTGCTCTTGTCCGACGGCCGGCGGCTGCCGATCGACTCGAAGTGGTCGGCGCTCGCCGAGCTCGAAGCGCTCGAGGCCGCAGCCGACGGGGTCGAACGTGACGCCTGCGCCCGTGCGGTCGAGAAGGCCGTGGCGCTGCGGGCCAAGGAGGTCGCGCAGTACCTCGATCCGGCCGTGACCGCGCCGGTGGCGGTGGCGGCGGTGCCCGACGCCGCCTACGAGGTGTTGCGGCGCGCGCACGCCGACGCGTACCGGCACGGCGTGGTGATCGTGCCGTACTCGTCGGCGCTGCCGATCGTGCTGTTCCTGTACGCACTCGTGCAGCGCTTCGGCGACGCCGCCGACGTGCAGGCGAGCCTCGCCGAGATCGGCGGTGTGCTCGACTCGCTCGAGGCCGTGGTCGAGAACCGCTTCGCGAAGGCCGGCACGATGATCGTCAACGGGGCCGATGAGTTCCGCTCGCAGCTTGGCAAGGCTCGTGGCTCGATCGCACGCGCTCGTGCATCGGGGATCGCCGCGATGGACGACGTCGATCCGATCGAGCCGGGAGACGATCCGCCGGGGTCGCTCGCGGTCGTCCGCTGAGGCGCCGGTCGTTCCGCCGGGGTGTGCCAAGCTCTTCTACGTGGACTTCGACGAGGCGCTCGCGAAGCTCGGGTTCGCGCCGAGCCAACAGCGAGCGTTCGGCGCGGCGGGAGCGACGCGGTACGAGGCTCGGCCCAACTCGTTCATGACGTACACGGTGGACGCCCTCGACGACGGCACCGCGATCTTCAGCTGGGAATTCGCGCTCGGCGATTACCTGGCGGATCGAGGACTGCAGATGGGTTCCGACGAGGCGCTGAACCAGTTCGTCTTCCCGCGTCAAGATCTCCGTGGCGCCCAGAGCGGGGCATGGCTCGTCGGGGCCATCGAGCAGACCGAGGCGATGCTCTCGATGATCCGCCTGGACCGGCCGGAGTGACCGGGAGCCGCGGCGGTCAAGCGGACACTCGCACGATGCCGATACCTCCAGCCTTGCGGCTGCTCGCTGTCCTGATCGTGTCGGCGGCGGCCATCGCCTCGGCATCGGGGGCGCCCCACGCCAGGTCACCCGATGCCGCGAGGCCCGAACCGATATCGCGGGGCGGAGGTCTTCCGGTGCCGGTGCCGTGCCCGGGCTGCTGGGTGCCGGCGATCGAGACGAGCTGGCAGTGGCAGCTCCAGGGGCCGGTCGACACGTCGCTCGACGTCGACATGTACGACGTCGACGGGTTCGAGGTGCCGAAGGGCGTCGTGGCCGGCCTGCATGCCGACGGCAGCATGGTGGTCTGCTATCTGAGCGCAGGGTCGTGGGAACGCTGGCGGCCCGACGCCGGCCGGTTCCCCAAGCGTGTGCTCGGCCGCTCGAACGGATGGCCGGGGGAGCGCTGGCTCGACGTGCGGCGTCTCGCGCTGCTGCGCCCGATCATGGAACGCCGCCTCGACATGTGCGCGCGGAAGGGCTTCGACGCGGTGGAATTCGACAACGTCGACGGATACGCGAACCGCACCGGGTTCCCGCTCAGCGGAGCCGACCAGCTCGGCTACAACGTGTTCCTCGCGAACGCGGCGCATCGACGAGGGCTCAGCGTGCTGCTGAAGAACGACCTCGGGCAGATCCGCACGCTGGTGCCGTACTTCGATGCGGCGCTCAACGAACAATGCCACCAGTACGACGAGTGCAACCGCCTCGATCCGTTCGTCGATGCCGGCAAGGCGGTGTTCGGGGTGGAGTACAAGCTCGATGCCGCTGAGTTCTGTCCCGCCGCCAACGCGCACGACTTCAACTCCCTGCAGAAGCGGTTCGCGCTCGGCCCGTGGCGCGTGGCCTGCCGCTAGCGGCTGCGCGGGAGGCGAAGGTGACATGGTTTCCCGTTGTATGCATACTTATGCACTATTCGAGCCACCACTCGTGTTGCCGTGCTTGGCGCTTCCGGCTACGCCGGAGGGGAGCTCGTGCGCCTGCTCGCGGCGCATCGCCACGCCCAGGTGACGTTGCTCGGCGCGAAGGACTCGGCCGGCAAGACGCTCGCGGAAGTGCATCCACATCTGGCCTCGCTGCCGATCGCCGGGCAGACGCTGGCGCCGATAGATGCGAGCGCGGTGACCGAGGCGGCCGACGTGGCGTTCTGCGCGCTTCCCAACGGCACCAGCGCGACGCTCGTGCCGGCGCTGCTCGAGGCGGGGGTCCGCGTGATCGATCTGGCGGGGGACTTCCGGCTGCACGCCGAGGACTACCCCGAGTGGTACGGCTTCGAGCACCCTGCGCCCGCCCTGCTCGAGAAGGCGATCTACGGTGTGCCGGAGCTGTTCGGCGCCCAGATCGCGGGCGCAGAGCTCGTCGCGAACCCCGGCTGCTACGCGACCGCGGCGATCCTTGGCATCGCGCCGCTGCTCGGTGAGGAGCTGATCGAGCCGGGCGCGATCCGTGTCGACGGGAAGACCGGCCTGTCGGGTGCGGGCAAGGCGGCGAACGAGTCCACGTTGTACACCTCGACCGAGGAAAGCCTGCGGCCTTACCGCGTGCCGCGTCACCAGCACACGCCCGAGATCGAGCGGGGACTTGAGCTCGCCACCGGCGTCGCGCCGCCCGTGCTGTTCGTGCCGCACCTGGTGCCGGCGGTGCGGGGGGTGCTCACCACGAGCTACGCCACCCTCACCGAGGGCACGACGACCGAGGCGCTCACCGAGGCGCTCACGGTCGCCTACGCCGGGCGCGCGTTCGTGCGGGTGATGGCGCCCGGCGGCATGATCGACTCGAAGCGGACGCGGGGCACCAACGTGATCGAGCTGCAAGCGGTCGCCGACGCGCGAACCGGCACCGCGATCGTCGTCGGTGCCCTCGACAACCTCGTGAAGGGGGCCGCAGGGCAGGCGATCCAGAACATGAACCTTGCCCTCGGCCTCGACGAGGCGGAGGGTCTTCCGACCCTGGCGGTGTACCCGTGAGCGTCACGTACCCGCTCGGGTTCCGTGCATCTGGCGTGACCGCCGGCGTCAAGCCGAGCGGACAGCCCGACCTCGGCCTGCTCGTGGGCGATCCAGGCACGACCGCAGCGGCCTTGTTCACCACGAGCTCCGTGGTGGCCGCGCCGGTGCAGGTTGGGAGAGACCGAGTCAGGCGCGGCCGCATCAGGGCTGTGCTCGTCAACAGCGGTCAGGCCAGCGCGGCCACGGGCGTGATCGGGGAGCCGCTGCATGTCGACCGCCTCAGCGCGGCGCTGCCAAGTGTCGTCGAGGCGCTCGCGCCCCGTGGTGGCGAGGAGTTCGCGGACGCGATCATGACGACCGACACCGTGCGCAAGCAGGCGAACGCCGAGACCGCGGGCGGGCTTCGGTGGGCGGGTGCGCGAAAGGCGTCGGCATGATCGCGCCGAACCTCGCCACGATGCTCGCGTTCGTGACGACCGACGCAGCGGTGACCGCCGGCGACTTGCATCGAGTCGCGACCGAGCGCCTCGCGCCGAGGCTCAACGTGCTCACGGTCGATGGCTGCACGTCGACCAACGACACCGTGCTGGTGATGGCGAGCGGAGCCGCGGCGAACGCCGGTGCGATCACGCCGAGCTCGGCCCTATGGGACGAGCTCGGCGATGCGATCGACGCCGTGGGCGAGTCGCTCGTGGCACAGCTCATCGCCGATGGCGAGGGCGCGACGCACGTCGTGATCGTCGACGTCGAGGGCGCCACGAACGACGACGACGCGCGCTGCGTGGCGAAGGCGATCGTCGACTCCCCGCTCGTGAAGACCGCGGTGTTCGGTGGCGATCCGAACCCGGGTCGCTTCCTGCAGGCGATCGGCGCGGCGCGCGTGCCCGTCGATGCCGACTGCCTCGACGTGTCGATCGGCGGTGTGGCGGTGGCCGCCGGCGGCGTGATCCCTCCTTCCTACTTCGAGCATGCGTCGACCCTCGCCGACGAGGCGCGAGCCGCCATGAAGGAAGCCGAGATCTCGGTGCGCGTGCGCCTCGGCGACGGAGCCGGGTCGAGCCGCGCGTATGGCTGCGACCTGTCGTACGAGTACGTGCGCATCAACGGGGAGTACACGACGTGACGACCGACCGGGCCGACCTTCCGCCGCAGATCAGGCAGCGCACGGTGGCCAAGGCGCGCACGCTGCTCGAGGCCCTTCCGTTCATGCGCGAGCATCACGGCAAGGTCATCGTCGTGAAGTACGGCGGCGCCGCGATGGACACCGTCGGCCTGGCGTCGTCGTTCGCCGAGGACATCGCCCTGCTGCTCAGCGCCGGCATCACGGCGGTCGTCGTCCACGGAGGAGGGCCGCAGGTCACGCACCTTTCCGAGCGGCTCGGCATCGAGACGACGTTCGTCGATGGGCTGCGCGTAACAGACGCGGCGACCCTCGACGTCGCGACCATGGTGCTGGCGGGCAAGCTGAACACCGATGTCGTCGCGTCGCTCGTGTCGGGCGGCGTGCGCGCCGTCGGTCTCTCGGGGGTCGACGGCGGCCTGCTGTTGGCTCGGAAGCAGTCCGGCCCCGACCTCGGGTTCGTGGGCGAGGTCGTGCACGTGAACGCCGAGGTGCTGCGCACGCTCACCGCCCAGCGCTTCGTGCCGGTCGTCGCGAGCATCGCGGTCGACGAGACCACCGGGCAGGCCTACAACGTGAACGCCGACGTAGTCGCGAGCCAGCTCGCGATCGAGCTCGGCGCCGAGAAGCTCGTGTTCATCAACGACGTGCCAGGAGTGATCGGACCCAACGGCGACCTGCTGAGTGAGCTCTCGGCCGCCCAATGCGAAGACGTGCTCGGCCGGCCCGACGTGGTATCGGGCGGCATGATCCCGAAACTCGAGAGCGCGGTGGCCGCACTTCGCGCGGGCGTCGGCCGCGTGCACCTCGTGGACGGCAGGGTCGAGCATTCCCTGGTGCTCGAGCTGTTCACGCCCGAAGGGGTCGGCACGATGGTCACGCCCGACGCTGCCGACGACGGTAAGCAGCCATCGTGAACGAGCTCGCGGTGATGCCCACCTACGCTCGGTATCCGCTGACGCTCGTGCGCGGCGCCGCCACGCAGGTGTGGGACGACGAGGGGCGGGCCCACCTCGACTTCGCCGGCGCACTGGGCGTGAACGCGCTCGGACACTCGCACCCGGCGTGGGTGGCGGCCGTGCGTGACCAGCTCGGCACGCTCGACATGGTCAGTAACCTCTTCGCGACCCGGCCGCAGGCCGAGCTCGCGGCGCGGCTCGCCTCGCTGATGCCCGTGTCCGATGCGCGCGTCTTTTTCTGCAACTCGGGTGCGGAGGCCAACGAAGCCGCGATCAAGCTCGCGCGCAAGCACGGACTCGCGAACGGGAGGCCCACGATCGTCGCGCTCGAGGGCTCGTTCCACGGACGGACGACCGCCGCGCTCGCCGCGACCGGACAGCCAGGCAAGCGTGCCGCGTTCGAACCGCTGGTGAACTGGTGCCGCTTCGTGGCGCCCGGCGATCTCGAGGTGCTCGATGCCGCGCTCGCACCCGGCGACGTGGGGGCCGTGATGCTCGAGCCGGTGATGGGGGAAGGCGGCGTGCGTCCGCTGGGCGACGGCTACCTGCGCGGGGTGCGCGCCCTCTGCGACGAGCGCCACGCGCTGCTCATCGCCGACGAGGTGCAATCGGGTCTCGGCCGCTGCGGCGACTGGGCCGCGTTGCAGCACGCAGGCGTCGAGGCCGACGTGCTCACGCTCGCGAAGGCGCTCGGCGGGGGACTGCCGATCGGCGCGATGCTCGCCCGCGACGCGATCTCGTTCGAGCCCGGTGACCACGCCTCGACGTTCGGCGGCGGGCCGGTCGTCTGCGCGGGCGCGCTCGCCGTGCTCGACACGATCGAGCGAGATGGTTTGCTGGAGCGCGCCCGCGCGATCGGCGATGCATTGCCGGCGCAGGCGGTCGCGGCGGCCCCCGAAGGCACGGTGATCGAGGCGCGCGGGCGTGGGTGCCTCTGGGGCTTCCAGCTCGCTCGGCCGGTCGCGAACGATGTCGTCCTCGCCATGATCGGCGAGGGCGTGCTCGCGACCACGGCAGGGCCCGACGTGGTGCGCATGTCGCCGCCGCTCACTTCGGATGACGAGGAGGTCTCGCGAGCCGCGCGCGCGTTCGGCGCCGCGGTCGTGACCGTGCTCGCGCCCCTCAGCGAGGGATCCGCATGAGCCGCTCGAACGGCGCCTCGAAATCGAAACGGCAGCAGGCGATGCTCGGGTTGCTCGCGAACGAGCGGCTCGCGAGCCAGCAGGACATCCGAGAGCGGCTCGCGTACTTGGGGATCGACGCCACGCAGTCCACGATCAGCCGGGATATCGAGGAGCTCGGCCTCGCGCGCGTGCACGACCACGAGGGCACGCGCTACGTGGTGCCGGGCGATGCGGGTTCCTACGGACCGATGGCGCTGCTGCAGCACCTGCTCGAAGAGTTCGCGCTGTCGTTCGTGGCGAGCGAGGCCGGACTGCTCGTGCGGACCTCGCCCGGCGCGGCCGCGGCCCTCGCCGAGGGCATCGACAGGGCAGGCCTCGACGGGGTGGCGGGCACGATCGCCGGTGACAACACGATCCTGGTCCTCGGGCGCGAAGGCGTGAAGCCGCCGGTGCTCGAGCGATCGCTCACGAACATCATGGAGGCGAGCTGAGATGACCCTTGGAACTGGCGGCAAGCTCCCGGCCCGGAAGGCGGTACTCGCCTACAGCGGCGGGCTCGACACCTCGGTCACGATCCGGTGGCTGGTTGAGCAGGGCTACGAGGTGCACGCGGTGGCCGTCGATGTCGGCCAGCGCGAGGACTTCGACGAGATCGTCGAGCGCGGCAGGAAGGCCGGCGCGGCGAGCGTGCGAGTGGTCGACGCCGTCGATCGGTACGCGGCTGACTTCCTCACGCCGGCGATCAAGGCCAACGGGCTCTACGAGGGCAAGTACCCCATGGTCTCGGGGCTCGCTCGCCCCTGCATCGTCGAGGAAGTCGTGAAGGTCGCCCGTGAGGTCGGCGCCGGCGTCGTCGCGCACGGATGCACCGGCAAGGGCAACGACCAGGTGCGGTTCGAGGTCTCGTTCGGCGTGCTCGCGCCCGATCTCGAGGTGCTCGCGCCGATCCGCGACTCGAACATCCCGCGCGAGAAGGCGATCGCGCTCGCCGACGAGTGGGGCATCCCGATCGCGAACGTCGTCACGAAGTACTCGGTCGACGAGAACGTGTGGGGCCGCACCACGGAATGCGGGCCGCTCGAAGATCCGTGGGTCGCCCCGCCCGAGGACGCGTTCGCACGGACCGCTCCGCCCGAAGAGCGCCCGGCCGAGCCCGCCGAGATCACCGTGATGTTCGATCGCGGCGTGCCGGTGGGGCTCGACGGCGAGACCCTCCTGCTCTCCGAGCTCATCAGCCGGCTCGACGTGCTGGGCGGCTCGTACGGATTCGGACGCGTCGACATGATCGAGAACCGGCGCGTCGGCATCAAGAGCCGCGAGCTCTACGAGGTGCCGGGGGCGCTCGCGATCATCAGGGCTCATCAAGCGCTCGAGGACCTCACGCTCGAGCGCGACCTCGCGCACCACAAGCCGCAGCTCGAGCAGCGCTGGGCTGACCTCGTGTACGACGGCCACTGGTTCTCGCCGCTACGGGCCGCGATCGACGCCTACGTCGACTCGACGCAGGCGCAGGTGACCGGCGAGGTGCGACTGTGCTTCGAGCCCGGCTCGTGCACCGTCGTCGGACGCCGGAGCGAGCGCTCGCTCTACGACCTGTCGCTCGCGACCTATGGAAGCGGCGACGCGTTCGACCAATCCGACGCCAAGGGGTACGTGCGCCTCTACGGCCTCCCGTTGAAGGTGTGGTCGGCGAAGCAAGGAAGCCGCGCGTGAGCGACACGCCCGGCGGCGCCCCGCGCGACGCCGACGCCCCGCTGTGGGCGGGAAGGTTCTCGACGCCGCCGGCCCCCGAGGCGCACGCGCTCGGCCGCTCGTTGCACTTCGACGTGCGCCTGGCGTCCGTCGACGTGCAGGTCTCGATCGCGCACGTTGGCGCCCTGCACCGAGCCGGACTGCTCGACGCCACCGAGGCCGCCGCCCTCGAGGAGGCGCTCATCGCTGTCGGAGATGACATCGCCGCGGGCCGGTTCGAGTTCCACGACGCCGACGAGGATGTGCACTCGGCGATAGAGCGCGGCGTCACCGAGCGACTTGGCGACCTCGGCGCGAAGCTGCACGCCGGCCGTTCGCGCAACGACCTCGTGGTCACCGACCTGCGTCTTTGGCTGCTCGCGGCCGGGCGCCGCGTCGACGGCCTCGTGACCGCGCTCATCGAGGTGCTCACCGTCCGCGCCCGGGAGCACGCGGAGACCGTCATGCCCGGCACGACGCACGCGCGCTTCGCCCAGCCGGTCACGCTCGGCCACCATCTGCTCGCGCACGCGTGGGCGCTCTTGCGCGACCTCGAGCGCTTGCACGAGTGGTCGGTACGCACCGCGACGTCGGCGCTCGGCGCCGGTGCCACGGCGACCTCGACGCTCGGGCTCGACCCCGAGGCCACCGCGAAGGAGCTCGGCATGCGGCGCGCGTTCGCGAACTCGATCGACGCGGTGAGCGATCGCGACTTCGTGCAGGAGCTACTGTCGGTCACCGCGATCTGCGCGACGCACCTGTCGCGGCTCGGCGCCGATCTCGCGCGGTGGACCGACGAGTCGCTCGGCTGGGCTTCGCTCGACGAGGCCTACTCCACCGGGTCGAGCATGATGCCTCAGAAGCGGAACCCCGACACCGTAGAGCTCGCGCGCGCCAAGGCTGCTCGCCTGGCCGGGGACTTCGTGGCGGTGACGGCCCTGCTGCAGGGCCTGCCGCTCGGCTACCACCGCGATCTCCAGGAGGACAAGGAGCCTGCGTTCGACGCCGCCGACACCCTGGAGCTCGTGCTTCCGGCGCTCACCGGAGCCGTTGCGACGATCCGATTCGACGCCGATGCGATGCGTGCCGCATGCTCCATCGATGGGCTCTACGCGACCGACCTCGCCGAAGCACTTGTGATCGCGGGAGTGCCATTCCGCGAGGCACACCGGCGCACCGGCGCGCTGCTGAAGCGCATCGATGAGGAAGGCCGCAGCTTTGCCGACCTCACCGAGACCGACTGGAAGGAGCTCGGCGTGCCCGACGGCGCCTCGATGCTCGATCCCGATCGCAGCGTGGCGGCTCGCTCGGGCTCCGGCTCCCCCTCACCCGGGAGCGTACGGAGCCAGGCCGACGCTCTCGGCCGGGAGCTGGCGCGTCGGCCGGGTATCGCGTGAGGCGCGTCCCGTTGCATCGGTTGCGCGCTGCCGGTGCGGCCTGCCTGGTCTCCGTGGCGAGTGCCTGCTCCAGCACGAGCCCAGCCCCCGATCCGTCGACCACGACCTCGTCCCCGTCGGTGCCTGGCGCCACTCCGTCGGCCGTGTCGCCTTCCCCGACCGGCGAGCCCACCTCGGAGCCCACCCCCGAGCCGATCCCGGCGCGCACGCCCCGGGGGATCGCCGCGATCACGGAGTCGGGCGATGTGGTGCTGGTCGACCTCGACGGGCTGACGACGAGGACGATCGCGTCCTACCCCCCGGTCGAGGCTGGTGATGACGACGCCCCCGTGTCGTCGTTCCTCACCGACGTCGCCGTGTTCCCCGATGGTCGGATCCTACTGTCGACCTGTTGTGAGCCGGCGGCCGGCTACATCAGGGTGCTCAACGAACGCGGCAAGGAGCTCCCGAAGACCGGTCTCGGCGGGGACGATCCTGAAGTCGAGCCTTCCGGAAGACGGCTCGCGATGGCATTCCTCCAGTCGCTCGGGATCTCGCCGGCTTCGCTTCGCCGCGATGGGTTTGACGACATCGTCGGACGAGGGCTCTTCTCGCCATCCGATCCAGGGTGGTCGCCGGACGGAACGGAAGTGATCTTCTCGTTCGGCCGGCGGCTGGGTCTCGTCGAGGTGACGGCGAAGTCGCTGGGAGACGCTCGATACCTCTCGGCATCGGACGGCATGTACTGGGCCTCGACGGCGTACCTGCGTAGCGGTCCCCTCGCCGTCGAGATCGAGGGCAACCAGCGCCAGCAGGTCCAGGGTGCAAGCCGCATCGTCCGGGTCGATGTCGGCACCGGCCAACGCCGCGTGGTGATGTCGTCGGCTGAGGCGATCACCGACCTCGCGACCGATCGTGCGGGCACGGCACTGCTGTGGGTGGAAGGCGGCACCCTTCGCTGGCGAGTGACCGGCACCGAGGGCTCGCTGCCCGGCGAGTTCCTGAAGGCGGCGTTCTTCCCCGGCTGATCAGGTGCCGGTGAGGCGCTCGCACAGCTCCCAGAGCCTCGCGCGTTCCTTGGGCGTGGCACCCGACGGCAGGAGCTTCGAGGTCGAGCGCGGTGCTCGGTCGAGCCAGAATTTCCCGGTGACGCGGCCCGGTTCCTCGGCGGCGGCGAGCCAGACGATCGTGTCGGCGCCCTCGTCGGGTGAGCGCAGGACCGGCCCGAGCAGCGTGCGGAAGCCCGGCAAACCTGTCTCGAGGCCGGGAGTGTCTGCCCAGCCCGGGTGCATCGCGTGCACCACGATGCCGTCGTCGCGCAGGCGCTTCGCCCACTCCTCGGCGAGCACGACCTGTGCTCGCTTGGCGCGGGCGTACGACTTCGTGCCCGAGTAGTCGTCCCGGCCCATCTCGAGCCCGTCGACATCGAGCGACTGCGTGTACATGCCGCCGCTCGCGACGAACAGCACGCGCGCGCCGTCGGGCGTCGATCGCAGTAGCGGCACCAGCTCTTCAGTCAACAGGAACGGTCCGAGCACCATCGTCGCGAACGTCATCTCGTGACCGTCCGCCGATTCGCGCCGTTCGGGAAGCACGGCCCCGGCGTTGTGCACGAGCACGTCGAGTCGCTGCTCACGCTCGCGGATCTCGCCCGACAGCCGGCGGACGTCGTCGAGCGACGAGAGGTCGGCCAGGTACAACCCGGCCTGCGGCCCACCTGCCGCCGAGATCTCCTCGCTCGCGCGCTGGCCGCGCTCCGCGTCGCGGGCCACGATCCGCACCGCGGCGCCCGCTCGCGCGAGCGCCTTCGCCGTCACGAGGCCGAGCCCGGAGTTCCCGCCGGTGATCACGACGGTCTTCCCGTCGATCCGCAGCTCGCGGAGATCCTGCCAGCGGTAGAGGCGCCGGCGAGCTTCGAGGCCGATCTTGGTGAAGCTCCCGACCACGCTCGTCTCGAGCGCGGCGTCGATCGCACGCTTCAGCATGGGCGCTCACCAGAGTCTCGAATGATCACACGTTAAGTGTATGAGCAGGGTAGGCGGACGGTGATGAGGCATCCAGGCTCGGTGCCTCGGTTGAACGCGGTGACTCGGCAGGGACCTCCGTGTTGGATCGCAGGCACGACTACGAAGGTCCTTGCCAAGTCAGCCGGGGTGAAACCGATGCCGGCGCTTTGTCGCCATGAGACGATGCATCGTCATGCGGTTCACGATCAGGCCGTTCACCGAGGCGGACGCCGACGGGGTCGCGAGCTGGCGCTACCCGCCGCCCTACGACGCGTACGACGTGAACGAGGATCCCTCGATGGACGATGAGATGCGTGATCCCGATCGATGGGGCGCGTCGTGGTTCGCGGTCGACGACGCCGAGAGCGGCGAGCTGGCGGGCTTCCTCGAGCTCGTGGCGAGCGAGTCGGGATCCGAAGCGGGCACGCAGGAAGTCGAGGTCGGCCTGGGACTTCGGCCGGATCTCACCGGCCGAGGCGTCGGCGTGGGGTTCGTGAACGCCGCCCTCGACTTCTCGCGCGAGCGCTCGTCGCCGAGGTCGTTCGCGCTCGATGTGTTCCCGTGGAACGAGCGCGCGATCCGCTGCTACGAACAGGCCGGCTTCGAGCGGGGCGAGGTGTACGACCGCCGGTTCGACAACGGCAACGAGGTCACGTTCCTTCGGATGGCGCGCCTCCCATGACTCCGGACGCGCCCTCAGGGGTGTCCTGCACGCCAGGGGTGACCTGCACGCCCCGGCGATGTTGCAGCTCCAGATACTCCGAACGGCGCCGGAACGTGTCGCGTAGCTCCTCGCTCATCGAGTCGACGAACTGGTCGCGGTAGGCGGCGTCGACGAGGATCGTGACCGCGTAGTAGAGGCCGACGAACGCGGCGACCCCGGTCGCGACCCGCAACAGCGGCTCGTTGATCTGCACCTGGCCGTCGAACCACGCGATCGTGAAGAGCACGTCGTCGGGCCTCAGCAGCCACGCTTCGCGCACGGCCTGGTTCACGAGGAGCGAGCCGAGCACGATGTAGAAGAGCCAGATCGCGGCGCTGACGAAGATCACCTGCAGCATCTCGCTGATCAGCGCCACGGCGGCGAGGTTCAGTCGCTCCTTCCGGCGGAGCGGCACATCACCGACCGCCCGCTCGCCCTGCACCTCTCGCACGACCCCGGGCAGACGCACGGCGAGGAAGACCATCGCGAGCAGCACGAACAACGCCATCGCAGACCAGAACGCTCCAGGTCCCGGTGTGGTGAAGACCTGCCAGATCTCCGTGGTGAAGAACATCACCAGCGAGAAGAACAGCAGCAGCGGTACGGCGCGCACGAGCACCGTCACCGACGCGGCGAACTGCTGGAAGAATCGCGCCCCGGCCCACCGAACGATCGACAGCAGACCGAAGCCGATCACGAGATAGACGAGCACCAGCAGCGCGGAGTTCACGAGCATCGTGTTGACCCCGAACAGGAGCTTCCGGCTGAACACGATCGGAAGCAACGCGGGCAGCGCCACGAACGCGACGAGCTCGGGCTTTCCGACCCGGTGCGGCACCGAGAAGAACGATCGCCCTCGCGCGACGTTCAGCACGCCGAACGCGCCGAACAGGATCGCCGCCCCGCCGAGCGCGAACGCCAGGTTCGCCCACCCGGCCTCGAGGTCGGTCGCGTTCACGACCTCGAGCAGGAACACCAGCGTGAGGAACGGGAGCGCGCGTGTGAAGACGTCCTCGGCCGCGGAGAAGTCCAGGATCAGATTCGGAAGCCCGTCGCGGCGGAATCCCCGCTCGAGCTCGGCGATGCGGCGCATGTCGTCGCTCACGGTGGCATCGAACCACGCCGGCGGCCCTCGATCGTGCAGGCACGTCGCATGTCACAGGCGCCGATAGGCTGGCGTCGTGCAGGAGCGAACGTTCTCGAGCGCGCTGGTCCTGGTCGCTCACCCCGATGATGCGGAATTCATGTGCGGCGGCACGATCGCCGCGTGGACCCGCAACGGCTGCGAGGTGCACTACGTGGTCTGCACCGACGGGTCGGCCGGCTCCAACGAGCCAGGCGCCAGTCGAGACCAGGTCGCGCCCATCCGCGAACGTGAGCAGCGCGCGGCCGCCGACGTGCTCGGGGTGCAGACCGTGACGTTCCTCGGCGAGGTCGACGGCTTGCTCGAGGTCACGCCCGCGACGCGCAAGAAGGTCACCCGCGAGGTTCGGCGTCTTCGACCCGAGGTGCTCATCGCGCCCGACCCCGCCCGCCTCTGGTCCGGTCAGGGTTACATCAACCACTGGGACCACAAGCAGGCCGGCTTGCTCGCGCTCACCGTGGTGATGCCCGACGCGCCGACCCGCGTGATGTTCCAAGAGCTCGAAGAGGAGGGCATCGAGCCGTACGAGATCCCCAACCTCTGGCTCTCGAGCAACGAACCCGACACCTACGTCGACATCACGAAGACGATCGATATCAAGGTGCAGGCGCTCGCCCAGCACGTGTCTGAGGAAGGCGAGGCGGCAGCGCCGTGGGTGCGCGAGCGCGCTCGGCAGGTCGGTGAGGAGGCCGGCGTCGAGTACGCCGAAGCCTTCAAGGCATTCCGCTTCGTGGACGACGATGAGTAGGTGAACATGGAATTCGAGATGGACAACGAGCACGACGAGCCGTTCGATCTGAGCCCCGAGGAGCGCCGCGACATCGAGGCCGACCTCGACGACCTCGCCGCGATGCGCACGGTCTTCTCGCCGCAGGGCGTGAAGGGCGTCGTGATCGCGTGCCAGGACTGCGGCTCGAACCACTTCTTCGAGTGGGAGCTGCTGCGCGACAACCTCGAGCAGATGCTCAAGACCGGTGAGCCCCGTCCGCACGAGCCGGCGTTCGAGCTCGCCGAGAGCGAGTACATCCAGTGGGACTACGGCAAGGGCTACGTCGACGCGCTCACCGACACGGGTCTCGAGCCCGACCGCCGCGTCGAGGTCACGCACTGCCCGTGGTGCGAAACTCCGTTCGACGCGGCGTTCGCGTTCTGCCCGACGTGCGGCCGCTCGCTCGCCACGGTCCGGCTCTACCGCGAGCTGCTCGACCGGGGCTTCAACGAGCGCGACGTGCGCGCCCTGCTCGTGCGCGCCGGCTACGAACCCTTCTGATCACGATCCGGAGAGGTTGCGTCCGCGGTCGGATTTGCGCTCCCGCTCCCTTCGGAGGCACGATGGGCGCCTGCGAAGGCATGATGGGCGCCTGCCCGTATCAGCATGCCCGCTGGAAGGGGGAGGCTCCATGGCTCGGTTCATGTTCAAGGTCTCTTACAGCAAGGAAGGCATGCAGGGTGTGGTGAAGGAAGGCGCGGTCAGCCGCCAGACCTTCATCGAGAAGATGGCAGCGGAGATGGGTGGGTCGATCACCTCGTTCGACTACGCGTTCGGCGAGACCGACCTCTACGTGATCGCCGAGATGCCCGACGCGATCACGGCAGCGGCCGTCGCGACTGCGGTGGGCGCGTCGGGCGCCGGCAACATCGAGACCGTGGTGTTGCTTTCGGCCGATGACATCGATCGCGCGATCGCGAAGCACGCCCCCTACCGGGCGCCAGGCGCCTGAGGGACTGCGCGCGCCGTTACCGACGTTTCCCCTTCGGCCCCGTGACCCGCCGAGAGCCCGCCAACGGCTCCAACACGCACTCCTCGGGTGCGACGTCGGGTCGTATGCCTCGGAACGACGGCGCGCGCATCTTCCCGGAACCTTTGGTGAGCTCGAGGTAGCGCACCTCGCAGACGAGCTCTGGTTCCACGAACGTTGCACCCTTCAACCGGGCGAGCTCGGGATCCTCGATCGCCGGGCTCGGCCGCACCAGCGGTAGCAGTTCCTGCATGAGTGAATCGAGCATGCGCTCGGTGAAGCCGGATCCGACCTGGCCGACCCAGCGCATCTCGCCCTGGTCGTCGATCGCGCCGACGAGCAAAGCGCCGAACGAGCCTTCGCGGCCGCCCTTGCCGGGCGTCCAGCCCAGGATAACGCAGGCCTGGGTGTTCATGAGCTTGATCTTGCGCCAGTCAGGGCTGCGACGGCCGGGCAGGTAGACCGAGCCCATCCGCTTCGCCATCACCCCTTCGAGGCCGAGCTCCCGGGCTCGCTTCGTGAACGCGACGCCGTCGCCTTCGGCGTGGGTCGTCACCTGCAACCGGTGGTCCTGCTCAACGACAAGCTCGAGGAGCTCCCTGCGCTGTTCGAGCGTGAGCCCGGTCGTGTCGTGACCGTCGAGCCAGAGCAGGTCGAACATGACGAGCGAGACGGGCGTGGTCTTCGCCGCGCGTGCGATCGAGCGTTGCCCCTGGAGGTTCATGCGGCCCTGCAAGACCTCGAACGAGGGCCGGCCGGCCTCGTCGAACGCGACGATCTCGCCGTCGACGACGGCGTTCACCTGGTCGACGAGCTCGTGCACCATGTGCAGTTCGGGGTACTGCGCCGTCGCGTCGCGTCCGGTGCGCGTGCGCAGCACGGTCTCCCCGGTCGAGAGCTCTGCCATGCACCTGATGCCGTCGAGCTTCGGCTCGAACCACCACTCGGGGTCGTCGAAGGCCTCCCAGCCGCCGTCGGCGAGCATCGGATCGAACCGCGGCGGCGCGGCGATCGCCGGAGCGGTCTGCGCGCTCGCGAGGAAGCCGAGCCAGTCGCGGTTCGTCTTTACGAAGTGGAACTCGAGCCCCGGGTAGCGCCGGCCGTGTAGCACGAACGAGACCTTCGTGTCGGTCCATTCGACGGTCTCGTACCAGCCATCATCGAAGATGCGAACCTCGCCGGCCCCGTAGTGGCCTTCAGGGATGGTGCCCTCGAACTTGCCGTACTCGAGCGGGTGCACCTCGGTCTGCACGGCGAGTCGCTTGTCGCCCTTCGCGATCGGAAGTCCCTTCGGCACCGCCCATGACGGCAGGCCGCCGTCGCGCTCGAGCCGCACGTCGTAGTGCAGCCGGGTCGCGCGGTGCTTGTGGATCACGAAGGAGCTGCCACCAGGTGCGACCTCGCCGGGTGCGGGCTCGGTCGTGCCCTCGGGGCCGAAGTCGCGCCGGCGCACGTACTCGAACAACGCCGGGTCCTTCGACGCGGCCGCGATCTCGTCGGACGTTCGCCCCGCGACGCTCTTCGCGGCCGTCCGCGGCAACGGCGCGTCTGCGTCGGGTGTGTCACCGGCGCGCGCGGCCTGGGTCTCGTCGCTCGAGGGGTCCACATCGAGCGCGTCGAGCGCCGCCGTCAGGTCCATCGCTTCGAGGCGCACGCCTTCGAAGAGATCACCGACCCGATCGAAGCGTTCCCACACGTTGTCGATGCGGAAGTCGGACGGCTCGAAACCGCCCTCGAACACCTCGTCCCAGGTGAGCGGCGTCGACACCGAGGCGCGCGGCTCCGGTCGCACCGAGTACGCCGCGGAGATGTTTGCCCCCGATCGATTCATGTTGTGGTCGATGAAGATCTTGCCTGTGCGGTCGGCGATCTTCCACGCCATCGTGACGCGGTCGGGGTCGGCGCCCTTGATCAAGCGTCCGGCGGCGCCCACGAACGCGCGCACCGTGTCATAGGAGTATGTGCCGCGTACCACTGGCACGTAGATCTGCAGCCCCGTCGCCCCGCTCGTCTTCGGGAACGCGATGAGCCCGAGCTGGTCGAGCAGCACCTTGATGTGGCGTGCGACGACGAGCACATCCTCATAGGTGTAGGGCTCGAACGGATCGAGGTCGAAGAACAGGTAGTCGGGGTGCGCGACGTCCTCGCATCGGGAATGCAGCGGGTGGAACTCGATGCACCCGAGGTTCGCGACGTACAGCAGCCCAGCCGCGTCGACGATCGTGAGGTAGTCGATCTCGCCGCCCTTGGCCTCGTCGCTCTGCACGACGCATCGGCCGAGCCAATCGGGGGTGTGCGACGGCGCCGACTTCTCGTAGAAGAAGGGACCGTCGATGCCGTCGGGCATGCGCTTCATCGTCAGCGGGCGCTCCGCGAGATGCGGCACGATCAGCGGCGCGACATTGCAGTAGTAGGCGATCAGGTCGCCCTTGGTGTAGCCCTCGTCGGGCCAGAACACCTTGGTGAGGTTGGACAGCCGCAGCTCGCGGCCGTCGATCTCGGTCCACCAGGCGTCGCCGTCGCGTGTCACACCGAGCGCGCGAGGCATCTCGACCGTGAACGCCTCCTTCGAGGTGCGGGGACGCTTCCGTTTCGCCGGCATGGCCTGCGATGGTAGTCGCAGCGTCTGTGAGGGCCGCGCCTCGCGTACGGTGGAAGCCAGCGACGGAAGGAGCTCCAACCATGACTGACTGGCTGGTGCGGGCGGCAGCATCGCTCGGCGTCGAGCCGATCGACGACGAGACCCAAGAACGGTTGCTCGGCGCGGCGCGCGATGTCGCGCATGGTGTCGAGCGCAAGCTCACACCGCTCGCGACGTTCCTGATGGGTGCGGCGGTGGAACGCCGGGTCGCGCACGGCGAGGATCGTGCGGCTGCGTTCGCCGCCGCGGTAACCGACCTCGAGAGAGCGATCGACGCCGGCCACGACGCATAGGTCGGTTCCGGCGAGTCGGCGACCCAGGATAGACTCGTCGTCGCGCCTCGCGGCGAGGTGGGGAACGCCGACTTCCTCGGAGGGACTTCGATGCCAAGATCGATGTGGAAAGGGGCCATCTCGTTCGGCCTCGTGACGATCCCGGTGGCCGTCTACCCGGCGACCGAGGAGAAAACGATGCGCTTCAACCAGCTCCACGACGAAGACATGGGGCGCATCCGGTACAAGCGCGTGTGTGAGAAGGACGGCGAGATCGTCGACTACGAGCACATCGTCAAGGGCTACGAGTACGAGAAGGATCGCTACGTCGTGCTGACCGACGACGACTTCGACAAGGTGCCGGTCGAGTCGAGCAGGGCGATCGACATCGTGCAGTTCGTCGACCTCGACGAGATCGACCCGATGATGTTCAAGAAGAGCTACTACCTCTCGCCCGACGAGACCGGAGCCAAGGCCTACGCGCTGCTCCGCGAGGCGATGAGCCAGGACAACAAGGTGGGAATCGCCAAGGTGAGCTTCCGCGACAAGGAGCACCTGGCGGCGCTGCGCTTCAAGGATGACGCATTCGTGCTCGAGACGATGTACTGGCCCGACGAGATCCGTGAGGCCGACTTCGGCGACGTCGACGTCAGCTCGAAGGTCCGAGGGCAGGAAGTCGAGATGGCTCGCCAGCTCATCGAGAACCTCACCGCAGAGTGGAACCCTGAAGAGTTCTCCGACGGGTACCGCGAAGCGCTCATGCAGATAGTCGAAGCCAAGATCAACGGCGAGGAGATCGAGGTCGCCGAGGTTGAGCCCACCGCCAAGGTCGTCGACCTGATGCAGGCGTTGAAGGCGAGTGTCGCCGCAGCCAAGAAGCACGCCGATGAGCCTGTGGCTGCTCCGGTGAAGAAGAAGTCCGCTCCGAAGAAGTCGACGGCCCAGAAGAAGTCCGCCTCGAAGAAGAAGTCCACTGCCAAGAAGGCGACCCCCACGAAGATCACGGCCCGGAAGAAGGCCGTCGGCGAGTGACGTTCCCCGAGCCGTACCGGACCCGTCCGGCACGGCGCAACGACCTCGACGCGCTGGTCCAGCTCTTCGAGGCTCGCGACGATGCCGATGTGGGGTTCATCGATCAGGCGCGTGAGGAGATCCTCGCAGACTGGGCATTCCCCACGTTCGACTTCGACCGTGACTCGGTCGTCGCCGAATCATCCGACGGGTCGATCGCCGCCTACGGCCTCGTGCTGGCCCTCGATCCCTCTGTGCAGATGTTCGGCATGGGCAAGGTGCATCCCGCTCACGAGAGGCGAGGACTCGGCGCGGCGCTCGTCGACGAAGCCGAGCGAAGCGCGTCGGCTCGTCTTCGGCCAGGGGTATCGGCGCCTTTCCGCACCGGTGTGCCGCAGACCGATGTCGCCGCGATCGACCTGCTCGTGGGCCGCTCATACCGGCACGCGCGATCGTTCTGGAACATGCAGCGCGCCCTGCCCGCCCACGAGATCGTGACCAACATGCCCGCCGGCATCACGATGAGGATCGGCTCGGCAGATGACGAGCCGCTCGTGCATCGCCTTCTCGACGAGGCGTTCCGCCACCACTTCGGGTACGAGCCGATGACGTTCGAAGAGCGTCAGCGCGAGTATCTGGGTGTTCCCGGGTACGACCCGTCGCTGGTCGTGCTGGCGTTCGCCGACGACGAGCCCGCCGGCGCCTCGGTCAATCTCGCGTCCGACGAGGGTATCGGCTGGGTCGGTGAGATCGGAGTGCTGAGCGCCTTCCGCCGCCGAGGTGTCGCGACGGCGCTGCTCACGCGCTCGTTCGCGGAGCTCGCCGCGCGCGATCATCACGAGGTGCGACTGGGCGTCGACACCGAGAACACCACCGGGGCGACCCATCTCTACGACAGCGTCGGCATGACGGTGCGACGGCGATGGGATCTCTTCGAGAAGCAGATGTCGGGCTCAGAGGACTCAGGCAGGCGCGAGCCGTGATGGGGGGGCCCGCCGGCTCGTTCAGTGACAGGTGGCCGCGCCGCTGTCGGTATAGCTCGACGACCCTTCCACCTTGTACCGCCACGCGTAGCCGTCATCGCCAAGCTCGAGTCGCAGCACCCCGAAGGTCGCGGCCGTTGCGGTCTCGCTGTGTGGCATCCGCGCGCCCTCGAGCGCGAGCCCGCCGTGGCTCTTGCCTCCGGCGCCGACGATCCACTGCACAACACCGTTCGGGTCCGCCGAGCCGTCGGGGGCCTGCGGTGCGAAGCGTTCGTACCAATGGCTGTCGCCACTCAGCACCATCTCGACGCCGTGGTCATACAGGTCGTTCCAGGTCGGGCGAAGCGAGGATGTCACCCCCGCGCCGGGCGCCTTCGACGCGAAGAGGGGCTGGTGCGTCAGCGCGATCGTGCATCGTGATCCAGACGCCGCAAGATCCTGCTCCAGCCAATCGTTCTGTGCTCCACCGTCCCCGCACCCGCCCGGGATCCTGGAACACTCGGAATTCAGCGCGATGACGTGCCACGCTCCGATGTCGAAGCTGTAGTAGCCCCTCTCGGGGTCGGACGCCGACGCTCCGTGGGTCGCGAGCCGGTCGGCGAAGTAGCTGAAGTAGCCGTCGGCACCGGCCTCGCCGCACCCGGTTCCGCTGGCGCCGTACTCCTCGTCGGCGAGGATCGGGTGCGTGATCGCGAGGAAGCGCCCCCAGCTCAGGTCGTAGCTGTCGCGGAAGGCGCTCAGCCCGCCGCATTCGTACTGCTGGTCCCCGAGGGTCAAGATGTGGTCGGCGCCCGACAGGAGCTCGGCTGTGTGCCGCTGACGGCACTTGTTCGAGGTGCCGTTCCCGTCGTTGAACCACCGGTCTGCCGGGTCGCACGCGATGTCGCCGGCGGCCATGACGATCGATGTTCCTTCAGCTCCGGGCGGTGTGGTGATCGCGAACGGCGATGAGCGCGGCGACGAGCCCGAGCCGTTGAAGGCGTCCACCGTGTACGAGTATCCGGTCTGGGGCGCGACGGCGGTGTCGGTGTACGACGGTGAGGTCGCGGTCGACAAGGGACTCCCGTCTCGATAGACGGTGTAACCGATCGCCCCGGGTGAGGCGCTCCAGTCGAGGCCGACCTCCGAGGCCGTCGCGGAACCGTCCAGGTCCGTGGGTGCAGGCGGCGGGGTGTCGGCGCGTTCGCAGCTGTCGATCGTGTCGCCGAGGTCCGCAACGCACGAGTCGCGGCCGTCTTGACCTCGCACCTGCTCCTGGTCCGTGCCGTCGAGCGCGTCGAGACGATCGTTGCCCGAGTCGCCCACGATGCGATCGAAGCCTTCGGATCCCGTGAGGTCGTCCCTGCGGGCGCCGCCACGGAGCCGGTCATCGTGAAGACCGCCCACGAGGGAGTCCGCGCCGCCCCCGCCCTTCATCGTGTCGTTTCCGGCACCCCCGAAGAGGTCGTCGTTCCCTCGTCCCCCGAGCACGAGGTCGTCGCCGTTGCGACCGCGAAGGCGATCACCCCCGCCCAAGCCACAGATCACGTCGGGGCCCGCCGTGCCGATGAGCCGGTCGTTGCCGGGTGTGCCGGTGATCGTGCATCCCGCTCGCGATGGCCTGCTGGCGACCCGTGCTCCTTCGGCGTGAGCTCCGAGTGTCCAGGGCAGGCTCGTGGCAGCCGCGAACGCCATCGAGATGGCGATGGTGACCGACCGTGGCGTTCGCAACGTTCCTCCTGACGCGTGGGCTTCGCCCGCGAGTGCGAACGGATGGGGTAGGAGAACCGTTGCACGAGGCGTCGCATGCTCCGGTCCGTGCGTCCGATGCTAGAGCTCCGTCCACAGCGGTGCGTCGGCCGTTCGTCCCACGCTCTGTGGGCCGAAGGCACTAGACGGCTCACGTCGAAGCCGTTCTCCAGAGGAGCGAGATAGGCTTGCAGCCCCGTGTCTCGGGAGCGTAGGAGGACCGGACCAGTGAAGCTCGTCACCGCCATCGTGAAGCCCCATCGCGTCGATGAGATCAAGGAAGCTCTCCGCGACCTCGGCGTCAACGGCCTCACCACGACCGACGTCGAAGGGTTCGGCCGCCAGCGCGGGCACACAGAGGTCTACCGCGGCGCCGAGTATCAGGTCGACTTCGTGCCCAAGGTGAAGCTCGAGGTGCTCGTGCCCGACGGCGAGGCGCAGGGCGTCGTCGATGCGATCGTGAAGGCGGCACGGACCGGAAAGATCGGCGACGGCAAGCTCTGGGTCACCGAGGCGGAGCAGGTGATCCGCATCCGCACAGGCGAGATGGGTCCCGACGCGGTCTGAAGGCCGCGGACGCTCGATGCAGCCGTCCGGCGAGCCGATCGCGCGGCTACGCGCACAGCTCGACGCGCTGGATCTCGCTTACTCGTCCGGTCATCATGGACTGTGGTCCGCACGACGCCGTGCGGAGCTGTTCGATGACGCCCTCGCCGCGGCGTACGAGGTGGCGGGTGCGCCGGCCGGGGTGGCTCTGGCGGCCATCGGAGGCTACGGCCGCATGCAGCAGCTTCCGTGCTCTGACATCGACCTGTTGCTCGCGCACAGGGGTCGCGAGCCGAGCGAGGTGGCGGCCCTGGCTGAACGTCTGCTCTACCCTCTCTGGGACGCAGGGTTCGAGGTCGGCCACGCCGTGCGCACGCCGCTCGAGTGCGAGCTCATCGCGGGGGAACGACTCGATGTCCTGACCTCGATGCTCGACCTCCGAACGATCGCGGGCGATCGGGCGCTCGTGGAGGAGGCCGGTCGCCGCGTGCGCGACATCGCGGCAGCCGATGTGCCGGGATTCGTACGATCGCTCCGAGACGACGCCCGGAGCCGCGAGGAACGGTTCGGCTCGACCGCTCACCTCCTCGAGCCGGACCTGAAGAGCGGCGCCGGCGGACTCCGCGACGTACAGGTCGCGCGGTGGTTGACATCGGTCGCGGGCGACGAGCTGCTCCGCACCGCCGAGCGTGAGGCACTCGAGGGTGCGGAAGAGTTCTTGACCCGGGTGCGCAGCGCCTTGCAGCTCGAGACCGGCAAGCGTACCGATCGCTTACCGCTCGAGCTCCAACCCCCGATCGCGATCGCGATGGGCTTCACCGACGAGCCAGGCTGGATCGCCGAAGACGGCTTGATGCGCGCGGTGTTCGAGCGCGCGCGCTCGGTGCGCTGGGTTGCCGAGAACGTGGTGTCGCGGGCGGCGGACGGCTTCTCGATGCCGACCGAGGCACCCCGGCCGCTCGCCGACGCTGATGAGGCGCTGGAGGTTCTGGCCTCGGTCGCCGAGCGCGGCGACCGGCCCGACGCCCGGCTGCTCGACGCGATCGAGGCAACGGTGATGCCTGAGCCGATCGAGTGGACAGGCCGGACCCGCGAGGCATTCATGCGCATCGTCGGCACGGGTGAGCACGGCGTCGCGGCGCTCGACGCTCTGGACCGGATCGGATCGCTGTCGCGTCTGCTGCCGGCGTGGGCTGGGGTGCGCTGCCGGCCTCAACGCGATCCGTACCACCGTTTCACGGTCGACACGCATCTCACTCGCGCCCTCGCGGAGATGTGCCGCCTGCTGGCCGACGCGGACGCAGAAGGCCCGGCGTCCACTTCCGACCGAGACGGGCTCCTGCTCGGCGCGCTGCTGCACGACATCGGCAAGACCGGCGAGGGCAGCCACGTCGAGGTCGGCACACGCATCGCTGCCGAAACGCTCGATCACATGGGTGTTCGGGGCGAGGCGCGTGAGCTCGCCGCCTTCATGGTGGCCGAGCACCTGCTGTTGCCCGACACCGCGACCCGGCGCGACCTGACCGATGAGAACCTGATCCTCGACGTCGCCGCGCGCATCGAGTCGCCGGAGCGTCTCGCCGCGCTCACACTGCTCGCGCAGGCCGATGCGACGGCCACAGGACCAGCCGCGTCGACGCCATGGCGCCAGACGCTCGTTCGCGAGCTCGTCACGAGGGTGCAGCACGTCTTCGACAGGGGGCATATGGGTGTGGAGCTCGCCCAACAGCTCACGAGCCGGGTCCAGGCGGTCAGGGATCTGCTGGCGTCGGAGCCCGAGCCCGCCGTCGAGGGGTTCGTGCTGCGCATGCCGCGTGGGTACTTCCTCACGGTCGAGCCCGAGCGCATCGCGGCCCACTATCCGACGATCTCGCCCGATGTCGCGTCGACCGAAGTGCGGACGGCCACGAGGCCTGGCGCCCAGCCTGGGACCTACGAGCTGCTCGTCGTCGCGGGCGACCGGCCGGGGTTGCTGTCATGGATCGCGGGTGCGGTGGCGCTGGCGGGCTTGTCGATCCTCAGCGCTCAGGTGTTCACCACCGACGACGGTGTCGCCGTCGACCTGTTCGAGGTCGAAGGATCGTTCGAAACCGAGATCGGTGAGTCTCGGTGGCGGGAGCTGCGAAACGTGTTACGCAAGGCCGTCGAAGGCCGCATCTCGCTCGAGCATCGCGTGGCCGAGAAGCGTGCCCGCTATCCGGCGCCCCGATCGACGGCCCCCGTGACGGTCGCGATCGATAACGAGTCGTCGGACTACTCGACGGTGGTCGAGGTCGGTGGGCCCGACCGTATCGGCCTGCTCTACGACATCACGAGTGCGCTCGCCGAGCTCACCCTCAACGTGCACCTCGCCAAGGTCGCCACATACACCGGCCGCGTGATCGACGCCTTCTACGTTCGGGACGCCGTGGGCCGCAAGGTCACCGACGTGGCGCAGGTCGCCGAGATCGAGCAGACCGTCAAGGCCCGGCTCAGCGGCTAGACATCAGAAGGCCGCACGCTCATCGAGCGGGCCGCAGCACCCCCCGATCCGAGGACCACATCGCGTACGGCGCGTCGGTGAGCTCGGCCAGCTCGAGCAACACGGTGTCGTAGTTCACGCGCCAGCCGGCGAAGTCGCGCCACGCCCGATCCCGGTCCGCCTTGATCTCGACGCCCGAGGCGGCGAGGTCATCCATGGCGTCTTCCCACTCTTGCCGCGTGATCGAGATCGGAGCGTCGGACGACGGTTGCGCGTCGAAGTGGAAGCCGAACCCTCCTGCGATGCGTTGTAACGACAGGTAGCCGGCTCGGATGCAGATGTCGGCCTGCACGTCGTGGGTCACATCGATGCTCGAGATGGTGAGCGCGGCGCCGTCGAGCACGGCGCCGGCCGCGGTGACCCATGAGTGGTCGGTCTGTGGCGACCGGAAGAACGCGAGCGCAGAGAACGACGCGTGCGTCTCCTCGACGTCGACGAACCACCGTTCCCACTCGACCCAGACCTCGTGCAGCTCAGACATGCGCTCGAGCCGCCAGAACCGCTGCACCATCTCGACACCAGACGGCGGCTCGCCCGCGCGAACTGCGAGCGCCGTCACGCCTCGTTCGCGCCGGGAGAACGCGGCGTTGATGCTCGGCAGGTAGGTGATGAGCAGGGCCACGAGGAACAGGCCGATCGCGGCTTCCGTGAACGAAACCATCATCAGCCAGAACTGGCTCGGCCGAAGGAAGCCGAGCGTGAACAGCGAAGACCCCGAAAGCTCCAGGGCCACCGATGCGCTGGTCGCGCCGTCGAGCCCCCAGAAGATGGCTGAATAGCCGAGGAACGTCAGGCAGATCCAGGAGACGAGCAGCGCGAGCACGCCGATGGGTGCGTATGTGGCGAGCACCCGGTCGCGCCGCTCGAATGACATCGACGCCGGTGTCACGAGGTCGTAGAGGTGACGGAGCCCGGTGAACACACCCCGCGTGATCGTGGACGCCGCCTCTCGCGGGATCACCACGGTCTTCACCGCGGAGATCAGTGCAGCCGTCACGAGCATCAGCCCGACGGCGACCGAGACGATGCGAAGCGCCAGCTCCATGCTCCGATGCTGTCAGAACGGGGAGCGTCGACGCGCGTGCGATCAGTCGAGCTTGCGGTAGAGCCGAACCGCGAGCGGCACGAAGACGATCAGCAGCCCCACGATCCACAGGACTGACTTGAACAGCAGTCCCTCGAAGGTGTCGATCGCCACACCGGTGTCGTCGATGATGCCGATCTCGCCGAGAGAGAGATATCTCGCGAGGTTGCACCAGATCGTGACCGGGTTGTTCTCGGCGACCGGCTGCAGGAACGACGCCATGCCGTCCACCGGCACGAACGCGGAGCTCAAGAACACCACCGGGAAGATCCATGTGAACGACGCGGCCTGCACCGCCTCGACCTGCTTCAGGGCGAGGCCGATGCATGCGGAGATCCACGAGAACGCGAAGCCGACCGACAGCACAAGCACGACGACGCCTAGCGCAGGAACGAACCCGTTCTGGAACCGGAAGCCGACCAGGTAGCCGATGCCGATCACGACCGTGACCAACACGAAGTTCTTCATGAGGTCAGACGTGGTGCGGCCGACCAGCACCGCGGATCGGGCCATCGGCAGGGAGCGGAACCGATCGATGATGCCTGTCTTGAGATCCTCGGCGAGCCCGATCGCAGTCGTCGTGGCGCCGAAGATCGCGTTCTGCACGAAGATGCCCGGCATCAGGAACAGCACGTAGGGGACCGGCAGGTCGGCGAGCTGGTTCTCGTAGATGTAGCGGAACAGCAGCACGAACATCACGGGCTGCACCAGCTCGAAGATGAACACGGTCGGCACTCTGGTGAGGGTGACGAGGTTCCGCCGCGCGACCAGCAATCCGTCGCTCAACGCGAGGGCCATGCGCCCGCCGATGCTCGAAGGGGCGCGCCGGTCTGACGGCGCTTGGACGACGGCGCTCATGCGTCGTCCTTCTTCTTGCCTCGACGGCCCTTGCCCCGGCCGCGCTCAGCCGCCGCCATCTCGGGCTCCGAGCCGTCCTCGGCCGCACGGCCCGTGAGCGACAGGAACACGTCATCGAGCGTCGGGCGATGCAGGGCGATGTCGGCGACCCAGATCTTGCCCTCGTCGAGCCGGCGCACGCTGTCGCGAAGTGCCTCGAAGCCCTCGCCGCCCACCGGGATACGAACCAGCCGGGCCGCCTCGTCGACGGTGGGCGCCCCAGCTCCGACGCCGGTGAGTGCTTCGGACACCCGGGCGAGATCCGCCTGGTCGTCGACGTGCAGCTCGAGCACCTCGCCGCCGATCTGATCCTTGAGCTGATCCGAAGTGCCCTCAGCGATCACCGTGCCGACGTCGATCACGGCTATGCGGTCGGCGAGCTGATCGGCTTCCTCGAGGTACTGGGTGGTGAGCAGCAGCGTCGTGCCTTCGCTCTGCAGCTCCCGGATGAAGTCCCAGACATCGATGCGGCTGCGAGGGTCGAGGCCGGTCGTGGGCTCGTCGAGGAACAGCACGTCGGGGCGCCCGACGAGGCTCGCTGCGACATCGAGGCGCCGCCGCATGCCGCCCGAGTACGTCTTCGCGGGACGGTCAGCGGCGTCGGACAGGTCGAACCGCTCGAGCACCTCGCCTCCTCGGCGCCGTGCCTCGGCCTTGGGCAGGTGGTACAGCCGCCCGACGAGCTCGAGGTTCTCGATGCCCGTCAGGTTCTCGTCGACCGCGGCGCTCTGTCCGGCGAGCCCGATGCGGAACCTGAGCTCTTCGGCGTCGCGCACCACGTCGAGGCCGTCGACCTCCGCTCGCCCGCCGGTCGGCAGCAGCAGGGTCGTGAGGATGCGAACGCCCGTGGTCTTGCCGGCCCCGTTCGGGCCGAGCAGGCCGAAGACGGTTCCCTTGTGCACCTCGAGATCGATGCCCTTGAGGGCTTCGACGTCGCCGAAGTGCTTGACGAGCTGTTCGGTACGGATGATGGGAGAGGCCATGGCCCGACAGGGTACAAAATGTCCAAACGGGCAACATGGGCAGCGGGCCTCCGCGTTCCTCGCGTGGTCCGCCGCCACGACCTGTGCGGGTCATAGGTATCGTCGATCCGATGTTCCTGCATCAGTTCCACCTGGAGAGCCTCGGTCACGCGTCGTACCTGGTGGGTGACGAGTCGACCGGCGAGTCCCTAGTGCTCGACCCCCAGCGTGATGTGCGCGCCTACTTCGAGGTGGCGCGTGATCACGGCTCGCGCATCGCCTACGCCATCGAGACGCACGGACACAACGATTACCTCTCGGGGATCTCCGAGGTCGCTGCTCGAGCGCCCGGTCTTTCGGTCCTCGCCTCCGCCAAAGGGGAGTTCGGATACGACCATCGCCCCGTTCGGCATGGCGAGGTGATCGAGGTCGGCGACGTCGCCTTCGAGGTGCTGCACACTCCGGGTCACACCCCTGAACACGTGAGCCTGTTGGTGCATGACCGCGCAGTGGGCGAGGATCCCGCGGTGCTGTTGTCTGGCGGCGCGTTGCTCGTGGGCGACGTTGCTCGTCCCGATCTGCTGGGCGGGGCTGCCCAGACGCGCCAGAGCGCCGCGGCCATGTGCGAGATGTTGCAGACCACGATCCTGGAGCTGCCCGATCACGTCGAGGTCTTCCCGACCCACGTGGCCGGCTCGCTCTGCGGGGCGAACATCGGCGCCCGCCTGTCGACCACGATCGGGTACGAACGGCGCACGAACCCGATGCTGCGCCGTCTCACGAGCGAGGACATCTTCGTTCGAGAGTGCATGGACCTGCAAGATCTGCCGGCGGTTCCCCCTTACTGGAAGCGCATGCGCGCCCGGAACCTGGCCGGTCCTGCGCTGCTCGGAACCCTCGCCGAGCCGCCGGCACTCGATGTCGCGCAGGTCGCCGAGCTGCAGGCTGGCGGCGCGGTGGTGCTCGACGCGCGCCAGCCCGAGTCGTTCGCGGGCGGTCACGTTCCCGGCGCACTCAACGTCGGTCTCGGCAGCTCGTTCTCGACGTGGGCCGGCACCGTCGTGCCCGAAGGCGTCGACGTGGTGCTCGTGCTCGACCGTACCGGCGACCTCTGGGAGGCAACCTGGCAGCTTCTCCGCATCGGGTACCCGGCGCCGGTGGGGTGGCTCGGCGAGGGCATGGCCGGATGGCGGACGTCGGGCAACAGGATGGTGACGCTCGGCCAGCTCTCGGTGCACGAGGCTCGCGACCGCGCGGCGTCGGGCGAGGTCACGCTGCTCGACGTTCGTCAGCCGGGGGAGTGGCGCGAGGGCCACGCCGAGGACGCCACGTTCCTGACCGCCGCGGAGCTGCCGTCGCGACTCGGCGATGTGACGCGCGATCGTCCGGTCGCGGTGATCTGCGGCAGCGGCTTCCGGTCATCGGTGGCCACGAGCCTGCTCGTCGCTGAAGGTCTCGACGCGATCACGGTCGTCGGCGGCATGACCGCCTGGAAGGCTGCAGGTCTCCCCGTCGTGACGGAACCCTGAGGAAGCGCGGTTGACATCCCCCGGGCCTCAAGGCTAGATATAGCCATGAGGCGCGTGAAGATCGCTGAGCTCAAGGATCAGCTGTCGCGGTACCTTCGGGCGGTGGAGAACGGCGCCGAGGTCGAGGTCACCGACCGCGAGCACCCGATAGCCCGGATCGTCCCCGTGAGCCGAACAGGTAGCTCCATCGTCGTTCGCCCTCCGATACGCCCGTTGTCCACGGTCCGCAGCGCGCGTCATGCACCCGTCCGATGGGACGTGAGCTCCCTCGATATGCTGCTGGAGGAACGGCAGCAGCGTTGAACGTCTACGTGGACTCATCGATCCTGCTGCGAACGTGCTCGGTGAACGCGGCCGACTGCGGATCTGGCCCAAGATCACCGACGCCGTAGCCAGTGAGCTGATCACCCTGGAGTGTTGCGCACCATCGACCGAGCCCGGATCCACCTGCGACTCGCGGACGAGGCCGTCTCCACCCGCCAGGCGGCGGTGTTGAACACGATCGAGACCTTCAGCCTGTGCCGGTCGGACCCGCCCGTGCTGGATCGAGCGGCCGAGCCGTTCCCCACGATGCTCGGGTCCCTCGACGCGATCCACCTGGCGAGCGCCCTGCTGGTGCGGGGACCTTCGAGGACCTCTCCTTCGCCACGCACGACCAGGATCTCGCCGTGGCTTGCACGGGCGGTCGGATTGCATGTTCTCGGATCTGCGTCAAGAGCCTGAGGCTGCCCAGGATCGAGGGGCATGAGCCTCTCCGTGGACGCGAGCGCCATGCTCAAGCTGTACGTGGGAGGAACCGGACAGCGCAGTGTGCGAGGAGATCATGGTCGCGGACCCGGCCTGGCTCACAGGTGCCATACCGTGGTGGAAGTGAGAAGGAACCTCTCGCGGCTCCTGGGCGGCCGAGCCCTTGCATCGGCACGAGGGCAGTTCGAGTCAGACTGGCGTCGGAGCAGCATCATCGAGCTGGACGCGACGACATGTCAGCACGCCGTTGAGATCGCGGAGGTGACGGGGGCACGTTCATCGGACGAACTGCATCTCGGGGCAGCACGCAGGGTCGGCGGCGGCAGCCTGCTATTCCTCACGACGACCTGCGGCAGGCACTGGCCGCGCGAGCGCTTGGCTGGACTGTGCTCGGTGCCTGACAGACCTGATCGTCGATCAGGCCGAAGACGTCAAGCGCCGTGGATCAGCCAGGGTTCAGCCAGCGGACACCGTCGAAGCGGCTGAAGTCGGCGTCGAACGACACGACGTCTGCTGCGTGCTCCAGCGCCAGAGCAGCCAGGTGCGCGTCGTTCACGAGATTGGCGGCCGTCCCGAGCTCCGAGAGAAGCCCTTCCATGATGTCGATGTGGCGGACGGTTGGTTCGACGACGACCGCGGTTGGCTGGGCGAGCCATACGCGCACGACGGCCGCGGCGTCTTCGATCGACAAGGGCAGGGGGAACACCGCCGGATGCGTGGTGAGTCGCACGAACGCCAACAGCACCATCCATGAGAAACCGACGGTTTCGCGCCCCGATAACGCGCGATCGAGCCAGGATCTGGCGGCATCATGCTGCTCGGATCGCTCGTTGACAGCGTAGAGCAACACGTTGGCGTCCACGATCTGCACCTGTCGGAACCTCCCTTGGCCCTACTTCCGAACCGCGAGCTTGCGGACGAGGTGCTCGTCCTCGAGCTGGGCTGCGAGCGACAGCGCCTTGTCGAGCGGGACCGACGCGACCCCGAGGTCTCGGGTGGGAGTGCTGAACGGCGGGGTTTCGTCGCCGCTGGTCAGGCCGGTCCGGATCGCCAGGTTCACCGCTTCCTTGAAGGAGAGGCCACGCTCGCGCATGAGCCGGCGCACCAGAGCCTCGACATCGGGCTCGAGGGTGATCGTCGTTCGCATTGTTACCATCATAGCATCAAGTTGAGCTACATCAACTCATCAGCAGAGGTCATTCGGTCTTGTAATGAGGATTACAACCCTGGGAATAGCCTTCGGGGATCCCGTCGTTGTCGCATCTGCAAGGCGGCTTCGGCCGCGTTCCTGCCTTCGCGAGGAGAACGAGATGCCCGACACCAACACCCCCGACATCGACCAGCCAGAGATCGATCAACTGGTCCTTCCGCTGCTTCCATTGACGACCGGGGTCGTGCTGCCCGGCATGGTCGTCACCCTCACGCTCGAGACCGACGAGGCGCATGCGGCCGCCGACGCCGCCGCCTCGACCGACGACGCCCTCCTGCTGCTCGTGCCGAAGGTCGACGGGCGCTACGCGCGAGTCGGCACAGTCGCGAAGATCGAGGATCTCGGGCAGACCCGGACGGGGGTCGAGGCGCTCGTCATCCGCGGGCTGTCGCGCGCCGTGGTCGGCATCGGGGTGCCCGGCACCGGTGAGGCCGTCTGGGTGCAGGCCGACCCCGTCGATGAGGGCGAGGTGGCCACTCGGAGCAGAGAGCTCGCCCGGGAGTATCGCGCGGTGATCGAGAACATCGTCGAGGCTCGCGGAGTGCCCCAGGTGGCAGAGTTCCTGCGCGGCATCGACGACCCGGGCCAGATCGCCGACACGAGCGGATACTCGCCCGACCTGAGCTTCGAGCAGAAGATCGAGGTGCTCGAGACGATCGACGTCGAGGCGCGACTCGAGCTGGTCACGGCGTGGGCGAAGGACACGCTCGCCGACATCGGGCTGAAGGACAAGATCCGCACCGACGTCAGCGAGGGCATGGAGAAGCGCCAGCGAGAGTTCTTGCTCCGCGAGCAGATGAGCGCGATCCGCAAGGAGCTCGGCGAGGACGGCGAAGAGGACGTCGTCGAGTCCTATCGAGCCAAGATCGCCGAGGCGGGCATGCCCGACGATGTGCGCACGCAAGCCGAGAAAGAGCTCGGGCGATTCGAGCGCACGAGCGAGCAGTCGCCCGAACACGGGTGGATACGCACCTACCTCGACTGGCTGATCGACGTGCCGTGGTCCGTGCGTACCGACGACAACCTCGAGATCGCAGAGGCTCGGGCAGTCCTCGATGCCGATCACGAGGGCCTCGTCGACGTCAAGGACCGCATCCTCGAGTACCTCGCCGTGCGGAAGCTGCGCGCCGAGCGCGGGCTCGGCGAGGCGACCGGGCGCGGCTCGGGCGCGATCCTCACGCTCGTCGGGCCTCCCGGGGTGGGCAAGACCTCGCTCGGCGAGTCCGTCGCGCGCGCCCTCGGGCGCAAGTTCGTGCGCGTCTCGCTCGGCGGCATCCACGACGAGGCCGAGATCCGCGGGCACCGGCGCACCTACGTCGGCGCGCTCCCGGGTCGTATCGTGCGCGCTCTCAAGGACGCCGGGTCGAAGAACCCCGTGATGATGCTCGACGAGATCGACAAGGTCGGCGCGGACTGGCGCGGCGACCCGTCGAGCGCGCTGCTCGAGGTACTCGACCCCGCGCAGAACCACACGTTCCGCGACCACTACCTCGACGTCGACCTCGACCTTTCCGAGGTGCTGTTCATCACCACTGCGAACGTGGCCGAGACGATCCCCGGTCCGCTGTTCGACCGCATGGAAGTGATCCGCATCGACGGCTATACCGAGGACGAGAAGGTCGCGATCGCCAAGCACCACCTGGTGGCGCGCCAGCGCGAGCGCAATGGCCTGCGCGAAGACGAGGTGTCGTTCACCGACGAGGCCCTGCGCACGATCGTCGGCGACTACACGAGGGAAGCCGGCGTGCGCAACCTCGAGCGCGAGCTCGGCAAGGCGCTGCGCAAGGTCGCGACGAAGGTCGCGGCCGGCGACGTGGAGCCCCCCGTGACGATCGACGCAGGCGACGCCCGGGAATACCTCGGACGCCAGAAGTTCTTCTTCGAGGCGGC